>Ga0256842_1000187_pt1 | contig 54635 bp, 50 predicted proteins | sample 4559240metaG_FD_185973 | JGI IMG/M metagenome (GOLD analysis project Ga0256842, IMG submission 185973) | Hydrothermal vent microbial communities from Guaymas Basin, Mexico - 4559-240 | ecosystem: Environmental > Aquatic > Marine > Hydrothermal vents | place: Mexico: Guaymas Basin | collected... | reverse complement strand
GTAAACTTTCCTTGCCATTATAAACTTCAGGTTGAGCAAACAGTGATGTATTCATAAAATATTGAATTACTTTAAGTGAGTATTCTCCAAAAAAATTATTTAACTCTTTTTTGGAAAGTGGTCTTAATATATTCATAAATCTCCTTACTTTTATTTTTCTTGGGATATTATAATTAAAAATAATATTATATTAACTTAACTACAATCAAAATATCAGTAGGGTGCATTTCCTAATGCACCGAGTTAATCCCAAATATAAATATTTAATTGATGTGTTAGAAACACACCCTACACCAAAGGTAAAGTTATATCAATTTAAGTAAATTTAATTTTTGTTATAATTACCAAAAAATAAAATAAGTGGGCTAATTGAATACAAAAATAGATAAAATACTCTCTAATAGAGATAAGTTATTAGTAGAGATATATTTTGAATTACAAGAGTATCTTGAAGAGAAATATGGTGAAGATACTATAATATTAATGGAGATTGGCTCATTTTATGAGCTTTATGAGGTGGATAATGAAGAGTTGTCTATTGGTAAAGCCAAAGAGATAGCTAATATTTTGAATATTCAACTTACTCGTAAGAATAAATCTATTTTGGAAAATTCTATCTCTAATCCTCTACTTGCAGGTGTTCCATCTGTATCTATTGATAGGTATTTGAGTAGGTTAATATCTTTTAAAAAATATACAATTGTGATTATCAAGCAAAAAGGTGAGACTCCTAATATTAAGAGGTATTTATCTAATATAATTTCCCCAGGGACAAATTTTGATTTTGTAGATGAGGATAGTGAGAGTAATATTGTTTCTGTTGTAATAGATAGCAATAATAGTATCTATTCTCTTGGTTATAGTGCTATTGATGTAACGACTGGTAAGAGTATTATCAATGAAATACACTCTACTAGAGATGATAAAAGTTATGCTTTAGATGAGCTTTTTAATCTGCTTCAAAGTCATAATACCACAGAGATGATTTTGAGCTTTGAGAATAGTAAGATTGATAAAGAGTGGGTATTAAATTACCTTGAACTTAAAAGTATTCACCATACTATCAATAAAAAACGAATAAAAGTATCTTTGCAAAATGAACTATTTAAACAAGCTTATAATATTAACTCTTTTTTATCTGCTATTGAATATTTAGATTTAGAAAAATATCCTTATGCTTCTCAATCTTTGGCTATTTTGATTGATTTTATTATATCTCATGATAAATCTATTGTAGAAAAGTTATATCGTCCTAAATTTTTGGGAAGTAATAGATATGTATATATTGGTAATAATGCTTTAGAACAACTTGGAGTGGTAAGCCAAAATCCATCAGATATGACACTATTTAAATTATTTGATAAAAGTTCTACGGCTTTTGGTAAGCGACTTCTTAAAGAGAGATTATTAAATCCTTTATATGACAAAGAGATATTAGAAAAAAGATATGATTTAGTAGAGAAATTAATGAAAAATATTGAGCCGTTTGAACGATATTTAAGAGATGTTTATGATATAGAGAGATTATCAAGACGGATTAAATTAGCTAAACTTCATCCATTTGAACTCACCTATATATCAACATCTTTAAATGCGATATTAAAGCTTTTTGAGATTTGTCAAGCTAATTTAATACCTATTGATAGTAGATTAATCGTAGATACACAAGATATGAATAAATATATCAACTCTATATTTGACCTTGATATTTGTGCTAAATTTAATTTTGAAAAGATTGATGATAATATATTTCACAAAGATATATATCCATCTATTGATATAATTATATCTCAAAATAGAGATGAACTCTTACAGATTGAAGAGGTATCTAAATATATAGAATCTCTATTTGAAAAGGGTAGTAATTTTGTATCTCTAAATTATAGTGAAAATGAGGGATACTATCTATCTCTTACCAAAAATAGATTTACGCTGATTGAGAGTAGATTAAAAGAGTCTTTTATATCTATCAAGGGTCAAAACTATTTTTTCAAAGATTTCTCATATAAATATCTACGAAATAGTGTCAAAATATACTCTAAACTTTTTGATGATATAACAGATAAAATAGAGTTAAACAAGATTAAATTAATATCTCTTGTTAAACTTAGATATAAAGAGAGTATATCAGATATTGATAGAAAATTCTCTCTTACACAAGAACAATTAGTAGAAAAAATTGCTCAAATTGATGTAGGATTATCTTCTGCAAAATTAGCTAATACTCTAAATTTGAGTCGACCAATAATAGATGAAAATAGAGTATATGAAGCGATAGGATTAAGACACCTTATAATAGAAGCAAATGATGAGAATGGAATATATATCCCAAATGATATATATCTAGGAGAGGCTAGAGATACAAAACACTCTCATATTACGCTAAATGGTAGTGGAGGTAGAGATGTTTATGGTGTAATGTTATATGGTATAAACTCATCTGGTAAATCATCTTTGATGAAAAGTATAGGATTATCTATAATATTAGCCCAAAGTGGATTTTTTGTACCTGCTGTTGAACTTAGATTTGGATTATATGAGAAGATATTTACAAGAATAGTATCTAAAGATAACCTATATAAAGGACTCTCAACATTTGCAATTGAGATGATGGAACTCAAAAATATATTTAATCGTGCCAATAAAAACTCTCTTATATTAGGAGATGAGGTATCACAAGGAACAGAGACATCATCAGCATTAGCAATAGTTTCAAGTGCTGTACTTAAACTATTATCTCTCAATTCTACATTTATATTTGCCTCTCATCTACATCAACTTCAAGATATAAAAGAGATAAAAGAGGCATCAAAATTAATATTTTTACATCTTGGGATTAAGTATGATAAAGATAGTGATGAACTTATATATGATAGAGTATTAAAGCTTGGAATGGGAGATAGTCTATATGGATTGGAGTTTGCTAAATCTATGCACTTAGATGGAGAGTTTTTAAGTAATGCTTATAAGATTAGAGAGGGGTTAAATAGAGTATCCAAAAATAGATATAATAAAAAACTACATCTTGATAAGTGTGCTTTATGTCATAATCTAGTAGAAGAGATACACCATATCAAACCACAAAAAGATGCTAATAGTGATGGTAATATTGGACATTTTCATAAAAACCATAAATATAATCTAATACCACTATGTAAAACTCATCATAAAATGGTGCATAATAATGAAATAGAGATAAGTGGATTTGTAATGAGTAGTAGTGGATTGAAATTACATTATGTAGAGATAGGTTCTGATACTACTATTTAAAAAGTTGTATCAGAATTTATATATAATTTATTACTTAATAATAACTCTTGCATTACTATTTTGAATAGGTCTATTATTTGGGTGTTTCATAACGCTCAAAAACTTTTCTACTTGTGCTTTAGATATAGTAACTGGAGTTTTTAGTACCAACCATCTTACACCCTCTGTACATGGTGGAGTTGTAAGTGAACCATTAAATCTATAATAATCTCTATTTTGAGGTATAAGATTTGTTGCTATATTTTCTAAATTTAAATCATCACTCTTATTAGCTTCCATTGGTATTTTTGCCCAAATTTTTGCTAAGTTTGGATTCTCTTTACCCTCTTCAAACATAAGAGCTAAAACAGCAATATTACCATCTTTATCAAGATGTACAAAGTGTGCTTCTAGTGGGAATGATTTACCATCTATATTGTTTTCACTTGGTGTATGAAAATGAAACTGTTTAAGTCCAAAAGATATACCATCTACACCTAAAGTATCACCATCTTTGATATTGACTTGTATTGTATGTCCATTATTTACAATAGTAGAAGATGATTTACTATATTTAATTTCAAGTGCTTCAAGGTCAGCATCTAGTGAAGTAGTTACATTAATAGGTGATTGATTTTTACCTATACCACACATTTGATTTTTTGGTGAAAGCTCTGCCCATTTAGATGGTGAGCTATCTCCTGTATAACCCCAATGAGTAGAAATCTCTTTTGCAGTAGTGATAGAACTAAATAGTGTAATAGCCATAGTTGTCTTAAGAAGTGTAGATATAATCTTCATTTTTTTCCTTTTAATCAATCTTTTTTAATTATATCATATTTTTCATAAAATATATATATGATTATTGGGATTTATTATAGAAGAGATTAATTATTAATAATCTCTTCTATTTCTAAATAGATTTTAATCTACCCATTTACAATATTATTAATCTTCTCTACAACAGTAGGGTCTTCAAGTGTGGATATATCTTGTGTTATCTCTTCATTTTTAGCAATAGCCCTTAGTATTCTTCTCATAATCTTACCACTTCTTGTTTTTGGTAATCCACTAACAAATGCCATCTCATCACAAATGGCAATATTACCTATCTCTGATTTGATATATCCATTTATCTCTTTGATAAGTTCTACTTCTGTGGCTAGAGTATCATCACCTTTCATTACAATATAGGCAAATATTGATTCACCTTTGATAGAGTGAGGTCGTCCTACTACTGCTACCTCTGCTACTTTATCACATTTTTTAATAGCTGATTCTATCTCTGCTGTACCCATTCTATGCCCACTTACATTAATTACATCATCAGTTCGTCCTGTGATTGTGATATATCCATTCTCATCATATAATGCACCATCTCCTGTGAAATATACAGCTTTGCCATCTTTTTTGACATCTCCAAAGTATGATTTAACAAATCTATCCTTATCTCCCCAAACTCCTCTTATCATTGATGGCCAAGGGCGAGTTACACACATTAATCCCTTTTCTCCTACCTCTACTCTATCTCCATCGGTATCTAAAATCTCTGCCATAATCCCAGGTAGTGGTAGAGTAGCACAAGATGGTTTGATAGGTGTAGCATAAGGTAGAGGTGATACTATATGTCCTCCTGTCTCTGTCTGCCAATATGTATCAACAATCGCACATTTAGAATCTCCTACCTCTTCGTAATACCATTTCCAAGCAGGTGGGTCAATTGGTTCGCCTACTGTACCTAATACTTTTAGAGATGATAAATCATATTTAGATGGTTCATCTTCACCCATTTTATGTAGTACTCTAATAGCAGTTGGGGCTGTATAGAATTGATTGATTTTATACTCCTCTACCATTTTCCAAGGTCGCCCAGCATCAGGATAAGTCGGAACTCCTTCAAACATTACAGTAGTAGCACCCATCGCAAGAGGTCCATATACTATATAAGTATGTCCAGTAATCCAACCAATATCAGCAGTACACCAATAAGTATCATCCTCTTTGACATCAAATACCCACTCCATAGTCATTTGAGCCCATAATATATAACCTGCTGAGTTGTGTTGAACTCCTTTTGGCTTACCTGTACTTCCACTTGTGTATAATAAAAATAGAGGGTCTTCACTATCCATAACTTCTGGTTCGCAAGTGGGTGCTTTCTCTTTGATAAGTTCATTATATGAGTAATCTCTACCTGATACCCAATCTATATCTTCATTATTTCGCTCAACTACAAGTACCTTTTTTACACAACTTCCATCTGCTAGGGCATTATCAACCACTGGCTTTAGCATATATGGCTTACCTTTGCGATATGCCCCATCTGCTGTAATTACCAATGACGCATCAGCATCTATAATTCTATCTCTAAGGGCTTCGGCACTAAATCCACCAAATACAATAGAGTGAATAGCCCCAATTCTAGCACAAGCCAACATCGCATAAGCAGATTCAGGTATCATTGGCATATAGATTACAACTCTATCTCCCTTTTTAATTCCAAAATCCTCTTTTAGTAGATTTGCAAATCTATTTACATTATAATAAAGCTCTAAATATGTGATAATCTGTTTATCGCCTCTATCTCCCTCAAATATAATAGAGGCTCTATTTTTTTTATCTTTTAGATGTCTATCTATACATTGAGAAGATACATTTAATTTACCACCATCAAACCACTTGACAAATGGAAAGTTTGATTCATCTACTACATTATTAAATGGCTCTATCCAATCTAATTTTTCTTTGGCAAATCTACCCCAAAATCCTTCATAATCTTCTATCGCTTCATCTTGTAATGCTTGATATTCACACATATTCTTAATTCTAGCACTCTTAGCTAACTTTCTATTTGGTTTTAATAATCTATTATTATCTATCATTTTATTCTTCCTTTAGTTAATTTAATATATTAATTATATTTATAACATATTTTTCTTAATAGAGTGTTATGATTTATTAAATATGATATTTTTTGGAATTAACTATTATAAGAGTATCTATTTTTACCATTTTTTTTAGATATATACATAGCCTCATCAGCTCTACTAATAAGTTCATTTGGATTTAGTACATTATCTTGAGAAGCTTTTACTATCCCAATACTAACACCTATGTTTAGTTTTTGTTTTCCTATGTTATATGGTTTGCTTATAGTATCAATTATATTCTGTGCAATTATATTTCTATTTTCTATATCAAATATTATTACAATAAACTCATCTCCTCCATATCTTGCTAATATAGAGTCTGTTGGTAATACCTTTTTTAATCTATCAGAAGCACTACATAATAAAATATCACCTATATAATGTCCATAATTATCATTAACATATTTAAAATGGTCTAAATCCAAAAACATCAATATAAACTCCTCTTTGGATTCTATTAATTGAATTAATTTAAGATTTAATCCTAATCTATTTAAAAACCTTGTAAGAGCATCTTTATGAGCAATATTTATCAACTCTTCATTGGATTTTTTATGTAATTTTATATCATCAGAAATTTTATTTATCATAAGTGCTTTATTATTTCTATCTTGCCATATCAACTGTTCATCTTTTACTTTTTGGGTGATATTTTCAATAAGAATAATTATATCTTTTTGATTTTTTACAGGTTGTAGATATATATCAATATAGTAACTATTTTTATTCACTTTAGTAAGTTCAAAACTATCTTCATTTTTTAAACCTTTAATATCCTCTTCATATCCTATAAACTCATAAAAAGAGTCTCTAATATCTCTCTCTTTAGATATATCATCACTAAAGTTGATAATGCCATCAGAAAACTCTTTGATAATAAAATTCTTATCTATCACAATATAATCAATATTATATTTTTTGGTTATCAAAAGACATAATTCATCAAAGTACTCCATTACTTTATCATCTCTTTTGATAAAAGTTCAAACATAGGTTCTACATTCAAGCTATCTTTAGCAGATGTATAAAACTTATCTAATATCATAGGGTAACTCTCAATTATATCATTAATAGCTATTCTAAAATTCATATTTTTATCAATTTTATTTATAGCTATAATAGCAGGGATATTCTCTTTATTTACACTATAAAAGTCATTAAGATGAGAGATAATATCATCTTTTATATCATTTGAGGTAATATCAGCCACAATAATCACACCATTCGCACCTCTCATATAGGTTTTATTTACCCTTTTTATCTTATCTACTGCACCCTCTATATCCCATATCAAAAGTATTATAATATCATCATTAATATTAATCTCTTTTTTTGATATTTTCATTCCTATTGTACTAATATACTCATCACTAAAACTATTTTCAACAAATCGCCTAATTAATGAAGTTTTACCCACTGAAAAATTTCCTATTAAAATAACTTTTTTCTGTTTTTTGCTCACTATTTTTTATCTCCCAATTTAAATTAAATATATAAATTATTTCTCTCTCTTAATCCACTTCTTCATACTCTTAATCTGCTTTTTGGTTTCACTTGTAGCAGTACCACCTTGTGAATTTCTAGCATTCATAGATGCTTTATTATCTAATAATGCTACTACACCCTCACCTATTCTCTTATCAATTTTTTGTAAGTCTTGGATATTGAGTTGAGATATATCTACCCCTTTTTTCTCTGCTAAATTTACCACCGAACCTGTAATATGATAGGCATCTCTAAATGGCATATTAATCTCTCTTACCAAATAATCAGCCAAATCAGTAGCGCTAAGATGTCCTATCATACAAGCACTCTTCATCTTATCACTATTTACTCTCATCATATCTACCATCTCATTTAATACTTTTAGAGATAGAGTTGCAGTCCTTACACTATCAAATACACCCTCTTTATCCTCTTGCATATCTTTGTTATATGCTAATGGTAGAGATTTCATAACTGTTAGAAGTGATATTAAATTACCATAAACTCTTCCACTTTTTCCTCTTAGTAGCTCTGGAATATCAGGGTTTTTCTTTTGAGGCATAATAGAACTTCCTGTTGCGTGGGCATCACTTAAAGTTACAAATCCAAACTCACTTGATGACCATAAGATAAGTTCTTCGCTAAGGCGACTAATATGCATCATCATAGTAGATATATTATATAAAATATCAAGTGCGAAATCTCTATCACTTGTACTATCAAGACAATTTAGAGTGGGTGCTTTAAATCCTAACTCTTTTGCTGTCATCTCTCTATTGATATTATGAGGAGTACCTGCTAATGCAGCACAACCTAATGGAGATAGATTATTTCTATTATAAGCGTCCATAAATCTCTCATAATCTCGTTTAAACATACTTACATAAGCCATTAAATGGTAGCCAAAGTTAATTGGTTGGGCATGTTGGAGGTGTGTCATACCAGGGAGTAGTGTCTCTGTATGCTTTGATGCTATTTTTGTAAAAGTTTTGATATTTTCTAGTAGTAATGAAGCTATATTTAGAGTGTTTTTTTGGACATATAGTCTAAAATCAACTGCTACTTGGTCATTTCTACTTCTTGCTGTATGCAGTCTTTTACCACTATCTCCTGCTATTTGAGTAACTCTTCCCTCTACTGCCATATGAATATCTTCATCATCTCCATCAAGGCTAAATTTACCACTTTTTATCTCATCTCTTGTCTGCTTTAGTGCTTGTTTGATACTTTTGTAATCCTCTTTTGAGATTATACCTTGTTTGTATAACATTTTGGAGTGTGAAAGAGAGCCTTTGATATCCTCTTGATATAAAACCTTATCAAAAGGTAAAGATTGATTTAACTCTTGAAGTAGTGCTGAACTTTGTGTTGATATTCTTGCTGATGCTATTTTTTTTGACATATAAATTTTCCTATAATTTAGTTTATTTTGATTATATCATTAAAATAATTAGATTAACAATTTTTTCTACTTATATCTTATCATTATTATGATATAGTTTTATCAAAATATGGTGCAATAAATATCAAAGGTTAATATATGTTTGGAATGGGTTTTACAGAGATAATACTTGTATTAGTGATAGCTATACTATTTTTAGGTCCAGATAAACTTCCTACTGCTATGGTAGAGATAGCAAAGTTTATCAAAGGTATCAAAAAGGGTGTAAATGAGGCTAAGTCAGCTTTAGATGCAGAGATACAAGTAGGAGAACTTAAAGAAGAGGCTATGAAATATAAAGCTGATATGGATAATATGACGAACAGTTTAAATGGCTTTAAAAATATAGATTTAGGTCTTGATGAAGTGATGGCTCAAGAGAAAAAAGGTAGTAGTATAGAACCAAAACAGGAGGCTATTACATTTGAAAAAAAGCCAAAAAAATCTAAAAAAGATGATATAAAAGAAGAGGTTAAATAATGTTTGAGGGAATTAAACCACACTTAGCAGAACTTAGAACACGCTTAGCATACTCTGTATTATCTATCATTGTACTATTTGGTATATCGTTTATATTTTATGAACCAATATTAGATTGGATGAAACAACCCCTACTTGATGCTATGCCCGAGGGGCAACAGATGATGATAGCCACAGGTGTAGCAGAGGCATTTTTCACAGCTATCAAAGTGGCATTTTTTGCAGGTATTATATTAGCACTTCCTATTATATTTTGGCAATTTTGGATGTTTGTCGCACCTGGGCTTTATGATAATGAAAAAAAGATGGTAGTACCATTTGTAGCATCTGCGACTATAATGTTTTTGATGGGTGCATCATTTGCCTATTATGTAGTTGTACCATTTGGATTTGAGTTTCTAGTAAATTTTGGTAATACTATAGTTACTGTAACTCCTAGAATTGGGGAGTATGTAGGATTTTTTACCAAAATTATGGTTGGGTTTGGGATTAGTTTTGAGCTTCCTGTAATTACATTTTTCTTTGCTGTATTAGGGCTTGTAACAGACCAATCATTGAAATCATTTTTTAAGTATGCTGTAATTATTATTTTTATATTAGCTTCACTTCTTACTCCACCTGATGTACTTACACAGCTACTAATGGCAGGACCTATGATAATACTATATGGAATATCAATTATGATAGCCAAAATTGTAAATCCAGCTCAAAGTGATGAGGATGAGGATTAGATAGGTAAAATATGGATTATATAGTTATAGATACAGAGGGCAAGGATATAATTACTGAAATTGCTATTATTGATAGTAGTGGTGAGTTGATTATTGAAGAGTTTGTTGAGGATAATTTAGAAAAGGTGTTAAATAGGGTTGAACCTATTTTAACCTCTCATATAATTATAGCTCATAATGCTACACATGATAGTAAAGTTTTAAGAAATAGTTATCGCTCTATTGGTAAAAGTATTAGGCTTAAAACTATATGTTCTGTTCAAAAGTCTAAAAAACTTATACCCAATTTATATCCTCACTCATTAGATATTTTATCTCAAAATCTATTTTTGAAGTATAATGATAAATATTTTAATAGGGATTTAGCACATCGTGCCTCTTATGATGCTAGATTTACATATCTACTATATAACAAGCTTTTAAATATAGAAAAGAGTAGAGAGATTGCTCAAAAGGTTAATCCTTTTAGTAGTTCTAAGGTAGATAATCCATTCCAAGAGCATTTTGATGATAAGATGTTGTATCAAGATGAGTTTAAGACTCTACTAAATTTGATAGATGAGATTAAAAATGATACCAACTCTCAAAGTAAAAGTGCTTTGGTAATTGGTGAAGCAGGGAACGGTAAGACACATCTTATGATGAGATTTTTAAATAGAGTCTCTGCTACAAATAGATTTCTTTTTATAGGTAAGCCAAACAACAAAGATAGAGTACTATTTCACACTTATAGCAAAATATTAGAGTCTTTTATCCAAAAGATTGATAACTCTCCATACTCTCAATTAGATTATCTATTAGCTAAATCATTTTCAGCTATTATCATAGAAAACTCCAAAAATCAAAAAGTAATAGATGTCTTGACTCAAAATCATCTCAATATCTATACACGATTTGGTAAAGATGGCACAGATAATAAGATGCGAAATTGGAACTCTTTGGAAAAGACTATGTTGAAGTGGTATAGAGGTGTTTATGGTAATGATTTGTTATCTATTAATATCTTTAAAGCACTTATCAAATATACATTTTATAAAGATGAAAATAGAAAAGATATTATAATCAATTATCTTAGTGGTAAAGATTTGGAAGATGATATACTCCATAGTGTAGGATTAGAAGCATTAGATGAGGATATAAATTTAGAAGAATTTTCTCTTAAAGCTATATCTCTATTTGGTAAAATATCTATTTTTGATGAGCCATTGATTATATCTTTTGACCAATTAGAGGCTATGAGTAGTGATAAAGAGTTGCTTATAGCATTTGCTCAAAATATAAAAGAACTTATCACAAATACTCCAAATTCTCTAATAATTTTAAACCTATTTCCTAATCGTTGGAGAGAGTATGAGGCTCTTTTTGATGGTTCTATTATAGATTTAATTGGTAAAAATAGAGTAATATTAGAACGACCACCAAGTAATAAATTAAAAATTATGCTCAAAGATAGAGCATCTAAATATGGTATTGACCTTGATACGATTTTTGTAGATAATCTTAAATATGAAGATATTTTACAACACAACTCAATCCGTTCGGTTCTTAATCGTGCTAGTGATTACTTTAAATTCTATACTCATAATATCCCACTACCCAAAGAGATAGATATTAGCTTAGAGAGTAGGTTTGAACAGCTACTTAAACGAGTAGAGCATTTAGAATCTCTAAATCATATTCAACAGACACCAAAAAGCAGTAAAATAGACTTTAATATAGATAGTTATATTGATACCATATATAATCAAAAACTAAAAGAGTATGAGAGAAAATCTATTATTGATGATAAAAATGATATTGATAAATTAAAGTTTATTCTACAATCAATAGACTCTCTATATAGTTTTGAATTAGATTTTTTCAAAATGAAAAAGGTACTACCAGAACATATTATAATAATTACATCAAAGTATAGATATGTAGTAGGCTTTTTACATTTAGAGGGTAGGCAATTTGTAGGCAGGATTAAAAACTTTAATCAACTTGTTGTAAATAACGAAGAGTTTTACTTTAGACTATTTAGAGATGCTAGAGAGAGTGCAATTAGAGGTAAAGTATCTAAAGGCGAACAAGACAAGCTAGATAACTCTAAGAGAGGTAGATTTGTAATAATGGATAGAGAAAATAGAGTAATCTATGAGACTATTTATCAACTTATTATAGATTTATCAAATAGAGATATAGAGGTAGAACTCAAAACTCTTATAGATGCGATATTCAATAAATATAGTGAGTTTTGGTTGTGTAAATTGATTAATAGTTAATGATGTTAAATATCTTATTATAACTATTAGTGAGGGGTATATTTTGCTAAATCCCTCACTTAATTTGGATACTATGGCTAAGAAATATAAGGCATAACTTATGTTAATAGTAGTAGTTCATTTACCACTATTGTACTCTCCATCAAAGAGTTCTCTTTGGAGTTCATAAAATTATCTTTTATCTCTATAAATTTATCAAGTTTATACTCATTGGCAAATATAGACTCTATTGCTTGTGGTATATTTTGGCTATCTAGTTTAAATTTAATTGTATCTCTTGAAATATTAACTATAATTCTCTCTATAATTAATAGAAGTTGATATTTAAGTTTGATTTGTATATCTGATGGTGCATTCACCTCTTCCATTTTTTGCATCAATAGGACTAAATCAAGTTTTTGAACTATTCCAAATGCCAATTGTGCAGCATCTCTAAAGCTAATATTTGATTGTTTTTGGATTTTAACTATATATGCTATAAGTTTAATATACTCAAATGTATCATCATTATTTACATCTAATAACTTTAAAATATCCAACATATCATCTCTATATTCACAAATTGTAGCAAACTCTAATTGATTATCAAACTTGATACTTTTAAGTGTATAGTCTATATTTTTTTCTAATTTTAACAGTTTAGAGTATAGTTTATCTACACCTACTTCAAAATCATTATGGTATAAATTAGCTCTAAATTTTTTTCCATCAAATAGCTTATCACTCAATAGGTATGATTTGATTTTAATTAAAAAGTTATCTACACCAATATCTACTAAATCAGATACAAATGTTGCTCCATAATTATTAATAATCTCATTTGATATAGTAATTGCTATAATCTCTTTTCTAAGAGGATGGTGCTTGATACTACTTTTATATGTAAGGTGAAGATGTTTTGGAAAGTATCTAAATATATATCTATCAAACTCTCTACTCTCTACCATATCACTTGTTTTTAATATATTTTCTATTACTATTTTAGAGTATAAAGTAAGTAAAGATAGAGTAGGGCGAACAATTTTACCATCAGATATAATATCATCAAAATCTACATCTCTAGGAATATGGAAATTTTTTCTACTAAAGTAGCTTAAATTCATATCTAATACATGAATAGTTTTTTTAAATTTTTCTATATTTTGTTGGCTTCTAATCTCATCAAGAGATATTGATAGGGCTTGAAGATAACTTGTTTCTAAAACATTAGTTACTACAAAATCTGTAAGGTCTTTGAAGTTTTCATCTCTTTGGTCAGGTTTGATTGAACCTTTTGCAATTAAACTCTCCAAAAATATTTTCATATTAACTTCATGGTCGCTTGTATTTACACCTGCACCATTGTCAATACTATCAAGATTGACTTTACCACCTAATGATGCAAACTCTACTCTAGCTTCTAATGTCATACCAAGGTTTGCACCCTCACATACTACATCTGCTTTAATCTCATCGGCATTTAGGCGTAAGTTTTCATTCTCTTTATCTCCAATATCTCCACTACTCTCAGTTGTAGATTTAAAATATGTTCCAATCCCTCCTAGATAAATCATATCTACTTTAAGCCCTAATAATCCTTTGGCTAACTCTTCACCATTTAGGCTCTTTTTAGAAGTTTGAAGTAGCTCTTTAATCTCTGGTGTAAGAGTTATTTTTTTGGAAGCTCTTTTAAATACTCCTCCACCTTTTGATATTTTAGATTTATCATAGCTACTCCAACTAGAGTTATTTTCATGAAATAGTCTTACTCTCTCATCATAACTAATCTTAGCATTAGGAGTAGGGTCTATAAATATCTCTTTGTGGCTAATTGCTCCAATTAGTAGAAACTTATCACTCTCAATAAGCCCATTACCAAATACATCACCATTCATAGACCCAGTCCCTACAATAGAGATACTATCTTTATAAATATCAATGCCTTTTTCTATAAAAAATCTCTCACTTGATTTGATAGCACCTCTTGCTGTAATTCCTAATGCTTTATGGTCATATCCTACACTACCACCACTAGCAAAAGCATCACCTAGCCAAAAGTTATTCTCTATAGATATAGCATTAGCAGTATCGCTCATAGTTGAAGTACCCTTATCAGCAGCTACAACAAAATATGTATCATCACCATCATAAGCAACAATATTTTCTCTCTTTATTACTTTACCATCTTCAATATTATCTACAAGTTCAAGTAGAGAGCTTATAAAAGCTTTATAATACTTTACAAACTCATCTTTAGTAGGATTTACTTTATTGATAACAAATCCACCCTTAGCACCTTTTGGCACAATTACAGCATTTTTTGCCTCTTGTGCTATCATAAGAGCCTTTATTTCATCTCTATAATCATTATGTCTATTACTCCATCTTAGCCCACCACGACTCACTTTATCCATTCTAAGATGGACACCATTAAATTGAGGAGAATATACAAATGCCTCTATTTTTGGGATAATTCCATCTAGTTCATAATTGATTTTATCTGTAAAAATTTTAAATGATATTATATCACTATCTAAAAAATAGTTTGTTCGTTGCATATTTTTAATAATCTCTAGTATAAGCCTTAATACTTTATCATCGCTAATAGCTTTGACATCAGTTAATGCCTCTAATATAGCTTCTTCTTTAGTCTCTAAATTTCTTGAAATAGTTGGTGAGAATTTCTCCATAAAGTAATCTAATATAAGTTTTGTTATATTAGAATATTTGATAAAAATAGCTATTGTAGCATGGTATGAAGAGGATGATAATAACTGCTCTTTATATTTAGCCAAAGATATAAGAAGCAGAAGCTCTTTAGAGTCAAGATTTTCTAAATATGAGAGTATAAATATAGGACAAGACATATTAAGCTCATCATTTAATACTTTTAATATAAGTGTAGATATATTTGTTTTATTAGCTATTAATTTATCTATATCTTTTACCTCAATAGATAGCTTAGATACAAAATATACTCTATCATTATCAAGGACTTGATTAGATATTTCATTAATTACAACAAACTGAAAATTAGCTAATACAGGTATAGTTTGAGAGAGAAGCAATCTTGAAGTAGAATATATCATTATTGATGCATTGTTATGATTATCTAAATTAATTCTTAAAAATCTATCATTTGTATTTAGATAATCTTTTATCTCTTTTGTAATTGCTGACTCTTCATTGGTTAATCCATATATATCATTAAGTTCTAATTTATCCATTTTTTATCCTTTTGTATCTATTATTAATTTATGTTATAATTTTACCAATTTTTTAATAAACTCTTCATTATTAAAAAATATAAAAAGTTTTTTAACTAAAGGAAATGATGTATGATTAGAGATTTGGTAGTATATCCAGATAAAAGAATAGGAATTGTATCAACTGATGTTAGGGTGTTTGATGATGAATTAATTGAATTATTAGAGGATATGAAAGATACAATGAATGAGCATAAAGTAGATGGATTGAGTGCTATTCAAATAGCAGTCCCTGCTTGTGCTATGATTATAAAAAAAAGTGATGGTGAATATTTAGAGATAATAAATCCTAGAATAGTCAATCACAACGGAAGTAAAACTACTTTAGAAGAGACTCTATATCTACCTAATATTGCCAAAGATATTACTAGGTATGAGAGCTTTACAATGGTTTATCAAGATAGATATGGAAATGATAAAAGTATGTTTGTAGATGGTGAATTATCTCCATTAATCCAAAGAAAAATAGATTATATATATGGAAGTTCATTTATTCATAAATTTAATCCTAAGGGTAGAAAAGATATAGAAAATGAACTAGCAGGAAAAGGTAGCAAAGGCTCATTTGAATCTTATGATAATCTCTCACGAGGTGAATACTTTATGAGTATGTCATCAAAACTACTATTTTTAGAGTTTCTAACACTATTTGCCCCAATATTCAACCCCTCTACAGATACACTAAATAATCTTTTTGGTTATGATAAAATAGCATCAATAGTATCTATTTTATTGGTAATTATATATTTTGCATACTCCAAATATGAAGCAACAACAAGATTGTCATGTACAGGATGTCAAGTGATTAATTTTATGACAAGAAGTTTGAAATATACACTTATTACTATAATTTTGTTTATAGCAAGTTATTATATAGTTAATCCAAATTAGTAGGGCTATAAAATTAAACGAAAATTATTATTATTAGAAGATGATAAACTTTTTGCATATAGTTTGATAGACTTTTTAGAAGAGTTAAATTTTGATGTGGATTTGGTTTGTGATGGTGATAAGGCATTGGATTATATCTATAAAAATAGTTATAATTTGTATCTTTTTGATATAAATGTACCCAAAATAGATGGTATAGAACTGCTTAATATTTTGCGAGATAGTGCTATTTATACTCCTACAATATTTCTCACTTCATATAGAGATGATAAGACTCTTAGTCGTTGTTTTACATCGGGTTGTGATGATTATTTACGAAAACCTTTTAAATTAAATGAGCTTATATTACGGATTAATGCTATTTTGAAACGGACAAGTAGAGTTGATAATATTGTAAAATTATCTTCAAATCACTCTTTTGATTTTGATAATAGACAGATTTATTATAATCAAAAAGAGATAAAGTATCCACTCAAAGTGATACAGCTTTTAGAGTTTTTTATCAATAATAATAATAAAACTGTAACAAAAGATGATATAATAAGATGGCTTTGGAGTGATGGAGAGGCTCATAGTGATGGGGCTTTGAGATTATATATATCTAAAGTTAGGGAGATAGTAGGCAAGGATAAAATTATAAATATCAAAAAAGTTGGATACTCTATCTTGGATATAGTTTGTTGATGAGTAAAAGAGTAACTTTTTATATATTTAATACATTTATAGTCATCTCTATTATATTTATAAGTCATTTTACTATTTTATATTTTAATAGTTCAAATACTCTACTTATTACTATTTTTATAGTTATTTTATATACTATTTTATATCATATTTTAATCAAGACTCTAATAGATGATATATTTGAGATTAATAATAAATTAAAATATAAGATTGAAAAAAGTATGCACGAACTCAATACTCCAGTAGCTACAATTGCTATAAATAGAGAGATTTTACAATCTAAATTAGATAATCCACAAGATATAAAACGATTATATAGGATAGAAAAATCTTGTGAGCATCTTTTGAGATTATATGAGGATATGGAGTATTATATCAAAAAAGAGATAGATAATATTGAGGTAGTTGAGTTTGATTTAAAAGAGCTGTTAGAGAAATCTTTAGATAGATTTGAGGATATAAGAGATGATATTGATATATTATTAGATGTTAAATCTATTTTAATCAAGAGTGATAAGAATGGATTTGAAGATATGATAACAAATTTAATATCAAATTCAATCAAACATAATAACTTTATCTCTACTATTAAAATATCTCTTGTTGGAGATAGGTTAAGTATTGAAGATGATGGAGAGGGTATAAGTACCAAAGATTTATATAGAATTTTTGATAAATATTTTCAAAGTGATAATAGCAAAGGGTTTGGTATTGGGTTACATATAGTCAAAGAGTTTTGTGATAGAGATAGATTAGATATTAAAATTAGTTCTAGTGAGAGTGGAACGATTTTTTATATTAATATTAAAAATATAAGAGTATAGGGGTATTTTTGGAGAGTATTGATTTTGTAGGTATTATATATATAGCCCTTGTTGGTTCTTTTGGACACTGTGTTGGTATGTGTGGGGGTATCGTAATGGCATACTCTACTATCAAGATAGATACTACTTGGAATAAAAGACATCAAAGCACGGCACATCTATTATACTCTTTTGGTAGAGTTACTACATATATAATTTTTGGAGCATTTTTTGGTTGGTTGGGGAGTGTAGTATCATTTAGTAATATGGCTAATGGGGTACTGCTTATTATAGCAGGGATTATTATGATATTAGTAGGATTATCTCTAAGTGGCAAGATTAAGTTTCTCACTATTATAGAACACTCTATCCAAAATAGTAGTTGGTATCATAATAATTTCAAAAAGATTTTACAGAGTGAATTTTTGGGTAGTTTTTATATTCTAGGACTCTTAAATGGATTGCTTCCTTGTGGTTTTGTATATTTCTTTGCTATTACAGCTGCTAGTAGTGCAAGTGCTATTAATGGTGCTATTATTATGGCTATATTTGGAATTAGTACTATCCCTGCTATGTTTTCATTAGGGTTCTTTATAGGTATATTTAAAAATAGTAGTATTAGGAGTCTTATGGTCAAATTAGCAACACTAGGTGTATTGATATATGGTATTCATACTATATATAATGGTTATAGATATATAACTGAACCAGATAGAAGTATCTTAAAGCACCATAAAAATATGTTATAATTTCATTTAGCAATAGAAACGGGGATAGAGATGTCAATAAATATAATAGCAAATAATAAAAAAGTATATCATGATTATGAAATTTTAGAAAAGTTTGAAGCAGGTATAGTTTTATCAGGAAGTGAAGTCAAAGCTCTTCGTGCAAAGAGGGCAAATCTTAAAGATGGGTTTTGTAGGTTTATCAAAGGTGAATTACATTTGATGAATACTCATATTTCTCATCTTGAAACTACAAATCAACACTATAGTCCTGATAGTAGGACTCCTAGAAAGCTCCTTTTACATAAAAAACAGATTAATAAAATTTTTGCAGTTAGTAGTAGAGAGGCTTTGACAATTGTGCCATTGATGATATATTTTAATGAGAGAAATTTAGCAAAAGTATCAATTGCATTAGCAAAGGGTAAAAAGCTTCATGATAAACGACATGATTTAAAAACAAAAGCATTAGATAGAGAGGCTTCACAGGCTATGAAATCAAGAGGAAGGGATTATTAATGGAGTGTAAACATTTTGGAGAGTGTGGTTCGTGTTCTCTTTTTGCAATAGACTCTTATACTCAGCTCAAAAGTAAATTAAATAGAGTAACAAGACTACTTAAACCTTTTATATATAATGAGTTAGAGGTATTTAAAGGAGAGAATAATCATTATCGTGCAAGGGCCGAATTTAGAATTTGGCATACTGGGGATAGATGTGATTATGCTATGGGTAATATTAGTAAAAATGGTACTATTATTATAGATGAGTGTCCTAAAGTAATTGAATCAATATCAAAACGGATGAAGCCTTTATTAGATGAGATAAATTCTTCTGAAACTTTAAAAAGAAAATTATTTACTATTGAATTTTTGGCTACTACTACTGATGAGGTGTTGGTATCTATGATTTATCATAAAAAACTTGATGATAGTTGGATAGAGGTAGCTAAGCCACTTGAAGAGAAGCTAAATATCAAGCTAATAGGTAGAAGCAAAAAGCAAAAAATCAATATATCTGATGATTTTGTAACTGAAAAATTGTATATAGATAATAAGTTGTATATTTATGCTCAATATGAAAATGGTTTTACTCAACCAAATCCAGAGATTAATATCAAGATGATAGAGTGGGCAATCCATCAAACTACTCTTATTAATAGTGGTGATTTATTAGAGAGTTATTGTGGGCTAGGTAATTTTACTATACCTCTTTCAAATCACTTTAATAAGGTTCTAGCCACTGAAATAAGTAAAAAATCTATTGCATCAGCCAAAATAAATTGTGAGTTAAATAAAGTTGATAATATAGAGTTTATCAGATTATCATCAGCAGAGATGAGTGAAGCATTAAGCAAAAAAAGAGAATTTAGAAGAGTTGCTCATATTGATATTGATAGTTATAACTTTTCTACGGTTTTAGTTGACCCACCAAGGGCAGGGCTTGATATTGATACAATTAAACTTATCGCAAATATAAAATATATAATCTATATATCTTGTAATCCAGAGAGTTTAGCTAGAGATTTAGAAGAGTTAGTCAAGACTCATAAGGTAGTTAATCAAGCTATATTTGACCAATTCCCATATACAGACCATATTGAAAGTGGAATATTTTTGGAAATGAAAAATGCAACAAGTAATTAAAATAATAGATAAATTAAAAGAAAAAAATCAAACAATTAGTTTTGCAGAGAGCTGTACAGGTGGATTAGTAGCCTCTGCTTTTACCTCTATTGGTGGAGTATCCTCTGTATTTAATGGTTCTATGGTTACATACTCAAATGAGATTAAAAATAGATGGCTAGGAGTTGATAATAAAATATTAGACAACTTTGGTGCTGTAAGTAGTGAGTGTGTAGGAGAGATGTTAAATGGTATCAAATCTATGAGTAGTAGTGATTATGCAATAGCTATAAGTGGAGTAGCAGGTCCAACTGGTGGTAGTGCATTTAAGCCAGTTGGTACTGTTTATATTGGAATTATTACACCTAATAATATTAAAATAGAGAAGTTTTTATTTGATGGAGATAGAAATAGTATCCAAAAAGAGGCGTGTAATAAGGCTATTTCTATAATTTATAAAGAAATAATAGAAAACTTTTAAAAATCTATTGACAATAAAATAAAATTAGTGTATAATGCCACTCGTACAAAAAACAGTATGACCCGTTAGCTCAGTTGGTAGAGCAATTCCCTTTTAAGGAATGGGCCTTAGGTTCGAATCCTAAACGGGTCACCACTTTAGTTTTTTGTTACGATGGTCGCTTAGCTCAGTTGGTAGAGCGCTACCCTTACAAGGTAGATGTCACAAGTTCGAGTCTTGTAGCGACCACCATTATTTATATAGGTGCGGTGGTAGTTCAGTTGGTTAGAATACCTGCCTGTCACGCAGGGGGTCGCGAGTTCGAGTCTCGTCCACCGCGCCACACTTTTTAGACCCGTTAGCTCAGTTGGTAGAGCAATTCCCTTTTAAGGAATGGGCCTTAGGTTCGAATCCTAAACGGGTCACCACTAATTTGATATTGGCTGGGGTTTATATTGTATGACCCTTTCATCTAGTGGCCAAGGATACTATGTTTTCAACATAGTTACAGAGGTTCAAATCCTCTAAGGGTCGCCATTATTTTTTTCTTTAGGTCGTTTAGCTCAGTTGGTAGAGCGCTACCCTTACAAGGTAGATGTCACAAGTTCGAGTCTTGTAACGACCACCATTTTATATAGGTGCGGTGGTAGTTCAGTTGGTTAGAATACCTGCCTGTCACGCAGGGGGTCGCGAGTTCGAGTCTCGTCCACCGCGCCACACTAACAATTCAAAACTTCCAATTATAAACTTTAAATATACTGTTTTCAATAAGGATAAGTTCTGAAAAATCTACTTTTAAAATCAACTTTTTTATATATTATATTTAACTCATATCTATATGGATTTAATAGTATTATAGATAAAAGAGTTTCAACACCAACAGATAATGCTTTTTGGACATCTCATGAAAATATTCCTGCATATACAATGGTTGGAATTATAGGATTATCTCTATATGAGGGAAGTGAAAGTCGTTTAGGTAATACTGCATGGAAGAGTCTTGATGCTACTATCATATCTACAGTTTTTACAGAATCTTTTAAGAGTTTAAGTAGAAGAATGAGACCTAGATATACAGATAATCCAGATTTTTGGTTGGAAAAAGGGCATAGTTTCCCAAGCCAACATGTAGCAAGTATGACAGCTATGGTAACTCCATTTATTTTGGAGTATCAAGATGATTATCCTTTAATTCATCTATTATGGGCATTGCCTGTGCATCAAATGATAGGTAGAGTCAAAGCCCAAGCACATTGGCAAACAGATGTATTAGCAGGATTTTTGATTGGTGCTATAAGTGGTAAGATAGCTTATGATATAGATACTCCTTTATTATTAAATTTAACTAGTGATGGAATTGTTATCGGTTGGAAGCATAAATTTTAAAAAATATAAGTTTTTATAAAAATTAGATATAATTCTACTATATTTATAGGAGAGGCTATTTGTTGAAATATTTGAAGATACCCATTGTATTAATATTTATATCATCATTGTTATTTGCAAATAATCAATTTGATTATTTAGTACCTAAAGATAAAATTAGCAGTTGGAAATTATATTATGATATACCTGTCTATTTTGTAATTAGTCTTTTGGGTATGGTTTTGTATGAAGATAGAAATAACTGGAAAACTTTAAATTTATCTATTGAAAATGAGTACCCTTTGGTTGATTTTTTATATCATTCCCCTGCCTATGAAATGATAGGAGATATTGAGAAAGAACCTCAAAGTAATGTTAAAATGAATTTTTTGATAGGACTTATTAGTAGCTATATATCTTATAAAAATAAAACACCATTTGTATTGAAATTAAGAAGAGATTCTGTTGTTGTTGGTTTTAAGTATAAATTTTAAAAGAGTAGAATGAATATAATTATCAAAACCCCAAATTTTATAGGTGATACTATAATGTCATTAAGTGCTTTTGAACTACTAAAGCTAGAGTATCCACAAGCTAATTTTACTGTAGTTACTCAAGCCCCTTGTGTAGATATTTTTAGAGGTAAGGGAGTCAAACGGATAATTATTGATAAGAGTAAAGTTTCTGATAAAAATAGATTAAAATTACTCAAAGATATTAGAGAAGATAGTTATGATTTGGGGATTTTATTTCATAATACATTTATAGATGCCCTGCTTTTTAAACTTGCACATATTGATAAAATTATAGGATACAATAAAGAAAATAGAAAAATATTACTTGATTTTTATCTAAAAATTGATAGAAATAGACACTATATTAATCATTATGCTTTTTTGATTAACTCATTTTTGGATAATAAATATAAATCTTTGCCACCATTAGAGTTAAATTATAATGATACTCTATTAATTAAAAAAGATAAAAAACCTTTAGTTGGATTTGTATTAGGTGGAGATAACAAAGGTAGTAGAAGCTACCCACAACTACTTAGCTTAGAGCTTTTTGAACTATTAAAAGATGAAGATATAGATATAGTGCTATTAGGTGATAGAGATGATAATAAAAATAATAAAATATATCAAGAGTATATGAAGCATAATAATAAAGAGGTAATTAACCTTTCAGGTGCTACCACAGTAGGAGAATTTATAGATATAATAGCTTCAGTTGATTTACTTGTAACAATTGATACATCAGCTATGCATATAGCATCAGCAACAAATACCAAATTTATTACATTAGTTGGCAAAGGTACATCTATATTTGAGAGTGTTAAACCAAAGGTAGATTTTGGGAAATATTTATATAAAGATAATTTAGATATTGATGATAGAGGAGCTATATCTAATATAGAACCTCAAAGAGTAAAAGAAGCTATATTAGAGAGTTTGATATGTTAAATTATCTTTTTGTAATTTATGCGTTTTTAATTCCTATTAGTAGGGCAGGGATTGTATTAGTTACAATATTGATGACAATATTATGGTTTGTAGATGGTGATTTAAAGAGTAAATTAAATTATATCAAAAAATCTTCTTATATTATCTCTATATTTATATTTATAATATTTTTATTTATATCTATTTTATGGTCAGATGCTACTATTATTATGGGGCTAGATTATATCAAGAAATTTTGGTATCTACTACCAATTATAGTCATCTCAACATCAATTAAACAAGAGTATATATATAAAGCTTTATACTCATTTATTATATCTATGGTTATTAGTTTAATAGCATCTTATGGAATAGTTTTTGAACTTTATGATGGGCGAACAGCAGTATCATATTTTATGAAAAATCATATTATGTATAGTATATTTTTGGGATTTACATCATTAGTATTAATAGTTTTATCAATATATGAAGATATTAAAATCAAAAAAGCACTCTATATTATATTAACAATTCTATTTTTAATAGTACTATTTTTAAGCTCTTCAAGAACAGGGCAATTTATGTTTTTTATAGGTCTGTTTGGAATTATGTTTATAACTATTAAACAGAAATTAAAAGCATTAACTCTATTTTTGGTATCTTTTATGATTACAATTATATTAGCATATAATTATAGTGAAGTTTTTAAAAACCGTATAAATTATGCAAAATCAGATATTCAACAGATATATAGTGGAAAACTTTGTAACTCAATAGGTGGTAGAGTTTTCACTTGGAAAATAGCTTATGAAGTCTTTGAAGAGAGTCCTATTTTAGGAGTAGGAAGTGGGGCTCATTTAATATATTTAAAACAGAGAATGGATGAAGATAGAGAGTTTAATGAGTGTGCTTTAAAAGATATGATCGATTATTTTCATGGGCAATATATTGAGATATTAGCACAGGGTGGCTTAGTTGGATTGATTATATTTTTATCAATATTCTATTTTTTATGGAGAGTAGATTTAGAAGATAAAAAGATAGACTTTATAAAATATATATTAATTATTATATTTTTATCTGTATTTTTGGCAGATGTTCCATTTAGAAAACAGTTTGCATTAGCACTATTTGCACTTATTAGTGGGTTGATATTGGCACAAAATAGAGTAGAAAAAGAGATAAAATGAGAACAAATCAAAAATTAAACTACCTATTTATGCTATATGCATTTTTAATCCCACTTAGCCGTGCAGGTATTATTATCACTACAATTTTAATTATAATTAGTTGGATTGTAGAGGGTGATATAAAAACTAAGAGTAAGTTAATACTCTCTAATAGATTTATATTATCTATATTATCTCTATTTGGATTGATTTTTATATCAGTTTTATGGGTTGAACCTCAAAATTATCACTTATGGTTCTCTTATATGAATAAATTTTGGTATTTTTTGCCACTATTAGCACTATATACATCTATCAAAAAGGAGTTTATAGATAAAATTATATACTCATTTTTAGTAGGAATGATTATTAGTCTATTTTTCTCTTATGGAGTACTTTTAGATATTGTTGAGGGTAGAAGTGCTGTATCATTTTTTATGACAAATTATATTATGTATGGAATATTTTTATCTATATCTGCTCTATATTTTATTATTTTAGCAATTAATCATATAGATAATAGATTTAAAATTATATATATTACTCTATCAATATTATTTGTATATATTCTATTTTTAAATGAGGCACGAACTGGGCATTTTTCGTTTATTATAGGTATATTTGTAATTGGTATTATATATAGAAAGCAAAATCTAAAAACAGTTATCTCTCTATTAATATTTGCTATATTATCTACTACAATTATTTATAAATTTAATAATAATTTTCAAAATAGGGTAGAGGCTATAGATGATAATATAGAAAAAATCTCAAATGATAACCTATGTAACTCTATTGGTGGTAGAGTCGTAACTTGGCAAATTGCTTATGATATACTTCAAAGTGAGCCAATATTTGGTATGGGTACAGGAGATCATTTAATATATCTCAAAGATTCTATGGATATTAAGCTTCCTAATTGTAAGGGTATGACAGATAGAATAGACTATTTTCATAGCCAATATATTGAGATATTTGCACAAAATGGATTAGTTGGACTCTTTTTACTACTATCTATTTTCTATTATTTATGGAGAGTAGAGATAAAAAATAGTAATTTAAAGTATCTAAAATATATTTTAATTACTCTATTTTTGGCTATATTTTTAGCCGATGTTCCATTTCGAAAACAGTTTGCTATTGCACTCTTTGTATTGATTAGTGGTTTGATTTTGGCTCAAAATAGGATAGAAAAAAGTGAGTAAATTTCAAATGATTATAAAAGAGTTTATTAGGCTATTTTATATTTGGTTATTTGCAATATTTAGTTTTGCACTATTTAGAGTATATATGATTATTCAATTTTACCCCAAAATAGATAGTAGTTCAGGTATTAGTGCTATGATAGATACTCTATTAGTTGGATTTAAATATGATACAAATGTGATTTTATATTTTTTAATTATCCCTTTTATCTTTAATTTTATTATATTTACTCATAATAGAGATATGATATTACGAATAATTAGGCTTTTTTTTAGCTATATATTAATATCTATTTCACTTCTATTATCTATAATTGGTGTTACATATTTCAAAGAGTATAATAATCAATTTAACTATTTTGTTTTTGAGGTTTTATATGATGATATATCTGCAATATCTCAAACTATATGGCTAGAGTATAATCCTCTTATCACACTATTTATATATATAATACTACTATTTTTATCTATTAAAATTATAAATAGATTAGATAGAGTTGATATTAAAGTATTGAAAATAGATAATATATTTATCAAAATAGTAATATTATTAACTACTATCTTATTGACATTAAGTGCATTAAGAGGTACAATTAATTCCAAACCAGCTATTAGAAAATGGTCTTATGTTACTCAGGATAATTTTTTAAACAAGATGGTAATGAACCCTATTTCACATCTAAAATATGCCTTTAAAGATTATCAAGATTTACAAAGTAGTGATATAAATCCATATAAAACTAATAACTCTTTTGATATTAAATCCATATCTAAAATCTCAAAAGGTAATATTATAGAGATGCCAAATCATATAATATTGGTTGTTATGGAGAGTTATGACTCATGGCCACTACAAGATAAATTTGATAATCTTCATATTAGCGATAATCTCAAAAATATAGCCAAAAGTGGCATATATTTCAAAAGATTTCTACCATCTGCTCATAGTACAATGAACTCTCTAGCCTCTATCATATCAGGATTGCCATATAATGGAGTAAATATTAGTGTTTTAAAGTCTATTAATAAAGCAGAACCTACATCATTTTTCCAACAAATGGAGAGATTAGGTTATGATACATACTTTTTTTATGGAGGATATTTATCATGGCAAAATATAGGTAACTTTGTCAAAAATCAAGGTGCAAACCATATATATTCAGCAGTCCACGCAGGAGGCAAAACCAAAAGTGGCACATGGGGAGTAGATGATAATGAGTTGTTTGAGTTAATATCAAAGAGTCTAAAAGATAAAAAAAAGACATTTTCTATCGTAATGACAACAAGTTATCACCCACCTTTTACAATTGATGTAAGTAGTTTGGGCTATAAATATAAAAGTACCAAAGATTATCCCTTAGAGTATCAAAAAAACAAAAATTTAATTGACCCATTAACCTTGGGACATTTATGGTATTCAGATAAAGCTATTGGTGATTTTGTTAAAAAGTTTCAAAATAGCCACCCAACTACACTATTTTCATTTACAGGAGATCATTATGGAAGAAGATATTTTAATAATAGAGCAAATCTATATGAATTATCATCTGTACCATTTATTTTATATGGTAAAAATATCAACCAAAAACTACTTAATACCCAAAAATCAGGTAGCCATATAGATATTTTTCCAACTATATTTGAGATAATTGCACCCAAAAATGAAAATTATTATAGTTTTGGAACATCATTGAGTTTAGATAATCAAAAAGAGTTCGCCTATGGATATAAACGAATTATCACATTAGATAAAACTATTAAAGTATCAAATGAGGGTATGACTATATGGGATAATAATCACACCTATTTTCAACCAAATGATAAACTAAAATTCAAAGAGTTGAGAGATAACTATTTAGATTATATGGCTATATCATGGGATATTACATATAATGGTTATCTATCTAATAAATAAGGCTCTATTTTTTATTAGCCTTAACCCTCTCAATCTTAGCCCCAAGTCCAGATAATTTACCCTCTAAATCCTCATAACCTCTTTCAAGATGATATATCCTATGAACATTTGTTTTCCCATTTGCTATTAATCCTGCTAATATCAGTGCCGAACTAGCTCTTAAATCAGTTGCCATTACATCTGCTCCATTTAGCTCATCTGCTTTGTGAATAGATGCTATATTACCCTTTAGACATATATCTGCACCCAAACGATTTAGCTCACTTACATGCATAAATCTATTCTCAAATAGTCTCTCTTCTATAATAGTCTCTCCGTCTGATACTATTGATAATGCCATAAACTGTGCTTGCATATCAGTAGGAAAACCTGGGTACTCCGTGGTGATAAAATTGATTGATTTTAGCTCATTTGGTGGATTAATTGTAATATTATCATCAATAATATCAAACTCACAACCCATTGATTCTAGCTTATCAATAGATGCTCTTAAATGAGTGGCATTGACACAATTTAGTGTAATTTTAGATTTGGTAATTGCCCCTGCACATAGATAAGTCCCTGCCTCTATTCTATCTGGAATAATTGCAATATCAGGGAATGAGAGAGTCTTTCTATTTGTACCATAAATTGTTAATTCACTTGAACCAATACCGTCAATTCTTACCCCTGCACTCACTAATACCTCACATAGCTGGATAACCTCTGGTTCTTTGGCTGAATTTATAATAGTAGTAACTCCCCTTGCTAATGCACCTGCCATTAATATATTCTCTGTCCCACCAACAGTAATTTTATCAAATATAATTTTAGCCCCATTTAATCCATTAGGTGCTTTAGCATGAACATATCCATCTTCTATTGAAATTTCAGCCCCCATTTTCTCTAATGCTTTAAGGTGCAAATTAATAGGTCGCTGTCCAATAGCACAACCCCCAGGTAGTGATACCTTACACTCTCCAAATCTAGCCAACAAAGGACCTAATACCAAAATAGATGCTCTCATTTGAGATACTATCTCATAGACTGCTGTTGTAGAGTTGATAGAGCCATTATTAATCGTAGCACTATAACTATTATGATACTCTACATTAGCACCAAGCATACCCAAAAGTTTGATAAGAGTCTTTATATCTACCACATCTGGCAGGTTAGTTAGAGTTACTTTTTCTTGGCTTAATATAGTAGATGCGATAATAGGAAGAGAAGCATTTTTAGAACCACCTATCCTCACACTACCACTTAATTTATATCCACCCTCTATTGTTAAATAATCCATATAGTTTTTCCTGATTTTAAAATAGTTATTAGTGTAATATTAGCAAAATAAGTGTATATTTTTACTGATTAAGGCTTTGATATGTTATAATATTATATAATATGGAAATTTGGTTGGGATATAAAATTTATTAGTATGTTGAAGAGGTAATAATGGTTGGTAGTATTGATAGGATAAAAGAACTTACACAAAAGCTTGATGATAGAATAGCACTTAAGCATAGTTTGGGCGAAGATGAGAATATAGATGATTTATCTCCAAATGAGAACTTAAGAGATATTAGAAAAGAGAATATAAGAATTGTAAATGATTTGTATATGAAACTAGATATCTATACAAAATCTCCAGACTTTGGTGAAATATTTCTATATAAGGCTATGAATTTAAGTGGTGTTGGTCTTAAAGAGGAAGATTTTGGCGAAGTTAGAGAGGGTAAATATATTCAAATAATTGCCATTACTTACGAACCAGATAAAAATGGCAAGAAAAAAGCCAAAAATATATCTTTGGGATATTTTGGTAAGGCTCAAACTCTTGACCCTGAACTCAAAAATGATATTATAGAGTTTGTCCTTAGATGGAGATATGAAAAAGCATTTCAGACACTAGGACACTATAAAGACCTTATTGCTAGACTTGATGCACCAATTACCATAGAGTTATAATGCCTCTTTCAAACCTAAACCAAGAGCAGTTATCTGCTGTCAAGACAACTTCAGGTGCAAATTTGGTAATTGCAAGTGCAGGGACGGGTAAAACTTCTACAATAGTAGGGCGAATAGCATATCTTTTAAATAGTGGGATAGACCCATCAAAAATAGTCCTACTTACATTTACAAACAAAGCATCAGGAGAGATGATAGCAAGACTTGAAAACTTTTTTCCTCCATCTCTTGTAGCCAAAATAGAATCAGGGACTTTTCATGCTATTAGTTATAGATGGCTCAAAAGTGCCTATCCAAATCTTGTATTAAAGCAACCCAATGAACTAAGAACTCTATTTAGAAGTATATATGAAAAAAGAGCATTTAAAAGATTAAATAGCTCTATTGAGCCTTTTAGTTCTCAACATCTATACGAACAATATAATCTCTATCAAAATATATCATTAGGTAGTTTTGATGAGTGGTTTTTAGAGAAATATCCTGAACATAAGCCATTAATTGATATTTATATGAATATTATAGATAGCTATGAGAGCGAAAAAGATGAGTATGGATTTTTATCTTTTAATGATTTGCTTATTAAAACAAGAGAGTTTATTAAGCTCACTTCACAAGATATAGAAGAGGTATTAGTAGATGAGTATCAAGATACAAATACCCTCCAAAGTGCCTTGATAGATGATTTAAAATCCAAATCTCTATTTTGTGTAGGAGATTATGACCAAAGTATTTATGCCTTTAATGGAGCAAATATTGAAAATATCTCTACCTTTAGCCAAAGATATGATAATGCCAAAGTCTATACTCTCAAAATAAATTATCGCTCATCTGCCCCAATTTTATCTCTTGCTAATAGAGTAATAGAACATAATGAGAGAATATATCCCAAAAGCCTAGAGGTTGGTAGAGTAGGGGAGTCTATTCGTCCAAAACTACTAATATATGATGAACTTTTTGAACAGTATCAATCAATCGCTCGTACAATTAAAGATAGTAGGCAAAAGTATCAAAATATAGCAGTGATTTTTAGAAATAATTCAAGTGCTGATGGAATAGAAGCATCATTAAGAGAACTTGATATCCCCTCCAAAAGAAAAGGTGGAAATAGTTTCTTTGAGGCAAAAGAGATTAAAATACTTTTAGATTTACTATCATTAATCGTAAATCCCAAAGATATGATGGCATTTATACATATATTTGAGTATGCCAAAAATGTGGGAAGTGCTTTATCCAAAGAGTTTTTTACCTCTCTTATACACTTTGGAGATGGAGATTTATTTAGAGGATTAAATAATCCAATAATATTTGATTTACCCAAACTAAACCCAAATAAAAATCTACAATTAGGGCTATTTGATGATGATGAAGAGATAGGTTCACAAGCAAGATTTAACTCCCTATATATATCAAATTATATCAAAAAACACCCACTTCTAAAACACCCAAGAATAACAGATGATGGAGTAAGATTTTTTGATTACTATTATGAATTTATGCAAGAGGTAAATAGCCATTCACACACAAGTACAATCTTAAGAAAAGCCATATCATCAAAACTATATCAATTTGTAGTAGAACTATTAGCCACAAGTAGAGGACGACTAAAAAATGGTGAAATAGATGAAAATTTAAAATCACAAGCCAAAGAGAGAATAGAGAGAAAAGCCAAACTACTATTAGATTTATCAGCTAATTACAAAGAGGTAAATAGATTTATAAATGCTATGATATTAGGTGGTAGTGAATTAAGCGAGGGAGAGGGTGTAAATCTACTTACAGTCCATGCCTCCAAAGGATTAGAGTTTAATAGTGTATTTGTAGTTGATTTAATGGAGGGGAGATTTCCTAATACTAAATTAGCTACAAAGAGTGGGAGTGGAGTAGAAGAGGAGAGAAGACTCTTTTATGTAGCTGTAACAAGGGCTAGGGATGAACTCTCTTTATCACTTGCTAAGTATGATAAGATGAAAAAGATTGATTTTAAACCTTCTCAGTTTTTGTATGAGGCTAAGATGTTGAAGAGGAGTTGAATAAGATTATACCTCTTGATAAATCTTAATAGCCCTATAATGTTCTAGTACATCATGACACCTGATAATATTTGCTCCATTATCAAGGGCTTTTAGATGTATTGCTAATGTCCCAGATAATCTATCTTCTACTTTTGTGGGGGTGATTTTATCTATCATAGATTTACGACTTGCTCCTATTAAAATTTCACAACCAAATTTTTTAAACTCTTTTAAGTTTTGGATTAAAGCTATATTATCTTCTAATCTTTTGCCAAATCCAATTCCTACATCTATAATAATATCATCTATACTCAATCCCATATCTTCACATATAGATATTTTATCTTTGAAATATTGGCTTACTTCAACTACTACATCATCATAATATGGATTATCTTGCATTGTTTGTGGTGTGCCTTGGATATGCATAATAGATAATTTTGCACCATATTTAATAGCTAATTCTATTACTCTTTTATCTTTTGCACCCATAATATCATTTATAATTTTAAATCCACTTTTTAGGGCATACTCTATTACTTTGGGATTAAAGCTATCTATACTAAATATAGTTTTTTCATATAATTTTTGAGATTTTATTATATCACAAATTGGTTTTATTCGTTTTAACTCTTCATCAATAGATACAATATCAGCATTTGGTTTTGTAGATACTCCACCAATATCTATAATATTAGCACCATCTTTTATCATCTCTTTACACTTATCAATAGCATTTTGTGCTATAAATCTACTTTCACTATAAAAGCTATCTTCATTGGCATTTATTATTCCCATTATTTTGGTAGGGTAGGATATATCTTTGGAGTAGTTAGCCAACTCTTTAGCCAACTTTTTTAGTCCAAATGGTTGGGCTAACTCTTTTTTGCTTAATATCTCAATTTGTTTGCTATTTACTATTAATAGTGCATCATATCTATCTTTGGCACAAGTAATTACTCCACTTGGCACGGCTAACTCTCCACCAATACTAAGTACATCTTGTTTTAGAATATTTAGGGCAGGGGTTTTTATATTTTTGAGTTGGAATATATGTAAATCCATTTTTTTAGATATTATAGATACTCCACCACCTTGGACACCAAGTTTTTGGAGTATGGCTTTGTTGTTTTTGATATTTCCTAAATGATATATATTCACTCAAAGGCTCTTTTCATAAATTTTTCTATCTCTTGGAAATTAAATTGATGATTTGTAAATTTTTCAAATGCTATTACTCCTTGAAAAAGTAGCATATCACTACCATCTTTTAATGGTAAATTAAACTCTTTTGATAGCTTTAGAAATGGTGTCTCTTTGCCATATATTACATCAATAGATGCTTTTGCATTTGATAATAACTCTTCTAAAATCTCTTTTGGTGCTGGGAGGTAATCATCTTCTAGCCCTGCACTTGTAGAGTTTACTATTAAATCATACTGTTGTGGTTTGAAATTATCAAATGTATATCTATCAAAATCTTTGAAATCTTCTAGTCTTGAAGCTGAACGGTTTAAAATTGTTATGATATAACCCTCATCTTGAAGTATCTTAGAAATTGCTTTTGATGTTCCACCTGCACCAATTATCAATATAGTTTTAATATCTATATCAAATAGCGATACTGCTTTTAAAAATCCCAAAGCATCTGTATTATATCCATAGAGTTTATTATCTTTTTTAATAATTGTATTTACTGCACCTACCTTTTGGGCAAAACTATCAAGCTCATCACAAATTTTAAATGCCTCTTCTTTATGAGGGACTGTAATATTAGCCCCATCTATATCAAGTTCAAAAAACTTATCTCTAAGTTGTGAGCCATCTTTTAGGAGAGTTTTAGAGTAATTTGCATCAAAGTTTAATCCATTAAATGCACTATTGTGCATCTTTGGAGATTTAGAGTGTGCTACTGGGTTACCAAAAATTGTAAATTGTTTCAATGATTTTCCTTAGGTATCTATCTTATATTTCATAAGTTTTATATATTTTTTCTTATCTACAAGTTTGTCTAATCTCTCATTTAAATCTAAATCCAAATATTTAGATGCTATAAAATCAGAACCAAATATCAACTCTTTACCATAAGGATAAGGAATTTGGCTACTATTTTCAACAAGTGATAGAAATTTAAGATAGATATCTATTTTTTCTGTTTTGCTACGATATGCTTGTTTGAAAGTGGCTACATAACCTATTACCATTTTATTTTCATTAAATCTAGGTTGCACCCAAACCATTGCCCAGTAATATTTATTATCTTTTATCACAGACTTAACATATCCACGCCAAATTCTTTTTCTAGAAATTGTATTCCATATATCAATAATAGCACTTTTAGGCATAGATGAATCTATATGAAAGCTGTAATGTTTACCTACAATCTCACTTTTAGAGTATCCTGTCATCTCTCTAAATCTACTATTAGTATATGTAATAATACCCTCTTTGTTCATTTCAATAATGATGATACCATTATCAAATACTACTTCTCTTTCATTGAGTATATCCAAAACAACTCCTCATAACAATATTAAAAAGGGGGATAAACCCCCAAACTATCTATAATTTAGGTCCTGCTGTAGAGTAGTCAAATTCACTACCACTATCATTATATCTATCAAAATTCTTTGTAAACATTTTTGCTAAATTCTTCAAAGTCTTAGTATAAGCATTTTTATCAGCCCAAGTATTTTTGGGATTTAAAATATTATTATTTTTTACACCATCTAATGACTTTGGAATAGAAAGATTAAATATATCAAAGTTTTCAAACTCTGCTTTTTCAATAGAACCATTTAAAATTCCATTAATACAAGCTCTTGTATCTTTGATACTCATTCTTTTTCCTACTCCATACTCACCACCAGTCCAACCTGTATTAACAAGATATACATTTACACCATGCTTATCTATTTTATCACCCAAAAGTTTGGCATAAACAGTTGGATGAAGAGGCAAGAATGCTTCACCAAAACAGGCACTAAATGTAGCAACTGGTTCTGTAATTCCTCTTTCTGTCCCTGCTACTTTAGCAGTATATCCACTCAAAAAGTAATACATTGCTTGTTCTTTTGTAAGTTTACTAACGGGAGGTAATACTCCAAAAGCATCTGCTGTAAGGAATATAATATTAGCAGGATGTCCTGCTTGTAAATCCTCTTTGTGATTTTCAATATGTTCTATTGGGTATGATACTCTAGTATTTTCTGTTTTACTACCATCTGTATAATCTACTTCACCAACTTCATCATATACTACATTTTCAAGTAGTGCATTTTTTCTAATTGCACCAAAGATTTCAGGCTCACTTGCTTCATCAAGGTCAATTACTTTAGCATAACAACCACCCTCAAAGTTAAATACTCCATCATCATCCCAACCATGCTCATCATCACCAATTAAGGCTCTATTTGCATCAGTTGAAAGTGTTGTTTTCCCTGTTCCACTAAGTCCAAAGAATAGACATACATCAGCATCTTTACCCACATTAGCAGAACAGTGCATAGATAATTTATTTTCAAGAGGTAACCAGTAGTTCATCATAGAAAAAATACCTTTTTTCATCTCTCCACCATACCAAGTCCCACCAATTATAGAAGTAGCATTATCTATATCAAACGCTACGAAAACATCAGAGTGAAGACCATGAGTTTTATAATTTTGATTTGAAGTTTTACAAGCATTATAAACTGTAAAATCAGGTTCAAAATCTAATAACTCATCTTGTGATGGTCTAATAAACATATTTGTAACAAAGTGTGCTTGCCATGCTACTTCTGAAACAAATCTAACTTTTCTTCTACTACTAGGACTTGAACCACAATATGCATCTACTATATATAAATCTTTATTTGATAACTGTTCAAGTGAAATTTCTAAAAGCTCTTCATATATCTCTTTTTCAATAGTACGATTAATATCACCTAATGCTAAATACTCTTTAGAACTCTCCTGTGCTACAAAATATTTATCTTTTGGACTTCGTCCTGTAAATATCCCTGTATCACATATACTAGCACCACTAGAAGAGAGTTTACACTCTCCCTTATTTACCTCATGTGCTTGTAACTCATTATAATTAAGATTATAATATATTTTTCCAATATTTTTTAGTCCTAATTTATCAAGACTTTTAGGTTTTCTCTTGCTCATAAATCACTCTTTTATTTAAATATAGATAGCAACACACCAGCTGCTACTGCTGAACCAATTACACCAGCTACATTTGGTCCCATTGCATGCATTAATAGGACATTCCCAGGTCTCTCTTCTGAACCAACTCTACTTACCACTCTTGCTGACATTGGCACAGCAGATACTCCTGCTGCTCCAATAAGTGGATTGATTTGATTATCCTTATCAGAAAACTTATTCATAAGTCTTGCCATAAGTACACCAACAGCAGTACCTGCTGAAAATGCTAATAATCCTATAATCATAATTCCCATAGTCTCTACTACAAGGAATTTATCAGCAGCTAGTTTTGAACCAACACCAAGTCCCAAGAATATTGTAACAATATTAATAAGTGAATTTTGCATAGTATCACTTAATCTATCAACAACACCTGACTCTTTTGCAAAGTTACCAAATGCAAATGCACCAATTAATGGAGTAGATTCTGGTAAAATCAACATTGAAAGCACAATTACAACGATAGGGAATACAAGTTTTTCAAGTCTATGTACTTTTCTCTGTACGCCCATTTTAATTCTTCTCTCCTCTTTTGTTGTAAGCCATCTCATTATAGGAGGTTGAATTACAGGTACAAGAGCCATATAAGAGTAAGCTGCCACAGCAATTGCACCTAGCATATCAGGGGCAAGTCTATTGGCTATAAAAATTGAAGTTGGACCATCTGCTCCACCAATAATTGAAATTGCAGATGCAGATTGTATATCAAATCCAATTGCAACAGCACCGATTAATGAACCAAAGATACCAAATTGTGCAGCACCACCAAGAATAGCAGTTTTTGGATTAGCCAGAAGTGGGCCAAAATCAGTCATCGCTCCAACACCCATAAATATTAGAAGTGGGAAAAACTCATTGGCTATACCCATATTATAAATAACTCCAAGCATACCATGCTCTCCACCCATATGTGCAAGTGGAATATTGGCTAGAAGCCCACCAAATGCAATAGGAATTAGAAGAAGTGGCTCAAAGTTTTTGGCAATAGCTAGATAAAATAGAGCAAATACAATTAGTATCATAATAATACGACCAAGAGATGACTCAAAAGCAGTCATTAATCTCTCTGATGATGACCCAGCAGGTTCTGCTGTCATCTCTCCATCATTTGTATCAAGAATAGCATTAATACCTGTGGTCTCCCAAAAGCTACTTGCCAACTCACCAATTGACTTTGGTTTATACTCTTTTTTCTCTTCTTCTACAGTTGTAGGGGCTTCATGACTACTAGCTTGTAGTGATGAAGTTACTATACTAAAAATAAATAGAAGAGATAGTATTAGTTGTTTAACTCTCATTACTACTCCATTGTTGCCAAAAGTTGACCATCAGATACTGCATCATTTACATTTACATTAATTGATGAGATTACACCATCTTTCTCCGCTACAATATCTATTTCCATCTTCATAGCCTCTAGTATCATAATTTGATCACCCTCTTTTACACTATCACCTGCTTTTACTAATATTTTCCAAACATTACCTGGTGTTTGAGATAGAATTTCAACTGCTCCATTACTACCTGCTGTTGTTGTTACTGAAGCGCTCTCTGTTTTAGGTGCTGTTGTTGTCTCTTTTACCTCAATTGTACCCTCACCCTCTGCTACTTGAACGCTATATTGTTTACCATCTACTACTACAGTATAATTTCCAGCCATATCTTCATCTCCATTGTTATTATTATTTTCATTATCTTTTCTTACCATTAAAGGGCTTTCTCCCTTTAAAAACGCTATACCTTTTTTATCACAAGAAGCAGCTATAAATATATTCTCTTCACTTGTCTCTAGTCCCTCATCTTCTAATACTTTAGTCCAGTGTGCGATAGATTTAGTCTCATCTCTATCTGCTATATCTAATGGATTTTCAGTAGTTGGTTCAAGTTTCAATTTTTCACTAGCTAACTTAATAATCTCATGGTCTGCTTCAACTGGTGTTTTACCAAAGTATCCAAGAACCATTCTACCATAACCAGGTGCAATTTGTTTCCATTTACCAAACATTACATTTGCATAAGCTTGTTGCCAATAAAATTGAGATACTGGTGTAACAGAAGTACCATAACCACCTCTTTCAACTACCTCTTTCATTTCAGCAATTACTTCATCAAATTTATCAAGTGAATTATCATCTCTCATCATTTGAGTATTAGCAGTCAAAGCACCTCCAGGCATAGGAGAGAATGGAATTAGAGGTGATACTTGAGTAGCTTCAGGAGGAATCATATAATCTTTAAGGGCATGTTTCAACTCATCTTCATATTTCAATACTTTATTTAATTGTAAATCACCAAGATTATAATCAGTTCCTTTTGTAGCATGAAGCATTGTAAGAATATCAGGTTGGCTTGTTCCTCCACTTACAGGAGATGCTGCCATATCAATACCATTTGCACCAGCTTCAAGAGCTGCTAAGTAACCTGCTACACTTACCCCTGCTGTCTCATGAGTATGTAATCTTAAGTGCATCTCATCACCTAAAAGTTTTCTAGCCATTGAGATAGTTTCATAAATTTTATGAGGGTTTGAAGTACCACTTGCATCTTTGAAACATAGACTATCAAACTCCATACCATTATCTAAGATGTTTCTTAGAGTTTTTTCATAAAATGTTACATCATGAGCACCTTTACATCCTGGTGGTAAATCCATCAGTGTAATCACAGCTTCATGGCTAAGTCCTGCTTTTTTGATAGAACTTGCACTATAAGCTAAGTTATTAACATCATTTAAGGCATCAAAATTTCTAATTGTTGTTGTACCATGCTTTTTGAATAGTTTTGCATGAAGGTCAATCATTTCACGACTAGCAGTATCAAGCATTACTGTATTAATACCACGAGATAGAGTTTGTAAGTTTGCATCTGGTCCTACAATTGCTCTAAATTTATCCATCATATCAAATGCATTTTCTTGAAGATAAAAGAAAAGACTTTGAAATCTAGCTCCACCACCAAATTCAAAGTGAGTAATTCCAGCTTTTGAAGCAGCTTCAACTGCTGGGAAAAAGTCATCCATTAGAACTCTTCCTCCAAAGACCGATTGAAATCCATCTCTAAAAGTTGTATCCATTACATCAATATATTTTTTTGCCATTTTTATACCTTGTTTTGCTTATTTTTTCTAAACTCTGAAACTGCACCTATAATTGCAGCTACTCTTTTTTGCTCTTCATCTTGTGAAGATTTTGGAGTAGCTACTTTTGGTACTTCTTCAGGAAAGTACTTATTTATGATTTGAGCTTGAACTTTCATTACCCATATTAATACTAATAAGAATAAAAAAACGACCCCCATACCCAAAATCATAAATTTAAAACTCTCGCCCAATAAATTAACTTCCATATTAATAACCTCTCAATTCTTTTATAATAAAATTTTACAAACTATTTCACTTATTTCAACTTAAATTTGATAATTTAAGCTCTTTTTTTTCTACGATTGTTATTTCTAGTTGCTTTTTTCTCACTATCTAAATTATCAATCATATCTTTTACACTTAAATAGTCATAACCTATACTTGCACCATTTTCACTTTTCTCATCTTTTAAGATTATAGTGAGAGCTTTTTTTAGTATCTCTGTACTATCTATTTTTGATAAATGTTCAATTATTTTTTCAACATTTTCATCTATCTCCATCTCTCTAATCTTATCACTTAAATCTCTATATTCACTATCACTTAAAGTACCTTTGCCACCCTCCATTACAGAGAATTCCATATCAGCACCAACCTCCTTTTTAATTCTTTTTAACTCATTAAACTCCTCTGTTGAAACAAGTGTAATTGCTATACCACTTTTACCTGCCCTACCTGTCCGTCCAATTCTATGTACATAACTTTGAGGGTCAAAAGGTATATGATAATTAAATACATGAGTAATATTTTTAATATCAATACCTCTTGCTACAATATCAGTAGCTATCATAATTTTAACTTCAGAACGGCGAAATGATTTAACAATTCGTTCTCGTTCATACTGTTCTATATCACCATGAAGCCCAACTACACTAAATCCTAAAGCACTTAAATACTCACTTAGCCTATCAACCTCTTTTTTCATTCTACAAAAGATTAAAGCTTTATCAAAATTTTCACTCTCTAAAAGATGCTCTATTGCTTTATCTCTTTGAGATTCATTAATAACATAATACTTTTGATTAATTATATTATTAGTCTCTTCCTCTTCTTCGCTTACAACTGATATATATTGTGGGTCATAGAGTATCATTTGAGCTAAATCTTTGATAGCCTCTGGCATTGTTGCAGAAAATAGAAGAGTTTGACGATTTTGAGGAATATAATCAATAATCTCTTGAATATCATCTAAAAATCCCATATCTAGCATCTTATCAGCCTCATCAAGAACTACAATTTCAGGATTAAAAGCATCAATTTTACCTTTACGATATAAATCTTTTAATCTCCCTGGAGTTGCTACAATAATCTGTACGCCCTTATGAATAAGAGCTATCTGTCGCCCATATCCCACACCACCATAAACAGCCAAAGAGCGAATACCAGCAAATCTACCAAGATGATAAAGCTCATCACTAATTTGATTAGCAAGTTCTCTAGTTGGAGCTAATATTAATGCTCTCTCCACCTCTCCATTTGCTATTTTATCTAAGATAGGAAGTCCAAAAGCAGCTGTTTTACCAGTACCTGTGTGAGCTTGACCCACCATATCTTCACCATTATCAATAATTGGTATAGACATAGCTTGAATAGGACTAGGTTCTCTAAATCCTGCTATCTTTACACCTTTTTCAATATCTTTATGAAAATTAAATTCATTAAATGTCATCAAATACCTTTATTTTAGGAAGTTTAGAAAATAAAATATTATAATCTAAACTATAACTATTAGTATATCAAAATTAAATTATAATTTGGTTGTTTTTTACTCTTTACACTCTTTAGCCCCAAGCATTAAAATCTCATCACAACTAAATCCTGCCTCTTTTCTAGCTTCTACATTTATATGTGGGCGATGTTTTTTATCAAGATAATATTTTTTTAATATCTCTTGATAGGTATCTTTGTGGTTTAAGTCTCTTTTGTTACATATATATTTAAACCATTTATCACCTTTATAAACATGTTCTATCTCTTCATCATATATAATATTTAGGGCTTCTATAATTTTTGCTACGGTTGGATTTTTGCGTTTATTGTCTAGTTTTTTGATAATTTGAGGATTTACATCAAGTCCACTTGCTTCATAGTATCTTGGGATTATTGCCATTCTATCTAAAACATCTTTGGAGGTATGATTAGAGGCATCAAAAAGACCACAATGTACGGGAAAATCACCATAATTAAAACCTAAATCTTTTAATATTTTCATAAGCATTTTAAAGTGTCGTATCTCATCATTTGCTACAATTAGCCAATCTATTTTATACTCTATTGGCATATCGCTAAATCTATATATCGCATCAAGAGCCAAATCAATTGCACTATACTCTATATGGACTATTGCATGGACTAATGAGGCTAATCCCTCTTTGGACTCAAAATCTTTTCTATTTGGTAGTTCGTTGGGATTTACTATTTTGCACAATGTTGCATAAGATGGATTATCAAATATAATAGGAGTATAAATTTTTTTTATATCTCTATTATTTTTCAATATATCAAGGTAATTATCTATAAAATTTTGCTTTTTTTCTATATCTGATGTTTGTAATATCTTTTCAAGTTCTTGTATCATTTTATTATACCTTTATAGTGCAGGTAGGATATATAGAGGCTCTTTTGTAGTAGATATATCTATATTATCAATATTTTGTGGGATTTTAAATTTGACATCTAGTTTTTTATCAAATTTTTGAGTAATTATTTGATTTTTTTCTTTGGTAAAATATAGATTTCCAAGTGCTTTGATTGGTTGATTATTATTAAATTCAAACCCAATAGCCCCTACAAAATCTATATCTCTTACAATCTCTATGGTACGAAGTATAATATATGTGAGCTTAATAGACATATAGCTCCCCGGCCCATGGGTATATATAATTTGAGATATAGGATATTTATCCAAAAACTCCATAATTAATGGTAGTAGTATTTGAGAAGTTTTTTTATCACTTGAGATAGTATCTATTAATATATTATCTCTATAAACAGCTAGTTGAATTGGTGAGGATATTGATATAATCAATAATTTATGCGAAACTTTTTGCAAAAACTCTACTTTTAACTTTGTCTAATGCTACTATCTCGTAATTAGCACTACTTTTTAATAGCTCTTTGGTAAGCATTGAATTTAACTTATGACTCCCTGCAAATGAACTATAATCTCCTAAAATATTATGCCCTAATACCATCATATCACCCATAGCATCTAATATCTTATGTCGCACAAACTCATTTTCAAATCTTAATCCCTCAAGGTTTAACACTTTATTATCATCTAACCCAATAGCATTATTTAGACTTGCACCTAATGCTAGGTTGATACTCTGTAGATATTGAATATCTTTGATAAATCCAAAAGTCCTAGCCCTTGATATATCATTTATAAAATCACTTTTAGAGAATTTAAAATTAAATGATTGTTTGCCAATAGCTCTATGGCTAAAGTCTATATCAAAATTAAATGATGGATTACGACTTGGTTTGAGAGTAGCATATTTATCTCCATCTCTAACAGTTATCTCTTTTTTAACTCTTATTATTTTTTTGGCTTTATCTTGCATCTCTATACCTGCTTCATCTAATAGTAAAATAAAGCTAATAGCAGACCCATCCATTACAGGCATCTCATTACCATCTATCACAACTCGCAAATTATCTATACCATAGGCATAAATTGCTGATAAAAAGTGTTCTATTGTTGATACAGTTGCATTTTTATTTCCAATTACAGTAGCCATTTGCGTATCTACTACACTATCAGGAGATAGAGGTATGCTTGTAGCAATATCATCTCTATAAAATACAATTCCACTATCCACACCAAGAGGTTCTAATCGTACTCGTATAGGCTCACCTTTGTGTAACCCTATTCCAACAACCTCTACAGATTTTTTAATAGTTCTTTGATTCATTTAATTTCCTTTAACAAAGGTAACATTTAGATGATAATTATAACACATATTAATTAATATATAGTTGATTAATAGTTTTTTAGCTATTTAAAAGTAAAGTAAATATATAATTAAAAAAGTCTAAAAAAGCTAAACTATCTGTGAGGATAGGACAGAAAGCCACGGGTCTCATACACTACTAGAGATAGCCGAGTTACATCAATATATAAATTTAATCTATAATAAAATTATAAACTTAAGGAGATTGAAATGAATAAAATAGTTTTATCTGTTGCTACTGTTGTAGCTATGAGTAGTGTTAGTTTTGCAGGTGGTGATTTTGTACCTGTAGTAGAACCAGTAATCGTAATCCCACTAGTACCAGTAAATACCACAGGATTATATGTAGGTGTTGGTATTGTATCTACATTTTTTGATGGTGTTTGTGTTTGTGGTAGTACTTATGAAGATTATACTTATGGTGCATTAGTAAGAGTAGGATATGATTATAATAACTATATAGGTTTTGAAGCAAGAGCCTTAACTAGCCAAATAGAAGATGAGGGGGCTAAAATCAAAAGCCATTATGGAGTATTTATCAAACCTCAATATCATATTACAGATGCAATAAATGTTTATGGACTTCTAGGATATGCCAAAACAGAAGTAGGAGATACGGTTAATCTTGATGAGAGTGGTTTCTCTTGGGGGCTTGGATTAGAGTATGATATATCATCTGATACCAAAGAAGATGGAATATATAATAGAGCATTTGATGGACAAGGTAATCAAGAAAAAGGTTGGGGACTCTTTGTAGATTATCAAAAATTACTACAAAAAGATAACTATCCTCATGATATGCATGTATTATCATTTGGTATATCTTACGACTTTTAAAACAGTAGGTATAATATGAACAGATTTATCATATTATACCCCATCTCTCTAATATTACTATTTACGATATTTTATTTTGATACCTCAATTATATCAACTACTATTAATCACTTTCAACAAAATCTAATTATAGATGCTATAAGAGAGATATTTCCCCATAGAGTAGAAGAGAATTTTATTATTATTAGCAATAACTATAAGTTATCAATTGATAAAGCCTGTAATGGATTGGTAAGTATTATCTTTTTTATAGCTCCGATATTAGTATATAAAGCATCTATAAATTATAAAATATTAGCCATTTTAATAGGATATATTATTTTGACTCTAGCTAATATTATTCGTATTACATTTATAACCTATATGGTAATAGAGGATAGAAGAAACTTTTCTCTCTCTCATGATTATATTGGAAATATCTTTTTATTGATGGTTGGAATAGGGTTATTTATGATTTTTCTTAGATATAATATGAAAAATTATAATTAAGGGATAAAATGTTAGAAATTAATGATAATGCACCAAGTTTTTGTTTGCCAAATCAAGATTTAGAGGAGATATGCCTAAGAGACCTTGCAGGTAAATGGGTAGTTTTATATTTCTATCCAAGAGATAATACCCCTGGATGTACTACTGAAGCGTGTGATTTTAGTGATAATATAGATGAGTTTGAGGATTTAGATGCTATTGTTTTGGGAGTTAGTCCAGATAGTCCCAAAAAACATAGAAACTTTATTGATAAAAAGAGCCTAAAAGTTACTTTATTAGCAGATGAGGATAAATCATTATGTCAAGATTATGGAGTATGGCAACTTAAGAAATTTATGGGTAGAGAGAGTATGGGAGTAGTGAGAAGTACTTTTATAATATCACCTGAGGGCAAAATATCTGCTTTGTGGAGAAAAGTAAGAGTAAAAGGGCATATTGATAGTGTCAAAGAGAAATTGGCAGAGTTAAATGCTAATTAGATTACTACCATTCCTTAACTTTCACACCTAAACCCAAGCATTTTCTGCGTAACATCCTGCAACTTTGGCTATTTCATCCAATATAGAGATAAATGTTTGCATAGCAATAGCCAAAGTATGAAGTTCACACTCTAAGTCTTTAAATAAGCCTCCGATGGTTTTGGGTTCATTGCTGATTCGATTGATATAGCTGACTATATTGTAGGTAAAGAAAGAGAGTGTTATTATTTGTTATAAATAGCTTCAAGTGTAGATTAAGTATCTGCATAGTTTTATATATTGGATTCTTCAATTTATCGTTAATGATTTTAATAATATGGATATTATAAATGTTGTCAAGTGTTATATGCCTATATCAATATATCGCTTATGCTGTGCTACTTTCAATGTCTCTTTATGGAGTTTTTAGGTGCGAAAGTTAAGTTAATATATTCATGCTATAATAATAATAAAAAATCAAAGAAATTATAAAAATGAAAAAGCTACCAATAGGGATACAAACATTTAAAGAGATAATAACCAAAGATTATATATATATAGATAAAACTAAAGAGGCTTATAAATTAATAGAAGCTAGAACTAAATTTTACTTTCTCTCTCGCCCAAGAAGATTTGGCAAAAGCCTATTTCTTGATACATTAGCTAATATATTTGAGGGGAATAGAGAGCTATTTAAAGAATTATATATCTATGATAAATGGAATTGGGAAGAGAAATATCCAATTATTAAGATAGATTTCAAAGGTAATCTAAGAAGCTCACAAGATGTTAAAGACCAAATTTTAGTAAATTTAAAACGAAACCAGAAATTTTTAGGAATTAAGTGTGAGAATACTACTAAATATGATATTTATTTTGAAGAATTAATAGAAAAAAGTTATGAAAAATATAATACACAAGTAGTAATATTAATAGATGAATATGATAAAGCAATATTAGATAATCTAGACCAAATAGAGATAGCAAGAGAAACTAGAGAGATAGTAAAATCACTCTATTCTATTTTAAAAGATAATATGTATAATCCTTTTGATATTTTACTATTTATTGAAAATAATTATATCTATAAAAATTATTGGTTTGAGAGTTGGACACCATCATTTTTAATTAAATTAATAAAAGATAATAATTACTTTTTACCAAAATTATCAAATTTAACAGTAGATGAAAAACTCTTAAATAGCTTTGATATAGATAATATAGATTTAGAGGTGATTTTATATCAATCAGGGTATTTGACTATTGATAAAAGAGATATTATTAAATCTCTAAAAAGTTCTAATTTAGAAGATTTCAAAGATGCTTTTATCTCAATATTTGCTTCAATTTCATATAACAATTATACTAAAAACAGTATCCAAATATATGAGGGATTTTATGCTAGTATCATATATGTATATCTACAATCTTTAGGAGTGGATATAGTAGGCGAAGATATAACAAATAGAGGAAGAATAGATTTAACTATAAAAATAGAAAAAATTATCTATATATTAGAGTTTAAAGTAGGAGATGAAAATGCCCTATCTCAAATTAAAAATAGAAATTATTATCAAAAATATTTAAAAGAAGAGAAAGATATATCTAAGTTTGAGTGGGAGAAATTATAATGAATAGACGAAAAGTAGCAAATAAAAAAGCAAATATTAGCAAAAAGCTTTTGAAATTAACAGGAAAGACAAACGCACAATATAGATTAATTGGTGAGGGTGATAAGGTATTAGTAGGACTTAGTGGGGGTAAAGATTCACTAGCTTTGGTTCATATATTAAAGCATATTCAAGCCCATGCCCCATTTAATTTTGAGTTTGAAGCATGTACTATAAATTATGGTATGCCAAATGAGGCTTATGATGAACTAGAAAAACATACAAAAGAGTATGAGATACCTCATAGTGTATATCATACTAATATTTATGAGATTTCAAATAGTGCTATTAGAGAAAACTCTTCATTTTGTAGCTACTTTTCACGAATGAGAAGAGGTGCATTATACTCTTATGCAGAGGAAAATGGATTTAATAAGGTAGCTTTAGGACACCATTTTGATGATACAGTAGAGAGCTTTTTTATGAATATGTTTTATAATGGAACTATGAGGGCAATGGCACCAATTTACAAGACTGATAGAGGATTTCATCTAATTCGCCCACTTATTGAAGTAAGAGAGACTCAACTTCGTGGGTTTGCTGATGATAATAGTTTTACTACAATTGGAGATGAGGCTTGTCCTGCTATGCTAAAAGATGTAAAAATGCCTTATGCTAGGGCAAATACAAAAGATTGGTTAGCTACTCTTGAAGCAAAAGATAAGGATATATTCAAACGAATTAGAGCATCTTTTAAACATATCCATGATGATACACTACTTGACCCTACTAGATGGAAAAGAGATGATATAGATGATTAAAAAATGTCTTTTTCCTGCTGCAGGATATGGTACAAGATTTTTACCAGCTACCAAAGCTACACCCAAAGAGATGTTGCCAATTTTGACTAAACCATTAATCCAATATGGAGTAGAGGAGGCAATAGAGGCTAATATCAAGACTATGGCTATTGTAACAGGACGAGGTAAAAGAGCTATTGAAGACCATTTTGATATATCTTATGAACTAGAACATCAAATTAAAGGTAGTAATAAAGAGCATTATCTCAATGAGATTAGAGATGTTATTAATAGTTGTACTTTTACATATACAAGACAGACCAAAATGATGGGATTAGGAAATGCTATATTAGAGGGAGAGGCATTGATTGGAGATGAACCATTTGCTGTAATATTAGCAGATGATTTATGTGATGCCCCTATCGGAATACTCTCTCAAATGATAAAAATATATAATAAATATCAATGCCCTATTGTAGCAATACAAGAGATACCAGAGGATAAGACAGATAAATATGGAATAATAGATGGTAAGTTAGTAGATGATAATTTATATATAATATCTAATATGATAGAGAAACCTTCACCCCAAGATGCCCCAACAAATTTAGCCATTATAGGTAGATATATACTTACACCTGATATTTTTGATACTCTAAGAGATACAAAAGCAGGTAAAAATGGAGAGGTTCAAATCACAGATGCTCTATATCAACAGGCAAAAAATGGTATGGTATTAGGATATAAATTTAAGGGAAAAAGATTTGATTGTGGTAGTATTGATGGATTTGTAGAGGCTACAAACTATTTTTATCAAAAAAAGAGTTTCCAATAGATAGCTATTCTTTGATTTACCTTCTATTTAACAAGCTTTTATAAGATTGTATAACTATATTTTCAAAGGTTATTATATTGGATAAGAGAGCAAAGAAAATAATACTGAAAAGTAAAAAGCAAATTTATAGCGATATATTAGGAAATAATCCATCTCAATTTCAAGGAGAGGGATTTGAATTTAAAGAGCTTAGAGAGTATGTTTATGGCGATGATGTACGAAAAATTGATTGGAAAAGTAGTGCTAAACTCTCTAAACTATATGTAAAGATATATCAAGAAGAGAGAGAACTCAATGTTGTAGTAGCTTCTATGCTTAATGGTTCAATGGGATTTGGAACAAGTTTAAGCAAATCTGAAATTGGTGCAGAACTTGTTGGATTATTGGGGTTTTTAGCTATTAAAAATAGTGATAACTTTACAAACACTATATTTGCTGATAAATTATATAGTTTTAATAAACCTACTAAAAAATTCTTTGGGGTTCATAAAGCAGTAGAAGATGTAATTGAGTTTAAGACTTTGGGTAAAGATGCAAATTTTGAACTTATGATAGATACTCTATATAAAAGGGTTCGTAAAAAATCTTTAATAATTATTATATCTGACTTTGTAGGTGATATTGATTTAAGAGTATTAGCTAAAAAGCATGATGTGGTAGCTCTGATGGTACGAGATAAGTTTGAAGAGAACCCACAAGAGTTGGGATTGTTAAATATGGTAGATATGGACAATAAAAAAAGCTTTGAGGGTATGATAGATAAAAGTGCAATAGAGAGATACCAAAAAGCCCTACACTCTAATGATGAAAAATTATATATTGATTTCAAAAAATACGGAGTAAGATTTACCAAAGTATATACAGATGATAAAGTTATTATGAAATTAGCCAAAGTTTTTGGGAGATAATATGGAAGAGTTAGCAGATATAAAAGGACTTATTGAAATACCTGATAGTAGTATATATATATATTATGGATTGATTTCATTAGCTATAATAATTGGATTAATCATAATTTTTTGGATAATATCTAAAATTATCTCTCTAAGAGATGATAAAAAACATAAAAGTTATATTAAAGCCCTAAAAGAGATAGATTTAACAAAAGATGTAAAAGATGGAGCATATAAAGCAACTTATTATGGTAGATTATTAGCTAATAGTGATAGAAAAAAAGAGATTTATGGACAGTTAATAGAGATGTTAGAACAGTATAAATATAGAAAAAATGTAGAAGATGTAGATAAAGAGACTATAAATCAATTTAGATTGTTTGTGCAGGTGATAGATGAGTAAAAAAGTATGTTATACTATCAGTATAAAGGAGTATAGATGCAAAGTTTAAGAATAAAAGATTTACAAATAAACCCAGCAATACTTACAACAGCATTAGAAAAACATGAATATACAATTATTACAAAAAGAAGCAAACCACTAGGTATAGCTTTGGCTTTTGATGATAATATTATTACTAATGGACTCAAAACAGCATTAATGATAGATGCTTATAAAAAATCTCTAATTAGTCTAGGTCAATTATCTACTGCGTTAGAAATATCCAAAAGAGAAGCGATGAAAATGTTATCAATTAGTGGAATTGATATTATAGATTATAACTTTCAAGATGAAATAGAAGAGTTGGATAGTTTTTTATGATTGTATCAGATAGTACAGCATTAATTATTCTTTTTGATTTAGATAGATTAGAACTCCTAGAAAATATATTTGAAAAAATCTATATACCATCTAGTGTATTAGATGAGATAAGTTTTAAATATCCAATACTATTACCACCATTTATAAAAGTAATTGAACTAAAAGAAGATGAACTATTTCATTCCTTACAAATGATACTTGATATTGGAGAATCAGAAGCTATTGCATTGGCGAAAGAGATGAATTTATCTATTATTATAGATGAAAAAAAGGGTAGAAAAATAGCTAAAAGTATGGGACTTAAAGTTATTGGTCTTTTAGGTGTAGTATATCTAAATATTAAAAAAGGTTTTTTGAGTAAATCTAAAGCTAGGGAATTTTTGGATAGAGCTATAAATAATGGATATAGAATCTCTAATAAAATGGTTGAAGATATGTTATATAGTATTGATGATGAGAATTTAAAGATAATAAAATTAAAGGATAATAGATGAGTAATTTTGAATTTCAATATCCAGTAATATTCTTACTGTTGATTATTTTTGTATTATGTGCTAAATTTTGTAGGGCAAAAGTGGATTCAATATATTTCCCACATATCAATAAACTTTTTATCAAGAGTTTCAAACAAGATAGATTATTAATTATTTTAAAATGGTTAGGGATAATATTAGTGATTGTTGCTTTAGCCTCTCCTGTGCTTAAAGAGGAGTTTAAAAATAGCAAAAAAGATGGTAGAGATATAGTCCTTGTCTTAGATAGTAGTGAGTCTATGTATCAAAGAGGATTTGATGTTAATAATCGTGGTAGAGATAAATTTAGTGTTACAAAAGAGATAGTATCACAATTTATATCTAAACGAACTCAAGATAGATTAGGGCTTATTACTTTTGGAGATGTTGCCTTTTGTGCATCACCTTTGACATTTGAAAAAAAGTTTTTAAACTCAATTTTACAAATGCAAAGAGTTGGAATAGCAGGGCGAAGAACGGCTATTAATGATGCTATTATTCAAGGATACTCTATCTTAGAAAAATCAAAAGCCAAATCAAAAATAATCATAGTATTAACAGATGGAATGGATAATATGAGTAAGGTTTCATTTGAAGAGGTAAAAGAGCTTATCAAAGTAGGTGGTGCGAAACTATATACTATTGGAATAGGTACAACTAGAGATTATAATGCACCTTATCTCAAAGCATTAGCAGAGGCTAGTGGTGGTAAATTCTTTGGTGCTAGAGATAGTAAATCATTAGAAAAAGTATATAAACAGATAGATAAACTAGAGGTTACAAAAATAGATAACAAGAGGGTAATAACTTATGAATATTTGTATATTTATCCACTATTTTTAGCTATATTATCTCTACTATTATTTATATATATGAGAACTCAAAAAGGATTATAGATTTATCTACATATCTTTTAAATATAATCCTAATCTTATTATGAAATAGTATAATATCTTAAAAAGTATATATTATGAAAAGTTTTATTTCCAAGATAGATGGTAGGTTAGATAAAGTTTTAACACTAGGGCTATCACATAGTCGTAATCAAATAGAGAAACTTATCAAAGATGGGTTGGTTTGGGTAAATTCAAAGATAGTTAAAAAAACATCATTTAAAGTAAAAATTAATGATAAAATTGAGTATAAATTTATAGAAGCTACCAAAGAAGAGCCTATTGATATTGATTTTGATGTAGATATTTTATATGAAGATGAGCATATTTTGGTTGTAAATAAACCAATAGGATTGGTAGTCCATAAAGCACCTAGTGTAAAAGAGGCTACTCTTGTAGATTGGTTAATTCACAAAGGTATCTCACTCTCTACAATCTCAGGAGAAGAGCGACATGGAATAGTCCATAGAATAGATAGAGAGACGACGGGAGCATTAGTAGTAGCCAAAACAAATGAAGCCCATCAAAACCTTAGCGAACAACTTCAAGATAAAAGTATGGGAAGATATTATCTTGCAATAATTGACTATCCTCTCAAAGATGATACAACAATAGAAGCACCAATTAGTAGAAGTCCTACAAATAGGCTAAAAATGGCGATTAATAGTAATGGTAAATCTGCAAAAAGTTATTTTAAAAAACTTATTGAGGGCAAAAATAATTTAGAACTTATATCAGCCAAATTATATACAGGACGAACTCATCAAATTAGAGTTCATCTCAACTCAATAGGCAGACATATTTTAGGTGATGAGATGTATGGATTTAAAGTAGGCAAAAATCGTCCACGAGTTCAACTTCACGCATATTTATTATATCTAATCCATCCTATTACACAATCTAAAATGGAGTTTGTAGCACCTCTATTTGATGATATGAATAGTATCCTATCAACAAAATTTAATATCAAAGATGTAGAAGATGCAATCAATTCTAAAAATTTAGCAGAGAAGTTTTAGAAGTCAATAATAGACTTCTATCTAGGTATATATATATAAAATTTTACACCATCAGATATATTATGATACTCTATTTTACCATTTATTTTTTTTATAATCATATTAGAGATATGGAGTCCTATTCCTGTGCCACCATAATCTTTTTTGGTAGTAAAGTATGGAGTGAAAATTTTATCTTTAATCTTACAATTGATACCACCACCATTATCTTCAATAGTCAAAATAAAATACTCATCTGTAGTTATCGTATCTATCTCTATAAGCCCTTTTTTTATACCATTTATCTTGATAGCATCTTGTGCATTTGTAATAATATTTAATATCACCTGCTGTATCTCGGTAGCATAACTACAAAATCCAACTATATCTTTTGCTTTAAATTTTATCTTTAATTCTATATTATTATATAATAGGTTTTGATATATAATTTTTTTAACATTTTTTATAATTATATAAAAATCAGTTTCTGTTTTCATCTTATCACTTTGGAAAAAATCTTTGAAATCATTAATAGTATCACTTAAATAGCCTATATATTCATTGGCATCATTAAGTCTATCTTCTAAATAATCTTTATTTAAAGTCCCTAATTGACTTCTTAGAAGTAGATTTGCATTATTTGTTGAGATAGCAGTAAGAGGCTGTTTCCATTGATGAGAAATCATATCAAGCAACTCTCCCATCTGTGCCATTTTGGATTGTTGTAGTATCATTTTATCTTTTAATCTTATCTCTTTTACTGCCTCTTCTACTCTTTTTTCAAGAGTATAGTTTAGCTCTCTTAGTTCAATAGCTGTTTGAGTATTAAGATGTGCTAAGGCATCAATAGTAGTAGTTATATTATCAATATTTGGTTTTTTAATATCTATTTTAATATTACTTTTATTTTTTTCACTCAAAAATAGTATAGTTTTAGTCTCATTAAATAAGATTGATTTGCCTAAATCATAAAAAAACTCACCAAAAGTAAAAAACCCACTAACTGATGCCATTTGATTATATGGTTCAATATCTTTGGATATATTATCTTTAAATAGTCTTAATCTTGCTACACAAGAGTATATAAATATAGACTCAACAGGATAATCTAATATAGTATGAATATTATCATATTTAGTTTTAATAATATGTTCAATATTCCCATATCCAAATTGTACTATACTACCCTCCTTGATATTTCCTGCAAATGATAGAGAGTTATCAATATGTTTTTTGAGAACTGCTCTTCCAATCAATATTCCATTTTCTTTGAATATTAATGGAAATTCTATACCTACCTTAGGTAATGAATTTTCTATTCTAACACCTAAATATTTTTTATAAACTTCCAAAATAGGCATATTATCTATCTCATACACTCTATTTTTTACACTTTTTGTTACCCTCAACTCTTTTCCAAGAGCCTCCCAACCAAAGTTGTATAGAGAATTTACAATTAAATCATCACCATAAAGAAGAGCAGATACAGCACCATTTGCAGTTATACTATTTTCAGTAAAGACATAAGTTTTAGTAAATTTCTCAATATCAGATGCCAATCCCCCAGATAATGGAATATCATTAATACTACTTAATCCATCTAAAAAATCTTCACCATTAGTATTTAATCCATCAGCAAACAAAATCAAAGCTTTCATATTATCAAAATCTTTAAATTGAGTCCCTAAATTTAACCCCATTTGATAACTATCTTCACTATTATACTCTATAAAAGTCTCAACTTTTGTAGTATTAAAAAGAGATATAGCTAATACAGTATCTTTATCTATTTGAGTATCTATAATATTTGTATGACTTGTTGTACCCAATATTTTTGCTTGAGGAATATTAGTAATTATAGTATCTACCAAAGACTCTATATATTTATAATTATTATATGCTACAAAAACTTGCACTAAAATATTATCATAGCTTAATATACTATTTTTTTCTATAACTTCAACCAAATCACTACTAGAATTATATTTAATATTTATCGTCTTCATAATATCCCTTTTCAGATTTAAATTATTATACAATAAATTTAATTAAATTTTAAAATTATTAGTAAAATATTTTTATGTTATAATTAACACAATCGTAATATAAGGTTTAAATTTTGAATATAAAAAATGAGATAAAAAATAGAATTAAAAATGAGATATTAGTAATTGATGGTGCTATGGG
>Ga0256842_1000186_pt1 | contig 54715 bp, 78 predicted proteins | sample 4559240metaG_FD_185973 | JGI IMG/M metagenome (GOLD analysis project Ga0256842, IMG submission 185973) | Hydrothermal vent microbial communities from Guaymas Basin, Mexico - 4559-240 | ecosystem: Environmental > Aquatic > Marine > Hydrothermal vents | place: Mexico: Guaymas Basin | collected... | reverse complement strand
CATTCCGCACCCTTCCCCAGCACTATAGCCTCAACCTCGCCGGCGGGAATGGTCTCCTTGACAACCTGGTGGGGGACTCCGAACCTCTCCAAAACCTTGACAACTGCTGGAGCTGGATACCTCTCCCTGGCTTTCTCAGCCCACAAGGCAGCGGCGAGGCTCTGCAGCCACTCGGGAAGCCTCTCTATCAGAGAGACGGCCTTGTCCGGGGGTGGAACTGTAGACAAGTCTCTAACTACGGAGGCCCACTCGTCCGCTCTCTCGTAGCCGGGAAGACCCTTCAGCTTCTCCAGCGCTGAAGCAACGTCTTCCAAGCTGCTCGCTTTCGACAGCTCCTCCAGCCCCTCCACAGCCCTCTTAATGTCTGACGGGGAAACCTTTCTACCACCAACAGTCAGCGTTACCAGTCCCCTCTCGTAGGCTTCCTCGAGAAGCCTCCACTCCTCCTCCCCGAACTCTCTAGCCACCCTTGCAGCACACGTCATGTCCTCGCAGCTCAACAGTTCGCGCAGCTTATCGTTAGAAGCTATTCTAGCAAGCAGCTCGACGTCCCCCACCCAGTCAACCCCAAGACTCTTAATCTTCTCGGCAACCTCCAGCGCACGTCCAGGATTGTTGACCGCCATCTGGAGCAGTATAGCTCTCAGCGCTTCACTAAAAGCTTCGGGCAGCCCACCAGCAATCTTAGCCACCAGGCTAGCGACAGAAGCTGGGTCAGCACCCTCCTTGGTTATCGCGAGAAGCGCTATGCTCGAGAGCCACTCCGTAAAGTCGATATTCCTGCTGGCAAGGTAGCTTTTCACGTCGGATACCAGCTCCGGGCTGGACGCCAGCAGCTCCAGAGCGCTGAGATACTTCTCCGACTCCAGCAGCTCCCCAAACTTATCTATGAGGCTCTGAGCCACTTGTTACCACCAGTTGAACTATCCCGGGCCGGTAACCGATAAGAGATACCCACACCACATCCTTCCCCGGTGGAAGCATGCCACTAGTCTTCCGGGTCTCCAGGTACTTAGCCGAGGAGGACCCAGTCAAGATAATCAAAGACCTGGCAGGACTCTCCGAGGAGGCAGCCAGAGAATTCCTCGAAGCCCTCAGAGCGGCAGCAGGGAAGACTACGTACTATCTCGACTGTATGGACAGCCTAGACCCCCGGAAAGGCTGCAGCCCCGCAGCGGTGGAGATTACATGCTTGTTCTACGCAATAGGGAAAGACGAGCGAGCAGCAGCGCTCTTGTGGGCTCAGATACAAGGCTCTAGCTCTCGTAAGGTAGCAGGATTCCTGGCCAAGCAGAGGCTATCGAAGTTCGTGGGAGAGGTTGTAAAGCGCTGCTACAAGGGCTAGGCCTCGCTGGGGGCTGGAGTGCACACTAGAACGCCGGCAACCTCGTAGCATATACTCCTAAACGTCAGCTGGGTGTTTTGCCCCTCCACAGTAGCTGTTATCCTAACACCAACCATCCTCTCGCCATCCCTGCCACCCTCCTCCTTCACGGTAAGCGGCTCACACTCAACCCTCACCGGCTTGTATCCGGGAGGCCACGGGGAGAATACCAGGTAGCCTGTCAAGAGGCCAAAGTACGTCTCCAGAAGCTCCGGCCTCCCGCTCCTACACACCCTCAAAATACAGTCGAGGGTATAGGTGTTGTAGCAGTTGAGAAGCCGGAGGCTCAGAGCCAACCCGCCGTCACCCTCCCCGAATAGTGTATATGAAGTTGCTTATAACGCTCTGCACGGTCTTGAGAAGGTATAGTATCAGTATAAGGTTAGCGAACACTGATGCTGCCCACAAGCCCACCCTCAGTATGGCCAGCGGCTCTGGAAGGAGAGAGCTGGCAGCATATCCTATCCACACGAAGCTAAAGGTTATAGTGAATAGAACTCCCAGAGTGAGCTCCCACATCGACTGTATAGCGTTGAACGCTGCTACAATCTGGTCCCACATGCTGCCGGTGAACACTTGACCGCTCAAATTCTGCCATGTCGAGTACGCTTCGGAGTAGAGCTGCATAACACTCTGCGGCAGAAGCTGCGGCGGCTTCTCCCCAGAGGCCAGGGACGTGAACGTAATCACCAGCACTAGGGCAGTATAGAATAGGCTCGCGGCGAACAGCTTGCTACCCCACGACTCTATAACGTTCAGGCTAGCCCCGCTCGTCGGATAGTAGACCACTCTGCACACCCCAGGTATCTTATAACACCGAGGCCGGCCGCGTATCTCCCTCTCTCCACCCTAACCAGCACACCCTTCCTAACCAGCTCCCTCAAAATCTCCAGCACACTGTTACTAGCGAGGTCTACATCTCTCGCAATCTGCTTCGGCGACGCCACACCACGCCTCAGAACTGCAACCAGCACCTGCAGCTCGCGGTACGAGAGCTGGACCTGCACAGCAGGCCACACCCGGTCTAGGCTACTCTGCTCGGGTGCCTGATTAGGCTTTCCCCATCAGCTTCTCTAATTTAGGTGTATAGTTTCATTTCCGATTATAGAACCTTGACAAAAATTTCTAAAACTTTTAATCTGCTTTACCTTTCCTCTCTCTGTTGAAAAAGTTCTATCGGCTAGTCTACAAGGTCGTATCCGAGCGCTACATTCGCTAGGGGCGGGCGTAGGCGTGCCGGCGCGTTGATATGATAGAGGCTCAGCATTTTAGCATATATCTCCACGATAAGTAGGTAGGCCATTCTACTGAAGTCCTCTGCCTCCCGCGCATAACGGTAAACCTCTTCCGGCGGTGCTTGTGTGCGTATAGCTTGTATCACGCGATGCCATAGCTGGCGTATGGTGTGCCGTAGCAGCTGTGCTATCTCGGATAAGCGGGCGTCTATGATGGGGCTACCGTATAGTGGGTGTATAATTCTGGCGAGGCCATCGCGTACGAAGGTGTCAATATAGTCTCTGCTTACGACTGACACTTTACTAATGTAGTCGCGTATCTGGCGTGTTGACTCCTCGCTCTCCGGGTATACGCTTCTCTCCGAGAGAATGTACTGTATCAGCTTCTCGAAGCTTACACCCCCAATCATTCCCGGGCCCTTGGCTTGCGGGGTCTCTCCCATCAATCCTGCCAGTAGGCTGCGTAACAGTCCACTCCTATCCTCTTGCTCTGCCAGCTGCTGGGATTCAGCTTCCTCTCTCTCGTTTCTTCCTCTACGGTTGAAGGGGAGTGACACGGGTTTCACCCCCATTCTAGCGTTTCGACTCTCTTAAAATGTGAGCTATCCACTTTAGCATCCTGGCAGCCTCACGTTTTATCTCCTCGTCGCTTAGGTCCGTGTGGTCCAGCGGTTTGTCGTAGCCTAGCCCGTGGAGTATCCAGCTCCACTTGTAGAGTAGTGCTGCCCTCCTGGGCAGCGGTACGCTCTCGTCTAGTATCAGCGTGCTCTCGTCTATGAACTTAGTTATCACCCCTACTAGCCTGGGGTATGAGAGTTCCACCTCGTAGCTCAATCTTCAACCCTCCTCATACAGTTGTAATGTAGCCTCCACCCTTCCGGGCACCTGCCCTCGTATGGTGGTATCACAGCGTATCTGGCCCCGGCCCTGCGCGCGAGCTCGAGAACCTTCCGCGGGTCCCCAGCCGCTACAAGGACCGGCACCATGTACACTCTTCCCACCGCTAGCATGCCCAGCACCAGGTCCTCCCCGTCCCACTCCACGTAGTACTGCAGGGGGCGGAAGCTGTTCAGCGGCATTCTGTAGTCGTATATCCTGTAGAGCAGCCATCTGAGGCCCCTCTGCCAGCTATGCATTACATCTCACCCCTAGCTTCGACGCTACCACGTCCAGGACTGATAGGAGGATGCTTGTAACATGTCTGGACACCACGCTATCCTCCAGGCTCCTCATCCCCGGTCTTGTGCCGCGCTCCTCCAGCCTCTCCCGAATCTTCTCCGACAGCTTTTCCAGCAGGTCCTCGGCGTCCCCGAACTCTTCCAGGCCCCCGACGCCAATCATGTCCAAGTACTTGTTAACGGTTTCAGCTATCAGCCTACGGCAGTGTGAGAAGCGTAGCATACAGCTGTTCAGCGCCTGCACTAGGAGTGGGGGAGTGGGGGCCTGGAGTGCGGCGCACATCAGCTGGGTCAAGACCTGCTCCCAGTTGGGAATAAAACGTGGGAGGGCAGTTATTCGTTTTCCGCGCCCTCCTCGAACTCCTCCGGCTCCAGCTGCTTGATAGCCTCCTCCAGCTTCGACAAAAGCCTCTCAGCCCTCGACCTGCGCACCCTCATAATCCTGCCCCACACCTGCTCCGGCACACGCAGACCCGGCCACAGTATGTCCACGTAGTAGGGCAGCTTATGGCCCGGCTTCTTCCACACGATGTAGTCTAGTATCAAGCCGCCCGGGAGTACGGCTCGGGTGTAGGTGCCGCGGAGGCTGGATAGCTCCCTCAGTCTTCTCGCTACACCCTCGAAGCTCCTAGCCGTAGCTATTATCACCCCGGCCCAGTCTTTAGCGTACTCTATCATCTTGAAGAAGTGTGCCCACGACCTCTCCTCCCTAATCATAAACCAGTATTTCGATATTATGCTCGCAATATCGTCCAGCACGAGCACTGGAACCCACTTGTTACCGTACACGAGCTCCCGGAAGGTCTCCAGGAAGCTGCGAGCGTCGTTAACCAGCCTGCCTCCAACGAACAGTGTCAAGTACCAGACGTAGCTGGTCTTCCCTATTCCGCCAGGGCCCTCAATAGTGAGAACCTCGTTCTTCAGTATACCCTGCTCATAGTATGCCTTGTGCAGACAGGCTAGCAGGCCAGGAACACTCTCGATTATGGCCTTGTAAGCGTTCCTGGGCGGTGGAAGGCTCTCATCTATAGTTTGGAGCTCGCCAAACATGTCGTGAGCTTTTGACACCAGCACATCCATTACTGTAACCATTCGCCAACCGCGGTCTGTCAGCTCTATTCTGAACGCCTTCTCGGCCAGCCGGTGCTTCTCCCGCAGCATGTCAGCAATCTTTTTGGGGTCAGGACACGTCGGATACGATGACAAACCTACGCTCCCCAAGCCTTATCCCCCTCACACGGCACACGCTCCTAGGGTATCTCGAGCCGTTCGGGCAGGTACACTCTTCTCCGACCCAGTTGGGCGGCTCCATGTTCCAGCACACTTTCACCATAATCTTCGGGGAGCCCCGCCTGGAGAACATGCACTCTATAGCTTCCAGCAGCCCATGCCTGGCAAGCCACTCAATAGTGAACTCTGACAGTTTAAACGTCTTGCATCTCGGCCTACTCCTCCACCGCTCCAGCCAACCGGCGATAGACGATGGTAGCATGGTCTTCAGCTTTCCGAGCAGACCCGCCAGCTTCACGTTGCATCACCCGGCTCAGTGTATCTTGCTTGCTATCGCTACAGCTATGATACCTATTATCAGCAGTATCACTCCTATCTTAAGCACTGCGCCAGCTATTGCGCTGGCCTTCTTTGACACTGCCTCAACGCTGGCTCTAACGTACTCCTCGAACTCTCTCCTCTTGCCTGTCAGCCCAGCTATGCTGACCACGCTCTCCTCGGCCATCTTGTCATACATCTCTGCCAGGTTCTCGGCAAGCTTTCTAGCGTCAATGTGTATTGCGACATCCATGTCTGGGCGGAGCTTTAGCCTGGCAGGTATCTCACCCTTCTCGTATAGGTACATTATAAGATCGGCCATGCTGCTAGGTCTGTAGGGTATCTCGTGTAGCCCCAAGCTTATCTCAAGCATACTCTCCGGGTTAGCGTACACGTATACTCCGCCAGTCTTCACTAATGGGTACACCTTCCTTCCCGTCTTGACATCGGTTAGCGCTACAGCGTTAGCCGGTATGAAAGCTAGAATCTTCGCGTCAGCACTAGCATACAGTCCGGGGCTTATCTCGAACAGTTCGACCAGCTGCTCCGTGTAGCGCTGGGGGTCTATCACCCTGCCGAACACGCTCTTCGAGTACCTGGCGCCCATGCTGCGCCAGACGGCGTACAGTATTATGGCTAGTATCGCTAGAGCGAAGAATATTGACACCGCTATAGCTGCGGGGGAGGGGTGTTTCAGAGCTTCAGCCAGCCCGCCCGCAGCCTTTGTCGCCGTTGCCGTGGCCTCGGGGGGAGGCGGCGGCGGGGGAGGCGGCGGGGGAGAGGTGTGCGTCGCGTTTATCTTGTGTAGAGCCTCGCGGAGCCATTCGGGTATAGTTGTGTTAGCGTAGGCCAAGCCACCGAGCCACCTCCCTTATGTTCTCCACCAGGAAAAGCAGGCTTGCCAGTGTTAATATGGTAATCGACGTTATCATACCCTCCCTGGCCAGCCCGGCGTAGGATAACAAGTATCCACCGGACACTCCCGCGAGCACGGATGCCAGGTAGAACTCCCACCCTCTCTTCACGAAGGCGTAAGCTACAAGTATACCAGCAGCCACGAACAGCGCGAACCCTGCCGCTATTGTTACACTCCTCCAAGTCTTATCCTCGACGTTAACGGTCACGTATACCGTAGCATTACCTGGAACGGTGCCGTTGCCCGTACCTGGAGAGGGTATCTCGACTTGGCTCTCGCCTCCGACAATGTAAGTGTAATTTGTAGTTGGAAGGTCGTAGGCAACGTAGCCCACTATGCTGGTGACGTTAACTCCGTAGGCTGTGGCGGCTATAGTCACGTTTGATGGTGATAAGCTCAGAGTTCTATCGTAGAAGCTGCCCTCCGGCCCCCACACCCCCAAACCGTCCGGGCTCGCTATAGCGTAGAAGTAGCTGCCCACTCTCGTAGAGTTTACAACGCCTTGGGAGGCCAGTAGGGTTACGTTATCGAATTTTATGTACCCGGAATCTCCTGCAAACACTATCAGCCACACGCTTCCTCCGCTAATTGTTGTCGAGTTTTCAGCGTAGCTCGGCCGTATTATGTCAGCTGTCAGCGTTCTCTCGTAAATGTAGTAGTATGAGCCGCTAACCTTGTACCGTACTCTTATGGTTCGGCTAGTGAAGTCCGAGGCTGAGAGGTTTGTCCTAACGATACCCGTGTACGAGTAGGTGCTCGAGTTTAATATGTTACCCTCATCGTCTAGGAGCTGCACTGTGAGAGTTGGGGGGAGCGCGGAGCCATGGTATACGTCGAAGTAGAATATTGCATGTTTAACGTAGACTGTTTCGTTGAAGTCAACTAGTATGTCAACAATCTCCGGCCTACCCCAGTATACAGTCTCCCACTCGTAGTACTCCTTGTACACGTGGTCTTCCACTCCAGTAGCTGTTGCAGTTAGCTCTCCTTCACCTACCATCTGGAATATCATCCGGGGCTCGTACTGTATGTCGCCGTAGCAAAGGTAAAAGGTTACGGTGGAGTTTGGAGGCACGCTAGAGGGAAGGCGAAACACTACGACGACATAATTGTATACAGTAGCATACCACGTATCTATAGGAGTGCGGCAGTCTGGAGTAGAGCTAATATACAACCCCTGGAACCCTGCAACGAAGGCTATAGGGATACTTAGCACTACGCCGTCGCCCTCGGAGGCGCCCTGCGGAAACGTTATCATTATAGGCCTATAGCTTGCTGCCCCAGCTACCGGAGCGTAGACTACTACCAAGCTTATTAGCGCAAGTACTACTACTGCTAGCCAGGGGCGCACGGTTGACCACCCGCCCCACACTAATGCTCATACGCGTACTAGTGTTCATATTCTCGACTGCCGTGGGAGCCGTATTACTCACACTAGCCCTTACCCAATATGGCAGTCAGACTCTGAGTTCCGGTGAACAGTCGTTCTGGAAGAACTTCCTGTCGAACCTAGGGCTCCTGGTAGGGGCTATAGGTCTGATAGTGGGGCTGTTAGGTGTACTCATAACGACAATTGTGAAAGGTGAGTGGAGGAGGTATATCTAATTAAAATACAAGAATGGGGAGTAGATAAAAAGGGTTAGGGACGGGTTGAGATAGACTTGCTACTACGAGTGTTAGGTCGCTCTGAGCTCGTAGAGCTTCTTTATCGTTGGCACTAGCACTACTAGAGCAGCGCCAATCATACCGATTGTTACGAACAGCGGCCAGTTGTCAACTATTGGCCCGAAGAACTTAGTTATGGCCTCTGTGCTGCCGGTAGCGTTGCCGAACTTGTCGGCTACGAAGTATACTATAGCGCCCACGAAGGCTGCTACGAGCAGTGATATCGCAATGTTCACGCCTCTAGTCGCACTTGCAGCAATGTCTTCCCTAGCCGCCACGGCCCGGACACCTCCAGCCTACACGTTAGACATACATAGTTTTAAGCGTTCCACGTTATGCAGCAACTGTTACAGTCTTAGCTATCTCTGGTAGCTTCTCCTTTATCAATCTCAGATACTCCATTATGGCGGCAGTGTACTTGTCGACGTCCTTAATACCGAGCGTTTTTAGGAACGCTCTTACTCTCTCCTCGGTTACAGCGTCAAGAGCCTCCATGACGAACTTAGCTATCTCCTCGGGTGTCTCGATACCAGGGTTCTCGGCAAGCTTCTTCCTTAGTACTGGCAGCATTACATGGTTGACAGCAAGCCTTAGTATAGCGCCGAAGCCGAAGAGTGCCGGCGGCTTCTCAGCTGCAACCTCGTCGTAGGCTCTTGCTACCATCTTCTGGGCTAGGCTGAACGCTGTAAGCCACTCCATGAAGGGAACTGGGCTCCTTTTCCTACGCCTCGCCACCACGAACCACCCCACACGGGTCCGGTTCGGCTCGCTTCGTGTCTTCTCTCTGCTCTCGAAGCTTTTAACTGTTCACCGCGAAGGCAGTCCCACAGTTAGTTCTTCCGTTAAGCTTCTATGGATTTAGAATTATATACCTTGCCACGCTCGAAAATGTTAACGGTTTGTTTGAGGTATTACGCGCGATGGATTTGACCGTGAGTATATATTAATATAATATATTAAATAATACTCTGATTGGATTTGTATGGATTTGTGATGGATTTGATTTATCGTGCCGACGAACCGGAGTTAAAATACCTTCATGAAAATTGGATTGTGTACGATAAGAACAGTAGCATAAAAGGTTAGAAATGGATAAAACTTGTTTCGCTCTCTAAGAATTGTCATCTTAGTGTAGAGGGTTGCGCGGATAAGTTCCCGCCGACGTGTAGGAACTGGGGGTGAGCGTGGCCGCTCGCGAGACGTTGGGTACGATTATTGTCGTGATAGTGTTGAGCCCGTTCATAGTCTACCTTGTTAACACGTTCACAGGACTATTCTCGTGGTTCGATGTTGGCGGGGTGAAGACTTTGTTGGACGGCGTGCCGGAAATGTTTAAGGGTGTAATATCTGTGCAGTACAACATTGTCAGCTATTTGTACAATGTTCTAACCAACCCGCAGGCTGTCGCCGTACTTATAGGTATCGGTATTATCATTGCGGCTGTGGGTGGTGGCAGAGATTGATACCGTGTGCCTACGTGCGGGTTCTGGAAAAAGATGGCCGTCGCATCGTGGTGGCCCGTCAGCCTCCCGGCTGCACTCCTGGACCGTGGACTCTGGAGGAGTCCGTGAGGGTTGAAGTTGTCGAGCGGGAGGTGCGCGGCGACTACTGTCTCGTATACCGGCCGGTCAAAGCGGTGTTCCCGAGGAGGGCGTGCGAGCTTCTCGACGAGATAGAGTCCGGGGGTACTCCCAGGGTGCTCCTGCTGGGGCCTCCGGGTACGGGTAAGAGCTTGTTCGCAAAGCTAGTCGCCCGCGTCGCTCCCGTTTACGTGGTTGAAATAGAGCCGGAAGCCATTCTCAGTAAGTACGTGGGGGAGAGCGAGCAGAAGCTCCGTAGATACATCCTGGAGGCGGAGGCTAACCAGCCCAGTATAATTGTGGCCGACGAGGCTGACATACTGGTGAGCGAGAGGAGGGAGGGCGGAGAGTCGGATGGGATGGCGCGAGTGAGCGCGAGCCTGGTGCGGATGCTGCTGAGGAAGCTGCAGGAGTGGAGCGACCGGAGAGCCAGGGTCGGCTTCATAGCCTCCAGCAACAAGAGTATTAGAGATATTGATACTGCACTTGTGAGGGCGGAGAGGGCTGAGGTTGTCTACTTCCCGGTACCCACGAGGGAGGCTGTGAAGCTTCTCGCAGGGCTGTACGGGAGGAGTGTTAGCGACGAGGAGGCGAAGAATCTTCTCCGTAGAGCTCTCAGCTTCGCTAACATAGTCGAGTATCTTAGAACTGGGCGGGTAAGAGAGTTCCAGCCGGTGACGTGGGCTTATCTCGAGTACGGGGAGAGGGTTAGGCTTAACCTCAAACTCTCCGAGGACGCTAGGCTGGTTATTGCGGAGGAGCCCCCGCTGGGCTACAAGCTGGCAGCCCTTGTGTCAGCTAGCGTGTACGATAGGCCGGTGATACTGCTCACAGACCCCCGCCGCTGGCAGGACCTCTTCTGGCTGGGGCGCAGCATGGAGCTACCCATAGCCATCCCGTACAGCGTCTACCTGGAGCCGGTTAACGTGACCAGCTACGACTACCCCTACCCCGTGTTCTACGTGGGTGCAGGCTGGAGGCTCCCCCATCTCCGCCTGGACTACCAGGCCCTCGAGGCTCTCGTCCAGGGTGGCGGGAGGGAGCTAGCTAAAGCCCTGGGCTGCCCCCGTGCGAGGAGCAAAAACGAGGTTGTGCGGTGCCTCAGCGGGGTTGAGAGCAGAAGCTAGCTCTCGCATACAGCCTTAATGTATACAACGTACTTGAACAGCGATACCCCCTGGTCTCCTACACCCCTCCCCAGAAGGTAGGCTGCCAACACTTTATCCTCCACACTAGCGTCGGCTCCTACTATCATGCTGAGGAGCTCTCCAACCTTCTTACCGCCAGAGAGAGCTTCCTTGAACACTTCCTTGAAGCCGCATATTACACGCTCTATCTCTTTTTCGTCCAGCGAGAGTTTGGGCAAACCAGGTCTCCCCCGCGGGAAGACTTGCCGGAGGCGGGGCCTCGCCGCTCACGCTTGGCACGGGAGTAGGCTACGCCGTGTGCTCCGTCCAGGCTGGCCCCGCTGGAGAGCGGCCTGGGGACCGCTCGGGCCCACACCGGTCGCGCGCCCAGGCGGCCCATCGGCCCCGTAGTGTTAGGGTTGTGTGGGTGCTAAAAAGTGTGGGTGGACGTGTGGTTTACGCTTGCCTGGTTTGCTTCGGTGAAAGTTGTGCAAGGAGACCTGGCGCGGTTGTTATACGCCCATTGGGAGGATGCCCTCGGTGCGTTATCGCTCCGGGACACCCGCCCTCGGTTGGGTATTGCTCCTAGAGTCTCGCTCTCGGTCCAATCTCGCGCCTTGGAGCCTGCCCTCGGTCATTACTTGCTCGTGGAGAGATGCCCTTCGTTTGAGTCCGCGTGTACGTCCGAGCTGCCGGTCCAACTATGCGCGTGGTATGATGCCCTCGGTTCACCTTCTCTGGTGCGCTTCCACCAGGGCCCTCCACGTGTATCGGGGCGGTGCGCCCGGTATTATCTCGTGCGGGTCCACCATGTACGGCAGGTGGAGCTCGGGGTTTCTGGCCAGCTGGTAGGGGAGCGGTACCTCCTGCAGCTCTACGTGCCCCTCCTCAGCCAGCATGAAGACTTTTGTGAGCCAGGCTGAGCCGACTATCACCCGTAGTACGTCCCTCAAGGCCAGCCGGTAGGCGTGTGCTTCGCTCCTACCTTTCGCCGTCTCCTTCCTCTTAAATTCATTGAAGAGCTTTCCGAGTACGGGGTGCTTGGGAACATTCTTCCTGGCGTACATGTACCAGGACCGGTACACGGTTTTGGACACTAGGTTCTTTTGAGGTGTACCGTCAGCCTTCTTTACAGGTATGAAGGCTCTGTCGATGTAGAGGCCTGGCTTTATGTGGTCGCGCCAGAGTTTGGGGATGGTAACGTGGGGTGGGACGGCTATGAAGCCGACTACAAGCGTCACGGTGACTGGAGCTCTGGCTATTAGCCTCACCCACTCGTTCTCCTCGCCTACGGCTTCCACAAACCTCCATAGTAGCTCGTTCTTCCTGCGCTTCATTTCTCTGGAGTAGGTGACTGCGTACCTGGCCCTGAGCTCTTGGGGGATACTCTCATACACCTTCATCGGGCGCTTAGCTAGATATGTTGCTCTAAGAGTTGCTGTTGTGTAGCATTGCGCGCTCCCGAGCAGGAGGTAGGCTTCCACCATGAGCTCTGGGGGTATTAGAACACCCACAGTCTCCCCCGCGTGGGAACTTAGGGGCGGCGGGTGAAAACCATTTTGATTATCTTAGTTGCAAGCTTGGCAGAGCTCCTCCGCTCTGCGAGCCTGCGAGGCAGGTATATCCAGGCAGCCCGGTGCACCGGCCTCTCGGCGAAGTGCCGGTCGCCGGTTACCACCACGCAGCCCCACTCGAGGGCAAGCTTGTCTATCAGCTTGTCCGGCAGCTCGCTCTTGCATATAACCCGGTAGCCGAGAGGCTCCAGCCTCCTCTTCAGCGCTCTGCAGGCCTTCCGGGCGTAGCCGTCCAACCATATACACTTGGGCCGCAGCATTTTTAGACACCTCCCCCGAGGTAACACGGTAATACCTGGTGTCCGGGCGTGGCCGCCGAGACCGTTAAAACTCTACACGAGCTCCTGCACGACCTCCAGAGAGGCGTGTCCAAGAGAACAATACAAAGATACATCTCCGAGATGAGAGTCGAGTATGACGGTAATGCGAGAGTGGTAACCGTCAAGCTGCCCGTCAGCATGGTGCGGGACCTGGACGTTCTGGGGAAGGATATGGGAGTCAGCAGAAGCGACCTCATACGCGCCGGCGTATTCCTCCTCCTCAAAATACTAAGAGGAAAGGGTAGCTCGCGGCCAGCGGCGATAGTTAGGCTCACCTCCTAGCGGGGGACACTTTTATCATACAAACACTACAAAATATCGTGGTGAGAGGTTATGGCCGAGGAGAAGTATACTACCTGGGCGGAAGACATCATAAGCGAGATAAGGAGAAAGGCTGCAGAGGAGGTCTGCGGGCCGGGCGGCGAGATAGAGCCCTCCGAGAACGAGTGGAACGCCTGGTGCACATACCCCGACGGACGCACCTCCTTCGTGACCGGAGGATACTGGAGGTACCTCGAGATACAGAAGAAAATGCTTGACGCCCTAGCCAAGGCTGTCGAGGAGGCTAAGAAAGAGGTGGAGGAGGAGCTGAAGAGGGTTCGCCAAGCGTACCACGAGCTCACCGTCTAGCTTTTCGAGAGCTGGTAAGCTGGCAAGCACTCTAAAGCAATCAGCCCATCGTCGCCTAGTACTCTCACAAGCCACCTGCCGTTTTTCTCCCTCCAAGCCACCAGGACCACCCTACCGTTCCTCCAGACTGTCAGCCTAGCCCTCCGGTTCCCCTTGTACTCGTACTCGACCGCCAGCCCCCTCTCCTTCAAGCACTTACGTATCTCCGCCGCCTCCACCTCCACTCCACCTCCCGAGCCAGCCGGTGGAGCTTCTTAGGGCCCACATGTATACCCAGCGCTGACAGCGCGGCGTGGAGCGCCCGCACCAGCTGCTTGCCCTTGAGACCCGTCTCCAGCATAGCCTCCTCAACCAGTCTCTCCAGAGTCTCATCGTCGACGCTCACCATAACGAGACCGTCCACACTCTCGGCCCTGGGTTGAAGCTTCTCCCTAACCAGCCTCGAGAGCCTCTCCTCCAGCATCCACCGACACCCCCGCAAGCATCCTCCGCGCCTTCTCGGCTAGCCTGCGGGCCAGGCGCGCGCACTCGGGGTACGCTGCCTCGGCAGCCAGCGACACAGCCAGCAGAACAAACTCCGGCGGGCCGGTCGACACCACCACGGGCACATGGGTCCCACGGGCAACCCTGTACATGTACCTCATAGCCCTCCAGTGCAACCCCACCATCTCCTCCACAGCGTTACCCCTCCTCCCCTCCTCCACCGCAAGCCTCCTCTCCAGCCTCGCCTCCAGCACCCTTGGCGAGGGCGGGACCAGGAGCACGGTGGCCGGCTCCAGCCTCTCCCACAGCTCCAGCGCCTCCCGGGCCAAGTCGGGGAGCCCCATGGCCATACTGTACCCGTACACGCTGAGCAGACTATTGTCCAGCACAGCCCCCGGAGGCGCCCGCACTATCCTGGAGCGGAAAACACGGAGGAAGCACTCCTGCCTCTCCACACCCGGCGGCTGGCCCCAGCACTCCTCAGCCTCCACCGGATAGTAGCCGGGCGCTAGCCTGGCCACAGTAGTCTTCCCGGCAGCCGCGGGCCCGGCAAGGCTGAGCTTACATGTACACATTCCCGGCCACCCTCCCCTCTATGTTTCTAACCAGCTGCTCCACATTGCGGGCGGAGATGTTGAAGGGTATACGGTACCACGCCAGCACCACGGGACTCCACTCTTTAACCAGCATCGTGTAGATAGCGTCCAGCACCAGGTCAACGTGCCTTTTCACGATACGGTTGAAACTACTGAACCCCAGAAGCCCTTTGTCGTGTACTAATGTTACACCCACCCTGGACCCTGGCCAGGAGACCATTATCGACCCGTCCGGCTTGCGGTACACGAACACCGCCTCACGCTCGCCTCTGGGTATGGCTGTCAAGGCTACTGCTAGGCCGTTGTCGTCAGCTCTGCGCCCCAGTACACGGTCGACCAGCCACCCGCTATCAGCGACAACCGTCACCTCAGCCTCACCACTGCCCAGGGGGCCCACAGGCGGGGAGCCGTAGGGGTAGACGTCCTCGAGGCCTCTCCTGGTGAAGTAGAGGCGTACCGTGGCAACACCCTTAATTCTCGAGGCTACCACGTCCGCTATCTTTGAGTAAACGTTGAACGTCTCCTCAAGCCACCGGTCCGACTGCTCCCTACCAACCACGAAGCTCGCGGCTGCAGAGGCGCCCGGCTCGAGGGCGCCCAGCGCGTCAACACCCAGGTTCGGGTGGCTGGTCAGCTGGAGCGACGGCAGGCCCAGCCGGAACCTGACAACAGACATTAGAGTATCGTGGTCATCGTAGCCTAGGCCTACGCCCATTATCTCGGGCTGGAGAAGTGTGTTTATGTGCGTGAAAAAAGTTGTAACATAGAGCTCGAGCTTACTTACTTTCACCTCTTCCAAACTTCCCACCCTCAATGTTGGTAACGTACTTGTTGAGTATCTCGTCCAGCATGGGGCCTATCTCGTCGGTGCAGTAGTCAGCACACTCGCTGGCCCACAAGCCGTCTATGAACAGGCTCGCCGCACAGTAGTCCCTGTGCTCCTTACATCTTATCTGGAGAGTGTATAGTGTGCCGTCGACCTCCACCTCTATCACGTAGTGGTTCTTGCCACCAGTCTTGTAGGCTTGGAGCCTGGATACTACCACGTTCTCCGCCTTCCTGCCGGTTCTCTTCTCGTGGAGGCGGACGAGGTGGGAGGCCAGGTCTAGGAGCTCGTTCTTGGATAGACGGGCCATGTCTCTCCCCCGGCTTCTCGGGTGGGAAAAAGAGGGAGACCCACCTATTAACGTTTAGCTGCAGCCTACTCCAGCTTCACGGTCACCACAAGCTGCCAGCCACCCTCCGTCCTGCGAGCCTCCAACCTCTCCAACCTACCAGCCAGCATCTCGACAAGACGGTCTGTAATGTCCAGCCAGAGTAGCTCGTCGCCACTCTCCCCAGCCAGCTCCAGGACAGCGGCCAGCGTTATGGCGTCGGCAAGCCCGTAGACCTCTGACACCTTACATTTCAGCAGACCCCTCCCATCGCACGATGTTACGATAGTTATAGTGGCAGTAGACTGGCCGTCCCTCTCCACTCTAGACATCTTCAAGCCGCTTCCATGCTTGTACGAGATAGCGTAGAGGGTCTTGTTGGTAACCCATACCCTTAGCTTCCTGGACATAGTATGCAGTACTCTATGCACATCCGAGGCAGCAGCCTCCAAGTGGCTGGCATCCCTGCTCTTCTCCCACCTCTCCAGCGCCTCCCTAAGCTCCCTCTCCAAATCCTCAAGAGTCTTAAGTATTTGAAGCATAGTGCCCTCTCCCCCGAAAGAAACGCTCACCCCTTCCTAGCCGGAGACTCAGCCAGAAGGCTCATGATAAACCCCAGGTAGAGACGCTCAACCCGCGGTATCTTAGCCTTATCCAGCAGAACCACCTCTCCGCCAGCCAGCTTTTTCACATTCTCAACACTCCCACGCTCCGAGACGGCGCTTATAATAGCAGGCAGGAGATGAGAGCATGACGCAACATCAAGTACTAGTGTAGCTTCCATCTCGACAGCTATACTAGCTATCGCATACCATGCAATACTGCTTGAAAGCTTTGTCATACCAGCACAAGGTGCTACAACACCAATCAGCTTCTCACCCTTACCGAGCAGAGCTAGAGTCTCCCACACCGACGGGCTGGCCAGAGCCTCGTTCATAACGAAATCGTAGAGCCTACCTAAACCGCCTTCAGCCTCCACCTCCTCCCCAACCTTACTAGCGACATTCTGCAACAACTCGTACACACGCCTCGAGAACCCGTTTAGCACCGTACGGTCAATAATGTTGGACTTCTTTTCGCTGCACCCGCTCACAAGCCTCCCCCTACCCTGGGAGGAGACTGCAACTGCAACAAGCTCCGCCGGCTCGAACCCGTATACGAGCACAACCTTCCCGCCCACAGTCTCTCCCCCGAGAAAAACTGGGGGCGCTACTTTCCCGACAGCAGAAGAGCCAGTATAGGCGAGGCGAGCGCTGCGGGCGCCAGTGGTTTCATAGCCTCTGCCACCTGTGGATAACGCACAACCGCTATCGTCGCAGCAACAGTTAGCGCTAGAGCCGTGGCAGCAGAGTATAGCGAGGCTCTGACACGGTGCCTTGTATAGAATGCTAAGGATATCAACATAGCTAAGATGGATGGAGTGTAAAGGCCTAAAATCATGAAAGTGTCAACATCCACGCCAGCCTCGTAAATCAAGCTTACGCTAGCGAGCGAGCACGCGTACAAGACAGCCACCCAGACAGAGGCAACGTGTTCTAGGAGGTCTTCTGGCTGCAAAGCTTGCGAACCTCCTCGATATAATCCGCAAGCCTCCCAACAAGGTAGGCTACATACAGCTTGTGCTTCTCGTCGACATCCACTCTCGCTAGCTCCTTAAGAGCCTCAGCAACGTCTGTATGCCTGGATACTAGGTCGCAGAAAATCCTCCTAGCCAGACCCTCGTCTACCCCCAACCTCTCGGGAAGACTCTCAACCACCACCCTCTCCCCCGCCGGCGGGAAAAGAGTAGGGAAGCTAGCCTCTACGCTTCAAAACCATGAGGCCCGCCTTTACCAGCTTCTCGAGAACCTCCGGCGGCTCCAGCCTCTCCACACGCGCCACCAGCGCACCCTCCCTCCTCAGCTGGTCCACGGTCTCCCTCTTAACAACCGACGCTAGCACCAGCATGTAGTTGTCGGTGAGTGGGCCGAGCACTAGCAGGTCGTAGACATCCGTGAGCTTCAGCGCAAAATACATTCCGCCGTAGCTCTTGTCCCTGAGAACTATAATCTTAGCACTCTCCTCGTCCACGAAAACAACGTGCGAGAAGGGATGCACGACTCTCCCCCGTAGGGAGGGGAAAAACTTACAGCCACAGCCTCACCTTTCCAACCCTAACAATACACAGCCACAGCCCGGTCTCAGGGTCTCTAACCATGCTACCCCTTAGAGCCCTGCACAGCGGAGCCTTGAGCTCCGGGAGCGCTAGACCGGCCAGCCACGCTAGCCCCACAGCCAGAAGGACAACTTTAACAGTCATAACCGGTACCCCCTACGCGGCTTCGGACAGGACTTCCGCCAGCTCTTCCGCAGCTACCCCAAGCCTCTTAGCGTCAACCGCTATTGACATCCTCTCAGTCGACTCAAGCACTTTGTGTAGACCCCTGGACAACATGTTCTCAATAGTCTCTGCAAGCTCTTGCATAAGCGCCTCTAGGGGTACCTCCAGAGTCAAAATCACATCCTTATCTCGGTGCAGGATAACCCTAGCGTTGACGGACACAAACGCGCCGGAGACTACTACAACCGGCTGTATCTTAAGGTCGACCGGCGACTTGTAGAACTTGCAGCCAACCATAGAGCCATCTGCCACGGCCACTCTCTCCCCCGAAAAGAAGGCTCAAGGGTATATTCGCCCTTCGAGAAACCTCTGTATAGCCTCCCAATCCCCATCCAGCGTCAGACCCCTACCCATCACCGCTTCCAGGGCCGTCCTAAGCCTGCCCGGCTCCACCTTGGAAGCTACGTGCTCCAGGAACTTGAAGTCCTCCTTGTGCAGCTTGACCCGCACGCGAGCCCAGCCCCTTCTAAGCCGGGCTCTCGGCTCACCGTAAATGCTGCCCTCGAGGAACCTCCGCAGGCTCTCCAGGTCCTCGCTTGTGAACACGTAGTTTCCCCTTACACCAGGCTTGAGCTCAACCAACTCAACATACACCGGAAGCCCGTGAACCTCGTAGACCACGGCTGTGAGAACCTTCTCCGCAGCCAGCCTCCACAGCCTTTTCAAACCCATAAATGCTCCCCCGAAGAAACAAGCTAGAACTTGTAGCTGCTATAGTAGCCGCCGTAGTAGCTACCCGCCTCCACGAGGGAATCCGAGTCCCAGACTACCCTCCGCATCCTCCCACCGTCAAGGCGCAGGTACACTGTTACCTCGTTATAATCCTCACCGCTCAACCCCATAACCTTCAAAGTGTCCTTAGCCGTCGCAGCCACGAAGTACCTCTTATAATTGTATATGTATATGTCCGCGCTCCTGTTCTTCGTGTAGAGGAGCTCACCCGGTCTTGCCAGAGCGATACTAGCCTTACCCTTGAACTTACCCTTCCACGCGAGCCTGGCCAGCTCGTACAGTGTTGACTCCGGGCTCCTCCTCGCCTCTACAGCAACCGCCGCAAGCAACATGGCACTATCAGTCTCCGGATGACCCAGCTCCGCCTCAACATTATCGTAGCCCTCCGGCAGAAGCTTAGCCTCGTAGCGTACACTACCATTATGTATGAGGCATAGGCCGTCCCTCGTGCAGAACGGGTGGTTGTTAACGTTCACCCAGGGGTCGCCACCAGTAGCTCTCCTAGCGTGGAAGAGTAGTATCACAGTATCCTCGAGCTCCCTCCTAATACTGTCCTTGTGTGCCAGCATGTTCAGCGCGAACACCTTGCACGACACCGGCGCCCTCACGCGTGCCCACCTGCCGTCCGCGGTGTACGCTGCGAAGCCGCATGCGTCAGTGTTACCGCTATCCGCCAGTGTGGCAATGGCTTTGAGCAAGTTCAAGTAGCCCACATCAGCAATTAGCTCTCCCACGTTTGTGGCCACGAGAATGCGGCACATAGCCATCCCCCGCGGATGGGAGTAAAAAGACTACCTCTCCCTCAGCACGAGACGCAGAATCGCTTGTGAGAGCATAGTCCTCAGCAGCGGCACCGCAGAAGCATGGGTAGTCTTCTCCTCACCATCCGGCCCCAGGGTTACCGACATAGTTCTATGATACATATCTGCCAGAGTAGCAGCGTCGGGCACGGCGTGGTTGAGGCCGTCGAACACCAACTCCACATCCTTGGCAGCAGCAAGCCTCGAGCCCTCCGCGAGCACCGAAGCCCAGCCCACAGCCTCCCCCAGACTCGACAGCCCAGCGTACGGCGGCGAAACTATAACCCTGCCCTTGTCCGGGGAGGACTTAACGGCAGATAGCACACATCCCAGACCGTCGGCGTTAGCCACTTCTCTCACAACAGCACGCCGGAGCTTATCCGGGCTCAGCCACCCGCCAATCACGCCGGACGCAAGATGCTTCTTCAGCCTCAGAAACATCCTGTCAGCAAGTACTTCCAACACGTTCCTCCACTCCCTGCTTCGGCACGATAGCGGGTTCACCGTAACTATGCTGGACACACTACCCTGCCACGCGAACGCCCTCTTATCCGACATCCTTGCCATCCTGTTGAACCCGTCTACCACTATCACGCGGAGCAAGCCTCTCCCCCGGAAAGAAGAGGTGTTAGAACTCGTCGACTGCTAGGTCTATCAGCGTTCTAATACTACCAATATACTTGTCGAGCATCCTCCTGGTAGTCTTGTCGGCCAGCTTCACCCTAGCATGTATCCCCAGCCTCCTCAGCAGCCCCCTAACAAAGATGGCCTCAACAGGGTCGTCCGTCTCGTACACAGCGGTGGTAACATCTTCGACACTTGCAAGGAAGTCTGACACCTTTATCAGCGTGTAGGTTAGCGGGTCACAAGTGTCGTTAGCGTCCACCGTTATACCGTACTCGAAGAGTCTGTCGAGAAGCTTCTTGAACACGTTAACGTCCCTGGGGCGGAGCTCGCGGCACTTCGGATAGGAGAGCTTCACGAGAACCATTCTATCCCCCGAGAAAACGCTACCGGCCGTAGATGTCGTAGGCCTCCGGGCTCTTGAACTCAGCGCGCCTCTCCCTCTCCGGGTTCAGCAGAAACTCCCTACCCTCTCTAGCCTCATAGAAGCCGTAGCGGCGCCAGTAGTACCCGTAGTCTTCATGGTACTCATAGCTCTCCCATCCTCTTATAGTGGTCTCCTCACTCTCAGCCTCCTCCAGCTCCTCGCGGACGGTGAACTTGTAGGTGTACGGCCAGTAGAACGCGTCCTCAGTCTTAACACCGATACTGACGTGTATCTCCCTTACAGACGGGTCCTCCAGGAGCTCCAGAATCTTTGCGCCAACAATAGACATTATATGCTCGTACTCCTGGTACATTCTCTCATACTCCTTCTGTATCCTGGTCTTTCTGGTCCCACCCCCTCCACCACCAGAACCGCTAGAGCCAGTTAACTTGGAGGCCATGCTCCCACTCCTCCGACCCCTCACGAGAGTCGTGAAGAAGGTGAAGAACTTCAAGGTAATCCCCCGAGAAAACGTTAGAAGCGGAGCTCCTCATACTCTGCTGTAACCTCGTCGAGCGCTTGCGCGAGGTCCTTGAGCTCATACATCTCCGCCAGCTGCTTGAGCCTCCTGTTGTACCAGCCCCACGTCAGCCGGCGCCCCATCCTAACCTCCTTGAGAGCCTCCTCTATCGGTTCGCAGTATGGCTTATAGCATATCTCCGCAGCTTTCTCCAGCACATCCACGGGGGTCATAACATCCTTCAGCACCCTAGTATCCTTCAGCAGCCCATACTTGACTGCTAGGTCTCTTACTCTCACCGGGTAAGTGGGATGTGAATTGTAGACGCCATCAAGGTCCACGGGAGGCACCGGATAGTTGCTGTATGCAGCTAGCACGGAGCCTACGTAGAACACGCTGAGCACATGATTCTCGGGCGCCCGGTACTCTATGGTCAGCACCGGCTTTCTATACTTGTTCGGCTCCACCAGCCGGAACTCGTTCTCACTGCTGTCCATCTCGTAGCCCCTGAAGCTTACTATGCTCCTGTCAGCCTCCTCAACCAGACTACTATCAACCAGCAACGGCTTAGTGACATAGTGACCGAACATACGTCTGAAGAATACCACGTCCACCCCAGCCTCGGTTATAGATACATTGTAGTCCTCGTCGGACTCAGCCCTCCGCGCCAACACTATCAGCGGCGATAGCAGCGGCGAGAGAATAGCCGCCCAGTTGTGCATCCTGGCCATCACCAGGCTGCTCGTAGCCCTGAAGTGGTGGTGGCTTCCACATGTCCTCTCATCGTCTGGGTCCTCGTACTCTGACACTCTGTACCCGCCGGTAGCGTACACTAGTAATTCGACAACAGCCATAGCGATAATATCCTCCTTTCTCGGGGGCCATGTGAGCGCCATAGGTGGTGTTACCATCTCGAATACTGCAGCGTAGTCCTGATGGAAGTTGTAGCTAAACTTTGCTATCATCCTAATCTCATAGCTCTCCTTATCGTTGCGGCATACCGGACACTGTAGCATCCTGGTCGGGTTGTAGAACTCTACTTCGACACCGACTGTTATCGGTGTTCTAGGAATAATGAAATTCCTACTCTTATGGGCTTTAATAATAGCTCCGACGTTAATCATGTTACCCCCCGAGAAAAGGCTAGTAGGAGCAGGGCGTGTGAACTCCTACCTGCCTCCACGCTCCGCTCCTTAGCACCCTACGTGTTGGCAGGTTGATGTGGATGAAGGTCTCCCTTTCCAGCGCGTAAACCTTGTAGCCATTCTTGAGATGGTCGGCGGCGTCGGCGAACATGTAGGGGCAGCTGACGAAAGCTAGCAGTCCACTGCTCCACAACATTGCTAGAGGATTGTCCCTCCGGTATGCCACCACGTCCTCTCCGTCGGTTACTATTATTGCCATCCTGCCGGAGATGTCTAGAACCGCTAATCTAACAGTCTCAGCGTCCAGCTTGCACCTATCCTCGTACTCCTCAGCTATCGCTAGGAGTATTAACTCGCTGTCAACACCAAACCTTGCTCTAGCCTGCAACTCTTTCGGCCCGTCCACCACACCGTTGTGTACCAAGGCTAGTAGTCGTCCGCACTTACGGGAGTAGTAGACTAGGGGATGGTTGCAGTAGTTGTTGCTAGGGCTACAATGGGTGGCTGCGCGGGCGTGGAGCAGTATTATCCGGGCCTTCTCCCACCCCTCGACCTCCGCGAGCTTCTCCGCGAACATCGGAGATGGCTCAGGGTTCTTGCGTATCCACACCTCACCTGGACTCTTGTATGCTGCTATCCCGGCAGCGTCCATACCCCTATCAGCCATGGGTGGCAGGAGGTCCAGTACGAAACTCCGGACAACTGCTGAGTCCATATCGAAGTTTACGACTCCACCAATACTACACATAATTGTCCCCCGGAGAAAAGAGGGAGGCTACCACAAGAGCAGTTTAACAGCGTTAAGAAGGTCTACTACCGCTCTAGCAGGCTGCACGTCGCTGCCTGGAGACCAGAACAGCACTAGCATATCGTCCTTCTTCACCGCTGCAACCCTGTAACTGTCACAACACCACCGCTCTACTACGAGGCAGGCATCGTACTCTTCCCAGCCGCTGGACTCGTCTATAAGTGCTGTCGCCGGTAGCACGTTCCAGCCGCGCCGGCCAGCCCGGTACCATATCTTGCGCTTACACTTGCCTACAAGGTTTACCGGCCACTTCACCAGCACTACGCCACGGCCGTCGGCAGGAATAGTGGTCTCCACCACTCTAACATTCCCGAAGAGAGCCCGGGCGTAAGCCTCGTAGTCCACGGTATCCCCCGACAAAGGAGAGCGCTAGCATATCCTGCGGAGTCTACGTCCATCCCATAATACAACCTGGAGTGTCGCTGTGCGATAATCGTCTGTGATAACTTTGAGATAGCCTACAAACAGTTTGTCAGCATTCACCTTGTAGACCGTTGTCTCACCATATTCTCCCCTAGCCTCAGTGCAGACCTCCGGCTCGCCTGCCAACACTTTCTGGAGCTCCATGATACACTTTATGTTACACGCTATCCAGGGCTTCTCGACTTTGCAGGATTCCGGCACGCTTTGGAGGCGTTTGAACTGCCAGAAAGTGTCTTTGTCAGCGTAGAAGTGGAGAAACCTACTCATTCTCTCCCCCGCGCAAGGAGGAAAGAAGGAGGGAGGGTTAGAAGGTTATCCGTGCACACTTATCCCTCCTAAAGCACACTACTATCTCGTCGAATTCCCCAAGATTACTATACGCTACAAGCATTGTTGACCGCTGCTTAGGTAGCATCATTATGACCTCCTTAGGCTCTACTAGGATACCGATATCCGCCTTCTCCATAAGCTCCTTTGCCTTCTCGAATGATATCTCCTCCATTACCACGGATATTCTTTCAGTTCTCCCCATTCTCTCCCCCGGAGAAAAGATTAGACCAGAACACCTCCCACGCTAGCAGCCAGTATCCCCAGCCTCTTCTTAACCTCCTCAGCAATCCTATCAACGGTCTCCGGATGCGTTAGCAGATACTCTAGAGGGTCTCCAACCTCCTCACCATCCACATAGAGCTTCCCATCCACCTCCTCCCCAACCAACATGAGCAACAGCCTCGCCAGCCTCGCCAGCGGGGCTCGGGCCTCGTACACCCTCCTGCACACCGCAAGCGCCCTACCAAGCTCCCCTCGGTCCTCCCGGAGCTCCCGGGAGGCTACGAGTGTCGCCGTGCTGGCCACGCAGAAGCCGGCAACGTTCCCGTCCGGGTCTGTGAACACTAGGCTGGCAGGGATTCTCGTGAAACGCTCGTAGCTCTCGCGTACGCTGACAGCTACCGGTACCTCTATCCTCGGCAGGCTCAGCTCTAATCTTGCTACGTGAGTTGGGATTTTAGGGTTGTCCTCTGCTCTCAAGATGGTAACCATCTTCTCCCCCCGAAGAAACAAGACTAGAGCACTGACCTCATGATTTCGAGCAGCCTGCTAGCAGCCTCGGCGTCGCTGGAGACTCTCACGACTCTGAACCCGTTGAAGCTACCAACGGTCTCCGTCCTCCTCGCGCACTCCACAGAAGTCCTCTTCAAATCCTCCAGCGTCACTATACCGTGCTGGTACAGCAGCCTCGGCTCCAGCAGCTGCTTCTTCACGCTGAGCCTCACCAGTCTCCCCACCCACCTCGGAGAGACACTAGCCTCCACAAGCCTCGCCATCCTCTCCAGCCTCTCCAGCGGAATCCTCGTATCCTCGTAGAGCTCCAAGCCGTCGGCAAGCGTCTCCAGGGTCTCCCGGAGCGCCTGGTCCCTCAGCGATGCTACAATCACTTGCACGGCTGCTATACATTTCAACGGCATGGTTTCGCATATTCTGTATTCTAGCGTGTCGGGTTTGCTCTCTTCAGCGGGATTAAAGGTAACAGCGTAGTACATGCGCTCGTTGGGCATCTCCGGGGGTGGCGGGCGTGCCCAGTAGCGGCGGCGGCTGGTGAACACCACCTCGACATAGCCACTCTCAATATAATACTCGGCAGCAAAGAGATACTGCAACAGTGGCAGGAGGCGGCGGGACACTCGGTAGGCTCTGCGGAGGCTAACACCGCTAACGTGTACGTGCTGTCCCGCAGTCTCATTACCATCCTCATTATATATCAAGTCAGCATCCCACCTTGGATAAAGGAAGGATACTAAGATAGCAGGATACGGTGAGTATACTGGAAATGGTGGAGTCTCGAGCTCCTCGGGGCCGCTGTGGTCCTCGTGCACGCTCCAACCCGTTAAGCTGGCAACCTCGTCGACAAGCTCCCAGTCCCAGCTCTCATGTTCAACGCCATACGTAACCATCAATTACCCCCGGCAGAAAAGAGTTATCCACAGCCGAGCTGCTGGGCAAGCTTGGAAACAATAGTATATGCTTTCAAGACCTCCTCGTATTCTCGCTCAACAGTCATGGCATGCACCAATCCGTCGACGACGTCTTCAAGTTCCTCCAGGAGTTCCTCAACTCTATCGTCCTCGCTAAGCTCCTCTAAGAGTATCCTGGCCACTCCTACAGTGATGTCGCTAGCAGCTATCGACAGCTCAGGGTTACCGGTAGAAAGCGATTTGCTAGCATACTCTTTCGCAAAGTCTAGTATACTTAACACCTTCTTTACGAAATTGCAGACGTCCATTCTATCCCCCGCAAAGAAAGAGCTAGAGGTCGAGTCTGCTGGCTCTCAGAACCTCCACAAGCCACCTACCATCCTCGGTGATGATATAATACTCGCCGACTCTCCTCACAAGTCCTCTCCTTACAAGCCTCGCTATCCTCCGCAGCTTTACTGAAGCCAGCATCGGTGCTAGTCTAACGTGTTGGCGTTTGATAGCACCATACCGGTAGAGATAGTAGAGAAATAAGAGCTCCTCGCGAGTGAGAGCCAAGGTATCCCCCGAAAAAGAAAACTGTACAAGCTAGAGGGTGGGGAGCTTGTGAAGTACTGGCATCTCAGCGTTATCAATGTCGCTGAGAAACCGCATTCTTTGCAGTAGTTTCTCAACGTCGAAGGGAGTAACATAGTGTTCTGATAATATTACAAGGCTTCCGTCGAGCTTCTCGAAAATGTTAATTATCATGCCTCTACAAGCTAATAAAATACTATAGAGGGTGCCGTGCATCATTGACTGTGAGTCTAGTACAACGATATCATCTGTGGAGCATCCAAATCTTCTAGCGATTTTTACAATAATCTCTTTCCTCATACTACTACTCCCCCGAAAGAAAAGAGGGCGAATGAAACGTGTTACTCCAGGCCCTCCTTGCACACCCTCTCAAGGAGCTCTAGAGCTTCAAGTGCTACCGTAGTCTCTACGCTAGGAACAATATAACCACTAGGCGCTAAGAGCTCTCTTAACTCCTTCACTTTCTGGAGGACATAGTCCCTCTTGACTGCCATATCTCTCCCCCGAAAAAGAAAAGCGTGGCGGCGGGTGGCTAAACTGTTGCCACGTCCTCAGCCTCAACAACAATACGCTTGAGCCGCTGGAGAGCTAGTGTTTTACTGCAACGCTTATTACCACTACGTGGGTCAGGAATCTCGACGTCAGCCTCAGCAGGGCAGCGTTGAGTTATTGGCACAATAGTAACTGCCTCAATTCTGAACCCATATACTGGTATGTTGGCACGGTTTGCTACAGTTAGAAGTTGTGCTAGAAGATGCATTGGAAGTGCTTGAATCACTATGGCATCAGCGCCCTTCTCCTTAGCCAGCTTAAGGACATCGGCAACATCGCTAATCTGCTGAACTCTAGCAACCTCTTCTGTGAGTCCAAGTTTCTGGAGAAGCTGAATTTGAACAGGGGTAAATCTATGTCTTCCGATAACTATGTACCTCATTCTCTCCCCCGATAGTAAAAGTGAAGCTAGCGGAGGAGCTGGATGCGCTGGCGTACGCTGGAGATGTACCGCTGGCTGCTGCGGCGCCGCAGGACCCGCTGGAGCTTCACAAAAGCACCAATAGCTCTAGTACCCGGTAGTTCTGCGGCGTGGCTGCTAAGCTCTCTCTCGAGTTCTTGAACGACAAACAGATAGTTAGAGTCCCACTCCGGAGCCCTCACTCTCCCTCCCCCGAAACAAAGAACAGGTTAGGCGGGGAGGTTGCAGCGGTTAAGTACTATAGCTTCTGCCAACCGATAGTAAATCTCTGGCACACCATAACGTTTCACTATGTTTCTAGCCTTGCTGATTAGCGGTAGCTTCGGCGGCTTCTCAGCCCTGGCAGAGTAGTAGAACTCTCTAGCCTTCTCCAACCACCACGGCTCCTTGAGGTCAGTGTCGAACACTTTGAACCCGCAGGATTCCAGAAGGTCAGCAGCCTCGTAGGCTGACAATTCCAACGCTAGCGTTATCGCTAGATTTCTTATGTCCCGGCGGATTATCTCTCGGCGGTAGCGGGTTACAAACTCTCTCCAAAACTCCTCAAGGGAGGTCATTCCAACCCCCGAAAAATATATTGTTTAAGGTTGTTATGAAGTACGATGTTTTAGAAGAAGCGATAGAGTGCTGACCGATGGAGTGATATTTCGCGGGAGTTAGTAAGCTCTACCGCTACTAGCTTACCGTTTCTGGCAACGATTGCTATTGGTTTCGGCTTAATTTGGAGATGCATCAATGGATAGGATTTATTTCCAAGACGGATGTATATCATGTTCTTCCCCCACCCCCGCCTATTGGGGCCGGGGGCCTCATCCCTCCCTGGGACCCCCCGGGTGGGCCCGCCCACATCCCTTGGTTCGGGGCGAGCCCGGGCCCGGGGGACCCGGGTCAAGGGCCCCGGGCGTGCGGCGCGGCTCTACTGTGTGCTAGCCCGGGGCCCCGGCCCCCGCCCACTTCGGCCCGCCCCGTCGCCGGGGCCGGGCCTGGGCGGTCCCCTCCCGGGGGCCCACCGGGCCCTAGCCGTTTCGGGCCCGGTGGGGGAGGGGCCCGGGGGGAGCCCCACCCCCGGTAGGCTACCGGGGGTGTGGGGACCCCCGGGGGGCCTAGTCGGCCCCCGACCCCACCTCACCCCAGCCACCCCGCCCGGGGGAGGCCCGTCTCGGGCCCGGGAGCCCGCTCGGGGCCTCCCCCGAGCTGAAGGTGGCGGGGCTCATCGGGTTGCTGCTCCCTGGGGCCGACCCTTCGGGACGGCTCCCCCACCCACCGGTCGCCCGGCGGGTGAGGGGGCGGGGGCAACCCCCTCGCCAGCCCAGCCCGAGAGCTGGAGGGCTGGGCCCGCGAGCGCCCCATCCCCCGCCCCGAGGAGAGGAGAGGGTGGGGCGGGGTTGGGCTTGGGGGAAAGAAGTGGGCTCACCGGGTCGCCGCCCTGGGCCGGCCCCAGGGCCGCCCGGGTTGTCGTGTAGCATCCCCGCCCCGCCGGGGCCCGGGCGGCCCCGCCCCGGCGGGTCGGGTTTGTTGCTGGATTTGTTGCTAAGCGTTAGCGTGCCCCCCGGGGGCGCAGCGCCCCGCCCGGTCCGTCGGGCCCAGGACCCTGGGGGCTACTATTGAGCCCTGGGCCCCCATCCCCGGGCGGGGCGGGGCGGCTTGCGCGGGCCCAGGTGCCCCCCTTGCCTGGGCCCGCCCCGGGGATTCTTCGGGCCCATGGGGGCCCTCATTCTCCCCCGGGGACCGCCCCACGAGATATTAGGAAGGAAGGGGGTATATAAATATTACGTATATAGGGGTAGGAAATGAATATAGAAACGCAAGGAGAAAATTGCATAATAAAAATAAAAACCCGAAGTGCCCCGGCTACCTCCTCTTGACGTGCACGAAGCTACCGACCAGTATCGCCACGGTGAAGGCTACCCCGGCCAGTAGGAGCACGGCGAACCCCGCCACGTACTGGCTCGGGGCATCTGTCAGGTTCACAGCGTATCCTACCAGCTTCGCGGATAGAGCCATTATGAACAGTAGGAGTAGGGCGACCACGAACACCGTCGCGAGGCGGGTTAGCAGCTCGAACAACCTCTACCCCCTCCTTATCACTTTGTAGGCGAAGGCGAAAACCACCAGGGCCATAGCTGTAACGCCTAGAGCGGCTAGGCCCAGCACCAGGACTGGGTCCATGGCGAATTGGGGCGAGGTTTCCAGCTCGAAGCTGTAAAGGACCTTGCCTATCTTGTAGAATAGCAGGGCCACAGCCGTGATGACGGCGCCTACAGCTATGTAGCTCGCAACCTCCGGGGCCATCTCCACCCTCGCCATGCGGCTCACCTCGCAACCCAGAGGAGTATCGCCCCGAACACTATGGAGAGATATACGACCGTGTAGTTGAGGGGGACCATACCGTTGAGGGCTGCTAGGTAGACGGCGACGCCCCCCGCTATCAGCCCGGCGCCGGCCAGCCTCAAGTCTCCCCGCACCCCGAGGCCGGCGGCGAGGGCGAAGGGTAGGAGGTTGTAGACGTACTGTAGTATAGGGTTCTCGAAGCCTTCGGGGAACCTGTACGGGATACTGTAGGTGTATATTCTACCGTCGGGGTAGTATAGGGCGTAGCGCAGCTCGCCGGAGGGGGGTACGCCTGTAACGTTTGACGCCCACTCGCAGAAGCTAGTATAGCATGTCATATCTGCTACTGTTACGTTGGAGGCCCACGTGACGTTGCCTCCAGCCACTATTGCAAGAGTTGCGTTCGGGCACTCCGACGGGCTCCTCGGGTAGAAGCAGTATAAGTGCACCTCCAGCACTCCCGGAGCGACAGTTTTCAGGTAGGCCTTGGCCACGGCTGCCTCTGGAACTGTAACGTTTACAATCCTTATCTCGGGCACCACAGTGGTGGTAGTATTGTTAGCCTCCTGCCCCCTAGACGGGTAGGCTGATAGCAGCAGAGTCATGGCTACTGCTAGTAGGGCCAGCCTCTTCAATGCATACAACCATCTCGACTGCATCGAGCTCGGCATGGAGGCCCCACCCTGTATACTCTAGCTCGCGCACCAATATCTCTACAGCCCTGGCCGCCTCCTCCCACCCGGCTCTAGACGCAATCATTCTCGCGAACACGGCTAGACCATCTGGTAGTCTTATGCACTCCAACCTCGACACCCCACTAACGTTCCCCAGCAGGAAAGCTTTAACTCCTACCGGTCAGATAGTACAGCAGAAGACCGCCCACCACCGCCACCACACCACCTACGAACAGCAGCTCCACCCTCGCAACACCCGCATACAAGGCCATAACCATACCAGTCATCGACAGTGCGAGCCTCCACCCAACAAACTGGCTTAGAGCCAGGAACAACGCTAGGAACGCGCTCAGCATGAGCACTCCCTGCGGGTTGGTGGGGTTCACTGTAGGTGTCAGATTTAGAGGGCCGACTCCGGGTATGGTTGCCGTAGCCGGCAGATAGTATCCTGCTCTCCTGAACCCGGTAACCGTTACAGGGCACAGCCACGCCCTATCATAGTTCAAGTATGTTCTGGTCGTAGTAATGTAGAATCTCACCATGGTTGGCTGACAGTAGCCAGTTGCGTCCGAGGCCCCGCCGCTAGTGTATTCAATATACCTGTCCAGCCCGGCCACCAGAATCATCTCTCTTGCATAGCTTGAGTAGATGGAGTGCTCGAGCACCACAATATTATCATAGGAGGAGGCTTCTCCCACAACACTCCCCGCGCCCGCCGGGTCGGCCCCCTTATATGTTGCCGATAGGGTGAACACGCCTCCAAGCCTGCTGAGCCTCCCGCTAACCTCTACTCTCTTGAGCGTTGCACCGGCTGCAGACAGTACTAGAGGCTCCTCCGGCATTACCGGCTGAATAACTCCCAACACCACCTTAGCAGTATATACATACTCTACGCTTCCAAACGAGTTCACGGCAGCTGTGATAGTTGGGTTTGGCCCGTAGTATATGGCTAGTAGCGTTATGTTTTCGCCGCCGGAGCCAATGGTCGGTATAGACAGCCACCCCTCCACCAGATGCACGCTAGAGTAGGCTACAAGGCCTACCAGGGAGGCTGTTAACAGCACTAGGACCGGTAGCGTGTAGCCTTTCACGCTCTCACCTCCCCGGCCCGCCGGAGGTTGCGACAGCAGCCTGGACATCGTTGTATATTCCAACAGCGCTAGTCATAACTATGTACGAGTAGGTTTCCAGCACCGAGCGCCAAGCCAGAACCACGATGTAGTTTGAGAACGCTGTACCCCACGGTGTGTTAATCTCTGGCAGCTGCTCACCCTCAACTCTAACCAGCGTAACGTATGCAGGCGATATAGACACCGACGTCCCCGCAACAGTTAGCACTCCATCACCTACTACAACCATTATGTCCGAGCGCGGTATCTGCCCTACAGCGGCCACAGCCTCAGATACAGCTGCCCGGTTAGCATTCAACCACCAGTAGTCCACGAGGCTGGCCACCGCAGAGTCTACGCCGGAAAGCTGCTCCACCAGCTGGTAAATATTAGTTGCCGATAAGGCTCCCGCCGCTAATGCTATAGGCGCAAAACTGTCGGCTAGCGTTGAAGCGTTGACAGCTCTTCCGCTGTCGCCTACCGTGAGGTTGGTAGAGTACACGTACATGGGAACGTAGACACTTCCACTAGTCTTCACGTCTGCCAGTCCGCTAGTGTTGACTGCTTGGCCTCCGGCCAGCTCGGCGCCTAGCACGGGGAGGGGAGCTTCGGCGCTTACTGCCAGCAGCGGGGGAGAAACTATCAAGTCGCTCTCGCCGCCAGCGCCAGGAGAGTTTACATCCACAGTAACCAGCGCTGAAGCCGGCGCCTTGTTTAGCCAGGTTATATTGCAGCATCCCAGGTTTAGGGGGGAAGATAGTGTGTACTGCTCCGCTCTAGCCTCGTACGAGCTTCCCAGCTTGACCTCTATCTCGTAGAAGGGTGTTGGCAGGGATACGTTGTAGTTTGCTATATCCCTCGGAACTAGGCTCTCGGGCCTGGTTGTATAGTAGAGCTTTACAGCGTTCATAAACACTGTTACCGAGTTATAATCGTACCCACCATAGTATCCTGTATCCGACCCTATCACAGCAGACAAGTCAATATAGCCGGTTACGAAGCCGGAGATGCTGGCCAGCGTTTGAAGAACATTCCTCACCACAGTCTCCAGCGTACGGTCCACGGACTCTAGCCTCTGGCCGCCGGGTAGTACTGTAGTCCTATTGTATGCTCCGAAGCTATACGGTGGAGGTGCCCCGGAGCTCGGGGCTATAGCGTCCAACACTACGGTAATGTTGCTGGAGTCGTACCTGGCACCCCCTAGCTCCAGCTCGCCTTCAACGTATGCTGGTAGCGTTGCGTTAAGAGCCTGGTACCTGTGTCCGTGTAGTGTCACGTTGATAGCTAGTAGTCTATCCTTGTACTCGTACGACGTATCGTACCCGTCCCGCCCGTTAACCACGTAGAGGCCGGTCTCCTCATATCCTCCAGCTGTAACGTTATAGACTATCGATAGACGCGCAACAATATTCTTCCAGTAGCACGTGCCCAGTATGGAGGCGGGCAGTACATTCTTCCAAAACGTTAAACCCAACATGTGTTGGCTGAACATGTACTGGTAGTCGAAGGGCCCTTGATAGGCTGTTGCCGGGCGGGGCAGCGCTAGGCTGCCGTTGCTAACCACTTCAACCCACTCCACGGGGGTTGTGTTGTAGTACTCTACGAGCAGCCTCTCGCTATACCCTTGAGGTATTACTGTCTCAAGCGTGGCTCCAATATAGTATACTGACACGAATAGCGACGCTGTAGGGGAGTCTGGGTAGACTGTAGTACCATTATAGCGTGCCGGCATGCGTAGGAGTGTTGTGTAGACCACCGAGCCCAGGTACTCTGGCGGAGAGCTGTAGAGCGGGATTACCGCTGTATGGTAGTATGTTATTAGCAGATAGTACTCGTCTTCTGGGAGATTGGCTGATGCCAGCGTTTCATTAACCAGCTGGTACAGCCTATCGAAGGCTTCGCGGGATGTAGTTTGCCTGCTGGTGTTGTACACTTGCTCTCCTCCACTGTATACTTGCACCATTAGAATCCCATAGCCTTCTGGCGGGTCTACAGGGAACGAGAGGGCGAAAGATGCCGGGTCCTCGTAGCCATAGAAGCTGCCGTAATCCCAGTAGTATACTGTCCCGTCTGTAACGTTGTATGCTAGCGCTCTGAACGTTGGGTTGTAGTTTACAAGCTGTATGCTGCTGCGCGGCCTCACCAAGTTCAGCAGGTATGGAGAGAACGCTGACGCTACCCTGGAGCCTACACGGTCGAGCTCGAGGATTGTTTTAGAGAGCATGGTTTGAGAGTCGACGTCTGCATGGACATATATTGCCGTCATGACGCCTGCTAGCCGGTGGCAGAATAGGCTGTACGGGTGTACTACAGCCAGAGCTACGTACGTCCATAAGCCTCTGGTGAGCCCGGACAGTAATATGTAGACCCCGGGCCCCCATTTCTCCGCAGCATCCTCCGCCACGGCGGCCGGCGCGGCTGTCAGGGTTTCCAGCCCTTGCGTGTCGCTTGCCGCGGGAGGGGGGAGCAGCAGGGATATACAGTACTCTTTTCCGCCTATCGTTGACTTGTAGGTTACCGGTATTAGTATAGTAGTGTTAGCTGACACCCTCGTAATGTTTGCCGCTGTCATCGGCAGCAGCTGGAATATTGGCGTGTGGGTAGCCAGCCAGAACACGTACGTGTCGGTTAGACGTGCCGCCGGCAGCTCCCGTGCCGGCAGCGCTGCCCCGTCAAGAGACGCTTGCACAGCACCCGGAGACGCTAGGGCTACGCGCTGTTCTACAATGCTTGGCCTACCCATGGTCTCCGCTAGTATCGCGGCAGAGTCGGCAGCCAGCAGCAGCATTAACGTTAAAGCCAGAGCGGCCTTGTTCACGCTGTACTCCCTGTAGTGTTAGGTGTGGGAAGGTATATAGTTTGTAAGCGGTGGCTGCACATGGCTCCTAAGCGGGTCGAACGGGCTGGAGGCTGTGGAGGATAGCCTGCGGAGCGGGCAAATCCTCCAGAACGGACAGTAGTTACACCAGGGCCCCGGCTCCGGCTCCGGCTGCTCTTCCCCGCGGAGCCACCTTGCGTACCTTAGGGCTCTCTCTACCAGTATACGGTTAGCCTCCTCCACCAGTCCCGAGTCCTCGCGGGCGTCCACCTCGTAGACCGTTATCTCGGGCTTAATCCTGCTCATGTATACTAGCATCCCCTTCCTGGCACCTAGGTGTTTCATGTAGAATGCTAGCTGGGCCAGGTGGTGGAGGTTTTGGTCGAGGTCCCGGCGCGCCGTGTACGTCTTGAACTCGAACACCGTGTCCCTCCACACTAGGTCCGCCCGGCCCCGGACCACTATGCCGTCCCCGAGGCTGACCACCACCTCGCGCTCCGTGTCCCCCTGGAGGACGCTCTGGAAGCTTGCGTGGAGCATTTTGCCGAGCCGGCGTACGTAGTCTATGAATATCATTCTGGTCTTGTCCGGCTCAGCGCCAACACGCTCGAGGTAGCTCCAGTACAGGCAGTTGGTGAGCTCGGTGACCCATATGGTTGTTATCCCGTCCTCGTCAACCGGCGGGGGGCGCCTGGTTAGCATGGAGAGTATCTCGTCGACGCTGCTGCCCCGGACAACGCGGACCAAGAAGGGGCCACCTCTCGGGTGGGAGGGGGTTTGTGGGGTAAAAAGGGGTGGGACTAGCGTCTGGGCGGGCAGGTTATGGCTAGTTTCCCGGTGGGCTTCAGCTCGACGTACACCTTGTCTCCGAGCTTGAGCTCGTCGTAGCATCTGGATAGCTCGCTGAGCCTGCTCCTCTCGTGGAAGGTTATTCTTATCACGTCTCTGGCTAGGGCTCCGAGGCTGGGGACCTCGAACCATATCTCTAGGGCTGGCTCGTTGGCTATTTCCTCGAGCCTCTTCCTGAGCTGGGGGTCTTCGATGTCCTCGATGTTGTAGAAGTCGGCCATTCTGCCGCGGCGTATTCTCACTATCTTGGCTTCGTAGACCTCACCGTACTTGGGGAACTTTATGTGGTCCAGGTCTTTGGGCTCGGTGGGTGCCACCGGTTCTACGGTCTTGGCCTTCTTCTTCCTGGCCTCCTCGGCCTCCCTCCTGGCCTCCCCTATTACCTCCTCGACTATGGCTTCGAGCTTTTCGGACACCTGGGCTCACCGTGGTGTGTAGGGTGGAGGGGTGGCTATAGGTTTTTCCCAGGTGGGAACGTGGTGTGTAACAGTTATAGCTATCGAGCAACAATTCCCACCCGGGAACCAGGCCTTGGAGGTAGTCGAGGCTGTCGGAAAGGTGTGCAGAGTGGTGAGGATTCGGAGGGAGCGCGAGCTGAAGGGCCGCGTTTACCGGTGGGAGGAGAGGAGGGTTCACTGCGCGAGCCCCAGCAGGAATGCTGACATGGTGCTTGTGGTGGCTGTACCCGAGGATGTGCTTAAAAGAATCGACCCTATAGCTGGTGCCGGTAGACTCTTGCGGGTATACCTTCTAGTTCCAGGGCCCGAGTGAGCTTCTCCACAGCCCTCTCCTCCAGCCTCCTGGCCAGCACGAGGAAAGCGTAGGCGCGGGGTTTGGGGCGGAGTATCCTGCCCATCCTCTGCACGAGCTGCCGGTGCCCGGGTACGCTGAGCATGACTACAGCGTCGGCGTCGGGTATGTCTATTCCCTCGTCCCCCGCGCTGGTGGCCACGAGTATCCTCTTCAGCCCCGTCCTGAACTCCGCCAGAGCCCGCTGGCGCTCCCACCGGCTCCTCCTGCTGTGCAGGACTGCTGCGCCGAGCTTGGATGCTATCCTCTCGCACTGGTCTACATAGTCAGCGTACACTATTACCTTCAGCCCGGCCTCCGCGAGCTTCCTCGCCACAGCCACAGCGGCAGCCTCCTTCGCCGGGTCCTCCGCCAGGGCTCGCTCGAGCATCCTTCTAAGCTTCCCAGCCATCATTCCGAGCGCTTTACCGGTCTTGTACCTGGACTCGAGCCTCTCCAGCTCCACCAGGTTCGCCGGCTCCACCTCGACCACGTGGACCTCCAGGGGTGCCAGCCACCCCTGCTCCACCAGCTCGCCGTACTCTATCCTCCACAGCCTGCCGAGGGTGAACCAGAGGAGGAGCCGGTGGTTACCGTCGGGCCTCTCCGGGGTGGCTGATAGCACGAGGCGGGCGGGCCACAGCCAGGCCCTCATGTACTCTAGCCACTTCTCAGCTGGCAAGTGGTGGCCCTCGTCCGCTATCATTAGGCAGTAGCCTCTGGAGAGCTGGCGGGCCCTCCGGAACGACTGGTAGGTGGCCACCGTGAAGGTGCACGGGCCCCTCTCGTAGGGGCAGGCGTCGGTTATCCTTGACGCCAGCCGCACCCACTGGTCCACCAGCTCCCTTGTAGGCACCAGTACTAGTGTTCTCGCGCGGAGCCTCCACGCGGCGTAAAGGCCGATTATAGTCTTGCCGCTGCCAGTGGGCGCGGAGACTAGGAGGCTGCCAGCCCTCTCGAACGCTTTAGCCGCCTCCGCCTGGTAGGGCCGGAGGGTCCAGGGGAAGTCGGGCCTGTAGTCCTGCGGCCTGCACGACTCCTCCAGAATCCTCACAAGAGCCCTGCCGTGCTCCGGCTCCAGCAGGGCCAGGTGCCGGTAGGCCCCGGGGTCGGCCTCTACTCCCCGCACCTCCGTCGACGGGCGCAGCAACGGGACCAGCTCGGAGCTCCTGGACACCCGGTCTGTGGACGGGTCGTAGTGAACCCGGTACATCACCGGGTTCAGCTCCCCCGCCAGCGCGGGGTCGGCACCCTCCACCACCAGGCGCCCCCGAACCCACTCGAGCACCATCACACGTCACCTCCGGAGGAACCTATCGAGCCCGTTTCTCACAGCACGTATCCTCTTGAGGTACGTTATTATCGGAGTGCTCTGCTGCACGGCCAGCCTCTCCGCGTCCGGCCTGGACATCTCCATTTCAACGCAGTCCAGCACGTATACCGCCTCCTCCTGGCCTATCTGCTGGTCTGCCAGCCGGCACCTCCACACCCTCGGCCAGTCGCGGAGCACGTAGAGCGTGCCGCCGGTGGAGAGCCACCTGGCCACGACAGGGTAGTCTGTGAGCTGGCTCCTGTGGAAGTGTAGTACCAGGGTGGGCGGCTTGACACCGTTGTCCATAGCCCACCTGGCCAGCACGGCTTTCATAACGTTGTGGTTCGCCCTCTTGAACCTTCCCTCCTCCTCGTCGTAGAGGTCGACGAGCCTCTTGCTGCTCCGCACGAAAAGGTCCTCCGGCGGCGCCGACGCGACCAGCCGGCTCAACAGCTCCAGGCCGTCCTCCCCCTCCAGCTCCGCGCGGAATATGTCCTCCAGATTGTCCTTCACCACCCTGGGCAGGGCAAGCTTCTCCATACCCTTAACTATGACCCCGCCGTCGGGCTGGAGGCAGACGTACGTCTTCCTGGCCAGCAGGGCCAGCCTCCTGCATACAGTTTCGAGCTTCATGCTGAACTCCGGGCCGAACATTGCCTGGACCGCGCGGTTCACCAGCTCCTCCAGCCGGGCGGGGTCCATGCCGTCGAGCTTCACGAACACGGCGTCGGTGGCCGTGTACACAACGCGGCGGCGGAGAGTCTGCTCTATGAAGCCGAGGGTGCTGAGGAGTATATGGTTGCTCTTGAAGAATATGTAGCCTGCCAGGACCTCGCTGACACCCATCCCGCGACCCTTGCCGAACATGCCGAAGGCGCTGTTAGCGAGTATCTTGACGGCCTGGTCTACGGCTTCGAGCCCCCTCTCCTTCTTGAGCCTCTTCGTAACCCTCCTGGCCGCGTAGAAGTATGATAGAGCCTCCGACACGGGGCCCCCGCTGCTGTCCACGAGCACCCACACGGGCTCCCCGCCGTCGCCCTCGCGAGGGACCAGGGGTACCGGGAACCCGCTGCCGGCCCTCACGCCCTCGGGGTCGAGCCGGTACTTGTAGTATATTGTTGGGTACAGCATGTTATAGTCCAGCTCCGCCACGTCCTCCTCCACCGTGGGCCCGGGGAAGTGCTCCTTCGTATGGGTCTTGTATGGCCCCCAGCCCTGGTCGAGCTCGCGGCTGGTGTACCTCACGCTGCGCACCTCATACACCTTCCCGTGCCTCCTCCTAACGATGTCGAACACCGTGTACTCGGCGAGGCTCCCGGCGCTCGGGAGGTACTGGACCACCGAGGGCGAGACGCCGGTGAGAACGTAGAGGAACGTCAGGGTCTCCAGGACTTTGACCCCTATCCTCCAGGTTAGCAGGGCGTCGGTGTACGCGTACCGCTCCACCCTACCCGGATTCCGCCTCCACTCATCGTATATCCTGGTGCGGTCCACGCTGCTCTCAACCTCGAGCTCCTCCCTGGAGGCCAGGCCCATCCTTGCTGCCACGTCGTCGAGCGCCAGCCTGGCGCCGAAGGGTAGGCCGAAGCTGCTACCGTGAGCGTCAAGGACAACCATCAAGTCTATGTGGGGTGCCGGCGGGGAGACCAGGCCCTCCGGGCGGAGCTCCTCGCGGAGCTGGGGGTCGAATGCCAGCAGGTAGGGTATGTCGAAGCCGCTGCTGTTGAAGCCTACAAGGTAGTGGGGAGCCTCGTGGCGGAGGATGTCTCCGAACCCGTGCACGTCCTCGCCCACCAGGAGCCCGCACTCGGGGTCGCCGCCGGGGGCTCCGACGCAGTAGGATACTATGAAGACGGGGTCGCCGGGCCGGGGGAAGCCGCCGGTGCTGCTGGCCACCTCTATGTCGAAGCTCATTATCCTGGTCTCCTGGAACCTCTCCCACGCCTCTACCATAACCTGATATAGCTCGTCGACGCCGTAGTGCAGGGGAGCGGGCACCTTCACGGTATGGTAGGAGTCGGCTAGGTCTAGGCTCACCCTCGCCTCGTACCTTATATTGTTCATTGACACCTTGCAGTTGGGGCTCTCGAGGACGCTGGAGAGCCTGCGGACCTCGTAGGGCTGGCCGACCTCTATCCTCCACACAGGCTCCCCGTACGGCTTGTACCTCCACTCCCCGGGGTCCCATACTAGCATAGTGTAGTCCGTCTCCTCGCACCGGTAGCTGCCGCCGACGGGGCAGCGACGGCTGGCCGCGAGGAACCAGGGGCGGTGGCTGACCTCCTCCCAGCTGGTCTCCCCTATCCTGACAACCCTCTCCACGAGCCCGCGGCTCCTGAATATGACCACGTCACGCAACACGGCTCGCCTCCGCAGCCCTAACCAGGCACTCGCGGGCGGTGCGGGAGCGGAGTACGGCGAACGGTGTCGAGGTGCACTTCTTGTGGCAGAGGCCCGCCACCCTCAGCAGGCAGGCTCCCATCTTGTCGTGGCCGAACTCCTTGAACCTCCTGGCCCTCCGCGCGTTCTCGCGGAGGCTCCGGTGGTCCACGGGCCCCCGAACCTTCATGTAGGCTGTCTCGCTTTCCGCAAACGCCTCCATGACCTCCTGGAAGTGCTCGTCGCCGGCGCCGGCCTCGGCTAGTATTCGGAACACCAAGTTCTCCGCTATGGTCCAGCTGCTCCTGGGGTGGCCTGCGTCCCGGACGTAGTCCTGGTATATGAAGTATGGCAGGGGGAGGGGCTCCCGGCGCTCCAGGCTCTCCACCAGCTTCAGCAGGCCCTCGCAGCCGGTGCACCTGGCGTACTCGCGGAGGAACACCCATACATTCCCTATGGCTAGCTGGAGGCCGTGTATGGGCCTCCCATCCTCCTCTCCGGGCTGGGGCGCCGCAGGGGCCTGGGGTATCCGTGCGAGGGAGAGCCTGCCCCCGAGCGCCTCCACTATCCTGGGTAGAGTGTCGAGCCTCTCGTCGTACAGTGTCTCGAATATGTCTATGGTGCTGACCGGCAGGTACAGGCTGAGAGTCTCCTTGTTCGCGAGAACGCTGGGCGCCACGGTTACCAGGCCGTAGGTTTTAACCGTGAACTCTGCCTTGTAGGCGTGCTCCACCACAACCCTCATAGCCTGGAGGCGGTCCACCGGAGCGCGCAGGATGGCGTGTAGGCCCATCAGCCTCCTCTTCCTATAGTCTGCCCTCCAGTCGAAGTAGACTAGGCCACCGTACTCCTGCACAGCCCGGAACGCCCGGGTCTTAGCCTCCGCGCTCACCTTGGGCGGGTCGTAGTCGACTAGCACGAGCCCCCCGACGCCGCCGGCCAGCACTATGCCGCCGACTCTGGGGTCTTCGAACCTCGACAGCACCAGCTTCCGGAAACCATCGTCGCTCATAACGGGCTCCACGAGGAACCGCTGGTAGCTCTCTCCCTTGACGAAGGCTGGTGCCTTGCTGTCGGCCCACTTGGGGAAGCAGGAGAAACCCATATCTATTAGCCGTTCACACCTCTCCCTCAGGAGCCTCCGGAACCGCTCGGAAACCCTCACCATGGCGCCCAGGCCCCGGGTCCCGCCTCCTCCACCTCTAACCCTCCAGGAGGCGCTCAAGCATCCTCTGACCCTGCGCTAGCAGTTCAGCCTCCATCCTGGAGGCCTCTCCGGAGCCCTCAGCATCTCCGGCGCCGGCCTCCCCGCCGCTCCCGCTCTCGGGCTCCTCCCCGCCGGCAGCCTGCTCGGCAGCGAGCTCCGCGGGCTGCTCCTCGACACCGGTCACTATGAAGTATCTTACCGAGAGGCTTCTCGGGTCGGAGGCTAGCACAGTCTCTATGCTCTCCCCGTCGCTGGGCATTCTCCGGAGCTCCCCTATCAGCAGCCCTTCAACCCTCATGTCTGGGTTGTTGCCGAAGTGCAGTAGCAGAGCCTTGGTTATGATGCCTATACCGCCCTCGAACGCTGCGAACCGGAGCTCGCTCACGCCAAGGTTTAGTATTATGTCGAACCTGGAGCCCCTGTTGACTATCCTAGCGTTCTCCACCGGTATCAGAACATCGTCCGTCTCCAGCTCAGCGGTCTTCGCCAGCTCGACAACCTGGTCCATGTCAACCTTCCCGGTTATCACCACGCCGGTAACCCTCTCCGAGAGCGGGTCAATCATAACGTCCACTCTGGGGTAGGCGTGGTCCTCCGCTACCATCCTCTTGAACTCTGCCAGCACCTTCTCCACGTTGGCCCTACCGGTTCCCATCTTGGTGAACAGCCACCTGCCGTTCTCCTCTTTGAGCAGCAGCAGTTCTACGAACTGGTTAGCCACCCTGGCGTCGACCAGTATGCCGCTGACCCTCTTGTTCTTGGCTGATAGGGCTGCGCTCACGAGCTGTTTAAGCGTTATCCTCGGCACTGCTCTCATCCTCCGCCTCATATATTGCTATGATTCTAACCTTGACGAAAAGCTTCTTTGAGCGTTTGAACCTTAGCAGGTCTCTTGCAATACTCTTGGGTAGGTGTATGTAGAAGCTTCGAGATATTGGTACGACGTTGCTTATGAACTCCACATCGACGCTTTCAACGTTTTTGAACTTTACGTGTGGAAGAGCCTTCTCCAAGGCTGGGACCCTCCAACCTGGTTAAACTAGATTAAACCGGTATTAATAAGCTTACGTGTGGGTAGCCGTTATTAGCGCCCCTACACCTTAAACCAGCGGGACCCGGGGCTTGGGCAGATTTACAATTCTCGTGGGCCTCCCGGGCAGCGGCAAATCCTACACAGCGAAGATGAAAGCGCTCGACCTAGCAAGGAGCGGGAGGAAAATCCTGTGGATAACCTTCCTCCGGGAGGAGCGCTACAGCCTCCGCAGCTTCTTCATACGGCAAGGAGTTACAGCAGACGTGCTAATACCCAAGTACAAGATATGCCCGTACATGGCGGAGCTCGCCGGCATGGACGCCCGGCTCTACCTGGCCGCCGGCCACATCCTCTGCCAGGCCTGCCGGCACCGGGACAAGTGCCCCCGCAAGAGGCACATAAGAGAGGTTATAGAGTCCAACGATGTTATCATAGGTAGCCCCGCCGACATAGCACTAGCCCTCATATACGATTTCGACTTCATAGTGGTAGACGAGTTCGACAGCCTCTTCCCCGACATGCTCGTAGTGGAGGTGCCCAAAAAGCTCTACGAGGCATTCCGGGGCCTGCTAGCCCAGTTCAACGAGGACCTCGCCCGCGAGCTGGACAAGCGGAGCATAGACCTGGGGGACCGCCGAGCCTTCCCCAACACAGTCTACTACACAGCCCTACGCTACCTAGGCTACAACACGTACTTCATATCGGCAACCTTCAACATCGACCCCTACAGCGAGGAGGCCGACGTGTTCTTCTGGACCAACATCATAGAGCTGGAGGAGAACAATCAGATAGTCGTGCTCCCCCCGCCGCAGCGCAACGACATCTTCATGACCTCGGTGAAAAAGCTCTACGCAATGGCTCCCGGCCACGTGAAGCTCTACTACTACCTGGGAGTAGCCCGGGCCGTGAAGCAGCTCTACAGAGAGCACACCGTAACAGTGCTCGCCCGCAGCAAGGCGGAAGCCAAGACCATACACCATTTCCTCAAGAAGCACGGGGTTCCAGCCCTAACCGAGGGAGTGAACTGGCTGGAGCTGGGACAGTGGAGGAGCTGGCGGGTCCGAGTACTCGTTATAGGCGGCAGATTCCACCGCAGCCTCAACATGGACTCCGACTACACGATAGCGTTCTACCAGCACCCCCGCCCCAACTTCTGGGACTACTACCGGATACGCTACAAGTACATAGCCCGCCACTGCCTGGAGTGCCACAACATCCTAATCCACAGGCCTCACGTGCAGACCCTCTTCCGCAGCATAAGGGACTGGAGGAAGCCCCACAAGGTCATCCTCCTCGACAACTCGTGGACGGACAGCTTCTACTACTACCCCCACATCTGGGAGTACGTACGGCCCCGCCGCCGAACGTTCGACCCTGACCTGGACAAGGTGGAGGACGTAATTCTAACCGTCTGAGCTCTAGGCGGAATAGAAAGGGTTTGGAACTCGTGTAGAATCAGCAACGGTAAAACGTTTTCACTCACAATTGTCTCTTTCGTCTGGTGGGCTGCTCGTACACAATCCAATTTTCATGAAGGTATTTTAACTCCGGTTCGTCGGCACGATAAATCAAATCCATCACAAATCCATGCAAATCCAATCAGAGTATTATTTAATATATTATATTAATATATACTCACGGTCAAATCCATCGCGCGTAATACCTCAAACAAGCAGCGAAAACGTCGAGCCCTCTCATGAATGATAAATAGTGTAGGCTGAACTAAAGATAGCGCAGATTTAACTTGAAGATGCGTGGAATGCTTATCATTCTGCGACTGTAGAAGAGAACGCGGTGTAGAGTATTGGCTACATCTGTGGGCCAACTGGAAATAGACTGGCAGAGGTTTGTGAGAGGTAGCAGAGATGCTGCTGCCAGGGTTGTACAAGAACTTGCACCGGTTATCGAAGAGCTAGTAGCAGATATAACGGGTAAAAACTTGAAGATTAGCAAAGTTCACGTAAGTACTAATGTTGACGTTGTAGCTGACGTCGACCACGAGTCTGGTGCTTATATGTTGAAAATGTACCCGGTATCGGTAGACTTCGGTGGTTTGGGTGTTGTGGTAGCTACGTTGAGCTTACCTGTTATAGCTGCAATGGACCCTGAGAGGCTTGTAGAAGCTATAGCAGCAGCTATAGCCTATAGGGCTGGCAAACCATTCGCATCGCTGTGGGAGCTTCACAGCTATGTTAAGAAACAGCTCAACAAACCCTGTAGTGACGGTGTTGCTATTGTAGAGCATGCTAGGCAGGCGATAGAGGCTGCGAGAATGTGGGCTAGGAGTGTTGGAATATACGTTCCGACGGATACACCGTGGCCTAGAGATGTTGTTAGAATGCTTGAAGACGCTAGGAGACTGGGTCTCCTGGTCGGCTAGCATTGTTTTTATTAAAACCACATCTCCTCTAACCCGTTTGGGAACTAGAGTTGGGTGTAGTCCTTGAGCTTGATAACGTGAAGCCTAAACTGTCGGGACTCACTAGCTGGTATATCGTTATACCGGTATCTAGGGTTGGCAGAAGGGCTTCCGAGCTACTTTATACTAAGTGTCGGGTTAGCATTCTGGAGGTTGTGAGTCCGAGGAGGGTGCCGGTGGACCCGCCGATATCCTACACTTACTACACCAGGCGCTGCCTACCCTACAGGGTATGCTGCCTTATACCCAAGCAGTACGTGCGGCTGCTCGAGATGCTGTCGGGGTTGGAGTTCAGTAAAGTGCGGCTTAAGGTGAGGATAGAGCTGCCGGAGGTGGAGCCCGGTAGGATTCCCGAGGCGTGGATTGCTTAACAGTATCCGGGTAAACGCTCTCACCCGGTGAGAGTGTGTACCGCGGGCTCGGCATATCGGGGTTGGTAAGACTGTACCACGTAGCTAGACCCTACCAGAGGGAGGCTATTAGGAGGCTGCTGACTGCCGACTCCGGAATAGTGAGCCTGCCAACCGGCGCTGGTAAGACACTAGTGGGGCTAGCTTGGATAGGATTGCAGCTAGCGCGAGGCAAGTATCCGGTACTGATTCTAGTGCCTACCGGAGTGCTGGCCGACCAGTGGGCGTCCGCTATAGGCGAGGTGTACGGTGATGTTGTCGAGGTTGCGCGAGCCGGTAGGGAGGTGTCGTGGGAGAAGCCTGTGGTAATTGCAACATACGCTATGGCGCAGAGGAGGCCGGAGCTATTGGAGAAGGCGATAGCCGTGCTGGTTGATGAGGCGCATCACATGCATCCCGGAGCGTGGGAGGAGATTACTGTTAGGCTGGCCAGCAAGCCGTACAAGCTTGGTATTACTGCGTCGACGCCTCCCCTCCTTCAGTCTTTGGGTGTGAACCGGGTACTTGGCCGAATACTGTTCTACAGGAGTATAGGGCAGCTCCGTGGCTTCCTAGCGCCAGCAGTAGCTAGCATAGTGGCTGTGCCGGGTGTCGAGCGTGTCTCCGATATGCCGCCGGAAGCTGTTGCTGATACTGTGGAAGAACTGGGGCACGCAGGTTTCAAGAAGACTTTGGTTCTCTCCACCACCTGGCAGCTGGCTCGGGAGATAGCTGAAGAGCTGAGAAGGCGCGGCCTCAAGGTTTATGAGGCTTATGGCACAGCAAGAATGAGCCGAGAGGAGCTAGCTAGGAATCTGGAGGCGTTCGCTCGCGAGGAGCGTGCTGTTCTGGTGGCCACACCGGTGATGCTGGAGGGTGTTGACATACCTGAGATAGATAGCTTGGTTATCGCGACGCCGGAGAAGAGTGTAACCAGGATATTACAAGCTGTCGGGAGGGCGTTAAGGCCCAGGCCTGGTAAAGTGTCGGCTATAGTGGTTATGATGCCTGAGATTGCTGGTAGTGAGTTGGAGAAGACAGTATCAGAAGTGCTTGGGCAGCTAGCTGGCAGAGCAGAGCTGGACGAGCTTGCCGGTGTGGTTAGTGAGCTGGCTAGGGAGGGGTTGACATACCAGCATTTGTTCGAGATTGAGCGTAAGCTGGCAGGTGCTCTAGAGAAGCCGTTGTTCGTGATGCCGGAGGACCTTGCTGCATGGGTGGCGGAGAAGATGAGTGAGCCGCAGCCGTCGGTTAGCGAGTCGGAGATACCGCTACTACAGAGGTACATGTGGTACTATTATCTAAACATACGCGGAGACCCGGACAAGGCTGCTAGAAGCTTCATAATGGATGTTCGGAAAGCTACAAGCTACGCCGGAGACCTGCCTTCGTGGCTGCTAGGGGGGCTGGCAAGAGCTGATTTATCCGGAGTCGACGATGCTTCTCAGAGAGCGTTAGCACACCTTGACGAGGCTCTTGAGATGATAAGGATGGAGAGGAAGATGTTCAAGAGGATACTCGAGAAGCTGCCAGTAGCCAAGATTCTAGTGCCAGGCGAGTATAGGGAGAGGCTTGACAAGCTCGTGAGAGTGTTGGAGAGAAGGGGGCTTATCGACAGGTTCAGAGAGCTAATGATTATACCTGTGTCAGATTTGCACCCGGTAGTGTTTAAGAAGCTTGCTAGAGTGAAGGCTGAAGTGTTTCCGGAGCTGGTTGAAGCTGACTGGGCTAAGGGGTTGATACCTGGGACGTGCAGCTTGCTAGAGTGGATGGTTGGTGTCTGCATAGGAGTACCCTACACTAGGAGGAACGAGTATGCTGCTATAGCGTCTAAGGCTGGTTTGTTGGTTGGTCGGTGACTTCTATCTTTTTACTCGTCCTCTTTCCCGAGTGAGAAATATTAGATTCTCGCCGCCACATGTATAACGGTGTCAGGCCTTGAGCGTGAACGAGAAAGCTGAGCTGTTGCAGAGTATTATAGGTGAGCTACCGCCAGATGTTCGCAACGTTGTCGAGTCTAGGCTTCTGATACCGGTGAATCTTGTGGAGAAGAGTTTGCTGCTGGAGGCTGCTAGAGCTAAGGCTCGGGCTGCGCCGGAGCTGGCTGAGGAGGATTTGAAGGCTGGCACCCTCTCGGCAGCGTGCACCCTGCTAGACTGGCTCGTAGGCAACTGCACGGGCGTACCTCCTACGATAGCGGAGGAGTACAAGAGGATTCTGGGGGAGGAGCTTGTCGCTTGACACTCCACGTGTGCTCTGGCACGGAGCTTCTGCTGTCCCAGCTGGTGTACGTGGTATCTATTATAGCCTCAGCCGTGAGCGTGATGGTGCTCTACGCGACTGGGAGCGTGTGGAGGAGCGCACCCCTGGCCGCTGCAGCGTACCTGCTGGCTCTAGCCTTGAGGCTGACCGGGGCTTGTGGGTGGTGGCTGCCGTACACGTCGGCTGAGACTGGGCTGGTGGTGTACGGGTTTGCGGCAGCACAGATTGTCGCTGCGAGAGCTCGTGCAGGCTCTGAGAAGGGGAGCTCCGGACGCTGCCAGGATACTGCTAGCGTGGGGGACGTGGATGGCTGCTGCGGTGATGGCCTCGAGCGCGGCCGGAGCTAATCCGGTGGGCTCGGCGGGTCTGATGATGGCTGCGGGGGCCATACCTCTGGTTATAGGCGAGCTGCTCTCCCACGCTTGGAGCCTCGGGCCCACATACTGGCAGCTGGCACGCTTCTACCAGTCCTTCGCCATACTAATGGCTGGGCTTACGCTGTATAGCGGGGACACCAGCCTGCCAGTCAGGGCTGTGGAGTGGTCGGGTTTCATAGCAGGAGTGGCGGTTGCCGTGGAGATGGTGGCTGATATAGTGAAAAAATCGGGTGTCGCGGAGTTATGACAGCTTTTTCTCCACCACGACTCCCGGAGAGAGGGTTCCAGAGACGCAGCCCAGCCTGCCGCTACCTATCTTGTTACCCTTCAAGTCGTATGCCTCGTACTCGAAGCACACCTCTACTCTGCCGGCCTCCGGCCCAAGTCCTGCTATACCCAGACTGAACTCGCTCACCCTTCTCTCCTCCGGTCTGGCCTTGGATATGAACACCTCGCCGATAAGCTTCCTGCACGGGTTGCCGAACAGCTCCGGGCACTTCTTCACCTCCTCAGCGTAGAACTTGACTATTACATTGTTACCCTTAACTCTCACATCCTTAACGAACGCTATCAAGGTCCACGGCTGCTTCTCTGGCATCCTAAACCCGATGCTTCCAACTTTTACATAGTCGAGCCTGGGTGCAAGCTGCTCTTTTGCTGGCGGCTGCTCCGTCCTAGTGGACTCCTCGGCCCCCTGCACGCACGATATCCTGGCTGTGTCATGGTATGTTGTGCCTTTAGGAGTCTCCATGATTACCGTTGCGTGTACGCACCACAAACTGTCTTTGATGTTTTCTAGCAGAGTAGGTATCTTTGACTTTTCTATCGCGGCTTCGAACTGTAGCCTGCTGGTGTACTCGAATGTCTTGTTGTAGGGGACGTTGAAGTGCAGCGCTAGCGGTGCTGGTATAGTTAACGGTTTTCCGAGGTCTTTGGGGCTATACTTCTCCTCGCGGAGCTCCATTATAACCGTATACTTCCCGGGAGCCCATGCTCTGACCGTGTACTCTGTAGTGCCGTTTATGTACACTATGTCCCCATGCTCTTTAAACTTAATGTTGATAGCTTTTACGCCAACTTCTGCTACGTCGTCGAATTTTACTGTCCTTGGGGGCTTCAGCTTGACCACTGTCGTCTCCACCGGCTTCTCCTTAGGTGGTTTCGCCTCCTCCACCGGCTTAGGGGTTGGTGTGGGCTGTGCTGTCTCCTCTTTCCTTTCCACTATACCCTCTACAGGCTGCGGTGGCGGCGGCTGTTCTGGAGGCCTCTTCTCCTCCTTCCTAACCTTTCTCAAACGGTAGAATACCAGGGCCACCAGTTCCACCACTTGAACAGATGCTGTTTGTGGCGTTCTAAGTTTTACCAACGTTACGTTTAGGGGCTTCTAGGCTGGGGAGGGTTGGGTGTGGTTTGCTGTAACGTGTTATTGTATGGATGAATTGTGGGGTTCATTGGGAGGAATTGGTTGGCGTTTTAACAGTTTCCCGGCTTTTGTTTCACGGGCCTTCCGCAAAGGTGAAAACCCACCATGAACAGTACCTCCAACCTGGCGGGGGAACCGTTTCATGGGCCGGCCCCCAAGGCTGGACAGGGTCCCAACCATACGCGAGTTCGAGGAGACACTCAGAAGACTCCGGCTCGAAGCCATGCGTAGGCCGGACCTGGAGAAGGTGCTACCCCTCACAGTACTGGTTACCGGGGCTAGGATAAGCGAAATACTACAGCTAACCACTCTCGACGTTGACGAGGAGAACATGCAGCTCAGCATACCCACACTTAAGAGGAGGGACCGGGCCAAGCGCGTGGTCCCCGTCCCATCATGGCACATAGCTATACTACAACACTACATCGTGAGGAACACGATAACCTACCGCTTGTTCCCGGTTAGCAGAACCCAAGCGTGGAGAATAGTCAAGCAGGAAACCGGCTGGCACCCCCACGCCTGGAGGCACGCCCTAGGAATGTACCTCCTCTACACGGGAGAGGACCCCGAGACCGTGCGGAGGATATTAGGCCACAGCGACTGGAGTATGGTGGAGTACTATGTGCGCGCCGTAAAAATAGACGTGGCGAAGAGACACCCGCTTGAACTGATATAACTGTCTACTGCTAAATCTCGAAGCTGCACTCCTCTATCTCCGCCATCGTTTTTCTCAGATTACCCAAACTGTTAAAGACATAGTAGACGGCCCCTACTATGATGGATGCAATCGCAATTTTCGACATGGCAAGCGCGTTCATAACAGCCACTCTAGCTTCTTCACCTATCTTAGCGTCAAACCATGTCAAGTTAACTGGATGATTCGAGCTTATATTGTACAGTACGGCGGTAGTGAGTGTGGAGTGGCTGCTAACATTAACCAGGAGCATCAACGTAACAACTATTCCTATCAAGTACATGATGGATGGTATGTCGTATAATGCTCTCCTAGCACTCTTCTCAACATGGTAGTGTACCCAGCTGAAGACACCCCATGATACCAGGAAAACTATCGCTGTAACCGCGAGAGAGGTTCTAGCTGTGGCTAGCGAGTTGATTAGGTCGTAGGCTGCGCCGGATAGAGTGGTCTCAGATAGCTTGGCCATCTTATAGCTTAGGATGGCGAGATACAGTAGGGGCGCGGACAGAGCGACAGTCCCAAACACGTTGAACAGTAGAAGCCTCTGCCTCTTGTAGAGCTTGTCAAGCTTCTCCCTACTACACACCAAAACCTTTCACCATGTGAGAAAAAGAGGGTTGGGAGATATATGCTTAGCTAGAATACCAACACCTCCCTAACCAGCCTCCCTGTAGTCAAGCCGCCGGCCAAGCCGGCCAGGATTATGGGTCCGATACCGGGCGGTACCGGAGGAGCAGACGTCTTCTCCACTCTCACACCACCCTCCGGCGGAGGAGGGGGAGGAGGGATAACAGGAGCTCCAGCAGCTCTAGCTTCCTCTGCTAGCTTAACCTCGAACCCAGCCTCCGGAATTGTAGCAGTGTATGCGCCCACCCTCAGCAGTATGCGTGTCAACTCCTCCGGGTTCGTGACAGCAGCCTTGAGGGCAGCGCTCACCTCCTCCGGGGACTCAACGTACACCCCCAGCAGCTGCGGCAGAGGCTGCGGTAGGGAGACAACCGGCACCAGCAGGACAACCCTACCACCAGCCTCCAGCCCTGGCAGGACAACCGACAGCCCGTCAACCGTCACCCTATACCAGCCAACCATACCGGCGACCGAGGAGGGTATCTTGGTAGCATAGAACACCACTACACCGCCAGGCAGCTCGATGCCAACACCGCTAAGTCCGAGGCTCTCTATAAGCTTCCTAACATCCTCCGGCACCGGCACCCCGTAGGCTAGGCTGAAGCTGAACAGCCTGGACAAACTGTCGAGCTCGCCGTATAGTTCTGGGGCGAAGCTAGCCTGCTCCGGGTTCTCCTCCAGAGACGCCAGTCCGGCAACGAGGCCGGACAAGAACTCACCCAACAGCTTGACTCCCGTGGGGGTTTCAACACCAACCCTTGACAGTACGTCTACTAGCGTCTCCCCGTCAATAACGTCAGAGCCTAGAGCTCTCCTCAACGCCCCGGCCAGCGACGACATCAGCCTGGCTCTGGCAGATGGGGGTAGCCTGGATACTCTAGGGTCAACGGCAAGGTACTGGAGGACGTACTGCCTACCGTTACGTGCCACCACCCTCAGAACCATCTCGGCCCAGTAGCCTTCGGGGCCCTCAGCTCTGTATCGCACCTCGAACCCGCCGCTGCCGTCGGGCCTAAAGATTCTCGTTACACTATACTCGGCGCCCCTCACTTTCACCGTGAACGTTTTCTCCGGCTCGGACAGAGCCTTAACTAGGAGACTTGCAGTCTCCGGGGTTATCCTTGCAACCTTTATCTTATACTTCTCCACCAGCATCTCGAGAGCGCCGAGCTTACCCTTCTCCCTAGTAGCCCTCTCCAGCTCCTCGACAGCCCTCCTTATCTCAGGGTAGAATCTGGCTAGAACCTCCTCTACCTCTCTCCACCCCCTAAGCCTCCTCACAGCAGACTCTAGAACCGATAGCACCTTCCTCGCAGCCTCGAGCGGCAGCCTACCGCTCTTAACAGCTTCTAGAACCCTGGACAGCGCGTCGGCCAGGAGCTTGGGGTTAGAAGCCACTTCCACAACATCCCTCACCGCCTCCGGGAGGCCCCTGACAGCAGAGTAGACAGCCTCCACCAGCTCTTTGAGAGCGTCTGCAGCTGTCTCAACTGCCTTCCTGAGCCTGGACACTAGACCTTTAACGGCCTCCGCCACCCTGCTAGGAAGCTTCCTGACCTCCAGCATCTTCGACAAGCTCTTCACTGCTCTTGCAACTCTGGTGAGCGTACCTGGCTTAACCTCCCTTTCAAGCCTCTCGACAGCATCAGATAACGCGCGTATGAAGCTGTCCCAGTCGGGCACCAGCTCCCAGCAACTCCTAACGCTGGCAGCCACATCCCTGTACCCCAACTCCTCAAGGTCTCTGGCTATACTGTCAAGCACGTCTCTCAGCGAGCCCCACTCGCGCACTATATTCTCCTGAGCTACCTTCAGCCTGCCCTCCAGCTCCACAAGCAGACGCTCAACCCTCTCGCGGGCGCGCACCAGGTCCTCGTATGCCTTAGCGTTTATACTCCTAGTATCCTCTACAGCCTCCCTAACAGCCTTCAACAGAGCCTTAATCCTCGCCAGGAGTTCGCCCAGCATCTTGAGGCTGGCAGGCTTTGAAACCGCCTCCTCTACTTCAGCCTCCAGGGACCTTAACGCTTCCCCTAGAGCAACCTCTCTACCGTCCAGCCTTACGCGGGTGCTGAGAACAGCCTCCTCAGCAGCCTTCGGCAGGTACTCCTCGAGCTCGGCGACAGTCTTAGACACTATGTCTGCCGGAAGCCCGGCCCTGGATAGTGCAGCAGCAATATCCTTGAGCTCCGAGACCAGCTTAACAATCTCAGAGTACGCTCTGGCATATGCTCTGGCCCCTTCCCTGGCAGCACGGTCTACAAGCTCTCTAGCCAGCCTGGCCACATCGGCAAGGGTCACAGCCTCCGAGGACTGCAGCTTTCTAATCTCGAGCAGCACGTCTCCAGCGCCAAGAGCTTCTGCAGCCTCTCTTAGGCTCTCGAGAGCTAGCCTAACGTCCCTACGGGCAACCTCTAGGGCGTCACGTATAGCCTTCAATGACTCGAGGGTACGCCCGATATCGGACAGCTTGAGGGAGGCGGCAGAGAGGCGGGAAACTATCTCCTCCGCCTTCTCGCTGCCGACCAGGCCACGCAGGAGGTCCATATGCTCCCTCAAGTAGTCTACAGCCTCGTGGAAAGCCTCCAGCTCGCTTCTAACCATAGATGCAACTCTGTCCACCACGTCTACAGCCCTGGCAACCCTGGAGGATAGTGTTGACGAGCTGCTCTCCAGCACGCGGTCAACCGAGTCCTTCAGAGCGTAGAGGCTGGCAAGAATGCGGTTAAGCCTGGCTCTCAGAGCTTCGTCAAGCGCGGATACAACCTCCCTGAGCTCCACAGTTACATCTCTGGGAACCTCGCGTATCACCTCCTCAATACTCCTAGCAGCATCCTCTAACGCTACCTTGTTACGCCTCACCGTCTCCAGCAGAGCCCTAACCCTCTCCAGCACATACTCCGCGTTCGCCCTGCCAACCCTCTCCTCCAGCAGCCTACGCAGGCTCGCGAACACCTCAGAGGCCCCCTCAGCAGTTATCGGAACCCTAAGCCTCAGCTGGCGGTCGACAATCTCCACCAGCCGGGGGCCCAGCCTAGAGGTTACAGCCCTCAGAGACTCCAGGGCCACACCAAGCTCGGGCAGCAGGGAGTCGAACGCGTACCGCACCACGGGGAGCCTTGAGGCCAGCGCTGACAGCAACACTATCGAGGCCAGAAGGCCGGCAGCCTCCTCCCAGCTGGAGATGCGTGGTATGAGGCTTCTAAGTATCTGAAGCTCGATGCTCGCGAACCTCTTGAGGTCCCCACGCAGCAGCGACCGCAGCTGCTGTATCCTGGCTCGCAGAAGCTGGGGTATGGCCAGTATGGCGCTGGCGGTGTAGTGTGAAATCCACGCCGCTATACTGGCAGCCTCGAGAGCTATTTTCCCTGGTAGACTGCCAGCCTTCCCAGCCATTTCGGAGAGTGTTCGACCGGCCCAGCGGAACCTCTCAGCCCAAGTTTCCAGCAGAGCCTCCAGGCTCTCGGTAAAGCTGGTCTCTACGCTCGGCGGCGTGACCCCAACTCTTCTATAGCCCTCCAGCACAGCCTCGTAGATGTCTCTATTGGTTCTAGCAGCTTCTCTCAACAAGTCGCCGGCTACCTTGGAGGCTACCTCCTCTAGAGTACTGGCCAGAGATAGGAGGTTCTCGTATAGCTCCCTGTGAACGCTGCTACCCTCCAGATACCATACCTTCCTAGCGGTTTCAACGGCTTGCTTGCCATAGTATAGCATTCTATATACCATATCGGTTATGGTCTGCTTGACCCTCGGGTCGGCGGGCGACGCTTCTCCTCTACCAATCTTCTCCAACACGACGTTGAGGCCCATTAAACCGCTTATAACCCACTTACCGAGCTCCGCTACAGCAGCAAAACCGGATGCTATACTCTGGAGGCCTCTAAGAGACTCGTACACCTGCCTCGCAGCCTTAGCTATCTCCGGGTTCTTGAAGTCCGGAGGCTCCGGTATGGGCGTCTGCAGGCTACGTATGGTCTTGGATAGAACGTCCAGAGTGTCATAGGCGGATGATAAGTCGCCGGAGGCCAGCTGGCTGGAAAGCTGGCTCAACAGCTTGCCAAGGGTCTCCATCATCCTCTGCAGGTTGCGGTACGGGGTGGACAGCTGCTTATAGTACCCTGCCAGCTTCGCCAGGTCCTCCAGGAGCCCCGCAAGGTCTAGAGCATAGTTGAACGTTTCAGGGGTAATCGGACAGTCGGGGCACACGATACCGAGGCTTGTAGCCTTGTTAAGAGCGTTCATTAGCTCCTTCCGGGTCTCTTCCGCATCGTGCTCCAGAAGGTCCAGGATGTCCGGCCTATCGAGACTGGACGATATGAGGTCCGCCAGACTCTCAACGGCCTTCGCAGCGCTTCTAAGAGCATAGTATACCTCCAGGGCTGCAGCCGTCCTAGCTGCCTCCGAGCTGGGGATATACCCTTTCTCCCCCGCCTTCTTGACAAGCTCTATAGCTGAGAGATACTCTCCCCTCTGGATATGCTCCCTCAGCTTCTGGTACAGCGCCGCTCTAACCACTAGGGCTCTAGTCTCGGGGCTCAGCTGGTCGAAGACGTCACACAGGGAGCGCGGCACCCGGCCCTCCTCCGCCACCTCCACCACCTCCCGCCTCCTCCAGACCGGCTTTGGCTAGGATACATTCCACGGTGCTGCCTCCAAGACCTTCGAGAAGCTCTAGCAGGGCTAGAGCGTAGTCGTAGTACCTTGAGGCCCTCCTCAGCAGCTCCTTTGCCCGGTCGAGCCAGGCAAGAGCCTGCCTCGGGTTCCGGGCTTTATCGAGGTTCTCCAGGAGCCCGATAGCCTCCGCGAGGTCGGCGAGAGCGCTCAGCTTGTCTGCCAGTACTTCCCAGTTCTCCACTCCAGAGATTTGAATTAACCCAAGCCTGCTAGCCTCGTCTAACACTTCTCTAGCGCTTCTAATCCTGTAGGCGAGGTCTCTCAGTAGGGGAGCGTCCTCCGGTGTGACGGTTCGCTTCTGGATTATTGTTTGAAGCTTGGATATGATGTCTTGTACGTTTGCTTCAGCCATACGCTTCAAGAGGTTGTATAGCTCCTCGCAGCTCACCTCTCTGCCAGCAATAGTTAGGGATAAGCTGCTGATATCATCGCGGTGCTCCTCCATAACCTCAAGGGCTCGGGTGTAGTCTCCAGACTTTAAAGCTTCCACAAGCTCGTTAACCCATTCCGCACCCTTCCCCAGCACTATAGCCTCAACCTCGCCGGCGGGAATGGTCTCCTTGACAACCTGGTGGGGGACTCCGAACCTCTCCAAAACCTTGGCAACTGCTGGAGCTGGATACCTCTCCCTGGCT
>Ga0256842_1000185_pt1 | contig 54750 bp, 52 predicted proteins | sample 4559240metaG_FD_185973 | JGI IMG/M metagenome (GOLD analysis project Ga0256842, IMG submission 185973) | Hydrothermal vent microbial communities from Guaymas Basin, Mexico - 4559-240 | ecosystem: Environmental > Aquatic > Marine > Hydrothermal vents | place: Mexico: Guaymas Basin | collected... | reverse complement strand
GCCTAGATGTCCTAATTTTTTTGTTTTTATTTTATTTATTTTTGTAAAACAGATGGTATATTCCTAATATATATATTTATTTCTTATTATATTACTTTAAGTTTATAGGGGTGATGAATGTCAGTTTTAATATATTTTATTATTATTTTAATATATTTTATTATTATTATATAACCTTTGTGAACAATTAATTTTCATATCTAATTTTTATCTTGAATTTTTATGGTTAAAGTTTGCATATAAAATCCTCTTAAAAAATTATACAATAAATAAGCTAAGTTCCCACAATAGAAAAAATTTAAAAGAGATAAGATGAAGAGATAAAGACTTCATCTACTGTTGATATAGTCTGGACGATTAATGATAAACTGAGAGAAGAAAAGCAAACTATAAAAATGGCTAGATACTCCTCTTCTCATAATTGCATATCAAAAAAACAAATTAATCTCATTCATTTATGGGTTGGATTAAATAATTAACTTTACTCTCCCAATCCAAATACATTTGAAAGAGTATTAATATAGTTAAAATATCCAGTAATTGCAACTGCTTCTAATATTTGTAAATCACTATATCCCAAAGTTTTAAGATTCGTTATCTCATCTTTTTGGATTTTATAGTTATCTTTTTTAGATGCTTTAATACAAAATTTCAAAAGCTCTTTTTCGCTATCTGTTGTATCAATAGCATCTACTCCTTGAAGTAGTTCTTCTACTCTTTTATCACTCATACCAAGCATTTTAGCAATCTTTTTATGTACATCTACACACATTTTACATCCATTTTCTATAGATATTAAAAGGGCAATAGACTCTTTAATATCATATGATAGATGGGTTTTATTGAGTAAGTAGCCTTGAACCATACCATCTGTTGCCATATATATATTCTCATCTAACGCCATTAGTTTAAATATATCTCCCAATTCCCCAGTTTTATCCAAAATTGGTTTCGCTTTTTCTTGAATTGCAGGTGTCATATTCTCAAACTCTTGTAAATCTATATGTGCCATCTATATCCTTTTTTTTATTATTTATTTTAATATATCTTCTATAATTCCAACAATACTTGGGTCTTCTAGTGTAGATGTATCTTGTGTGATTTTTTCACCTTTAACTAAACTTCTTAAGATTCTTCTCATAATTTTACCACTTCTAGTTTTTGGTAAATCTGGCACAAATACCATAGCATCACAAAGAGCGATTGCACCAATCTCTGCTTTAATTATAGCATTTATATCTTTCATTGTTTCAAACTCACCAGCTACATCATCTTTATGTTGTATTGGAACAGATTTTAAAACGATATAAGCAAAAATCCCTTCACCCTTAATCTCATGAGGTTTTCCAACAACAGCAACGGATGCAACATTATCATGTTTTTTAATAGCTGCTTCAACTTCTGCAGTTCCCATTCTATGACCACTTACATTTATAACATCATCCGTTCTACCAGTAATAGTGATATATCCATCTTCATCCATCATTGCACCATCACCAGAGAAGTAAACAGGTTTTCCATCTTTTGTACAATCACCAAAATATGACTTTTTAAATCTTTCGTCATCATTCCAAATAGTTCTTATCATACTTGGCCATGGCTTAGTGATACATAAAAGCCCTTTTTCTCCAATCTCTGTTGGTGTGCCATCATCTTCAATAACTTCAGCACTAATTCCAGGAAGTGGAAAAGTTGCACAAGCTGGTTTAATTGGAGTTGCAGCAGGAAGTGGAGATACTACATGTCCACCTGTTTCTGTTTGCCAATATGTATCAACAATAGAACAATTACCACCACCAATTTTTTCATAATACCATTTCCAAGCAGGAGGGTCAATTGGCTCTCCAACAGTTCCTAATATTCTAAGAGAGCTTAAATCATATTTATCAGGCTCATTTTCTCCCATTTTATGAAGTAATCTAATTGCCGTAGGAGCTGTATAAAATTGATTAATCTGATACTCCTCTACCATTTTCCAACATCTTCCAGCATCAGGGAATGTTGGAACACCTTCAAACATTACAGTTGTTGCACCTGCTGCTAATGGTCCATATACGATGTATGTATGACCTGTAATCCAACCAATATCAGCAGTACACCAATATGTATCATTTTCTTGAATATCAAATACCCATTCCATAGTCATTTGAGCCCATAAAATATATCCTGCACTTGAATGTTGAACACCTTTTGGTTTTCCTGTACTACCACTAGTATATAATAGAAATAGTGGGTCTTCGCTATCCATAGGCTCTGCTTCACATTTTGGAGATTCATTTTTTACTAATTCATTATAAGAGTAATCTCTTCCAGCCTCCCAGTGAATATTTTCACCATTTCGCTCAACAATACACACTTTCTTAACACATTCACAACCAGATTCTAATGCCTTATCTACAACAGGCTTTAACATATATGGTTTACCTTTTCGATACGCTCCATCAGCAGTAACAACTAATTTCGCCTCAGCATCAATAATTCTATCTCGTAATGCTTCAGAAGAAAAACCACCAAAAACAATAGAGTGAATTGCTCCAATTTTTGCACAAGCCAACATTACAACAGCAGATTCAGGAATCATTGGCATATAGATTACAACTCTATCACCTTTTTTAACATCAAACTGATTTTTAAACATATTAGCAGTTTTATTAACTTCATAAGCTAACTCTCTATATGTTAAAATTCTCTGGTAGCCATTATCACCTTCAAAGATAATCGCAGCTTTATTCTTTTTAGTATCAAGATGTCTATCAACACACTGATGAGCTACATTCATCTCTCCACCACTGAACCACTTATAAAATGGTGCATTTGATTCATCTAAAACTTTATCATAAGGCTTAAACCAATCAATCTTTTCATCAGCAAATTTTGCCCATGTTCCCTCATAATCTTTATCAAATTCATCTACTAAATCTTGGTATTCGCACATATTTTGTATTAATGGCTTATTAAATTTCTCTTTTTTTGGTTTAAAAATTTCACTCATCTCACTCTCCTGTTTTAATTTAATTTTCTTGTATGTTGTAACTTTAGATACATCATTGCTGTCATGATTGCATCATTTAATGCATCATGAGCTTGAAGTCTTGGTAAATTCAAATCTTCTAAGATTGTATCAAACCTCAAATCTATATTTCCCTGAGGAATTCTAGCTATCTTTTTATCAAAATAAATTGCTGAAACTTCCTCTCTTTTATTAGGTAAAGTGATACCAAACATTGGTTTAATATACCTGTTTATCATAGCTATATCAAACTCAAGATAGTAGCCAACTAGCTTCCTATTACCTATATAATACAAAAATCTCTCAATTGCTTCATTAACAGGAATTGCTCCTTTTAAATCACAATTTCTTATTTGATGAATAGTGATACTCTTATGACTTATCTCCTCCTCTTGTTTAATAAATATATGAATCGCTTCATTGATTAATATTTTATCGCCTTTTATCTTAACAGCACCTATAGATATAATATTATCTGTTTTTGTATTTAATCCAGTTGTTTCACAATCATAAACTACTATCTCATCTTTATGAACTCCATCAAAAAGAAAAGCAAATTCTTTATCTTTTAAATTTTTTCTATTAAAGTGCTGTTTTATCTTATCAAGCATCTAGCTAACCGTATTAAGATGAAAATGATAAGAGAGCAATTTTTTAAATTTATTTATAGTTTTTAGTGCTTCTTTAAGTATATCTTTTTCTAAATTACCAATATTAACTACTGATATATAATTATCAATTTTATCACCTCGTCTCCACTGTTTTAGTTGAGATTGTACTCGTAAAGTATTGATAACCTCTAATGCCTCCATTAAATTTGTTGCATCTTTTTTGTTCATAAAACCTCTATTATTTAGCTCTTTAATCCTAAGAGTGGTATTACTCTCTCTTATGCCATACTCTAAAGATAACGAACGGACACCATGAACTAATGGAAATAAGGCACTCTTTTTAATATCTATCTCATTTTTATGTGCTTTATCATGGGATACAAATTGAGAAAATATCCCCAAAGGAGAATCAAAATTATCAATAGCTTTTACAAAGTGTCTTAATATCTCTTTATGTTCTTTAATTTTATCCATAATGTAAGTCAAGAGTTGAGTATGTAAATAATTATTACCTCCTGCTGTAATAGAATCTACAAAAATCGCCATATCCATAAATCCTTCCATAGATGGCTTATCAAACCAATTATCAATATCTTTTTTATAGGCAGATACAGATTTGCACCATTGAGGATTAATAATCATAATATTTCCCTCACAACGGGGGAAACCAATTTTATCTAAAGTCTCTATAAACTTATTTGTAACCTCTTTAATATCATCAGGTATTATAAAATTATCTTCAAAAATAAGTGCATTATCTTGATCTGTACGAAGTATCTGTTCTGATCGACCTTCACTACCTAATACTATAAATCCACAATGATTATGCCAAGAAGTAGGGATAATAAGTTCAAATAGTTTTAGATACATTTTTCTATTGATTTCGGAAACTAATTTAGCAATATAACGACTTTTTACCCCTTTGGAATATAAAGCATCTACCATCACTTCTACTCTACTTGAAGCAAGAATAAGAGTATCTAAGCTTTGAGCTTTAGCTATTTGTACTGTAATAAGGTGTGATTGGTTTGAAAAAAAACTTAAAAGATCAATTAGTTCTAATACACCTAATAATTGATTATTTTCATCTAAAACAGGAAGATATTTAATAGAATTTTCTGTCATTAGCAACAAAATATTAAATAGTAATTCCCCTTTATTAATAGAAATCATAGGATAAGTTTGAATTTGTGAAATCGTCTTAAGATTTTTTTCCTCTTTATATAAAATATAGTGCCTAAAATCTGCATCAGTTACAATCCCATAACCGTTTTCATTTTTAATAAGCAGTGATGTAGAATTCGAATTTTCCATAAACTGTAATGCTTCAATAATTGGCATTTCTGCTTCAACTTCACATATTTTATGAAGTAGTGTTTCATCTACTCTAGCTATTAATAAATCACTCATAGAAGAGTAATCATTTTTCTCTTTTAACATCTCCATTCGTTCAACTATAGTTGAGAAGAAATAGGATTTAAACTCTTGGTTATCATTACAAAGTTTTAAAAATGTATCCATAGGAATTTCATAACATATTAACTCCTCTGTTACAATATAATCATATTTTGATGGTTCATTTTTGATAAGTTCTATACCTAGAAATATATCATTAGAATGATATATATCAATAAGCTCTTCATCCTCTCTAGCTTCAACAATACCTTTTATAATAACAAAGAGCTTATTAGCAATAGCACTACGATTAATCAGAGAAGTACCATTGGGATAATAAGCAATTTGTGCAGTTCTTTCAATTAACAAAAAGGGGGTATTTTGTAAAAGTGAAAATGGTAAATTGCTTTTTAATGTCTCCAATAGTGCTATCATATAACTTCCCCGATAATTAAATTTTTATTTTTATTTTTCTAGGTTGGGATAATAAAATCCCAACGATAGTGTAATTAATGCGACGACGCACCCTCTGCACCAATACCTGTTTGAGAACGAATATCTTGTGCCTCAAATGCCTCAATCTCTTTTTGTGCAGTTTCACTCTTGTCTGTAATAGAGAAGAAGCAAATAGATGAAAATGCAACTGTTACAGAGAATAATGCTGGATATTTATAAGGGAAAATAGCATCTTGAAATCCAAAGATATCAACCCATACAATTGGTCCAAGTATTACTAGTAAAATCGCTGTTGCAAGACCTAAAGAACCACCAATAACAGCACCTCTTGTTGTAAGTTTACTCCAAAACATTGATAGGAATAATACAGGGAAATTTGCAGATGCTGCAATAGCAAATGCAAGACCAACTACAAATGCAATATTTTGTTGTTCAAAAGCGATACCTAAGAATATTGCAACAATACCAAGAACTACAGTTGCTATTTTAGAAACACGCATCTCTTTTGCTTCATCAACTTCTCCACCCTTATGTAATACATTTGCATAAAGGTCATGTGAAATTGCAGATGCACCAGCAAGTGTAAGACCAGAAACAACAGCTAAAATAGTTGCAAATGCAACAGCTGAAATAAATCCTAAGAAGAAGTTACCACCAACAGCATGAGACAAGTGAATAGCTGCCATATTTTTTCCACCTAAAATTGGAGACCCACCAGAAATAAGTTGTTTAGCAACATCAAGATATTCAGGATTATTAAGAACCATAATAATCGCACCAAAACCAATAATAAATGTTAAGATATAGAAATAACCAATAAACCCAGTTGCATAAAATACAGACTTTCTAGCCTCTTTAGCATCAGAAACTGTAAAGAATCTCATCAAGATATGAGGAAGACCAGCAGTACCAAACATTAGAGCAATACCCAATGAAATAGCTGAAATAGGGTCACCAACTAATCCACCTGGAGCCATAATTAACTCACCTTTATCATGAACTTCAATAGCTTTTGCAAACATATCATTAAATGAAAAATCAAACTGTGCTAAAACAGCAAGAGCCATAAATGTTGCCCCTGCAAGTAATAAAATAGCTTTGATAATTTGTACCCAAGTTGTAGCTAACATTCCACCAAATGTTACATATAAAATCATCAGCGTACCTACAAGAACTACTGCTAATTCATAAGGAAGACCAAATAGAAGTTGAATCAGTTTACCTGCTCCAACCATTTGAGCAATCAAATACAAAATAACTGTAGCAATAGAACCAAATGCTGCCAATGTTCTAATTGGAGCTTGTTTTAATCTATATGCTGCAACATCTGCAAATGTATATTTACCAAGATTTCTAAGTCGTTCGGAAACCAAAAATAGAATAACAGGCCAACCCACAAGGAAACCAATTGAGTAAATAAGACCATCATAACCTGCAAGATAAACAAGTCCAGAAATACCAAGGAAAGAGGCTGCTGACATATAGTCACCTGCTATTGCCATACCATTTTGAAATCCTGTAATTCCTCCACCAGCTGTATAAAAATCTGAAGCTGTTTTGGTTCTTTTAGCAGCCCAGTAAGTAATTACAAGTGTTCCACCTACGAAAATAAGGAACATAATAATAGCCGACATATTTAAAGGTTGTTTTTCAATTTCACCCTCAATTGTACCTGATGCAAATAGAGTTATAGAAAACATTAATCCTAATAATAATAATTTTTTCATAGCTTATACCTTCCCATCATTAAATTCATCTTTAATCTCTTGAGTCAAAGTATCAAACTCACCATTGGCTCTTTTTACATAGATACCAGCTAAAATAAATGAGATAAATATAATAGCAATTCCTACAGGAATACCAAGAGTTATAACTCCATCTCCAATTTTTGTACCTAATGTCTCTGGGCTAAATGCAATGGTCATAATAAATGTATAATATACCACCAACATAATAATTGAAAGTGTCCAAGCAAATTTACTTCTTTTGCTTATCAACTCGTTGTATTTAGGATTATTTTTAATCCTTTGAATATCTTCTTGTGTCATTTTTTACTCCTTTAAAATTTATATGTAGCAATTACTCTATATTCCGACCAGTCTAAACCTGGTGCAAAATCTGTTGGATAATTTGCTCTTAATCTCAATTTCAAATTCTTTATACTTTTGGGAGTATATTGAATATCAAAACCTGATTCTTCTGCAGTCCACTCTGTACCATTTTTATATGTATTGTTTACTCCAATATCAAATGATGCATAGTATGCTGATGCTTTTATATCAAACTCCTTTATATTATAAGTAAGGGCAACTTTAGTAGTCTCTGTATCTGCAAAAAACATATGTCTTGTTACCATACCTTGCGTAAATGCTGGTATTCCACCCCATGGTGTAATAATACCACCATTTGCTTGTGCATTATTATTAGAATCAGTTGTAGAATATGCTACATATCCACTTAAATTTCCAATATTAGCACCAAGCTTTAGAGCCATATATTGGCTATCTACCTCTCCAGCAAGAGCATCTCCTATATCACTTTGATTAATATATTGTGCAGAAGTTGATAAACTTACACCATCACTTATATTAAATTTATAATCTCCTTGAAGGTAAATAGCATTTAAAATATCATAAGCGTAGTAGTTCCATGCTTGAAGTTTAAGATTATCAATCCCTTTATATATCATACCAACAGTTGAAACACCACTAGTATCTGTACCATCTCCTAGTGCAATAACACCTAAATCTACAAATGTTCCATTTGTTCCTCTTTTATAACCAATTCCATAACCACTTTGAAGTGCTAATTGCTCAGCCGACGCACTACCTAAAGCACCATATACATTACCAAACGACCCAACTGATTCTTTTGTAATATGAGATGCTATGATTGTAGTATCTGGAATATCTTTATTTGTAACCACTAGACCTTCAAAAAGGTTTGGTAACATTCTTGCATCATCTGCTGCTAAAAGTGGTGTATTTATTTTTTGACGACCAATCTTTATATTAGTGTTACTAATTTTATAGTTTAAATATGCTTCCCCTACCATTGAGTATGATGAAAAATCATCACCAAATAGAGATGGGTCATAATTATCACTACTCTTAACCCCATCATGGATATTAATAGAATTTGTTGTATAAAATCTAAAACCTAAACTAAAACCACCAAGAGGATTACTCTCAAATCCTAAATTACCGCCCACTGCTAATGAATTACGATTGTTCTCTATTATCCCTGTATATGTTCTATCTATATAAAATGTTCTTATCTCTCCTGATACTTTACCAGAATCAAACGCATCTGATAAATCATCAGCCAGGAGCGTACTACTTGTTAAGAACATAAATGTTACTAAACTAGAACCGATCTCTTTCATCTTCTCTCCTTAAATAATTACTTATTTACAATTATGAGACAAGAGTATAGCATTAACATAGCATTGATATTTTAGTATGATAATTTGTAGATAAAAATATAATATGTGTAATTTTGTTACACTTATAAAAGTGTTATATTTTCTTATTTAATCTATACCCTATCCCCTTTATATTTTTAATCAAATCCTCTTTTAAGATTTGTCGTACACGATATATTTCTGCTCTAATAGTTGCATTATCAACATGACTATCAATCCAAACATAGTGTCTCAGCATCTTAAAATCTACTATTTTATCTATATTTAATACAAAAACATTTATAATTTGTGCTTGTTTGAGGGTGAGTATTTGTTCTTTGTTATCAAAAAGTAGTCGTCTAGTTTTGATATTATATGTGTAAAATTTAGTGATTTTTACATAATCTTTAGATTGAATATTTGCCATTTTGAGTAATCTATCAATATGGAGGGTTAGCTCTTTTAGATGAAATGGTTTTTTGAGATAATCATAACATCCTAGTTCGTAGGCTTTTGAAATTTGCTCTATTTGGGTAATTGCTGAAATAAATATTGTGGGGACAAAAATTTGCTCTTTTTGTAGCTTTTCTAATAGGGATAGTCCATCTAGTGATGGGGTATTGATATCTAATATAAAAAGGTCATAACTATTTTGTTTGATATTTAAATATGCCTCCTCTCCATCTTCAAATGAATAGACCTCATATCCACTATGAGTTAGATATTCTTCAATAGCACTCTGTAACATAATCTCATCTTCAAGTAATAATACTCTCACTCTTCTCTCCTATTAGAAATAGATAGCCAAATATTGTAAATTCATCATCTGAACTTACCTCTATCTTTATACTGTTTTTTTTGCATATAGAATCAACTATCTCTAATCCTAAGCCAAAACCATTTATTATATGCTCTTCTCTATGAAAAGCTTCAAATATTTTGTCTGTATTTTTAATTTTATATGATTTGGTTTTAAACTCCAAAATTATATGATTAAACTCTTTATAAAATTTTATCATAATATCACTATCTTTTTTAGCATATTTAATTGCATTAGATAGATTATTATCTATAACTCTTTGTAACTCTACTTCATTAAAATATATTTTAACATCTTTTTCAATATTAACTACTATATTATGCCTATTACCTATTGCTATCTCTTTAAAAAATTCAATACGACTCTCTAAAAATTGACTAAAATCTATATAATCTTTTTCGTATATAAAATTATCTGCTTTAACCATATAGCCTAAATCATCATATATATTACCTATCATTTTCGCCCCAGCTTCTATTTTTGATAGATATTTATTTTCTCCAAATTTTATTTTAAAAATATCAATATGGGTCATAATTACAGCTAGAGGAGTATTTATCTCATGAATAGAGTGTTTAATAAAGCTATCTTGTTTTTTTAATAGATAATTCAAATCTTCTGTTTTTTGTGCTACTTTATTTTCAAGTTTATCTTTTTGTTTATGTATCTCTGTAACCATAGTATTAATATATACTACCATCTTTTTAAATCTAACTAGATGGATTTTATCTTCATCAATAGTAGTATAACTTTTGGATGCTTTTTGAAAAAAGTCACTAAATATATCAATCTCTCTGCTAATAATATAATTTATTATAATAATACCAATTAATCCGATACCAAATAAAATAACAGTAAGAGATAAAATTTCCATTACATATTTAATAAGTCGTTTTTTTAGTGCTACTTTATCAGCACTAATTAACTTCTCCACTTCATCAAGATATAGACCAGTTCCAACCATCCAATTCCATCTATCAAATGATTTGGCATAAGATATTTTAAGAGTATTTTTTGAAGTTATTGGTTTTATCCATCTATATTGCACAAACCCACCATCTTGTTTTTGTGATATAGCTATTAGATTTTTAATAACCTCTACACCATCTAAATCTTTAAAGTGATATAGATTTTTACCTATATTATTAGGTTGAATTGGGTCTGATAATTTAGTACCATTAAAATCATATATAAAGATATAGCCTGTACCATCTTTTCTTCCATAAAGATGCTCAATAGTATCTATAATTTCTAATTTTAATATACTCTGGCTTATTGAAATATCTCTATTTTTATACTTGTGGTTGATAAAGTTTAATATACGATTTATATCAAACTTGATGGTCTCTTTTTGTTTTTTGATATAAGCAACTCTAATAAAAGATGACTCTCTATCAAAATCATTATACTCTTCATAAATTACTAACATAGTAAAAAGAAGCACAAAAATAAGCATTATAAACATAGCTACGATATGAATATAAGTAATGGTCTTATTTTTAAGTAATTTCATCTTTTTATTAATTTTACTTTGGAATAAAATATATTACAGTCTCAAAAATACCCTGCATATAGTGACGAAGATATATTTTATATTCACTATTTATAGATAAAACTTTTTGAGGTATTTTATACCAATCTTCTGCTTTATGATAGATACAAATTGCCAAAATTGGTTTATATTTTTTAATTGTATTAACTGCTCCATCAATTGTATCTTGTTCTGCCCCCTCAATATCAAGTTTAATAAAATCAACTCTCTCTTTACAAATATTATCTATTGTATCAATATTAATCGCTTGAAAATTATGATTACAGTTATTTTGATTATCTTGTTTATCTAAGATTTCTATTTTTTTAGAGCCTAAACCACAATTTATAAATTCAATATTATTTATGTGACCAAAATCTCTTTGTGCTATTTTAATATGTAATTCATTTGGCTCAATCAGATAAATCTTTTTAAAATCAGGGTAATTCTTAATAATATTAGGTGTTGTATCTCCAATATATCCACCACCATCTACAAATACTATATTCTCTATTTTGGGTACTATTTTAGAATCAAAATATTGTCCATCAAAATCATTAATAAAACCATCCATAAAATTATAATCATAACTAATCTTAAAATTAATTACCTTCCTAAATATCTCTTGAGATTTTTTATCCTCTAATAGATTATAAGTTTTTTGGTATTGCTCTTTATTATTTAAAAAATCTTCTTTAAAGTCAGATATAAAAGGTGGATTGAGCAAATCTAAAGATGAATATCTTTGCAGTGCCAAATAACTAAAATTATTAAATCCTAACTCATCAAGCTTATTTTTAACATCAAGTGGACTTCCTGTAGATGTCCAAAGAATCAAAGAACCTTTTGGAACATCTTCTATCTGTAATATCTCTTTTTTGCGTGATTTTTGAACTCTTGTAAAATCATCAATTATTCCATCAACTGTTATATGTTTTAAAACAGATTTTGTAAACTTATTTATCCCTAAAATATATCTCTTTTTATCATCAGAAGTTAAAAAAAGCTCAACTAACTCTTTATCTTTTTGATTAATATATGTAAAATCTACTAAATTATTCAAATATATCCTTTTATTTAAGATTATCTTCTATTATATCTATTTTTGATATATCCGACATTCATCACCCCTAATTCAAGTACCGTGTATTGAATTTATACTTTTTCTAAGTCTATTTGTACTCTTCTTTCTATCTTTTATTATCTTTGGAGTTTTATATCACAAAAAGTGGTTATTCATCACACGGTACTTAAAATTATAATATACACTACTTTCAATATCTACTTTTACATCATATTTTTTAATTAATTCAAATATAATTGGTGCAATCAAAAATTCTCTAATAGCCATCTCATTATTAAGATTTACAAACTTTCGTAATTTATTATAATTTTGTAAAAAATCCTCTATCCACTCTTTTAGTTTATTTGGCAATTCATTTGAGCCAAACTCTATATCTTTTAATTCATAATTATAATCAAAAAGATTTGCCAAATCCTCTGCTCTAATATTTATCTTAAAATAATCACTAAATGAGTAATTAGCATTTTTTAAATTTAATATTTTTTTATTGAAAATCATAGTTATCCTTTATCATTTAGAATCTACCATTACACCCTTAGCTAATTTTAAAAGATTCTCTGACCAGTTAGGATTTAGTGAGCTAATCTTAATAACTTTAATATCTATCTCTTTTGCAATTTGTAAAGCAACCTTAGAGGAAAATTCAGGAGCTGTAAATATAGCATTTACATTATGTTGTTTTGCTTGTTTTATTATCTTTATAATATCTTTTGGTTTTGGTTGTTTTCCATCTATCTCTATTGCTAGTTGAATTAAATTATACTCTTTGGCGAAATGTCCCCACGCTGGATGAAACACCATAAAATAAGAATCTTTAGGGGTATTTTTCAATATATCTTTAATTTCTAAATCAAGATTATTAATTTTTTGTAGATATTTATCTAAATTATCTTTGTAATAGCTTTGATTTGTTTTATCTATTAAAACTAAACTATTATATATATTTGTAACTATCTGCTTAACATTAGATGGAGATACCCAAATATGAGGGTCTTCTGTTTTTAAAATATTTTGGCTGATATCAGCAATTATCATATCTTTATTTTGATTAATAAATTTTGGTAACCAAACCTTTTCAAATTCAACACCAATAGTAAAATATATATCAGCTTTGTTAATATCTACCATCTGAGATGGTTTTGGTTCATAAGTATGAGGAGAACTTCCCATCTGCACCATCAATGATATATTTACTTTATTACCACCAATTGCCTTAAGAAATGTCTGCTCTGGTAATATACTTACAATTGCATTTATATTGGCATATATTACAGTTGTAAGAAATAATATTATTATAGTTAATCTTTTCATATAAGTTCCTAAAATTAATTTTTATGATTTTACATAAAGATGAGTTAAAGATAACTTATTGAATATTTAGTTTTGTAACTCATTAACATATCTATTTGGACAAGATTTCCCTCATAAGGCTCTTCAATTTAGGCTACCAGAATAATATACTAGAGAGAATTAAATTAACATAAAATTTTAGAAGAGAAAGATTTGCTAATCAGTAAAAGAAAATAATCTGTTATAATAATAAAAAGTAAAATCAAAAGAGAGAGTATGCAAAAATCATTAAATAACACAAAGTTAAAAACCAGTTGGATATATCCTATAAATGTAAAAAATGAGTTTGTTTTTAATCCATCCACAAAAGATTTTATTGTCGATGAAATTCCATTATATGAGTTTACAGGTGAGGGTGAGCATCTTGTTTTAAAGGTCAGAAAAAAGGATTTAACAACTTGGGAGATGTTGGATATTATATCATCTCATTTAGGAATTAAAAAACGAGATATTGGATATGCTGGGTTAAAAGATAAAAATGCAATGACAATGCAATATATCTCTATTATGGCTAAATATGAAGATAAATTAGAGAGTTTTTCACATAGTAAAATTAAAATAGTTGAAAAAGTTAGACATAATAATAAAATTAGAGTTGGACATCTTAAAGGTAATAAATTTCATATTCGTCTTAAACGAGTTTTTGCAATTAATAAAGCTAAGCTTGAATCATCTTTACAATGGATTAGCAATAATGGTGTACCAAACTATTTTGGTCATCAACGCTTTGGAAGAGATGGTAATAATTGGATAGATGGCAAAAAATTAATTGATGGTGAGCTAAAAATTAGAGACAGAAAAACCAAAGATTTTTTAATAAATTCATATCAAAGTTATCTTTTTAATAATTGGCTTTCAAAACGTATTGAGATTAGTTTATTATTATCAGATTTTAGTGAAAAAGATAGTGAAAAGGTGTTAAATCTTGAAGAAAATTCATTAGAGGGATGTAAACAACAAGAGCAGTTTTTAAAGATTATAAAAGGTGATTTGATGATGCACTACCCTTATGGAAGAGTTTTTGATGTGGAAGATTTGCAAACAGAAGCACAAAGATTTAAAGAGCGAGATATTTCACCAACAGGACTTTTAGCAGGTGGAAGAGTTAAAACAAGCTCATCTTATGCGTGGGATATAGAAAAAAATTATGATGCCAAAACAAATGCAACTGGAAGCCGACGATATGCTTGGATTTTTGTGAATGATATTGAGGGTAATTATAATGAAGATAAAAATTGGTATGAACTAAGTTTTACTTTGCCAAAAGGCTCTTATGCTACTAATGTTTTAGATGTTTTACGAGGTGGGAAATAATTTTAATAAAAAATATTGCTGATAAATTGGATTTAGAATCACTTGATATTTATAAAGTAGAATTAAACATCTTCATTTTATCATCTAAAATATGTTTACAATTATTTTTAAAATTCAAGGACAACTATAAAGGATTGCCCCAATGCCAATGAATTAAGGATTTTTATACTTTTGGACACGGTGCTTTAGCTCCGTATATTAGGGAGAGGCTAAAGCCATCTCGTCCAAAAAAAGCTTATTTCATTGAGATTGAGGATTGCCCCTACAAAAGGTAGATTAGTAAAGAAGGTGTTTTTTATAGAGTATTAAAACTTTTAATTTCGGAGATTCCGTGTCAAGCACGGAATAACACTATTGTTGCATTGTACTACTTATGATTTCTTTAAAAAACAAGTTTTTAATTGAATTTTAACACCATTTACACGACCCTCAATATGAGTATTATCTTTTTGTACAAGTGAAATATTTCTTACAGCAGTTCCTTGTTTAGCAGTAAATCCAGCACCTTTTACAGGTAAATCTTTAATAATTACAACTGTATCACCGTGAGCTAATTCCACACCATTTGAATCTCTATAAATTAAAATCTCTTCATCTTCTTCTGGTAACCCTGCTTTTGCCCAATCTAAAATATCATCTTCAAGATATATCATATCTAGCATATCTTGATTTTTCATAATTGATAACATTCTATAAGCCACAACTTTAACAGCATCAATCTCACTCCACATACTATCATTTAAACAATGCCAATGTGTTTCATCTATTTTAGAATTATCCTCAATCTGTTCTTTACAAACACTACAAACTACAATCTCTTCATCTCGTGGAACCACTATATAATTATCTAAATTTTCGTTTGAACCACAAAGTTCACATTTTTTACTCATAAAATTTTACCTTTATTATATTTTTTTAATACTCATTAGCCAAAATAAGATGACTAAATCAAATAATAACACAACTAAAAGAAGAAGTAACTAAAAGTTCTTTAAAATTATAAAATAGGAGTATCTGCATCATAATCTTTTATAACTGTATATAAATTTTTATCTTTCTGAATAATCCAATATTTTACTTTTATACTATATAAAGATAATTTAACCTTACCAATTGGTTTATATTTTATCACAGGATAATCTATTCCACCTGCAAAAAGTTGATTACACCTCAATATTCTCATGGTAGTAGAAACCAACGCTTTATCAACTCTATTAGTATCAAATTGCCACTTAGCATAATTTGAACATGTTGGATGATACCTACAATTATCAGGTAACATCTTTGATATATATTGATAACCCTTAATTGGTTTTATAAAAATATTTTTTAAACTTGTTTTCATCTATCACCTTTTTATAAAATAAGTAAAAAATTAGATATTATAAATTTAATTTTATAATAGTATAATCAATTTTTATTAAAAAGATTTTATTTAAGGGAGAGTTATGCAAAGAAAAAAAATATATAATCCAGAATCTACAGAAAAAACACAAGATAGAAAAATTTTTGGTGGAGATCCAACAGGAATATTTGAATTAAATGATATTAAATATCAATGGGCTTACAACTTATGGGAGGTTATGTTAAATAATACTTGGTTTCCTAAAGAGGTGGATATGACAGTGGATGTTAGAGATTATAAGATGATAACTGAATGTGAAAAAGAGGCTTATGATAAAGTTTTAGCTCAGCTTATTTTTATGGATTCATTACAAACAAATAATATTATAGATAATCTAAATCCATTTATCACATCGCCTGAAATAAACTTAGTACTTGTGCGACAAGCTTTTGAAGAGGCTCTGCATTCTCAAAGTTATGCTGTAATGGTTGATAGTATCTCTACTAATGGTGAAGAGATTTATGAGCTTTGGCGAAAAGATATGATGCTTAAGAATAAAAATGACTCAATTGCAAAAATATACGAAGAGTTAGGAAAAAATCCAACAGATTCTAATATTGTTAAAGCTATGTTCGCAAATCAAATTTTGGAAGGGATATATTTTTATAGTGGTTTTACCTATATATACACACTGGCTCGTTCAGGAAAAATGTTAGGTTCAGCACAAATGATAAGATTTATTCAAAGAGATGAAGTTACACACCTTTTATTATTTCAAAATATGATAAATGTAACCAAAAAAGAGAGACCTGAGCTATTTACAAAAGAGCTTTTAGATGATGTTTATGATATGTTTAGAGATGCCGTAAAACTTGAGGGTGATTGGGGAAAATATATTACTCAAGGTCAAATTTTAGGTTTAACTGATGATATAATTGAGCAGTATATTCAATATCTTGCAGATGAAAGACTAAATGCTGTAGGATTAAAAAAATTGTATAATGTGGAACATCCTATTAAATGGGTTGATGATTTTGCAAAATTTAATGATCAAAAAACTAACTTCTTTGAAGGAAATGTGACAAATTATTCAAAAGGAAGTTTAGATTTTGACGACTTTTAAAAATAAGGTTAATAAAAATGTAGCTGTTTTACAGTTTGACACAGACCCTGATTATAATATTAATTTAGATAGATTAGTTCAAGCAATCAAAGATAATCCACAAGCTGATATTATAGTTGCTCCAGAGGTGGTTTTAACTGCCTTTGATTATGATAATTTTGATAAAGCATCAGATTTTTATGATAAAGCTATAGAGACTCTTTGTGCAAATATAGACAATCAAATTTTGGCTCTTACATTGGTAAGAAAAACTGATAATGGTATTATGAATTCGGCGGTTATTATCAACAGATCTAAAGTTGTATATATTCAAGATAAAGTTAAACTCTTTACATTAGGAGAGGAACTTAAATATTTTACAGCAGGAAAAATGGATGATATTCTTAAGTTTGAGATTGATGGAGTGGTGTATGGTATGCTAATCTGTTTTGAACTTAGATTTAAAGAGATTTGGAAAAAATTTGAAGGGTGTGATGTAATTTTAGTTCCATCGAGATGGGGATTACCACGAAAGTCTCATATTGAAGTTTTATCTCAAGCATTAGCTGTAATGAATCAATGTTATGTGGTTTTGTCAAATTCTGCTGATAGTGATATGGCAAGTAGTTCTTCAATTGTATCGCCAAATGGAGATCTGATTATTGATGATTCTCTTGATATAATATTAGGTAAAGTTGATTTTAAAGAGATTGCTAGAATTAGACGATATATTAAAATGTAAGTAAGGATTAAGCTCCACCAAAGGGCAACCATAAAGGATTGCCCCTATTAGGTACCCTAAAATTATTTACTTTTCTAAAGTAGGTTTTGTTCTAAATCTCTCTTCTATTCTTGTAGGGATATTATTTTCTATTTCAAAATTTTCAATAATTTCTCTAACTTTTTTCCCCTCAATTACCTCAACATCAAGAAGAATCTTACTCATCTCCTCTATCGCTCCACTATACTCTTTTAAGATCTTTTTTGTATATTGATAATGTTGATGAAGAGATTCTTTAATAAATTCATCTATATCTTCTGCCATCTTTTCACTATATTCTTTTTGACTAACACCACCACCTAAAAAGCTATGTTGTCTTCTATCAAGTACCATCAATCCTGCCACATCACTCATACCATAAACAGTAATCATATCTTTTAAAATCATTGTGGTTCGTTCAAGATCGTTTCCTGCACCAGTACTAATCTCTCCTAAAAATACCTCTTCGGCTGCTCGTCCACCAAGTAATACATCAATCTCTGCAAGGAGTTCATGCTTTTGTTTTAAAAATCTATCCTCTTCATCAGGAAGGTGAAGTGTATAACCTAATGCACCTAATCCTCTTGGAATAATAGAAACTTTAGTAACTTTTGCTGCACCTTTTGTAATCTCTGCCATCAGTGCATGACCACTTTCATGATACGCTACAATTCTTTTTTCAACTTCGCTAATCTTTCTATTTTTCTTCTCAAGCCCAACAAATGTTCTCTCTATTGATTCAAGTAAATCAGATTGATCTATCTCTTTTTTACTAAATCTACCAGCAAGAAGAGCTGCTTCATTAATAATATTTGCCAAATCAGCTCCAGCAAGACCAGCAGTTTGTTTTGCAACTATCTCTAAATCAACTTTACTAGATAATTTTACATCTTTACTATGAACTTTTAATATCTGTAATCTTCCATCATAATCAGGTTTATCAACTAATACTTGTCTATCAAATCGTCCTGCTCTAAGCAATGCTGCATCAAGAATTTCAGGTCTATTTGTAGCAGCTAAAACAATTACAGGAGTATCAGTTCCAAATCCATCCATCTCTGCAAGAAGTTGATTTAGAGTTTGTTCTCTTTCATCATTCCCACCCATATGTCCACCACTTGCACGGCTTTTCCCAATCGCATCAATCTCATCAATAAATATAATTGAGGGAGCAACTTTTTTGGCTTGTTCAAATAAATCTCTTACACGAGAAGCACCAACTCCAACAAACATCTCAATAAATCCAGAACCACTTACAGAGAAAAATGGTACAGAGGCTTCTCCTGCAACAGCTTTTGCCAAAAGTGTTTTACCAGTTCCAGGAGGTCCTACTAATAATAAACCTTTAGGAATTTTTGCACCAAGTTCAATATATCTTTCTGGGTATTTTAAGAAATCAACTATCTCTTTGACCTCATCTTTTGCCTCTTCAACACCTGCTACATCCGCAAACTTTGTTTCGGGCTTTTCTGAGTTTATTAAACCATTTGATTTTCCAACACCAAGAATCCCTCCACCCATACCTTTTTGCATTTTTTTTGCCAAAAATATCCAAATAGCAAAAAAGATAAATATAGGCAAAAGCATTGAGATAAGTTCAGATACTATTCCCTCACCCATAGCACCTTCAAATGGTACATTTTTCTCCTCTAAAAGAGGGATTAAAGTTGCATCATGAGCTGGTATATTACTTGCTATATATTTAATCCCATCAGCTTTTGCTTCTAATCTACTAGGTGTAATTTTTACGCTTATAACACCACCTTTTTTTATCTCCTCTTTAATTACAGAGTATTTAACATGTTTGACGATAACATTTTTATTCATCATATCATTAACTCCCCTGCCATCACCATCACCAATAAAAGCTTTAAAAACCATTATTGTAACTATTGAAAATAGCATAAATGCTAATACTGGATTATCATTAAAAAAATTATTACCGTTGTTTTTCTTGTCGTTCATTAATTCCCTTTTTTATATACAAGTGTTACCCACTCATCTTTTAGTTTTCTATCAATCAAAGTATAATTTTTAAATGATTTCAATACTAACTCTTCCTTTTTATCTAAAATTCCTGAAAGTATCATTACTCCACCATCTTTTGTTGCACTTTGTATATCTTTTGAGATTAATCGTAATACATCTGCTATAATATTAGCAATTACAACCTCATATTTTTTATCACTTTTATTTGCTGAACCTTCCCATATTTTATTATAAGTTGTCTCATTTAGAATAAAATTATCTTTACAACTAGAAACTGATAAAGGGTCAGTATCACAAAGATCAACATCTGCCCCAAGTTTAGAACAGGCTAATCCTAAAATGCCACTTCCACATCCTACATCTAATATCTTATCATCTGCTTTAACATATTTTTCTATAAACTCAATACAGCTAAAAGTAGTAGCGTGATGACCTGATCCGAATGCAAGAGCTGGATCAATCTTGATATTAATTTTCTCATCTTTACTCTCATACCAACTAGGATAAATATAAAAACTTCCAACCTCAATCGGTTCAATTGAATTTTTATACTTCTGTATCCAATCTTCATTCTTTTTAACTTGCATATCAAAAGATATTTCCATTGTAGAATCAAGTTGACTTAAAAGAGCCTCAACTCCATCTTTTACATAACTAATATCTTTTTCACTTCTAATAATAATATTATCTGCACCCATCTCAATTGCATCGTTAAAAATATTAGATACATAATCAGCCACAAAATCTACCATCTCTTTGGGTATTGTGATTACTAGTTCATTATAATTGTTATCCATTAGTTTCCTTTTTAAATAAGTTTTTTAGTTTTTGTTTTAGAGGTTGAAATTTATCATCTTTAAAATCAAATTTAGGATAAGGATATAAATCTCTATATAAATTTGCTATTGGTTTTTTATTTGGTTTAATACTTTCAACTTCCAAACATTTAATTAAGTTATCAAAATCATTATAACACTCTTTATCATTAATAGTTTCAATCAAAAAATAATCTAAATTTTTATCAAAAATATGAAGATTATTACTTTTATCTATTTTAATATTCCAATTAAGTTTTTTGATTAGATTATCAAAACACTTTTCTGAATTTTCCATTCCATTACAATTTTTATCATCTTCTTTAAAATCACAATCAAATATAAAAAGTATTTTTTGAATATTATCATTATCTATTTTGAGTTTAAGTTTTTTATATTTGGTATGATTACTATCTAAAAGTTTTGACTTTCCACCCATTACTTCAATATAATTATCAAAATTAATATTATCTTGAACATCTATTTCATTATTATTTTTTAAATCATTCAATAAAGCAACAAAAAAATTCCTATCATCTTTCCCCTCAACAATAATTACCATCCTCTAACCTCATGATTTTGTTCTATCTCATCAATCAACCACTCATAAGAATATATCATTGCCTTTAATTCATCTTTTTTATTTTTACCAAGTTCTATAAATGTTATCTCCTCATCTTCCAACTTTTTTGATACTCTAGCATAAGATTCTATACACTCTTTTGAATGTGTTGTTGCAAAAACTTGGACATTTTGTTCTTTTGAAATAGTTAGGATTATTTTCCATAGTTTATCAAAAAAAGTATAATGAAATCCATTATCTATCTCATCAATTAATAATACACCATTTTTTGAACTATATATAGATATAAAAATATTAATTAATTGTTTTGCTCCATCTCCAAGTTGTGTAACCAATAAATATTCATTATTTTGCAAAATAACAGGCTCTTGATTCATAATTTTAAACTTTTTTATACTATTATCTAATATTGCTAAAGATTGATTTAATTCATCTTCTTTATCTAATTTTTGAATATTTTCATAAAATTCATTTATATATTCATTATCCAATCCTATTGGTTTAACAAATAGAATATTATCTTCTGTTTTTATCCTTCTCTTAAAAATATCTTTAAGGAGAGATATTGCTATGTTTTCATTAGATTCTTTATTATCTATTTGATAGTTTATTTTTAATCCTGTAAATTCTTCTATAAATTCAAAATTTATAGAAAAGTTATTAGTAGAGATATAATTTATATCATTTTTTTTATAATTTTTTATTGATGTAGATTTAATGGTAAAAAGTATTTTATAAAATTTAAAGATGTTCTCTTGACTAAATAAATTATTAAGTGCAAAAAAATTATCTCTATTTTTTGATATTTTAAATATAGCATTTAAAAATCTTTTTTCATTTTTTGAATTTAAATTTATATATAAAGCTTCTAAAAGAGTACTTTTACCAACATTATTTTTTCCACCAATAAGATTTACTCTACCAAATCCTTCAGCCTTAAAATCATCAAAACATTTAAAATTTTTAATCTCAATATTTTTAACAAAATGTTCTTGCTTATCCATTTAGAACCTTAAATGCCTCTTCCAAATCTAAACTTCCCTCGTAAAATGCTTTACCAACAATCACTCCAGCGATATTTCCATTTGCTTTACAGTTAATAATATCATTAATATCTTTTACTCCACCACTTGCAATTGTATCAACTCCACTCGCCTCTGCAATCTCCTGTGTCCACTCCACATTAACACCACAAAGCATCCCATCTTTGCTAATATCTGTACAAATTATAGCCTCAACTCCAGCATCTGCAAACTCTTTTGCTAAATCCGTAGCCTTCATATTGCTAACCTCTGCCCAACCCTCAACGGCAACCATTCCATCCATCGCATCAATTCCAACAGCAATTGGATATTTACAAGCCATATCTTTAACAAATTGAGGATTTTTAACAGCAATTGAGCCTAAAATTAATCTATCTACTCCAAGTTCAAGATACATTTTAATAGTCTCTTCATCACGAATTCCACCACCAAGTTCTATTTTTAAATTACAATTAGCACGAATCTTTTTAATCTGCTCAAGATTAGCTGGTTCTCCTGCAAATGCACCATTTAAATCAACAATATGAAGCCACTTAGACCCTAACTCTTCAAATCTCTTAGCCACTTGCCAAGGCTCATCACTATAAATCTTCGCACTCTCCATTAAACCTTTACTTAGTCTTACTGCTTTTCCATCTTTTAAATCTATTGCTGGTAATATTTCCATTTTTTTCCTTTAAATTTATTCTTTTAATCTACATTTAGCATATTTTATCTTATTTTCAGTTACCTTATCGTATATATATAAAGAGAGTTGTCGTAGTCTTTGCGATAGGTAGTTTTTGCCGTTACTTTCTTTTAAAAATTTTATGACATATACTTTTAACTATCAAAGCATTTTCATTGTAGATTAAATACACTTTAATTTTCCTCTTTTTTTTAATAAATTCTTTATCTCTATATTTTTGATGAAATGATTATCCATTATATTTTCCTAAATACTATTTGAGAGAAATTATACCATATATAAAGCCTATATAAAGCCAAATAAAGATAAAGTTTTAAATAAAAGGATAAATCTTGCCAAATAAAATACTCTTAACTTTACTTCTTATAATAAGTTTTTTAAATTCAAATCAATATAATTATCAATTTGATGAAGATGAGACTTCAAGAACTGACCTTGAAACGCAATATTTAAATGGTGATATTCCTAAAAGCAGAAATACCATAAGAGAGAAAGAGAGATTACGACGCTCTTTAAATGGTTATGATGATAGAGAGAATAGAAATAGAGATAACTCAAGAGTGGAAGAGGCTCTTGTAAATCAATATAGTAATTTTACAGAGACACAAGAGAGAAGAAGAGTTTCAGTAAGAGAAAGAGCTAGATATGAAAATAATCAAGTCAATGAGCAAAGATATGTAGATAGATTTAGTAACTATAAAATAGATCAAAATGCCAAAACAAAAAGAGAGTGGTTAAAAGAAGAGGCTAAAAGAAGGAATCATAAAACACAGAGTTATAAAAAACAAGTTACTAAGAAAAAAAGAGTCGTTTCAAAAAAAAGAGCTAAAAAACAAAAACGATTAAAGAAAGATTATAAATTTAGTGATGAAAATTATATAAACTCAATTAATAAAAAAGAGTTTGAAAGAGAAAAGCTTGAAAAGAAGATGTATAAAAATCTTGTAGCAAATATTCCTAGAGGTTCTAAGATAAAAGCTGTTGTTGATTTATCATCCCAAAGAATGAGCATCTATGCAAACAATAAACAGATTTATAAATGGAAAGTTTCTACAGGAAAAGGTAGAAGATATGCAACTCCAAGAGGAAGCTATAAACCTCAAATACTTAAAAAAATGCACTATTCTAAAAAATATCATAACTCTCCAATGCCTTATTCAGTCTTTTTTAGAGGTGGTTATGCAATTCATGGTACAAATAGTATTGGTAGATTGGGTAAACGAGCATCTCACGGATGTGTCAGATTACATCCATCTAATGCTAAAAAGCTATTTACTCTTATCAAAAAGCAGGGCAAAAGGAATGTTAAAATAGTCGTTAGATAATTAAAAGGAAAATATTATGGATCACTTTACAGAAACAACTAGAACAGGTTACGGCTCAAATATAGGAAACTCTTTTAAGGGTATACTTTTTGGTTTCTTATTAATTATTATCTCAATAGTACTGCTTTGGTATAACGAAAGTAGAAGTGTTAAGCAAACCACAGCACTAAAAGAGATGCAATCAAAGATAATAACTTTAGCAGATACAAAATATAAACAAGAATATAATAATAAACCTATCTTAATTCAAGGGGAAGTTAAACCTATAAATATAGTTAAAGATGCAACATTTGGAGTAGTATCTAATGGTTTACTTTTACAAAGAGATGTTACTATGTATCAATGGGAAGAGCAAACAAGTAGCCATTCAGAGGATAAATTAGGTGGCTCAACAGAAACTATCACAACTTATGATTATCATAAAGGTTGGAACTCTCATCCTCAAAACTCATCATCATTTAAACATCCATCAGGTCATCAGAATCCTCCTATGCATTATCATAGCCAACTATTTTCAACAGATGCTACTATTGGGGACTTTCATATATCTAAAAGTATTATTAATAAATTTAACATATCTTCATCATTTGATGGGTTAAATAATATGCCAGATAATATCGGTGAAGCTAAAAATTATAAACAGTTTTTATATATTGGAGATAATCCTCAAAGTGCAAATATTGGTGATATGAAAATATCATATAGATATACACCTTTAGGAATATATAGTATAGCAACTAAAGCAAAAAATAAAGAATTAGTTAATTATGTAACAAGTAATGGTAGGGAATTTACATTTATAAAAAAAGGTAAAGTCTCTGCAAGTCAAATTTTTGAAGATGAATTAGATTCAAATAGTTTACTGACATGGTTATTTAGAGCAGGTGGTTTAGTGTTAATGTTTGTTGGATTTAAATTAATAATGGGACCTCTATCTGCATTGGCAAATGTTATACCTATGTTTGGTTCTCTTGTTGGTGGTGCATCATCTTTAGTAGCATTGGTATTTACAGTTCTTTTAGGTTCAATTATTATATCTCTTGCATGGTTTGCTTCGCGTCCTATAATGTCATTAGTGATTATAGGTGGTGCAATATTAATCTCTATGATATTTTCTAAATCAAGAGGCGAGAGAGAGATACAAGACAGCACTCCACCACCAACTAATTCTAATCCTCCATCAAGAAGAGATTCATCAGTTCCACCTCCTTCAAGAAGAGACCCTTCAACTCCACCACCACGAAGATAAATTTGAAGATGTATCAAAATATTATTATAGGTGCAGGGGCAAGTGGCTTAATCTCAGCAATCTGCTTAGCTAGAAAAGGTGAAACAGTATTATTACTTGAAAAAAATAGAGTTGTAGGTAAAAAACTACTTGCAACTGGAAATGGAAGATGTAATATAACTAATAAAAATATAGATAGTTTAAGATTTCACTCATCTAATATCTCGTTTATTAAAGAGATAATAAAAGATTTTAATTTTAATAAAATAGAGAGTTTTTTTAACTCCATTGGAATTATATTAATAGAGTTAAAAGATGGAAAAGTTTATCCGATGAGCCTTAAAGCAAGTAGTGTTGTGGATATTTTAGAATATGAGGTAAAAGCATTAGGGGTAAAAATCTGTTGTGAGACACTTGTTAAAGAAATTACAAAAGAAAATAATCAATTTATTGTTACTATTAATAGTATAAAGGATTTATCGGAAACAATGGCTTTAGCCTCGTCAAATAGTGGAGCTAAAGCACCACTTCCAAGCTTAGAATATAAATCAAAAAAACTTATTATTGCAACAGGATTAGAAGCATCTAGCCAACTAGGAGGTAGTTCTTTTGGATTAGATATAGCCTCTAGCTTTAATCATCCTATTATAGCAACTTTGCCATCTTTAGTTCAACTTTGTAGCAAAGAGGATTATCTTAAATATTTAGTTGGCGTAAAACAAGAGGGATCGGTGTCATTAACAGCAAATGGTGAATTTATATCTCAAATTAGAGGAGATGTTCTGTTTACTAAATATGGCGTTTCTGGACTGGCAGTTTTAGATATTAGCAGAGAGGTTAGTTTAAGATTAAATAACTATGAGTATTGTCTTTTAAATATAGACTTGATGCCTGATATAAATAAAAACCAGCTGGTACAACTATTATCTAGTAGATTAGATAATAAAAGTGATAAACCAATTTTATTATGGCTTGAGGGTTTTATAAATAAAAAGTTGGCAAAAGTCATTATAGATAAAAGTAAGATAGAATCTAAAATATTAAAGAATTTAAATAAAAAAGATATAAATAAAATTGTTTATATTATAAAAAATCTATCTTTAGAGATTGACTCAACAAAAGGTTTTGATGGAGCAGAGGTATCTGCTGGTGGCGTTGATACTAAATATATTAATCCTAAAAATATGAGTTCATTACTAGTAGATAATCTCTATTTTACAGGTGAAATTTTAGATGTTGATGGTGATAGAGGTGGGTACAATCTACATTTTGCTTGGCTTAGTGGAATTAGGGTATCACTATAAATTTTAGGTATAATTTAAAATAATATAAAATTTGGAGTTTAAAGTATGATTAATAGTATAATAAAAGGTTCTATTCTTCTTGTGATAATGTTTGGTATTGCCCTAATTGCTTCATTTATTTATGCTTATGAAGAGGTAAAGCTTGATGCTGAAAAACTTATAAATTATAAACCTGATGTATCAAGTGTGATATTAGATAGAAATGGTGAAAAATTGGCTTATATCTTTAAAGATAAACATCGTCTTTATGCAAGATATGAGGAGCTTCCTGGATATGTGATAGAGGCTCTTGTAGCAATGGAAGATACTAAATTTTTTGAACATAATGGAGTTAATATTGATGCAATATTAAGAGCTATTATAAAAGATATTAAAGCTGGTAGTTTTGTAGAAGGTGGTAGTACACTTACTCAACAATTAATTAAAAATAAACTTCTTACAAGTAAAAAGAAACTTACAAGAAAACTTAAAGAGGCAATCTTAGCTCTAAAAATTGAAAATGAACTTACTAAAGAGGAAATTTTAGAAAGATATTTAAATGAGATATTTTTTGGTAATGGATATTATGGAATAAAAACAGCATCAGAGGGATTTTTTCATAAAAATATTCAAGATGTAACACTAAAAGAGGCAGCTATTCTTATTGGTCTTCCAAATGCACCATCTGCTCTAAATCCTGTAAAACATTATAAACAATCACTAAATAGAGCAAATAGTGTTCTTTTTAGAATGAGAAGTATTGGATGGATTACAGAGAAAGAGTATATCTCTGCCGTAAAAGAGATACCAAAGGTATTCAAAACAACTCTAACTCAAAATAAAGCACCTTTTGTAGTAGATGAAGTTTTAAGACGATTTAAAAATAAAAAACTTAGAGATATTAAAGTCGGTGGATATAAAATATATACAACTATAGATATAAAACAGCAACAAATTGCAAAAGATGCTATAGATTACGCTTATAAAAAAGCTCTTAAAAAATATAAAGAAAATGCAAAAACATCTTCAATTAATGCAGCGATGGTATCTGTTGATAATAAAACAGGTGATATTTTAACAATGGTTGGAGGTGTTGATTATAAAAGAAGTGAATATAATCGTGTTACTCAAGCAATAAGACAACCTGGTTCATCATTTAAACCATTTATATATCAGACAGCAATTGATATGGGATATAATCCAGCTACCAAACTTACAGATTTGGCAAGAACCTTTCAATATTATAGAAATGGTAAAAGGATGATATGGTCACCTAAAAATTATGAGGGTGATTTTAAAGGATTTATTAAATTAAGAGAGGCATTAGTCCATTCAAGAAATCTTGCAACAATAAATCTAGTTCATGATTTGGGTGTAAATACAATTAGAAAACGATTAGCTCTTCTTGATGTGCCTCATATTCCACGAGATATGTCTATATCATTAGGTAATCTAGGTTTAAGTCCTCTGAAAATGGCACAAATATTTTCTGTATTTGCAAATTATGGACATATGATTGAGCCTCGTCTAGTTAGTAAAATAATCTCAAAAGAAGGTTCTGTTTTATATGAAACCAAGCCAAAAGAGATAGCCAATTTTACAAAACCAAAACAGGCATATTTAATGACATCTATACTTCAAGATGTTATAAAAAGAGGAACAGGGAGAAATGCAAGAGTTGAAGGTTTGGAATTAGCTGGTAAAACAGGAACAACAAATAATAATGTAGATGCTTGGTTTTGTGGATATTCTCCAACAATAGAAACAATAGTTTGGTTTGGACGAGATGATAATAAAAGAATTGGTCATGGTGCTACTGGTGGTGCAATGTCTGCTCCTGCATTTGCATATTACTATAGAGAGTTAATTAAACTTTATCCCCAGACAAAACGAAAATTTGATATTCCTGAGGGGGTATTTATTGGTGAGGAAGATGGTAAAAATGAATATTATACAAGTATTTCGCCATTACCCTCAATGGATAACAATAGTAATAAGGTTTTTGAAGATGATGAAGATGTTGATCCTGATACTTCAACTATAGAAGGTAGCGATTTACATCCAAAAATAATTATACAAAAAACATCAGTTGAAGATGATAGTGGACTTTTATTTTGATTTTTTTAAATAATATTAAGAAAATCTAATCTTTTTTTGCTATAATCAACAAAAATTATTAATAATGGGGTGAAAATCATGAAAATGAATGGTGCTCAAATGGTTTGTGAAGCGTTGATACTAGAGGGAGTTAAAACCGTATTTGGTTACCCTGGTGGAGCTATCATGAATGTATATGATGAGATATATAAGCAAGATGGATTTGAACATATTTTAAATAGACACGAACAAGCAAGTGTTCATTCAGCAGATGGTTATGCTAGAGCAACTGGAAAAGTTGGTGTAGCAATGGTAACAAGTGGACCTGGATTTACTAATGCAGTAACTGGATTAGCCACAGCATATATGGATTCTATTCCATTAGTTGTAATATCGGGTCAGGTTCCACTATTTTTAATTGGAACAGATGGATTTCAAGAGATAGATGCAGTTGGTATTAGCCGACCTTGTACAAAACATAACTATCTTGTTCGAGATTTAGCTGATTTGCCTAAAGTTATGAAAGAGGCATTTTATATTGCAAGAAGTGGAAGACCTGGTCCTGTTCTTATTGATATTCCAAAAGATATTACAGCAGAATTTGGAGAGTTTGAGTATCCTAAAGATGTGGATATTCCTACATATAAACCTTCTTGTAAAGGTAATGATAGACAAATTAAAAAAGCAGTTGAAGCGATTCTTGAAGCAAAAAAACCACTTTTATATATTGGTGGTGGTGTTGTTTTAAGTGAAGCTAGTTATCTTTTAAGAGAGATTGTAGAGATGGGGCAAATTCCAGCAGTTGAAAGTCTTATGGCAAGAGGAGTTTTGGGAGCTAAAAATCCAATGCTTTTAGGTATGCTTGGGATGCACGGAAACTATTCATCAAATATGGCAATGAGTGAAACTGATTTAGTTATCTCTTTTGGTGCTAGATTTGATGATAGAGTAACAGGAAAACTTTCTGAATTTGCGAAATATGCAAAGATTATCCATGTAGATATTGACCCTGCTAATATTGGGAAATTAGTTGATGTTGATTATCCAATTGTGGGCGATATTAAAATTGTATTAGAAAAAATGAAACCTTTATTAGAAAAAAAAATAGACCCATCAAGATATGCAGATTGGCGAGAAGTTTTAAATAGATATAATAATCTTCATCCTCAATCATTTAAAGATAGTGATGAGGTGATTAAACCACAATGGGCAATTGAAAGATTAGGTCATTTAGTGGGAGAAGATGCAATTATAACTTCTGATGTTGGTCAGCACCAAATGTGGGCAGCTCAACACTATCCTTTTGATAGACCTAGACAATGGATAAATTCTGGTGGACTTGGAACTATGGGCTTTGGATTTCCAGCAGCTTTAGGAGCAAAAAAGGGATGTCCAGAAAAAATAGTTATTAATATAACTGGAGATGGTTCAATTTTGATGAATATGCAAGAGCTTGTGACTGCATCTGAATATAAGATTCCTGTAATAAATGTGATTTTAAATAACCACTTTTTGGGAATGGTAAGACAGTGGCAGACATTTTTTTATGAAGAGAGATATTCATCTACAGACTTATCATATCAACCAAACTATAAAGCAGTAGCAGAAGCATGTGGTGGAATTGGATATGATGTAACAACAAAAGAGGAGTTTGATGAAGCTATCAAAGATGCAATCAAACAAGATAGAGTTGCATTTATAAATGTGGCTGTTGCAAGATTTGAGAATGTTCTTCCAATGGTTCCTTCAGGTGGAGCTTTATATAATATGATGTTAAAAGATAAGGAGTAGAGATGCAAAATATAAGACGAGTAATCTCTGTAATAGTTATGAATGAAAGTTCTGTTTTAGCCAGAGTAACAGCACTTTTTGCAGGACGAGGATATAATATAGACTCTTTAACAGTTGCTCCTATTCCTAATAGCAAAATGTCACATATTACAGTAGTAACAAAAGGTAACAAAAAGGTAATTGAGCAAATTATTAAACAACTTAATAAATTAGTTCCAACTTTGAAAGTTACAGAACATGAAGAGATGGTGGAAAAAGAGATGGTATTAATTAAGTTCCCTGTAAAAGAGAGTCTTAGTGATATATCTGCTTTATGTAGAGCTTATAATGGTTCTATTGTAAATGTTGGAGTTGATATGGTTATTGCTATGGCATCGGATGAACCAGTTAGAATTAAACACTTTTTAGAAGCATCTACAAGATTTAACCCTATTGAAATTGTTAGGGGTGGAGTTGTGGCTATTGAGAGATAGTTATTAAGGGCAAAGATAAAAATTGCCCTTTCCACTTTCTTATATAAAATTAAACTTAAAAAAGGAAATCCTATGAAACTACTTTTAATATCTTTTTCAAATATATATAATCTATATGCAGAAATTCCCTCACAATTAAAAAAGAAAATATCAAATACATCAGTTCAAATAAATTGGAGTGATATAGATAAAGATATTCTAAATTTAGTCATTAAAAATCGTGATGTAATTATTAATAAATTAATCCCTATACAAGATAAGAGTACTAAAATTGTATAAATTAAGTGAAATTACTTCTATTTTAAATATAGATTTTAATGCTCAAGATATTGATATTGATATTGATGCAATTCATACATTAAGTAAAGCAACACCCTCAAATTTAACTTTTTTTAATTCGGTAAAATATTTAAAAGATTTATCATCTACAAAAGCTGGTGCAATTTTAATAGAAGAGAGATATATTAAATATTTGCCTAGTTCCACAATAGCGTTAATAACAGATGAACCTTATCTAAAGTTAGCTCTCGCCTCAAAGCTATTTTCCCATAAAATTTCAACCAAAACTAATAGGTCTAAAATTGGTAAGGGTTGTGATATTGATTCTAGTGTGGTATTTGGGGAAGATGTAGAGATTGGTTCAAATGTGATAATATTAGCAGGAGTATATATTGGAGATGGGGTTAAAATTGGAGATAATACTCTTATTTATCCAAATGTAACACTTTATCATAACTCACTTATTGGTTCAGATTGTATTATTCATAGTGGAGCAGTTATTGGTTCAGATGGTTATGGTTTTGCCCATACTCGTGAAGGTAAACATATTAAAATTTATCAAAATGGAAATGTAGTTATAGAAAATAATATTGAAATAGGGGCGAATTGTTCTATTGATAGAGGGATTTTTGATTCAACTGTAATATCGGAAGGGACAAAACTAGATAATGCTGTTCATATAGCTCACAACTGTATAGTTGGTGAAAACTCTCTGTTAGCAGGTCAAGTAGGACTAGCAGGAAGTACAACAACTGGTAAAAATATAGTTATGGGTGGTCAAAGTGCAAGTGCTGGACATCTTCATATTGGAGATTTCTCTATAATTGCAGGAAAATCAGGAGTAACTAAAAATCTTGAAGGTAAAAAAACTTATGCAGGATTTCCAGCTATTGAGCATAAATTATGGTTAAAAATTCAGGCAAAGATTTCTAGACTTATAAAATAGTTTCTTTTTTTCTTATTTCTATACAAAAAAATGATATAATAAGAAGTATCTTTTATATCATCTACTTCAATATAATTCACTAATTAATTTATACATCTAGGAAAAGAAATGAAAAAAAATAAAATATTACTATTTTTTATCTTTATCGTTGCAAATATTCTTGTTTATTATGTTACAGATATTAACAATAAACAAAGAATTAAAATAGCAATAGATAATAATATTAATGATTTAAAAACTCATTATGAGATATTGCAGTACCATCAAAAAACAACAGCAAATGCTATTTATAATTCAACTATAATAATACCAGACTTTATTAATCTATTTTCACAAATATCAACAGCATCAATAGAACAAAAAAAAGTCATCAGAGATAAACTTTTTAAAGTATTGGAAAAAAAATATAATATAATTAAGGGAAAGGGTATTTTACAATATCAATTTATTTTACCAAATAATGAATCTTTTTTAAGAATGCATAAACCATCTAAATTTGGTGATGATTTAACAAATATTAGAGAAGATATTGAATATGTAAATAGAACTAAAAAAATATTTAGAGGTTTTACACAAGGAAGAACAACTCATGGATTTAGAAATACTTATCCTATTTTTGATAAAAATGGTGAGCATCTCGGTGTTATGGAAATATCTTTTTCTAGCGAAATTTTTCAAGAATATTTAACAAATATTAGCAAAATACATACTCATTTTATTGTTAATAAGCATATATTTGATGTAAAATCTTGGAAAAGAGATGATTTAATTTTGAAATACATTCAAAGTAGTGAACATAAAGATTTTATGCTTACGATAAACAAATTTCATTCAAAGGAGAGATGTATTGTTCAAAATAGTAAAAAATTAAAGAAGGTTAGAAATTTAATAGATAAAAATATTAAAAAAGGTGATAAATTTGGACTGTATACATTTAATAATCTTAAATATATTGAAATAATCTCTTTTATCCCCATTAAAGATATAATAAATCAAAAAACTCTAGCTTGGTTTGTCTCTTATAAAAATAGCGATTTTATATATACGACTCTACAAAGTAGTTTTATTATTAGAGTAATATCTTTTTTTCTATTTTTGACTTTAGGATATTTTATCTTTAGAGATATAGCAGATCAGGAGGTGATACATAAAGATCATAAACTACTAAATGCTGTATTAAATTCAACAGATGATATTATGTTTGTAACAGATTTTAAAATAGTATCATTTTTAAATAGGCAGTTTAAAATTTTTTTTAATATTAAAGATAAAGATGAATTTAATAAAATGACCTATGGAAAGTTATTAAATGTTTTTATTCCAAAAGATGGTTATTTATCTTTAAAAATATTACAAAAAGATGAAATATTTTTAGATTTAATCTCAAGAACTTCAAATGAAGAAAGAATAGTCTGTATGTTAGATAGTTATGCGATTCCAAAATCTTTTAATATTAATATAACAAAAATAGGCTATAGTCCAGACAAAGAATATTTAGTAACACTTACGGATATAACTAAACTAAAAGAGAAAGAGGTTCAGATTGAAAAGAAAGCTTATATTGATGGTTTAACACAAGTATATAATAGAAATAAGTTTGATGATATTGTAAAAGAAGAGTTTAATAAAGATGTGAAATATAAAAATAATTTAAGTATAGCAATTATAGATATAGATTTATTTAAGAATTTTAATGATAAATTCGGGCATTTAATTGGTGATGAAATTCTTATTATGTTGGCTCAATATATTAATTCACACATTAGAACAACAGATACTTTTGCAAGATGGGGAGGAGAGGAGTTTGTGATACTATTCCCTCAAACACCAAAAGATAGAGTGGAAATCATTTGTAATAAACTAAGAAGAGGTATAGAAAATTTATCTCATAAAAAGGCTGGTAATGTTACTGCTAGTTTTGGAGTAACTCAATATATAAAAAATGATACTATTGATATTATGTTTAGTAGATGTGACAATGCTTTATATGAAGCAAAAGAAAATGGTAGAAATAAAGTTTGTATAAAATAGATTTAAAGATTAATGATATATAATTACGAAAGGATAATTTATGGCATATAGAATAGATTTTATTAATAGAGTTATTTATCTTATTCTTTTTATTTGGACTACTATAATACTTATTGCCAGTGTGATTTCTATCCATAAAAATTATGAATATGCAAATATTTTGGCAAAGAATGAAGCTATTGTAAGTATAAAAAAAGACTTGGCATATAGATCGTGGGGATCTTCTCATGGTGGTGTTTATGTTCCAATTACCAAAAGAACTCCTCCAAATCCATATTTGTTACATATAAAAAATCGTGATATTAACTCTACTACAGGTCTACAATTAACTCTTATGAATCCAGCCTATATACTTTCTCAAATGATGAAAGAGTATTCAGAATTTTATGGAACAAAGGGTCATATTACAAGTAGAATTTTAATGAATCCTAAAAATAAACCTGATAAATGGGAAGAAAAAATGTTAAAAGAGGTTGAAGTAAGCAAAAAAACTAAATCTACTAAAGCATTTATTGATGGTGAAGAATATTTCCGTTATTTAAGACCTCTTGTTACAGAAAAATCTTGTTTAAAGTGTCATGCATTTCAAGGATATAAAGAGGGAGATGTTCGTGGTGGCGTTTCTGTTTCTATTCCAATGAAACAATATTACAAAGATGCTTTGAACCATACGATACTTAATATTGTTATTATTATATTTATCTATATTTTAGGTTTATTCGTAATATTTTTTGCAAAAAAAAGAGCAACAGAGATATTAGAAAATAAAATTAAAGATTATGAACAGCATATATTTTCGTTAGTAAGTATTATAGAAAAAAGAGATAGTTATACAGCAGGACACTCTCAAAGAGTTGCAAATTATTCTGTTTTAATTGCAAAAGAGATGAAGTTTAGTATAAAAGATATAGATAATCTATATAGAGCATCAATTTTACATGATATTGGAAAAATTTCTACTCCTGATTCAATTTTATTAAAACCTGGTTCACTTACAGAATTGGAGTATCAAATTATTAAAGAACATGTTGTCGTGAGCTATGAATTATTAAAAAGTGTAGATATATATAAAGATATAGTAGAGATTATTCGTCATCATCATGAACACTATGATGGAAATGGATATCCACAAGGATTAAAAGGGGAAAATATACCAATATTATCCCAAATTATGATAATTGCTGATGCCTTTGATGCAATGACAACAAATAGAATTTATAGAGCAAAAAAAAGTGTAACAGAAGCAATTAGAGAGCTAAATAGGCTTTCATCAAAACAGTTTCCTCCAAAAATTGTCCCATTTGCTACAATTGCACTAAAAGATGTTATAGTAGAATCAACAATAACCCAACAACCAAAAACAAAAATAGAAAAAGAGAGATTTTCATACTTTTATAAAGACCAAATAACTGGAATATATAATAAATCATATTTAGAATTTGTTTTAGCAAATAATTATAGTCAAGAATTTCAAATGAAATCAATAAATATGATGTACCTACATAATTTTAGTCAATATAATAAAAAACATGGTTGGAATGATGGAGATAAACTTCTTAAAAAATTTGCAGAGCTTTTAAAAGAGATAAATAATAGTAATTTTATATTTAGAGTTTATGGTGATGATTTTATAACACTAAATAGAGAAAAATATTATCTATTAGATTATAGATTAAAATTAGAAAATTTTTTATTAGATACTGGAATATCTTTAAGCTTTAGATATTTTGATATAAAAAGAGAGAAAATTAGTGATATGGAAACTTTAGAAAATTTACTTTAGAGTATAATAAGTTTTTAGATATACTTTAAATAACAAAATAAAGGAAAATAATGCAAGTAGCTTATCAATTAAATAGTAGTGAATTAAATATAAATTTTATTAAATCTATAAAGAATAAAAAAGATACGGAATAAAGATGATAAATAAATATAAAGATATAGAAAGTAAGATTAATCAGATAGTTGAATTACTTGAGGATAAAAAAGATACTCAAGAGTATAAAGGATTATACAAAGGTATTGCAACATTATTAAGTCCTTTAGTTGAAAAACCAGATATATTATTTCTTGGAATAAATTCTGGTTCTGGAGCTTGGGCTGAAAAAAATCCTACTGGGACAACAAATATTACACCATTAAGAATGATAAACGAAGATGAATATTTTTTAAGTAATAATGATTGGTTTAAAGAAAATACGGCAAGAGGTAGTTGGGGTGTGGGAAAGGCAAATGAAGCTTATGAATGGTATCAAAGAGATAAACCTATAAATAATATTTTTCCTGTAAGAATGATAGATTTATTATATAATATTGCTGAAAAAAAATATCCTCAAGCAAAGATAAGCTATAAGACTCCACCATTTTGGACAGAAGATATTAAAAGTAAAATTATGTATACTAATTTATATCCTATAATAACTGATAATACAAACACACTAAGAAAAGTACATAAACAGCTTTCAATGGAAAGTAGTTTAAAAGGTTTATGGCATACTTCTAAAAAAAGAACTTCAATATGGGATGTTCAAAAATATTTTATAGAAAATACTCGTGAATTAGTTAATTTAGTAAAACCTAAAATTATTGTTTGTATGGGATCTCAAGCATATAATGACTTTACTTATACAAATAATCCAAAAACTTCTAAAATATTTGAAACAACTGACAATGGAATACCAGTAATAGGATTTAGTAGAAGAGGAAATTGGAGCAGTTCAATTCCTGACTTATCAGATATGATTTGTAAAGAAATATGCCAAAAAAAAGGAAAAAAATGAAAATATTTAAAACAACAGATAATAACTTTCAAGAAGAATTTGATAAACTTTTAGTAAGAGGTGCAATGGATATTGATAGCGTAACAGCTACTGTAAATTCACTTCTTAAAGATATAAAAGATAATGGAAACAAAGCAGTAAAAGAGCAAATTACAAAGTTTGATAGATGGAGTCCTGCTAGTGATAAAGCCTTAGAAGTTTCAACAGATGATATGAAAAAGGCTTATGAGAATATAGATGATAATTTAAAATCAGCCTTGCATTTAGCTTATGATAGAATTGAGTCTTATCACCAAAAGCTTATGCCAAAGTCATGGATTGATTTTGAGGATAATGGAAATATGCTTGGGCAAAAGGTAACATCAGTTGATAGAGCAGGACTTTATATTCCTGGTGGAAAAGCTGCGTATCCTAGTAGTTTACTTATGAATGCAATTCCTGCGATTGTAGCTGGTGTTAAAGAAATAATTGTTTGTACTCCAACTCCTGATGATGATATTAATGAACTTCTTTTAGCAGCGTGTCATTTGTGTAAATTAATAAGAGTTTATAAAGTTGGTGGGGCAAGTGCTATTGGTGCTATGGCTTATGGAACAGAAACTATTCCAAAAGTTGATGTGATTACAGGTCCTGGTAATATTTTTGTGGCAACTGCTAAAAAGCTTGTGTATGGTGAAGTAAATATTGATATGATAGCAGGACCTAGTGAGATTGGGATATTAGCAGATAGCAGTGCAAGAGCTGATTTTATGGCAATTGATTTACTTTCTCAAGCAGAACATGATGAGATGGCTAGTTCTATTATGATTACAACTGATGAAAAATTAGCAAATAGTGTAAGTGATGAAGTGGAAAGATTGTTAAAAACTCTTGGACGAGAAAAGATAGCACGAAAATCTATTGAAGAGCGAGGAGCGATTATAATTGCTAAAAGTATGGATGAAGCTATTACTCTTATGAATGATATTGCACCAGAACATCTTGAAGTAGTAACAAAAAATCCAATGGAACTTTTAGCAAAAATTAGACATGCAGGAGCAATATTTTTGGGTGCTTATACGCCTGAACCAATTGGTGATTATGTAGCTGGACCAAATCATACACTACCAACGGGTGGGACTGCTAAATTTTACTCTCCTCTTAGTGTTGATAACTTTTTAAAAAAATCTTCTATTATATCTATGAGTAGAGAGGGTATTAATGAGATTGGTGAAGCTTGTGCATTGATTGCAAATACAGAGGGTTTAACTGCTCATGAAGAGTCTGTACGGATGAGATTGAGATAATTAAATGAAACAATCAACAGCCTTAGATATTTTAAAATTAGGAGAGAATGTATTTATTACAGGTTCTGCAGGAACAGGTAAGACATATTTAATAAATGAGTATATAAAGTATCTTAAAAATAAGCAAATATTTCCAGCTATTGTAGCACCTACAGGATTATCTGCTTCTCATATAAAAGGGCAGACTATTCACTCTTTTTTTGGTATAGGTATTCGTGAAGTTGTTGATAATGGTTTTATAGAGGTTCTAGTATCAAGAAGATATTTAAGAAAGAGGTTTAAAAATGTAGAGGTTTTGATTATAGATGAAATTTCAATGGTTTCTCCTGAGCTATTCTCCTCCATGGATAGAGTTTTACAAGCCTTTAAAAATTATCCAAAACCTTTTGGTGGTATTCAAGTTATAGCTTCAGGTGATTTCTTTCAGCTTCCTCCTATATCAAGAGAACCAAGGGAGCAAAAATTTGCATGGCAATCACCAACTTGGAGAGATTTAGATTTTAGAACTTGCTATCTTGAACTTAAGTTTAGGCAAGATGATAATAGGCTTATAGCTGTTCTTGATGATATTCGTTCAGGAATAATATCAGATAATACATATCAAACTTTACAATCTTGTCACCTAAAAGAGCTAAATATAAATCATAGACCTACAAGATTATATACGCATAATATGGATGTAGATAGGATTAATGAAAATGAGTTAAATAAGCTAAATACTCCATCAAGAGAATATTTTCATCATGCAAAAGGCTTAAAGAAACATATAGAGAAGATATTTAAAACATCTATGGTTATAGAGGAACTAACTCTAAAAAAAGATGCTATTGTAATTTTTATAAAAAATAATTCTGAACAAAGATATTTTAATGGTACAATTGGTGTAGTAAAAGGTTTTAATAAATTAGATAAAATGCCTATTGTAGAAACTACAAGTGGTAATAGAATAGTTGTGGGTTATGATGAGTGGCTAGTAGAAGATGAAGAGGGAAATAATATAGCTAGTGTATCTCAAATTCCTTTGCGTTTAGCATGGGCTATAACTATACATAAATCACAAGGTATGACATTAGATGCAGTAGAGATTGATCTGTCTAGGACTTTTGAGATGGGACAGGGTTATGTGGCACTTTCACGAATAAGAAATATAGATGGATTGCGATTAATGGGAATAAATGATATGGCACTAAGAGTTGATCCATTGATTTTAAGAGTAGATAGCAGAATAAAACAAGCTTCCCAAAAAGCTATAAAAGAGATAGAGGCTATTGATAATTTAGAAGAAAAAGCTAGATTACATATATTAAAACTTGGTGGAACATTTGATAAAAATAAAAGAAGAGAAAAAGATAATAGCGATCAATCAACTTATGAAAAGACAAAAAATTTAATTGATAAAGTAAATAGTATTAAACAGTTAGCTAAAACTAGAGGATTGATAGAAGATACAGTTGTAAACCATTTAACTAAACTCAAACAAGAAGATAAGAATTTAGATTTAAGTAAGTTTAAACCAAAATCTGGTGATTTTAAGAAAATTATAAGAACAATAGAAAGTATAAAATCAAAAAAAGATAAAAAAGATTTTAATGATAATGGTCATCTAAGATTAAAACCTGTATTTGACGCCTTAAATGGAAAGGTTAGCTATTATAAAATTAGATTAGCTATGTTATTTGTGTAAATTATAAATCAGTACAATGCAAACAATATTTCTAAAGAGATTGCTAAGAAAAATTATAACCGACATTCATCACCCCTCTAAACTTAAACTAATATAAAACAACTAATCATAAAACTCCTCGTAATTATCCCCTAAGCACTCCAAAATAATCTCATGATTTTCATTAAAATAGTCCAATTGAGCCCCTCCTTCAAATAAAATTAAAACCACGGAGAAAAAATATTGAAAAACCCATCTCATAGTAGGATTTGATATTGGTTTTCCCTTCTGATTTGGAAAAGTTAGGTTATTTTTCTTCATATTTTTGCGAACTTTATGTTCTAATGCAGAATACACTAGTAAGGATAATGTCATAATCATTAATAATGATGCAATCCGTTCAGGTTTTTTTAAAAAGATAGAATCAGCATGAAATTTTGGGTCTTTTAAGAACCTAAAACCTCTTTCTACTTTTTGTTGATTTTTGTACTCATTTAAAATTTCTTGGGGTTTTAATGACTTATTTTCTAGCTCATTTGTTGCCAAAATAAAAATTCCATTTCTCTTTTTCTCTTCATGAAATTTACTTAGATTACTAGTCATATTTGCCAAAACAGTATACTCTGTAACATCTTTAATAGCATCTTTTTTAGGTTTTAAATCTTTTTTACTATTTGTATCAAATCTCTTGATTGTACTCTTATTCTTTAGATATTCTATCTCTTTATTATCTACAATTATCCATCTTTGATTTACATCATTATAGTTGCTTCCTATCTCCAAATATGAGTAGTTATCATCAATTATTTCTAATTGACTGAACTCTATAGTTGAGATTATATCTTTGACAATAGTTGGGCTATTGGTTTATCTTCAAAATATTGTGGAGTCATATATAGTGGAGTACCTGTAAAACCCAAGCCATTGATGATCATAGCGACCACAGCGTCCCCATGGCTCAGTGTTCTTTGATCTCCTAATTTTTTTGTTTTTATTTTATTTATTTTTGTAAAACAGATGCTATCCTCCTAGTTTATATATTAATTCCCTATTATATTTGTTTAAGTTTATAGGGGTGAGTAATGTCGGTTATATCTTTTAAAATTGTAGATAAGAGTATAACTTTGATTATAGAAGATGATGGAGTAGGTTTACTTTTAATAATGGAACAAAGTTTGAAGTAAAGTGGAGTAGGGTGGATGAAATCCACCACTTCCTATATAAATTCAAAAATATATAGGATTAAACCCCATCTACTCTTAAAAGTTTTGTTTTTCCAACCATAAGGTCAATAGTCATAGACATTCTTTTAAATACACTCTCTTGACGATATTCAAGGTTATGTTTTTTACAAATTTCTTTAACTAATGGTTGAGTTTTTTGATAAAAGCTAAGTGGCATATCTGGGAATAGATGATGTTCCACTTGATAATTTAAAAATCCATGTAAAAAATCTTTCCAATCAGAACCAGTATTATAGTTTACACTTCCCATAATTTGTCTTAAATAAAATTCACCTTTACCATTATATGGTTCAGTAAACATATAAATATCATCAGCAGAGTGATTTGGAACAATTACTAAAAATGAGTGGAGATTAGCAAAAAATTCTGCAATAAGCATTACAATTAAAGCATTGATTACAGCTCCAACGCCTAGAGGTAAAAATAGTGCAGGTATAATAATAAATTTTAAAGATGCATATGGAAGATAATAGTTCATCCAAAGTTCGGTTCCAAGAGGTTTAAATGGATTAAACTCATAATCTTTCATATCAAGTTTATTATTCTCTCTTCTTTTCTTATTCTCTAAAATTCTTAAAGTATTTGGTGCATAATATGTAAATTTCCAAGTTCCAGCAAAGATATATACAAATAGTCTTCTTGCCCACATTGGTGTTTTTGATTTAATAAGCCATTGCATATTTCTTTCAACATTATCTGGATCATCATCTTCACCTAAATGATAATGGTGCATAATATTATGCTCATATTCCCAAGCCTGAGGATATATCCAATCAGCCCAATCAAGAGGTCGTCTACTACCCTTTGCATATACTTTCTTTGTATATTTTCTAGGAATATTTGGAACTTTATCATAAGCACCATGTAAAATTGGATGAGTAACATTTGCCCAACGAGCTACATTACCTGTACTAATAAGGATAGCTGATAAAATAGCTATAGACCAAAAAAGATAATTATTTATCTCTCCATCATTAAATGCCTCAAAAGTAGACAAAAAGAAAAGAATAAGAAAACCTGTTACGGTTGCAGTTCTTCCCCATTTTTCCATTTTTAAAAGATGCTGTAAATCTTCTTCATTAGGATCTCCTATTGTTGCTTTTGCATTTTCAACATCTTTTTGAAGTTGATCTTTATCTATATCTTCATACTTTGCGTAAACATGTGCCATAATACCCCTTTAAAATATAATATTTTGTATTATAATAGATTATATTTAATATTAAGATATATTTTATAGTATTTTATTAATTTTCTAATTTTTTTAATTTAGAATCTGTAAAAAATGTTCCAAATGGAATTAATGATGCGATAAAATATATAGTGTTATCTTTCCAATTAAGTTTATATTTAGCTGATAAACTAGCTTGAGCCATAACAAATATTATAAAAAGTATTCCATGAGTCATACCAACAATTTTAACATATATAGGCTCCCCCATCATATATTTCATTGGCATTGCTATAAATAATAAAGTTAAATATGATAATCCTTCTATTAATCCAATTAATCTAAATCTTCCAAGTATTGTATTTCTCAATTTTAATTTCCTAATTTTTTGTGTAAGTATATATAAAAATAGTAAATAAATATCAAAATAATTTATCTTTTTTAAGTATTCTAAGATAAATATTTATATATAATAAGAAGTTAAATAAAAAATATCTAGGGGGTATTGCATGCAATCAAATGCTGCATTTGAATATGATTATTCTATAGCAAAATTGTTTACTTATACGACAATTTTATTTGGAATTTTAGGTATGATAATTGGTACGCTTATAGCTGCTCAATTAGCATTTCCTGAATTAAATTATATGTTTGGTGAATATGGAACTTTTTCAAGACTTAGACCTGTTCATACTACGGTTGTAATTTTTGGGTTTACTTTAAGTGGAGTTTTTGCTACATTTTATTATGTTGCACAAAGAGTTCTTAAGGTTTCAATGGCAGAATCAAATTTATTGATGACTGTAGGGAAAATACATTTCTGGTTATATTTTGTAGGTGCTTTACTTGCAACTGTTTCGCTAGTTTTAGGATTTTCACAAGGTAAAGAGTATGCTCAATATGAGTGGCCAATTGATATAGTAATTGTTATTGTATGGTTATTATGGGGAGTTAGTATCTTTGGTCTAATTGGGATTAGAAGAGAAAAATCTTTATATATATCTTTATGGTATTATATCGCATGTTTCATTGGTATTGCAATGCTTTATCTATTTAATAATATGGCTGTTCCAACTGCTTTAGTAAGTGGTTATGGTAATATCATGCACTCAGTTTCTATGTACTCAGGTACAAATGATGCTCTTGTTCAGTGGTGGTGGGGACATAATGCAGTTGCATTCGTGTTTACTGTTCCTATTATTGCTATAATTTATTATTTTCTTCCAAAAGAATCAGGTCAAGCTATATATTCATATAAGCTTTCTTTACTTTCTTTTTGGGGTTTAATGTTTGTTTATTTATGGGCTGGTTCACACCACCTTTTATATTCTCCTGTTCCTGATTGGATGCAAACTATGGGTTCAATATTCTCAATAGTTCTAATTCTTCCATCTTGGGGTTCAGCGATAAATATGCTTCTTACAATGAAGGGTGAGTGGAATCAACTTACAGATAATCCATTAATTAAATTTATGGTACTAGCTTCAACATTCTATATGCTTTCAACTCTTGAAGGTCCAATTCAAGCTATTAAATCAGTAAATGCGATTGCTCACTTTACAGATTGGATTCCTGGACATGTTCATGATGGTACTCTTGGATGGGTTGCATTTACGATTATGGCTGGAATTTTCCATATGACACCGAGAATGTTTAAGAGAGAGATATATTCAAAATCTCTTATGGAAACACAATTTTGGTTACAAACACTTGCAGTTGTATTATATTTTACATCAATGTGGATTGCAGGTATCACTCAAGGTATGATGTGGAGAGCTGTTGATGAATATGGTAATTTAATGTATTCATTTATTGATACAGTAACTGTACTTCATCCTTATTATGCTATTAGAGCATTATCAGGCGTATTATATCTTTCAGGTTTTCTTATATTTGCATATAATATTTATAAAACTATAACTTCTTCTAAAAGATTAACAGAAGAACCACAGTTTAAAACACCTATGGCTTAAGGAGGTAGATTATGTTTCATTGGTTAGAAAAAAATCCATTCTTTTTTAGTGTGGGAGTGTTTATTGTTATTGCATTTGCAGGTATTATAGAAATTTTACCAAACTTTGCAGAGGCTTCTCGTCCAGTAAAAGGACTAAAACCATATACTGTACTTCAACTTGCAGGTAAAGAGGTTTATAAAAAAGATAATTGTCTTTCATGTCATTCTCAAATGATTAGACCATTTAAATCAGAAACAGATAGATATGGTCAATATTCACTTAGTGGTGAGTATGCTTATGATAGACCTTTTTTATGGGGTTCAAAAAGAACTGGTCCTGATCTTCATCGTGTAGGAAACTATAGAACTACTGATTGGCATGAAAACCATATGTGGGATCCAAAGTCTGTTGTACCTGATTCAATTATGCCAGCATATAAGCATCATTTTACAAATATAGCTGATATAGAGACTGCTTATGCAGAAGCTGTAACTGTTAAAACAGTATTTAATACCCCTTATGATGTAGAGGGTGGAACTAAACTAGGAACTTGGGAAGAGGCACAAAAAATGGCTCTTGAAGAAGCTAAGTTAGTAACAGCTGATATGAAAAATAAAGATGTTAAAGATGCAGTAGAATCAGGTAATATTCCTGAAATTGTTGCATTAATTGCATATTTAAATAGATTGAAGTAGAGGGTGAGATAGTGGATATAAGAGAATTGCAAGGTTATGCAAATTTCTTTTTGACTATGTTTTTAGTATTACTTTTGTATGGATATATTCTTCATCTATACAGGAGTGAGAAGAAAGGGGAGAAGGATTATGAAAAGTATGCAGATATGGCACTTCACGATGAAATTAGTGATGCTCCTGTAGAAAATAATCCTAAAACTAAAGAAAGTAAGGAGTAAAATATATGAATGGTTTAATGATAAAAGCACTAGCATTTGCTGCCGTACTTATCATTGCTACACTTGCTGTAGTTAATTCTATGAATATTGATTTAAGTGATTCTATCAATATGATTACAATGATAGGTGCTATTGCGATTGCTGTATTAACTGCTGGTGTATCTGTAAAGTATATTAATCAGATGAAAACAGATACTGCTAGTGGTGAATTAGCAGAAGAGAACTGGGATGGGATTGGTGAATATAAAAATGAACTTCCATCTGGTTGGGCATTTTCGTTTTTAGGAACAATGATTTGGGGTTTATGGTATTGGTTTATAGGTTATCCTTTAAATGCATTTTCTCAAATTGGACAATACAATGAGGAAGTTTTAGAATATAATGCTAAGTTTGATAGTGTTTATAAAAATGCAGATGAAGCAACATTACAAGCTATGGGAGAGTCACTATTTTTAGTAAAATGTGCTCCTTGTCATGGAGAAACTGGTGATGGACTTTCTGGTAAAGCTCATGATTTTACAACTCGTATGAGTAAAGATCAAGTGTTATATGTAATAGCTAATGGTTCTGATCAACTTGGTTATCCAATGGGTGCAATGCCTGCTGGTATGGCAAGTGGAGATGATGCAGAGGCGATTGCTACTTTTATTGCTGGTGGTATGAAAGGTGAAGCTCCTGTAGCATTTGCTGCTTGTACATCTTGTCATGGTGAAGATGGTAAAGGTATGGGTGGAATGGCTCCAAATATTGCTGAGTATGATGATTTAATTATCAGTAAAATTTTAGAGCATGGTAAAAAAGGTAAGCTAGGTTCAATGCCAGCATTTAAAACTATGCTAACACCAGTTCAAATTAAGTCATTATCAGCTTATATCAAAACATTGAAATAGGAGATAATTATGGAAAGAACAAATAGAAATATATTTGGATTAGATGGTATTACTGGAATGATAATAGCTACAGTACTTTTATTAACTATATTAGTTATTTTAACTATGTGGGGTATTGCAGTACAAAAAGATAGTGCTACTAAATATTATGATGCTAGTTCAATTACAGGAAGCTTGACAAATGTTAAAGCTAATAGTGTTGATAATGCTAAGTATTCATTTATTGATGCAAAATAAGGAGGAATCATAATGATAACAATTATGGATAAAGTATTAACTGCTGGAATGATTTTAATGGCATTAATCACAATATGGTCAGTTATAACAGATAATCATCTGTATATAAGCTAATCATGAATAAAAGTAAAGTATGGGCTGTTGCCCTGCTTACTTTTTTACTTCAAACTCTTTTATATTCAAATAACATAATCAAAGATGATTTTATAAACTTTAAAGCTATAAAGATAATAGAAAATATATCTTCTGAGCTTAAAGATAAAACAGGTATAAATATTTATACAATTAGTACAAATGAAAAACTACCTGAAAAAGCCAATTTATATAAATATGTAAAGAGTTATGATGGTAATTTTAGTAAGCCATTCGTTGTATTAATTTTTATACCTCGTTCAAAAAGAGTTGGATTAATTTCTTCTTCAGAAGATTTATCTAAAATGTATAACGCATCAACTGTGAAATCTGAACTTATAGATGTGATAGCATCTCAAGATCAGAATAAACTAGAGGATAAATATAATGTAGGTATCGTTCAAGGTGTGTCAGAATTAGCCGATCAGATTGCAAAATATAAAAATATAGAGTTAGTAAATACCATTCCAAATGATACACAAGAGGTAATAGCTATATTCAGATATATAGTTTATGTAGGTAGTTTATTTGTATTTTGGATATTTTTAATTCGTCCAATAATTATAAGGAGAAGAGATGATAAATAAGAAAGAGAAAACATATTGGCCTCATATGATAGTTGGTTTTTTGATGATGGCAATTACTTTAGGTTATTGGACGATTAGATCTGCTTCATCAATGCCTGTTCAAGAATCAAATACTTTAATGCAAAAATACCAAATGGTTGATATTAATATTAATGATATTTTAACGAAAAGAGAGGCTTTTGATAAAAATTTTAAAATAGATTTAGTAGATGTGAAAAGGATTGTAGTTACAAATAATATCCATAGTAATAGAATACAACTAAATCCTGTTGAATTGACAGTTGGAGAAAATAACTTTAATTTTATTATAAATAGTAAAAATAATAGCAATATAGAGATTTTAAATAATGCTAAAATATCTTTTTTATTAACAAGACCTCACACAAGAGTTGATGATATTCTTATTGAAGATATAAAATATAAAGATATGAATATAAAAATTCAAAATATAAATGTTCAAAAAGCTGGTAGATATGTAATTCAATTAAGAGTTGATTATAAAGATACAATAGGTTATTTTGAAACTCCAGCATATTTAAAACCTAAGGAATTATAGATGCAGATTCTATTAAAAATATCTTTTATCTCTTTAGTATTGATATTTTTATCATCTTGTGAAACTAAAGACCCCTCACTAGTTGAATATCTATTTAGTAAAGATAATACTAAACTTAATGCTCTTGAATTTGATCCCAAAGATGCACAATGTCCAAAATGCCGTATGTTGCTTGATACTAAAGATAATGCTTCACAAGTTGTTTTTAGTGATGGCAGAACCTATATTTTTGATGACCCTGGTTGTTTTATTTTATGGCTTGATAAGCTTCAAGTGGATATAAAAGATGTTAATATTTGGATATATTCAAAAGATAGTAAAATATGGATAGATGCAAAAAAAGCATATTACTCTATAGTAGATAAAACTGCTATGGGATATGGATTTGGTGCTTATGAAAAGAATCAACCTAAATTTATAGATTTTCAAGAGATGAGATTAAGAATGTTAAGGGGAGAAACTATGGCAGATCCTAAAATTAGAAAACAATTATTGTCTAATCCATTGAAATAATTCTATCTCAAAAAAGGAATTTAATTTAGGTCAAACTGTAAATCCCACCTCCGAGATATATTTATAAAAAATATATTTTATTTTTAATTTACATTTTGTAAACCGTAGGGTGCGTTTTTAACGCACCATTTGTAATAATTTGAAATATATAATTTCTATTTAAAGATTTGGTGCGTTAGAAAACAGCACCCTACCAATCTTAATCATTCCAAATTGGCTCTACTGCATTATCTCCTCCTACATCTTTCATAAAACCATAATGATATTTAACATTATCCACATTCCATCTACTTAAATCTTGATTAAATGATCCTGCCCATTGAAACATAAAATTTATAGAAGTTACATTCAAGACATTCCAACTACTAATATCTTTATTAAACATATTTGCACTAAAAAACATATAATCCATATTAGTTACACTAGAAACATCCCAACCAGTTAAATCTTGATTAAAGATTGTTGCCCATTGAAACATCCCCTCCATATTATTTACTTTAAAAACATTCCAACTACTTATATCTTGATTAAATATATTTGCACTCTCAAACATACTACTCATATCTGTTACATTAGAAACATCCCAATTACCAATATCCTGATTAAATACTCTAGCCATATTAAACATATAACTCATATTAATTACATTAGATACATCCCAATTACTAATATCTTGGTTAAAACTTTCAGCACCACCAAACATAGCGTACATATTAATTACATTAGATACATCCCAATTACTAATATCTTGATTAAAAATAGTTTTTTTATAATTACTTCCTCCAATTGTTATATAGTTACTAAAATTACTTCTACTAGCAAACATCTTACTCATATCACTTACATTAGAAACATTCCAATTACTAATATCTTTATTAAAGCTAGTTGCACCTTGAAACATACTACTCATATCAGTTACGCTAGATAAGTTTGGAGTATCTAAGAAATTTCCAACCATATTTTCACAACCCGAAAAAGCATTATTCATACTTTTCCACTCTCCCGTTCCCCATTGCTCTATAGAAATTAATTTATCGTGATCAGAATCTCCCCATTCAAAATATATTGCAGGAAATACTCCTGTAATTTTAACTGTATAGCTTCCCTCTGAATCATAAGTATGAGTAATATCATCTGTTATACCTATATCATTTTTACCATCACCCCAATCTATTTTATAGTTATATGAATATAATGAAATATCTTTACCAGTTGCATAATCATATTTATTTGCATTTGGATTTGTTCTAATTCTAATCTGATTAGATTCCGTTACACCATTTTTAGTCGTATCCCAAGTTGTAATAAATGCTTTTTCATTAAGGTCTAACTTATAATCACCATAACCACTCCACACCAATTTTTGCTCCCTATTCGCATCAATTAGTATGATAAAATTCTCTTTCATATTCAATGATTTAACCAAACTAGAATCAGGATTATTGATTTTTGTGATTAAAAATATACCTAATTTATCATTTTGATTAATAACCATATAATATTTATAGTTATATTTATCATCTGAGTATTCATCCATTACATTATAATTTGATAATAAATTATTTAATAGTGTATGATTTTGATTTAATATATTATCATTTTGTTGAATAAGTTGTGTTAAGGTGGTATCTAAATCACTTTTATCAACCTTAATCTCTTTCTTTATAATACTGTTTTTAACAATAATAGAGATTTTATCTGTACCAATTTTACCATCTTCTGCTATAGCAGATAGCTCAAATTTCAATCTCATATCACCATCAACCATAGGGCTAATAAACGAAGCATCTAAACTATTAGAATCTATAATATCAACCATAATACCAGCCACTTGAGTCCATTTATAACTTTTAATCTCTTTGCTATAACTACCCTCTCCATTTAAAAATACTGTTATGTTCTCATCCACATTTTCATCATCACCAGCATCTGCCATTGGTAAATCTTGCAAAGTAATTATAATCTCATCTTCAGCTATTTGACCATCATCATCTGTAACTGTTAATTTAAACTTTAAAATCTCCTCTTTTTCAATCACAGGAGCAATAAAATATGCATTTGGTGTATCTGCATTAATAATCTCAACAGATGTCCCCTCTATTTGACTCCACTTATAACTTACAACAGTTCCATCACTATCAGTTGCACTACCATTTAATGTTACTTTTGTTTTCTCATCTACACTTTTATTTTCTCCTGCATCTGCAACAGGTTCAGGTAAATTATTAATTAATACATTAATATAATCTGTTGTATAAATATTACCACTATTATCAATAACAGTTAGACGAAAATATAAATCAAGAGATTTATCTACATTTGGAGCCATAAAATATGCATTTGGTGTATCTGCATTAATAATCTTAACAGATGGAGTTTTATCATCTTGATATTGAGTCCATTTATAACTTACAACTGTTCCATCACTATCAGTTGCACTACCATTTAATGTTACTTTTGTTTTTTCATCAACACTTTTATTTTCTCCTGCATCTGCAATAGGTGGCATATTTGCCCCAATTCGTCCAATCTTTCTATAATCAGAAATATAAGGGGCAGAAAAATTTATAAATCTTGCACAATCAGCACTATCTGTACCATCTCCTGCTATACCAGTAGCTACACCTTTATAGTCTATATTTGGGTTAGAGTAATGTTGTATACCTATTCGCCCATCTGTATTATATCCCATAATTGTGGTTAAATTTTTATTATCTGCTTTAAACCAATAACCATTAGCATATTTATTATACTCTTGAAGACCTTCATCATAATCTATTCTTGTTTGTGCATCATGATGACAACCAAATATATGTCCTAATTCATGAGCAAAAGTTTCTTCTCCTAGTTCTGTTTCTATATCTGCCATTCCTATAGCATAATCAGGACTTATTTGAAGATAATTTTCTCTATCATAAATTGAATGATGAGCTACTCCTCCTCCTGTTACAATCCTATTAATATATTGATTACCAGTTTTTCTAAGCACAAATACAACATCTGCTTTATACTCTTCTCTTAGTTTAAAAAGTTCATCATCAGGATTTATCATCTTTTCTTGTGCTTCTTCTAGTAATTTTAATTTATCTTCCGTATCCGAATCAAATGTAATCTTCTCGCTACCAGCGATGCTTATTGTTGCATTAATTGCACTTTTACTAAAAGCAGTATTAGTATAATCAATCAAAGAGTTTAGCTTACTATCCACCGTGCTTTGATTTTTATTACACCACTCCCAAAAAGCTTCATTATATATAAATAAAATTGTTACATCAGGTTTTACATCTGAGCGTAATTTATATCTTTTATCTTTTGAAATCATAATGCTATTAGTACTATCCAAATCAACTTTTATAACATCACTTCTTTGATGTTTTAAACTACTATTACTATCTGAACAACCTATAAAAATTAAAAAAATAGCATTTATCAAAAACCATTTTAATATCTCTTTTCTCATATTTTCCCTTTATTAATAAATCTTATTTTTTTAATTAACATCTTGTAACACTCGGAAGTGACGGCTTCAGCCTCACCTATTTGGTAAAGCTAAGCACCACTTTTAAATATTTTAATTATATTGGAGTGAGAATATTCCGATATATGTATTTATTAACGAACACAACGGATATATTTAGAGTAAGTCTTACGAGCAGAAGATACTTTACCGTCTTTAAAGTATACAGCATATGAACTAGCATAATATTGTTGAAGAATAGTAGTAGAACTTAGATAATAATTAGTAGTACTAGTATTCTTAAACTTACTATCAATAGTAGGTGCTAATTTATCTATAATAAGAGATTTAAGCTCATTAATATTTGGCAATCTCCAGTCTCCATTATCTAGTTTTAAATCTTCACAATAAGTGATAGCATCTTTAAAAACTCCAGATTTAACCTTTCCATCATTATCACTATAATCATCTTGCCACTCTAACTTAGTCTTATTATCTGTAACAACACCTGCTGAGCTTCTTGTAAAATCTGCTTGAGCCATAACGCTTAACACCATTAAACCATATATTATCTTTTTCATTTTCTTTCCTTTTATTTTTTTAACTTTTTTAAAGCTATCGGAAGTGGTGCTTTAGCTCCACCTTTTGCTGAGGCTAAAGTCCAATTGCGATACCAACCATAATTCCAAAGGGCAACCATAAAGGATTGCCCCTACGACTAATTACCATTTTGTAGGGGTATCCCCCTCGTGGGTACCCTAAAATAAGGATTGCCCTACCTTACACATCTTACAAAATTCTCTGTTGATTTAGAGCTTATTGTTTCTGTTCCATATTCAAAGTTTACCACCCACGCTTTTCTATAAGATGTTTTGCTTGTGCTAAGTGACCAATAAGATGAACTAGCTGTATTGTCAAAACTATCATCTATAGCAGGTTTGTAATTAGCATAATGCACTAACGAAGATAACTCTGCTCTTGTTGGTAATCTCCAGCTTTCTCCTAAACTTCTACAATACTCTCTTGCATCTTCCCAAGATTTCTTGATTGAGTCTGTATCACTATCATCTCTCCACTCTAAATCTAAAACACCATCAATAATATTATTTCCATTATCTTGATAACTTAATGCTCTACCTTTTTCATAATATCCATCATCAAAATCGGTATAATTAATATCTTGTCCTGTTTGTTTAAGATTTTTACTTACATCTGCAATGATTGTCACTAATGATTTATCTGTATCTTCATTTCCATCTTCATCAATAATTTTTAAAGATATACTATGTTCACCATCTTCAATAGTTACATAAATATTTTCTACATTTCCAATATATGAACCATCTTTTTGCCATAAATAACTCTCTATACGTTCTTTGTTTGAGCTATCACTAGCAGATAAAGATACTTTATCTCCTCTAAATACAATTTGATCCTCTCCTGCATGAGCTAATGAAGATAGTTTTGTATTTACACATCGCACAAAGTTTTCTGTAGTTTTAGAGCTTGTTGTTTCTGTTCCATACTCAAAGTTTACAATCCAAGCACTTCTATAAGATACTCTACTTGTGCTAAATGACCAATAAGAACTAGAGGCTGTATTTACAAATTTATCATCAATTGCAGGTTTATACTCATCATATCTAACAAGCCCTGATAACTCATCTCTTGTTGGTAATCTCCAAGTACCACTTAAATCACGACAATAATCAATCGCATCTTGCCAAGATTTTTTCTCAATATCATCTTCATTATCATACTTCCAACTTAAACCTGTAACTTTGTCTAAAATAGAATCTGTAAACTTTTGATAATTAATAGCAATACCTTTTTGATAATATCCATCATCATAATTACTATAAATCGCCTCTTGCCCTGTTTGTTTCATCTCTTTGTTATTAGATGTAACGGTAACAATTAGTGTATCTTCTTTTGTCCCTCCATTTGAATCTGTAGTAACAAGAGTAATTTCATGTTCACCATCTTTAAAATCATCAATCTCAACATCTTTACCCTCTGCTATCTCTACACCATCCTCAAACCAAACATAAGAGTCTATAAACTTTTGTTGAAGTGAGTTACTAGCAGAAAGCTTAACTATATATATCACCCTCTTTTAATATTTGGTCTTCCCCTGCATTTGCTACTGGAGTTGTATTACTTTTTACACATCGCACAAAATTTTCTGTTGTTTTAGAACTTGTTGTTTCTGTACCATACTCAAAATTCACAACCCAACCATTTTTATCATTGGTTTGACTTGTGCTATTTGACCAATAAGACGCTGATGCTGTATGTAGAAAAATCTTATCCATAGCAGGTTTGTAATTACCATAATCAACTAACGAAGATAACTCCTCTCTTGCAGGTAACCTCCATGAATTACCTAAATCAGAACAATATGCTTGTGCATCACTTAGAGTATGCTTAGTATCGCTATTTCTTTTAATATCTTGCCATGTAAGACCTGTAGTTTTATCTAAAACATTAATCTGACATTCATCACCCCTATAAACTTAAAGTAATATAATAAGAAATAAATATATATATTAGGAATATACCATCTGTTTTACAAAAATAAATAAAATAAAAACAAAAAAGTTAGGGCATCTAG
>Ga0256842_1000184_pt1 | contig 54799 bp, 56 predicted proteins | sample 4559240metaG_FD_185973 | JGI IMG/M metagenome (GOLD analysis project Ga0256842, IMG submission 185973) | Hydrothermal vent microbial communities from Guaymas Basin, Mexico - 4559-240 | ecosystem: Environmental > Aquatic > Marine > Hydrothermal vents | place: Mexico: Guaymas Basin | collected... | reverse complement strand
TGCCAGATAATGGAATTTCTTAGATTGCAATCTTTGCCTATCTTGCTATTTTTGCCTATGCAGACATTGCTTAATATGCTGTTTTTTTCAACCGTTACGCCATCATCTATAACAACCGTATCTATTATTTTAACATTATCGCCCAATTGAAAATCGCCAAGTGCATACAAAACGCCTTCTGCAAACTCTATTTTTCTACCCTTTGGCTTGATGTTTACCCTTTTGAAGAATATATCTTTATGGACTTCTCTGTAGCTGTCTGGATTGCCTACATCACGCCAATATCCATCAAGCGTATAGCCCATTAAATCGATACCTTCTTTCATTAAAAGCGGAAACAGGTTTTTAGCAAAATCAAAGCTCTCCCCTGAAGGCACAAAGTCCAATATGTCGGGTTCTATTACATAGATACCTGTGTTTATTGTATCACTGAAGACTTCTCCCCAGCTAGGTTTTTCTAAAAACTTCTCTATTTTTCCGTCGCTATTTGCTATTACGACGCCAAATTGCAGTGGATTATCTACAGAAGTTAAACCTATGGTCAGTTTTGAGCTTTTCTTAAAGTGAAAATCTATTATCTTTGAAAGGTCAAAGTCTGTAATCACATCGCCACTTACAACGATAAATGTCGTATCTAAAAACTCTTTTGCTTTTTTGACTGCTCCTGCTGTTCCATAGTCGGCATCGGGTAAAACATAGTCTATTTTTACATTCCACTTTGAGCCGTCCTTAAAATAATCCTTTACCACATCAGGCAGAAAATAAAGCAGTATTACTATCTCATTGATTCCTGCCTTGATAAGGTTTTCAAGCATATATTCCATCATCGGTATGTTCATAACGGGCACCATTGGTTTTGGCGTTGAATGTGTCAACGGCTGTATCCTTGTTCCAAAACCGCCTGCCATAATAACACCTTTAACTTTATTCATCTTTAACTCCCTTTGAAATTTATATTTATGTATCAAAAGTATAGGTACAATTACCAGTATTGTCAACTGTAAACTTGCATTTTAGTTTTCTTTCTTAGTTTTGCATTTGATTTTATATTTTGTATAATAAATTACCTTGAATAATCAAACAAAAAAAGAGCGATGGCTTTTGGGTTCATTTGCTCTAAATGTAACACTTGCCATATCAAAATTAACAATAGGTTTTTTCACAAATTCAAGCGTAATAATAGCAGACGGAATACATAGCATTTCCGATATAATAAATTCCATATTAATGTATGCTTCTATAAAACTTGCCGGTAAAAAAACAAAGAGATTTCCGTTTGGTTTGCATAAATTGGAAGATTTTGCCGCTCTGTTTGGCTCTATTGCGGTAATGTATGCAGGATATAAGATAGTTATGACAACAATACTGTCAGGAAAACACATGCCTATAAATCATATTTATATAGCTGTTGGTTTTCTTATGCTTGTATTGTTTTCTCAGGCTACTTTTGCTTTTTTTGAGTTTAAATCATCAAAATCGTTAAATTCACCCGGTGTAAAAACAGACCTGTTAGATTGGCTTTTGGATATGGGTACGACTATCGTTGCCATCTTAGGTATAATTTTAACCTATAATAATATTCCGTATGCTCAGCAGATTGCCGTTGGGTTTATTGTTCTTATGATATTTCACGGGGCTTACGGTATACTAAAGGATGCTGTGTTGACGCTTCTTGATGCATCGGTCGATAAGGAAACTATAAAGCAGGCTGAATCCATTATAAAATCATATCCTGAAGTTGAAGATGTTGATATGCTTTTTATAAGAAAAGCCGGCAGTATACTGATAGCCGATGCGGTTTTAAGGATAAAAGAAAAAAATGTCTACAAAGCTCACAGCATAATAGAAAATATAGAAAAGGATTTAAAAAAGAATATCGAGCATTTAAAAATTATAACGATACATTATGAACCGTCAAAAACAATGCATAAAAAACGTGCATATTTTCTTACAAAAAACAAAGAAATGGCAAGAAAACTTAAGGATGCTATGTATATTAGGGTTGAAGAGATTGATGAAAAAAATGGCGTTATTAATTCTACTGAATATGAAAATCCTTACTACGAAAACCAAAAAGGCCACTTTATGAAGCTATCGGCATGGCTTGCAAAAAACGGTATATATGAAATTGTTTTGGATACTGAAGAGATAAGCGAAGATAAGCTTAAGTTCTTAAAAGATTTGGGTATAGATGTTGTAAGCAAATAATTTCTTGACTGATAGAAGTCGGAATTGTATTTTTAAGCTATGAACAGATACCTTTTTACCTTTCTTGTGATAATTTCTATTTTTATTCAGTCGTGTGTTGATTTTAGGCCGTTTAGGGTAGGAGATAATATAGACAACGATTGGAAGATTAGTAATTTAAGCGCAACAAAAAAAGCATTAAACATAGCTGCTGAATATTTATGCTATAACGACAAAGCAATGGAAAATATAGCCGTAGGGTATTTTGTAGGTTTAGATTCTGATGATACGTATGAAGGAGAGCTGCTTGCCTATGATTTTCAGGATAGCCTAATGAACAAATGTAAACTAAAAACCTATACGTTAAATACTTTAGATTATGTTGATAACTCAAATTACATAAAATTAGTTAAAAAGCCTGATAAAAAATATGAATATTTGGTTTACGGAATATACAGATATAGAAATAAAGGTTATGATTTGAGTATAGTTATATACAATTTAAATAAGATGGAAGTTGTAAAGGTGTTAAGAGAGCGTATAATGATACATAACGCTACAATAGAAATAAATACTCTACATATTCCACAAGAGATAGAGCTAAGATGAAAAGAATAATGTTATGTTTTGTATCTGCTATTGTCCTACTAACTTCTAAATCTCTTGCATACCAAACTTCAATATTGCATCTGACAGGAAGGCATAGTCCTTTAACTGCCAATAATAAAATGGTGATTCCAACTATTATTTTGGGTATATTAATATTTATTCTTACATTAGCAACCATCTATGTATATGTAAAGGTATCGAAAGAGATAAAAAAAAGAAAATATCAATATAAGGAATGTGAAAATGAAAACAGAAAAAAATTACGTAGAAGATAAATTTCTTGAAAATGCTCTAAATAGATTAAGGCAAAATTACTTTTCAAAACGTAAGAAGATAGAAAAGATGTATGATATAGAATTATTAAAAGAAAAAGTTAAACAAATTAAACAAAAATCTATAGATGCTTTAGATGACAATCTTCAAAAATTCATAGATATCTTAAGGAATGAGAATATCAATGTAGTTTTAGCAAATGATAAAACTGATGCGCAAAATATTATATACGACATCTTAAAAAAAGAGAATGCAAAGATTGTTGTAAAATCAAAATCCCTAACAACCGAAGAGATTGAGCTAAACGCCTTTTTAAAGGAAAAAAACATTGATGCTATAGAAACGGACTTGGGCGAGTGGCTTGTTCAAATCAACAACGAGCCGCCTACTCATATGACCGCTCCAGCCATACATATGCCAAAAGAAAAGATTAACGAACTTCTTAATAGGGTTTTTAGAAAAAACTTACCACTTGAAATAAAAACAATGGTCGATTTTTCTAAAAACAAGATTAGGGAATATTTCGATAAAGCCGACGTTGGCATTATCGGAGCAAATATAGCGTCATTGGAAAGTGGTTCGTTTTTTATAGTAAGCAACGAAGGCAATATACAAAACGTCATAAGACAAAAAACAGTAATATGCTTGATGGGTATAGACAAGATAGTCAAAACCGACAAGGAAGCATTTGAAATCCTTGAACTTTTACCAAAAGCCGCAACAGGTCAAATAGCAACGAGTTATATAGATATATTAAAAAAGCCTTACGGCAAATTCTTTGTAGTGCTATTGGATAACAAAAGAAGCAATATTAAACAAGATAAAGTTTTTAAAAACATATTAACCTGCATACGTTGCGGTGCATGTCAAAACGCTTGTCCTGTCTATACAACCGTAAGTGGTGCTTTTTTTAGGGGCAAAACCTACGCAGGACCTATCGGTATACTTTTGTCGTATCTTGTTCAAGATACGCCCGATATCAGAGAATACGCAAATCTTTGCATAGGCTGTATGGCGTGCGATGAGATATGCTCATCAAAGATTAACCTTCAAGAGATGATACTTTCTATAAAGGCAAAAAACACAAAAAATACGCCGGGTGTTAAGGGTTTGATTATAAAGCATTTGGAAAATTACTATGAATTCTTGCGTATAGGAGCATATATAAGCCACTTTTTATTTAAAAAAGAATTTAAAACAAATATAGAAGCCATAGATAAGGCTTTGGGTTTGGATTATAGACCGCTTCCCGGTATAAATGTCTCGTTTGATACGATAAAAACCGAAGATTCAAACATATGCCTATTTGCAGGATGTTCGACGAACTTTTTATACAAAGAGTTGGGAGAAAGTGCTCTATCCGTTTCGGAAAAATTGGGCATGAAATTACGCGTAATAAAACAAAAGGCGTGTTGCGGAGCGCCGGCTTGGTATAACGGCGAAGAAAAATCGGCAAAAAAGGCTGCAAATATAAATATAGAATATCTACTGTCTCTTGGTTGCGACAAGATTCTGTTTTTAGACCCGCATTGTGCACATATGATAAAGCGAGATTATTTGTTTTTAGTAGATGATAAAAATGCTCAAGAGTTGAGCAAAAAGATAGAGTGTGCAGGTTCTTTTTTTATTGATATTATCAATGGTGAAAGTTTATCTAAAAAAAGAATGGGTGCATTCTTGGGTTATCATCATCCCTGCCACCTAAAACGTGGATTGAACTATTCTGAAAAAATTCATAACTTTATAAAAGCAAACGAACCCAATTTTATCGAAATTGAAGATTCTGACAGATGTTGCGGTTTTGCGGGCAGCTATTCCATAATGCATCCCTATATATCAAAAAAACTTTTATCTGATAAAATAACATCTATAACAAAAGCAAATCTACAAACACTCATTACGGCATGCCCTGGATGTATGATGCAAATCGCAGGCGGGTTTAAAGCCAATGGTATAAATATAGAATTATTGCATTTTGTAACCTATTTGGATAAAATACTCTAAAATTTCGGAGGGGTTTTTATGGGTTTTGAATATAAAAATGGTGAATTATACGTCGAAAACTTAAAAGTAAGGGATATTGTCAAGGATGTTAAAACGCCGGCATACATATATTCCAAAAAACATTTTCAAGAACAGTTTGAAAAATTCAACAAAGCATTTACAAGAGAGCATTGTGTGTCGTTTGCTATAAAGGCAAATAGCAATTTGAGTGTTATAAAAACGTTTGCAGAACTTGGAAGCGGAGCTGATATTGTATCAAAAGGAGAACTCTTTAGGGCACTCAAGGCTGGCATAGACCCGTCTAAAATTGTTTTCAGCGGTGTAGCAAAAACCGACGATGAGATAGAATATGCCATAGAAAATGGTATTATGATGATGAATCTTGAGTCTTTAGATGAACTTTATGCTGTTGATAGGGTTGCAAAAAAACTAAACAAAAAAGGTAGAATAGCATTCAGGGTTAATCCCGATGTTGACCCAAAAACGCATCCATACATATCAACGGGTTTAAAAAAGAATAAATTCGGTATACCATACGAAGAAGCCTTTGATGCCTATATGCAGGCAAAGAATTTGGATAATATAGAAATATATGGCATTCAATTTCACATAGGAAGTCAATTGTTAGATTCTACGCCAATTTATGATGCATCGGTTAAGGTTGCGGAGTTAATGAGAAAACTTCAGGATAGCGGTATCGAACTAAAAGCGATAGATGTAGGCGGAGGCTTGGGAATAGTTTACAACAAAAAAGAAGACAATCCACCTTCTGTCGAGACATATGCAAAACAGATAGAAGATGCGTTTAAAGAATTTCCAAATGCGCTTTTAGTTTTGGAGCCTGGTAGGTTTTTGGTTGGAAACGGCGGTATTATGGTAACCAAAGTTGTATACCATAAAACAAACGGTAAAAAGAATTTTATCATTGTAGATGCTGGAATGAACGACTTAATAAGACCGTCTCTTTATGGTGCATTCCAAGAAATACAGCCGATAACCCAAAAAGGTAACAAAAAGATTGTTTGCGATATAGTTGGTCCAATATGCGAAACAGGTGATTTTCTTGCAAGAGACTATGAGATTGAAGATACCGAAAATGGACAATATTTAGCCGTTTTTAGTTCGGGAGCTTACGGCTTTACGATGGCAAGCAACTACAATTCAAGACCTAAAGCCGTAGAAGTTATGGTAGACAACGATGCGTATAAAATAATAAGAAAGAGAGAGTCTTTAGAAGACTTAATTAAAGGTGAAACATTATGAAAAAGATACCATTTTTTAAGATGAATGGAAGCGGCAACGATTTTATAATAATAAATAATAAAGAACATATAGTGGAAGATAATATAGATATTCCTATGGAAGAGTTCGTAATTAGGGTATGTAAAAGGGCTTTGTCCATAGGCGCAGACGGTTTGATATTGATAGAATCGGATGATGAATATGATTTTAGATGGAGATTTTTTAATAACGACGGTAGCGAAGTGGAGATGTGCGGAAATGGTTCAAGGTGTGCAGCACGTTTTGCTTATTTAAATAATTTAGCTCCGCTTGCCATGAAATTTAGAACGCTTGCCGGCGTTATACAGGCTCAAATTACCGGATTAAAAACGGTTAAAGTTCAACTTACCAAACCCAAAGATTATAAAAGCGACATAAGCTTAAATGGAATAGACTATACAGCGCACTTTATCAATACGGGCGTTCCGCATGTTGTATATTTTGTTGACGATGTTGACAGTGTTGATGTAAAAGATGTAGGCGCAAAAACAAGGTATCACGAATACTTTGAGCCCGACGGAACAAATGTCAATTTTGCCGAAGTTGTAGATAATAACACTATTAAGATAAGAACATACGAAAGAGGCGTAGAAGACGAAACGCTCGCCTGCGGAACCGGCTCGGTAGCCGCAGCTTTAATTGCAATTATGCATAAAAAGGTTTCTTCTCCCGTTTCTATTGAAACAAAAAGCGGAAACATATTAAAGGTATATGCAGAAATAGATGAAGAAAATGTAAAGAGCGTTTTTTTAGAAGGAGATGCACTTTTAACCTATATAGGTACGATGACGGAAGAGGCCTGGGAATACTAAAAATTTATGGGGGGTTATTATGTTTGAACTAAAAGGGGCGATGGTTGCTATTGTTACACCTTTTAAAAATAATGTATTTGACGAAGAAACGTTTAGAAAGCTAATAAAAAGACAGATAGATGCAGGCATTGACACGATAGTTCCATGCGGAACAACGGGCGAAGCTGCAACTATGGATTTAAGTGAATATGAAAAGGTGGTAGGCGTAGCCGTTGACGAATGTAAGGGAAAAGTGCCTGTATTGGCTGGAGCTGGAACAAATAATACAAAAAAAGTAATAGAAATGGCAAAGCTTGCTGAAAGTTTAGGTGCTGACGCTATCCTATCGGTTTCTCCATACTACAACAAACCAACTCAAGAAGGTCTATATCAGCATTACAAAGCCATAGCCGAAAATATAAAGATAGGTTTGGTTTTATATAATGTTCCAGGCAGAACGAGCGTGAATATCTTGCCTGAGACTGCAATAAGACTGTCAGAGATTGACAACATAGTAGGGATAAAAGAGGCAAGCGGTTCTTTAAACCAAGTCTCAAAGATAATAGAAGGCAAAAAGGAAAATTTTGAAGTCATAAGCGGAGACGATTTCTTGACGCTGCCTATGATGTCGATAGGTGCAAGTGGTATTATATCTGTTACGGCAAATGTAGAGCCAAAACTTGTAGCTGAGCAGTACGACGCTATCGTAGCAGGCGACTACAACAAAGCAAAAGAGCTGCATCATAGATTATTTAAACTGCATGAAGCAATGTTTTATGAAACAAATCCTTTGCCGGTTAAAACATCTTTGTACTTGATGGGTTTGGTTGAAGAAGAATTTAGACTTCCGCTTTGCAAGATGGGTGATACAAACAAAGAAAAACTCAAAAATGTTTTAAAAGAAATGAACCTTCTATAAAATAAAAAGGAGAAGTTTCAATGATAAGAACGATAGTTAGCGGTGCAAACGGCAAGATGGGAAGAAGAATCTGTGCTTTAATGGAGCAGGATAATGAACTTGAACTTGTAGGTGCTATAGAACATAAGGAATCTCCAGAGATTGGAAATGATATTGGAGTTATTTGCGGTATAGGCAAGAAAGATGTAGAGTTACAGTCAGACCTTGAGTATATAATAGACAAAGGCGAAGTAATAATAGATTTTTCAACACCTGAAGCGACACTGTCTCATGTTAGGATTGCTGCAGAAAATGAAAAGGCTATCGTTGTTGGAACTACAGGATTGACAGATAAAGAGATAGAAGAGATTAGAAGGCTATCCGTTAGAATCCCTATAGTTCTTGCGCCTAATATGAGTTTGGGCGTTAATATACTCTTTAAACTTGTTGAAGATGTGGCAAAAGTATTGGGCGAAGATTATGATATAGAAATTGTAGAGATGCACCATAGATTTAAAAAGGATGCACCAAGCGGAACGGCTTTGAAGCTTGCTGAACATGCTGCAAACGGTATCGGCGAAAAGCTTGAAGATGTTGCATGTTATGGTAGGGAAGGTTTGATAGGTGAAAGAAAAAAGAAAGAGATAGGCGTAATGAGCCTGCGCGGCGGAGATGTTGTGGGCGACCATACGGTTGTGTTTGCAGGTTTGGGAGAAAGACTTGAGCTTACACACAAAGCAACATCAAGAGACACATTTGCTTTGGGAGCATTAAGAGCGGCAAAATGGGTGATAGATAAATTGCCCGGATTTTATAATATGCAGGATGTCTTAGGTATAAAATGAAACTAAAAGAATATTGCGGCATTGTAGGTGTATATAACAAGAGTGAGGCTGCCAATTATGTTTATTTAGGGCTTCATGCCTTGCAACACAGAGGACAAGAAGCAGCAGGTATAGTATCGACCGATGGCGGACAATTCTATGAATACAAGGGTTATGGCCTTGTTAATGAAGTGTTTAATAAAAATGCTATATCGTCATTAAAGGGAAAAATTGCTGTTGGCCATAATAGGTATTCTACTTTTGGTGATGATTCCGTAGCCAATATCCAACCGCTGTCGGCTCAATTTGATATGGGTAAGATTGCTGTTGCCCATAATGGCAATATAGTAAATGCCAATATTATTAAAACAGAGCTTGTTAAGGATGGAGCAATATTTAATTCAAATTCCGATACGGAAGTTATAATTCATCTTATAGCAAGAAGCCAAAAGGAAACATTTTTAGAAAGATTAAAGGATGCCTTAAGGGTTTTAAAGGGCGCTTTTTCTTTGATTGTTATGAGAGAAGACGCTCTTTATGCTATAAGAGACCCTTGGGGCTTTAGACCTTTATCTATGGGTAAGCTGGATGATTCAATAGTATTTGCCAGTGAGAGTTGCGTGTTTGATTTGATAGGTGCTGAATTTATTAGGGATATTAATCCGGGAGAGATGGTTATAGCAGGCAATGAAGGCGTAAAGCATTATGAAGATGTATTTAATGAAATCAAAGAATCTAAATGTGTGTTTGAATATATATACTTTGCGCGACCTGACTCATATCTATGGGGAAAGCATATATATTCGATAAGAAAAAAAATGGGTGAAGTATTGGCTGAAGAGTCGCCTGTTGATGCTGATATAGTTATACCCACGCCCGATTCCGGTGTCCCTGCTGCTTTGGGTTTTTCCCAAAAATCCGGTATACCCTTCGATTTTGGATTGATAAGAAATCATTATGTGGGTAGAACATTTATAGAGCCAGCACAATCGATAAGGCATTTTGGCGTAAGATTAAAACTCAACCCAGCAAAGGATGTTCTTAAAAATAAAAGAGTTATAGTTATTGATGATTCGATAGTCAGAGGAACAACGAGTAAAAGAATAGTGAAAATGTTAAAAAGTGTCGGCGCAAAAGAAGTGCATATAAGAATAGCATCGCCACCCGTTGTATCTCCATGTTTTTACGGTATAGATACGCCAACCAAGAAAGAACTGATAGCTTCATCTCACACTATAGAAGAGATAAGAAAATATACTACCGCAGACTCTGTTGCGTATCTTTCTTTAAACGGGCTAAAAAAGGTGGTTGGAGAGAGCGGCTACTGTTTTGCCTGTTTTAACGGAGAATATCCTATAGAATTTGATAAGTGATGCGTCTTGATAAAGAATCCTTAGATATAATAAAAAACAATACACCACCGATTTTATTTCGTGTAAGATTTATAGAAGATGAGCTTTTGAGTATAGAAGAATCTTGTAATGACAATATATATGGCAATGTGCTTGTGTATGCTGAAGAAAAGGACTATGTTTTTGACATTGCATACCAGTATAAAGATAGAATAGATTATTTGTTTTTTGTTAATACTACTCAAGATAATATTGAGATTATAGCAAAACCTAAAAAGATTTTAAAAGATATAGAAGAAGTATTCGACGATATATCTTTAAAATTGAAAAAAATTGAGAAAAGAAAAGAACAGGTAGAACTTTCTAACAAGATAAAACAAACCTTGGATAATGGGCGTTTAGGAATATTTGAAGCGCCTACAGGTACGGGTAAGAGCTTGGCTTATCTTGTGCCGTCTATTTTATATTCTAAGAAAAATAGAAAAAAGGTGGTTATATCAACAAACACTATAAATCTTCAAAAACAGCTTATGGAAAAGGATATACCAATCCTAAAATCTATTTTGGATTTTAAGGCAAAGTTGGCGTTAGGCAGAGGCAATTATCTATGCAAAAGAAAGTTGGACGTTCTATTTGAGAAAGGTAATATTTTTTTATTTGAAAATGATGTTTATAAAAGACTTAAGGATTTTGCGCGGCATTCAAATACAGGCTTGAAATCAGATTTTTTTAGCGAAAAGCATAATGTGGATAATAACCTGTGGGATAGCGTAGGCAGTTCTTCGAAATCTTGTGCTCATTCAAAGTGTAAGTACTATAAAAACAGATGTTTTTATTATAAAGCCAGACAATCTTTGGAGTCTGCCGATTTAATAGTTGCAAACCATCATATAGTGCTTTCAGACGCCTTGTTGGGTGAAGCTAAAATACTGCCTGATTATAACGCCATAGTGTTTGATGAAGCTCATAATCTTGAAAAAAATGCTACAAACTATTTTACAAAGACGGTATCAACAGCAGAGATAAATCGTTTGCTTGATAGATTTTATACAAAAAAAAGAAAGAAAGAGAGTGGGCTTTTTTTATATCTTGAAGACGATGCAGTTAAAGAAAAATTAAAAGAATCTATAATAAAAGCAAAAGATGTTATAGATAACATACTATCTTCACTGAAAGTTACCCAAGAGATAACTGTAAACAAAGATAACTACTCTAAATTTGAAGATATGATACGCTCTGTGATAAATGCTTTGAATGATGTAGTGATAGTCTTAAAAGATGTAAAAAAAAGTAATCAGGAAGAAAGATTGATAGATTTATTTTCTCTTGCTCAGATTTTAGAAGAAAATATTTCCATACTGTTAGATTTTGATAGTATTGACGATAATGATAGCATAAAATGGATAAAAGTTGCATCACATTATGTGCATTTTAATATAACGCCTTTGGATGTTGCCGACTATTTAAAAGAAAAGATATATGCAAACACAGAAAGTTCTATATTTATTTCAGCCACAATATCTGTGGGTGGTAGTTTTGATTTTTTTAAAAAAAATGTAGGCATTGATGAAGCTGATGAATTTATAGTAAAAACCAATTTTGATTATGAAAATATGAGCAGATTGATTATATTGAAGGATGCTCCGCAACCAAATTCAGAACAATATACGGATTTTTTATCGTCTGCCGTTATCAGTCTTGGAAATTCTTTGGTAAAGGCTAATATTGGCTCTTTGGTTTTGTTTACTTCTTATAAAATGTTGAACAATACCTACGATAAGGTTTATAATAAACTAAAGAAGATGGGTTTTAATGTTTTGAAGCAGGGTGATTTTGATAATTTTAGTCTTTTGGAAGAGTTTAAAGATAAAAGAGGTTTTTTGTTTGCGACGAGTAGTTTTTGGGAAGGTATAGATGTGAAGGGTGATGCTTTATCGGTTGTGTTTATTGTAAGGTTGCCATTTGAAGTGCCCAATACGCCTATTGAACAATCAAGATACGATATGATGGAGCGTCAAGGCATAAATTCATTTTTCGAATATTCCCTGCCAAAAGCTGTATTGAAATTTAGGCAGGGATTTGGACGCCTTATAAGGAGTAAAGATGATAAGGGAGTGATAATTGTTTCAGATTCCCGTATAGTTTCTAAATCCTATGGAAGGCTCTTTATTCAGTCTCTACCTAAGATTAAAAAAAAGGTGGTGAATAGTTATGAGATTAAGAGTTCTGTTTGCGATTTTTTTAATTGCTGTTAGTTTGTATTCATGCACAACATTTAAGGGTGTACCTTCGAAAGAGAGCGTTAACGGAACATTTAACGCATTCTATAATCAAAAGGTATTTGAAGGTTTTTTTAGTATATCAAATAGTAATCTGAGATTTGATGTAGTAAACACTTTTGGTTTTAGTGTCTACGGTATTTATGCCGATGATAATGATGTGTATTTAAAGGATTATCAAAGTGGAAACACTTACGAAGATATAGAAGTGAACGGAGAAGATTTGTCTTTATATAAACCTTTAATTATATACCTAATGAAAAATTTTGACACAATCTGCAAAAGAAATACAAAGAAAAATCTGCTTGTTTTGTCATGTAAGAGTTTTGGTGAAAAGATATTGCCTACATCTATAATTCTTCAAGATGATAATTATAGAAGGTTAAGGATGAACTTCTACAACATAAAAATAAAAGTAAACAAAGGAGCTATACAGTGAGTCTTTATACGGTTGCTTTTTTGGTATTTTTGATAAATCTACCGTGCGGATATATGAGAGCCAAAAGTGAAAAACTTTCTAAAAGTTGGTTTATTTGGGTTCATACACCTATACCGTTTGTTATTGCTTTAAGAATATTGTCTGGTTTGGGTTTTCATCTTTATACATTTCCTATAATGGTTGGCGCTTATTTTTTGGGACAGTTTACAGGTGGACAATTTGTTTTGCTTTCTGCCAAAAAACAAGTCAAAGATGAATAAAAGAATAGAAGAATTAATAGAAAGATTGGGTTTAATAGAGCACGAAGAAGGCGGATATTTTTTTAGGATTTTTTACTCAGATAACACTGTTTTTTCTAATAGACACAAAAAAGAACGACGTGCTTTGTCGAGCATATATTTCCTTTTGACTAAGGATAATAGTGTTAGCCGTTTTCATAAACTTCAATCTGACGAAATATGGCATTTTTATGAAGGCGATATGTTGAGATTGCATATAGTAGATGAAAAGGGTTTGGAGTATAGGTCTCTAACAATTGGCAGTAAAACCGAAGAAATATCGTATTGTGCTGTTGTTCCTGCTAACTGTTGGCAGGCTGCTGAAACTGTTGGTGAATATTCTCTTGTGGGATGTAGCGTCGCTCCAGCATTTGAATATGATGATTTTGTTATGCTTCAAGATATTGCATATACAAAAGAAAAAATAATTACAAGATTTCCTGAACTTAAAAGGTTTGTATAGATAGAAAAAATGCCCTAAAATGTTGGTGGGTGGTTAATCCATATTACTTCTGTTTGCTCATCTGTTGGGTTTGCCCATCTGTGTGGGATATTTGATTTATAGACTGCAGAATCGCCTTCTTCTAATACGTATGTTTTTCCGCCAACCTCTATCTTTAATTTACCTTTTATTACTATAGCAAGCTCTTCTCCATCATGCGAATGAGGGGATTGTCCGCTGGATGCACCACCTTCCAAGTACATATAAAGAGCTTCTATTGTGGTATCCGAAAATTGAGGTCTCAATAATTCATATTTTACTCTTGAACGTTTATTTTCAAATTTTCCTCTTTGAGATTTTTTAACAACTATTGAATCAAGGGTTTGTTCTTCTTCAAAAAGACTTATTATATTTGTATCGAGAGCATCGGCTATCTTTCTTAGGCTTGATATGGTTGGAGAAACTTTATCACGTTCAACTTGGGATAAAAAACCTAAGGAGCAACCCGATTTTTTGCTTAGGTCTCTGAGTGTCATATGTTTTTCTGTTCGTAAACTTCGAATCTTTTCGCCAAGTTTCATAGCGTTTCACTTATAGAACTTTTTTTTAAAAAAATCAAGAATAAACGACCCCGAATGTTCGGGGTCTGGGGGTGTATGAATTTACATTTCTCCAAGATAGCTTTTTCTAACTTGTTCGTTGTTAAGTAGTGCTTTAGCTTCATCTTCAAGTGTTATTGCGCCATTTTCCAGCACATATGCATAGTGTGCTATCTTTAGGGCTTGGGCAGCATTTTGTTCTACCAGTAAAACTGTCATACCTTTTGAGTTTAGCATCTTAACTATGTCAAAAACCTCAGCAACAATTTTTGGTGCAAGACCAAGAGATGGCTCATCCAACATAAGTAGAGATGGTTCGCTCATTAGCGCTCTTGCCAAAGCAAGCATCTGCTGTTCGCCGCCTGAGAGTGTTCCTGCCTTTTGGTTTGCTCTTTCTTTAAGGATAGGGAATAGTTCAAAAGCCTTTTCGTATAAAGGCTCAAGTTCGGAGTGCTTTTTATTGAATCCACCCATCCTAAGGTTTTCAAGTATGGTCAAATTAACAAAAACATGTCTGCCTTCAGGCACAAGCGATATTCCCATATTTGATATTTTATGAGCTTGCTTGCCTCTTATATCATGTCCTAAAAATTTTATATTGCCTTTGGATTTTACCAATCCTGCAATTGCTTTCAGTGTGCTACTTTTACCTGCTCCGTTTGCTCCGATAAGTGTAACTATTTTTCCTTCGGGAACATTAAAAGATATTCCTTTAACGGCATGTATAACGCCGTAATAAACATCCAAATCCTTAACTTTAAGCATTGATGTCTCCTAAATATGCTCTTATAACATCCGGATTTTTTTGAACTTCTTCCGGTTTGCCTTCGGCTATCTTCACTCCATGGTCTAATACGGCTATGGTTTTACATAGGCTCATAACAAATTTCATATCGTGTTCAATCAGAAGGATTGTTAAATCAAATTTGTCCCTTATTTCTTCAATAAAATACATTAAAGACATAGTTTCTTGCGGGTTCATTCCTGCTGCTGGCTCGTCAAGAAGCAACATTTTAGGACCTGTTGCAAGAGCCCTTGCTATCTCAACCTTTCTTCTGTCTCCGTACGGAAGTTCGCTTGCTTTATGATTTGCCTTATCTTGCAAATTAACGCTTTCAAGTAAATCCATAGCCATTTCCGTCATAATTTTTTCGTTTTTTGAAAATCTCGGCAGCCTTAATATGGTATCCAGTAAGTTGTATTTTAATTTATGATGGAAACCGGTTAAGACATTTTCCAAAACCGACAGATTTGTAAATAATCTAATATTTTGAAAGGTTCTTGCCATGCCTAAGGATACAACCTGATAAGGTTTTAATCCTACTATCGGCTTGTCGTAGAAGTATATCATACCCGATGTTGGCTGTAGGTTACCTGTAATCATATTAAAAACGGTAGTCTTTCCCGCGCCATTAGGTCCAATTAAGCCAAAAATCTCTTTTTCGGGAATTTCTACACTAAATTCATTAACGGCAGTCAAGCCGCCAAATTTCATAGTCATTTTATTGCATTTTAATACTGTATTCATTTGTTAGCCACTTTTTTTGTCTTAAATAGTTTAAACAAGCTATCCCAAGAAAACTCCTTTTGACCCATAATACCTTCACGGGCAAAAATCATTATAACGATTAGCAGTATCGAAAATATAACCATTCTCATACCGGGTATTCCCGGTATCGTAAAATTGAAAATATGCATGGGCTGTTCTACAAATCTCAATATTTCAGAGCCCCACACGACAAGTATGGTTGCAATTGCTGTTCCCGTCATACTACCTAAACCACCTATAACTATAATTATCAACAGGTTAAATGTTAAGAAAAATGTAAACAGTGTCGGTGATATTGTAGTTATTAGATGGGCAAGTAATCCACCAGCAACGCCTTCAAAAAAGGCACTTGTTACGAAGGCAATCATCTTTATTTTGAATGTATTTATACCCATTGCAATCGCTGCGTCTTCGTCGTCTCTAACGGCTTTCATAGCGCGTCCAAATTCCGAGTTTATAAGCCTCATTATTATGATTAAAGTAACTACAGCGAATCCCCATGTCCACCATAGGTTTGTGTAATTTTCTATGCCTTTTAATCCAAGCGGTCCATTCGTTATAGATATAGTATTATTTGAAACAACTCTAATTGTTAATCCAAAACCCAGCGTAACGATAGCAAGGTAATCTCCTCTAACCCTAAAAACAGGAAAACCAAGCAGAAATCCAACTATAGCCGTAACAATACCTGCTACGATTAAAGCAGGAAAGAAAGACATATGTAGATTTTGAAGCCATGGCACCATTGGTGATATGATAAACATAGCCTCTTTTTGAGCTGGTGTAAGTGTTAAAATGGCTGCTGTATATGCACCGATAGCGGTAAAGCCGTTTGGCTCCAATGAAAACTGCCCAGTAACACCGTTTATTAAGTTGTAACTTGCTGCAAGCATCAAAAAAATAGCCGTATTGTTTAAAATTCTAATATAGTAAGCGCTTAAGTTATTATTTGCATACCATAAAAACAAAAATAATAAGATTATGGATAATATGGTTAAAATCTGATTTCTTTTCATTTTTAGAAGCGCCCCCTTTCAAGGTCTTCTCCCATGATGCCGGTAGGTTTAAACAGAAGAACGAAAATTAGCAGTAAAAACGCAAAAGCGTCTTTGTATCCTGCCAAAGGAGGGAAAAGGGCAACCGCCAGTATCTCTACTATGCCTATTATGAAGCCACCTATAGCAGCTCCGGGAACTGAGCCTATACCACCCAAAACCGCAGCGGCAAATGCCTTAAGCCCTGGCATAATGCCCATTAACGGATTTATAGATGGATATTTAAGAGCCCAAAATATACCACCTGCTGCCGCTAAGGATGAGCCTATGGCAAACACAAATGATATTATGGCATCGACATTTGCGCCCATAAGTCTGGTTGTATCCATATCTAAAGAAAGAGCTCTCATAGCTATGCCATATTTTGTGTTGTGTAAGATATACATTAAAATAGCCAAGAATGCCAAGGCAACAATCGGAACAATTATGGAAATAACAGGAAGTATAACACCTTTTATATGAAGAGTTCCGCTAAATAATGCAGGTATGGGAAAGGATTTTGGAACACCACCAAAAATAACCAAAAATAGATTTTCCAAGAAAAAAGAAACGCCTATTGCAGTAATAAGGCTTGAGATTCTACTGGCATTTCTTAGCGGTTTGTAGGCAATCTTATCTATAACTACTCCTACAAACGCTGTTGCAAATATTGTTAATAAGAATGCAGCCCACCAAGGCAAAAGCAGTACTGATACTGCTAAAATTGCAATATAGGTACCAACCATCATAACATCGCCGTGGGCAAAGTTGATAAGACGTATAACGCCATAAACCATAGTATATCCGATAGCAATTAAGCCATACAAACTACCTAAGGCAAGTCCGTTAAACAACTGTTGAAGAATTAATGTTGTGTTCATTTTATCAGCTCTCTTTTATTTATATTTTTTGGTTTTTTAAAGAAGCGGGCTTTATGTAAAGCCCGCCGAATAGATGGATTATTAGGGGTTAACCGTTGTAACATATACGAATTTACCGTCTTTAACCTGTCTTATTACTGCACTCTTTACGGCATCTCCGTTTACAAGCGTTAATACACCTGTTATGCCATGGAAATTCTTTGTTGACCTAATTGCTTTATTGATTGCTTCGCTTGTAGCATTGCTTCCGCCTGCTCTATTGATTGCATCAACCATAACAAGATAAGCATCAGCTCCCAATGCAGCCATAGCGTCTGGGTCTACATTATAGTTTTTCTTGAATTTAGCCAAGAACTCTTTTCCTACTTTGCCTGCTGTAGCTTTTGGGTCGTAATGGGTTGTAAAGGTTACGCCTTCTACTGCCTTTCCACCAACCTTAAGTAGAGAGTAGGATTCAGCTCCGTCTCCTGCCAATATTGTTTGCTTTAATCCAAACTGTCTTGCCTGCCTTGCAAATAGAGCTAAAGCTTGGTAATAGGTAGGCATATAAATAATGTCAGGATTTTTCCCTTTTATTGCAGAAACCTGTGCTGAGAAATCCTGGTCTTCTGTCTGAACAGATGTTTTTACGACAATTTTTCCACCCATTTTCTTAAAGTTATCTATAAAGAATTTTGCTAATCCCACAGAATAATCCTGAGAAATATCAATTACAACGGCAGCTGTTTTGGCATGTAGGTTGTTGATAGCATATTTTGCTGCAACAGCGCCCTGGAATGGGTCGATAAAACAAACCCTTGAAACATACTTTTTACCCTTTGTAACAAGAGGGTTTGTTGCAGATGATGAAAGTAAAGGAATGCGATTCTTTTCGGCTATTGGAGCAGCAGCAAGCGTATTTCCACTTGCGATTGCGCCTATTATAGCTTTTACGTGATCTTTTGTGATTAATCTACTTACAGCATTTGCTGTTTCAACCTTATCTCCCTTGTTATCCAAGAGGATAAGTTTAATTGTGGCTCCGTCTTTTGTTTTTGGCTCCATATCCTTAGTTATCTGAACACCCTTCCAAGCCATCTGACCAAATGAAGCAATAGGCCCAGTCATTGGCCATACTACACCAATCTTAATCTCTTTTGCAAAACCGTTCGATGTCATGAACATCAAAGCTGCAACAATAACGGCCAAGAAACTAAACAGCTTCTTCATACAACACCTCCCAAACTTAAATTTAGGTAACTTTATTTGAAAAACAATTTTTTGTCAAGCACTATTAAATATTATAGAAATCTCTAAACCAAGCGATAAATTTCTTAACTCCTACTTTAATAGGTGTTGATGGTTTATACCTAAAATCGCTTATTAAGTCTGATACATCGGCATAGGTTGATTCAACATCACCCATCTGCATAGGCATCATATTAATCTTTGCTTTTTTGTTTAAGTTTTCTTCTATCGCTTCTATAAAATCCATCAATTTAACGGGAGAATTGTTTCCTATGTTATAAATTTTGTAGCTTGATGGAGCGCTTGCAGAATCCGGGTTTAAAAAATCGAACAACTCATTAGGTTTTGCAGGATGTTCAATAGTATGAAAAACACCATCTACTATATCGTCAATATAGGTAAAATCCCTTTGCATATTACCGTAATTATATACATCTATAGGTTTATCTTCTAAAATATTTCTTACAAACTTAAATAGAGCCATATCGGGCCTTCCCCAAGGTCCATATACGGTAAAAAATCTAAGTCCTGTTGCTTTAATCCCAAAAAGATGTGCGTATGTATGAGCCATAAGCTCATTTGATTTTTTTGTAGCTGCATATAGGCTTATCGGATGGTCAACGCAATCGTGTTCTGAGAACGGCTGTTTTTTATTTAGTCCGTATACACTTGAAGAGCTTGCAAAAGACAAGTTTTTTATATTGAATTGTCTACAGGCTTCAAGTATGTTCATAAATCCATAAATATTGCTATCTATATATGCATAAGGATTTTCTAATGAATATCTAACACCTGCCTGTGCTGCAAGATGGCATATATTTTCTACTCTATTATATCTTAACAGTTTAAATATATTGTCTTTGTCTTCGAGATTGAGCTTTATAAACTTGAAGTTGTCAAAAATAGAAGATTTAACCATTTTGTTGTATTCTATCTTATCTTTTTCTATGCCGAGTTCTTTTAGTCTTCCGTATTTTAGTTTTACGTCGTAATAATCGTTTATATTATCTATACCGAGAACATCATATCCATTATTTACAAGCTTTTTAACAAGATGAAATCCTATGAAACCAGCCACTCCGCTTACAAGAATTGTTTTCACGCTATCTCCTTTAATATATTTAGTTTTGTTTTTATATTTAATTGTGTTAGATTGTGTATTAAAGACTTATTTACATCTACAGACATAAATGTCTTTACTGTGTATAGTTTATCATTTTCTATGAATTTAATAATAAGAGGTTTTTCACCTTTATACATTGATATCGTTTCTTTTATGGATGTAATTGTTTCAATTTTTGATTCGTCCAATAAGAGCTCTACTTCTTCTATGCGTTTATCCAACTCATCTGTTGTGAATATGTCTTGGGCTATTATGCTTGGTTTATCTGTAGATGTGTCAATTGTTCCCTTAATGATAAGCAGTTCATCGCTTTCCAGTAAATCTGCTTTTGTTTCATACAACTTTGGAAAAACGGTTACTTCAAACGTTCCTTTAATATCCATAAATTTTACAAAAGCCATTGTATCCTTTTTCTTTGTTTTTGTTTTTCTTAAGGATATAGGTATTCCTGCCAAGACTATATTGCTTGATATGGCTTTTGATAAACTTTCGCTATCTACGGTTGCCACACTTTCTATGATGTCTCTATATTTGTTTATAGGGTTTGAGCTAACAAAGAATCCTAAAAGCTCTTTTTCATATTTTAGCACTTCAGCTTCATTCATATCTTCAACATCTTCAAGTTTTGGTAGAATTTCTTTTTGTGAGTCTGCGCCGCCAAATAGAGCTTGCATCTTCTTTGGTTTATCATTCTTTTTGTTTGCCCATTCCAAAAGATTATCCAAAGAAGCAAGCAAACTTGCTCTATTATCGTGAAGAGAGTCGAAACATCCGCTTTTTATTAAACTCTCCAAAACCTTCCTATTTACCTTTCTTGTATCAACCCTTTTAAGAAAGTCAAATATAGATTCAAATCGTCCTTCTTCTCGAACCTTTATTATGTTTTCTATAGCTGCGCTGCCAACGTTTTTTATAGCGCCAAATCCAAATCTTATTACTTTATTGCCTTCCTTGTCGGCAACGGCAAAATCTTGGAAACTATCATTAATATCAGGTGGTAAAACGGTAATTTTTAGTCTGTTGCACTCTTCAATATATTTAGATATTTTATCCGTATTATTTTTTTCGCTTGTCAAAAGGGCGCTTAAAAAATACTCTTTATAATGAGCTTTTAGATATGCTGTCTGATAGGCGATATAGGCATAAGCCGCAGAGTGGGATTTATTAAAGCCGTATTCTGCAAATTTTGCCATCAAATCAAAGATATATTCTGCTTTTTGTTTATCTATGCCGTTTTTAACGCTTCTTTCTACAAATATAACACGCTGTTCTTCCATAGCTTCTTTTTTCTTTTTACCCATTGCTCTTCTTAAAATATCAGCTTCTCCAAGTGTATATCCGGCAAGCTTACTTGCTATCTGCATTACCTGTTCTTGGTAAAGTATAATGCCGTATGTATCTTTCAATATTTCTTCGAGTTGTGGTAAGGGATACTCTATCTCTTTTTTGCCGTGTTTTCTATCAATAAAATCGTTAACCATGCCGCTTCCTAAAGGTCCTGGTCTATATAAAGCGACAAGTGCTATCAAATCTTCAAAGCAGGTTGGTTTTAGGTCGGTTATAAGTCTTTGCATACCGCTTGATTCAAGCTGAAATACGCCAAGCGTATCGCCCTTTTGTAACAGTTTAAACGTTTCTTTGTCATCAAGCGGAATCTTAGATATATCAAAATTATTTCCTATCAGCTTTACCGTTATATCTATAACCGTAAGGTTTCTCAATCCCAAAAAGTCAAATTTAATCAATCCTACATCTTCCAAATATTCCTTTGAAAATTGGCTAACAAACGCTTCTTCGCCAGCGGGCTTATAGATAGGGCAGCGTTCATATATAGGGTTTTCTGAAATAACAACTCCAGCTGCATGTGTTGACGCATGTCGCTTTACGCCTTCAAGTGTTTTTGATATCTCAAACAGTTTTTTAATCTTGCCGTTTTCTTCTATCTCTTTTTTTAGTTGAGGATTATCCTTTATCGCTTCTTCAAGATTGTCTTTGTCGGGTATCATTTTTGCGATTCTGTCGGCTTCTTTGTATGGAAAACCTAAAACCCTAGCCACATCTCTAACAACGGCTTTTGCCATCATTGTTCCAAAGGTGATAACTTGAGCTACGTTATATTCTCCATATTTCTTTTTAACATATTTTATAACTTCATCCCTTCTTTCAACGCAGAAATCTATGTCGATATCGGGCATTGTTATACGTTCTGGATTTAGAAATCTTTCAAATAGTAGGTTATACTCTATAGGGTCGATATCAGTAATGCCAAGCGAATAGGAAACAAGACTACCGGCTGCTGAGCCTCTGCCTGGACCAACAGGCACGCCATTGGTTTTTGCATAGTTGATAAAGTCCCAAACTATAAGAAAATAGCCGGGAAAACCCATTTGCTCTATAATGCCAAGCTCAAGCTCAAGCCTGTCTTTATATAAAGCCTTTTTGTCGTCGGTAAATCCCTGCATTCTTTTCTCCAAACCTTCGTAAGCAAGTTGCTTTAGGTACTCTTTTTCTGATAGTCCGTTTGGCGTCTTAAAATGAGGCGGAGAAAGTTTGCCAAGCTCAAGCTCAACATTGCACATATCTGCTATAATTTGAGAATTTTCAACAAATTCAGGGTGGTCTTCAAACATTGCAAGCATCTCTTCTTCTGTTTTGAAGTAAAATTCATCCGTACCCATTTTCATTCTGTCTTTTTCTTCTATTAGATGGTTTGTCTGTATGCAAAGCAGTGCATCCTGCGCTATGGCATCGGGTTTGTTCAAATAGTGGCAATCATTTGTTGCAACTAAAATTGTATCTGTTTCCTTAGCGAGTTTGATAATATCGGCATCTATTTTTTTCTGGTCATCAAGCCCATGGCGCATAATCTCCATAAAAAAATTGTCTTTACCGAAAATTTCTTTATATTCCAAAACGGTCTGTTTAGCTTTCTCGTAATCTCCATTTAACAAATTTATTTGAATTTCACCATGAAGGCAGGCACTTCCAGCTATAATTCCATCTGAATACTCTCTTAACAATTCTTTATCTATTCTTGGTTTGTAGTAAAATCCTTCTGTGTATGAGAATGTGGTTAGCTTCATAAGGTTTTTATAGCCTTCTTGATTTTTTGCAAGTAGGGTAATGTGGTAGTTGCCTTTGGTTTCTTTATCGAATCTGTTTGTAGGAGAAATGTAACCTTCAAAACCCAAAATTGGCTTTATGCCTTGCGATTTTGCCAATTTATAGAACTCTATTGCTCCAAACATATTACCGTGATCAGTCAAAGCGACGGCATTCATACCGCTTTCTTTGGCTTTTTTTACCATATTTGTAAGTTTGCTTGCACCGTCAAGTAAACTATACTCTGAATGGTTATGCAGATGAACAAACGACATAAAGCACCTCTCTTTATTTTTCAATATATCAAATATCAGAAAATAGAGTCTTTTTCAATTCTATTCAATATGGTTTTTATTATATTAGAAGGAATATGCACTATATAAACAATATTATATTAGTTGTGTATAGTGTTAATTTTGCTTATTCTTCGCCTTCCCAAATAAAGCCTATTCTTAATCCGCCCCAATGCTTGTTTTCGAAATAGATGGGCGTTGATATATCGTTCATAACAACACCTGTATCTCTCATATATGTTTGCAGTAGTACGGGTTTAGTGTTTCTTGCTGCCGCCAATCCTGTAGGGTCGTCAAAAATTCTTTTAGACCTATTGCCCACTAAATCCTTTTCATAATCACCTGTGAGCGGTTTGTCGTATATTGAGTTATGGGCGGGTAGGTAGCCGTTGTTATCAACCAACACTATAAATTTAAAATTTTTATCTACGGTTAGATACTTATCTTCTATGGGCTGTATATATTTTTTCATAAAGTCTGTAAATCTTGTTTCAAACTTTTGAGGATTTGTATTCGGTATAGGTATATAGTTTCTATCCCATAAATCTGAAGAAGATATAATACCCTTTTTAACGGATTCTTCGAAGGTGTTTTCTATATCACTTTTAATATTTAATAAAGTGCCATAAACCTTGTCTATGTAAGAACCGGTTTTAAATTGAACCATAAACGAAAACAGCTCTTCTGCCGTTTTAGAAATTTTGTATGAATTATCTTTTATTTTTTCTATTCTTTCTGCTGATTTACTAATATCGTTTGTTAATTTTGCCACTCTATCTGTCATAACATCTATGGTTGATGCTTGCTCTTCGGCAGCAGCAGCTACGTCTTCTATCATTTGGCTGGCTTCAGATACGCTCTTTGCGATTTCTATCAAGGAATCCGACGCTGTTTTTATAAGTTTTTTACCTTCTTCAACGGTGCTAATTGATTGTAGGGTGGCATCTATTGCTTCTTTTGTCTCTGTTTGGTTTCTTGATATTAAATTTTTTATCTGGTCTGTGGAGTGTGCCGTCTTGTCTGCCAATTTTCTAATTTCATCAGCAACAACAGCAAAACCGCGTCCTGCTTCGCCGGCGCGGGCAGCTTCAATAGCAGCATTTAAAGACAAAAGCGCTGTTTGATTTGTTATTTCATTAATTACTTCTACTATTTGTCCTATTTCATCTGATGATGAACCCAATTTTTTCATCATTTCGGCGTTATATTCGGTTTCCTTGGCAATATCGTCTATTTTTTCTATGGCAAGCAGAGCCTTTGATGAGCCTTCGCTTGATAGCTCGTTTACTGTTTTCATAAAATCCGATGTGCTTATAATATTTTGAGATACGCCGTTTATGCTGTCCTTTACTTCTTCCATGGCTTGCTCTAAATCATTCATACCGTCTGCTTCTCTTTTTACATTTTCCGATATTTTTTTGGCATTAAAGCTAACCTTTGCAGCTTGAGTTGCTATATCATTTGCAATTTTTAGAGTTTTTTTAAGGGCTGTTTGGACGTTTGAGATAAATGAATTTGCTATATCTATAAACTTAATGTTGCTTGCAACCTTCGGTAGTCTGTCTGTTAAATTGTATGTAGAGCATAAATGTTTATCACAAAAATCTGATACATCATTGATTGGTTTCACAAATTTTCTATGGTAGTAAAGAAGAAATACAGCAAACGAAATCAAAGATAACGCTATGAAAGATACAAGAAAAAAAGGCTTGGCAAAGATGTAGACGCCCAAAACGGAAATAAAATAAACTGAAAATATGATTGTACTTGTTACTATTACGTTCATTTAAAACCTCCACATACAAAATAACTTATAATATCTATTTTATACTCTTGATATGGTGTGTTGTCAAACAAAACTTAAATAATGCTTAAGTTTAAAGCGTAAAACAGATTAATATATGAGCATGTATAGATTTTTTGTTTGTAAATATATATAATGACAACGTGATAATAGATAACGAAAAAATAATTATGCAAAATGCAAAAAACAAAGATATAGCCAAGATGAGAAAAGATACATTAGACTGCTTAAATTATATGTTTGAACGTATAGATTCATACAAAGTTGTTTCAAAAAAGCTTGAAGATATCGATATCGATGCGGACAATATATATGTTGTTTCCGTCGGTAAGGCATCTGTGCCTATGGCTAAAGCGGCTCTTGAGAAACTAAATATAAAGGATGGGATTGTTGTAACAAACAAAAGCTGTTTAAACTGCAAATTAAGATGTATTAAATCAAGCCATCCTACACCATCAAAAAAGAGTATAGATAGCGCAAATGCGGCAATTGAGATATTAAAAAAAGCAAAAAAAGACGATGTAGTTTTATTCTTAATATCCGGTGGTGCATCGGCTATGTTTGAGCTATCGTATGTTTCTTTAGAAAGCTTAATTGCAACAAACGATATCTTAATAAAAAGCGGTATGGATATAAGGGATATTAACTGCATAAGAAAACATCTATCAAGAATTAAAGGTGGAAAGATAACGCTTTATACGAGTGCAAAGATTTATTCTTTTATTGTTTCTGATGTTGCAAACAATGATTTGTCTTCTATTGCTTCAGGTTTGACCTATTTTGATAATACAACATTTGATGATGCTGTATCACTTGTTAAAAGATATAAATTATTCAATAAATTGCCAAATGAGGTTTTAAGGTTTTTAATCTCTAAGGAAAGCAGATTTGAAACTGTGAAAAAAGATTTTTTTCCGTTTGATAGGGTAGAAAATTTTATAGTTTCCGATAACAAAAAAGCCTGTATGCTTGTTGAAGATTGTCTTAGGAATAAAGGTTATTCTATTTTGAATTCAGGGTCTTATCTAACACTTGATGTAAGAGATGCTGCTTGTTATATAGTTAAAAAGATACAAAAGATGGACAGGTTGTCGGCTATGGTTATCGGTGGAGAAGTTACGGTAAATGTGCAAGGCAGTGGTATTGGCGGCAGAAATCAAGAACTCGCTTTGTTTGTTGCGGAAAAGATACAAAATGAAAATAATACAGCTTTTATGGCATGTGCTACAGACGGAAAAGATGGAAATAGTCCGTCATCAGGAGCAATTGTTGATGGCGATACGATTAAACGTTCTTTAAGATTGGGCATTAATTACAAACAGTACTTAAAAAATAACGATTCGTATAGTTTTTTTCAATTGTTGAAAGATGATATAAGTATTACTGACACAAATACAAACATAGCAGATATTTATATATCAATAAGATTTTAATATATTTATGTATACGATTAATATAACATTTCAAAGTCTTTGACAAAACAGATTTGCTTTTGTATTTTTAAGTGTATGTGTAAAAGCGACGAAATATTTATGCAAAAAACTATAGCATTAGCTAAAAGGGCAATCGGTAGAACTTGCCCAAACCCTTTGGTTGGTGCTGTTATAGTTAAAGATGGGAAAATTATAGGAGAAGGTTACCATAAAAAAGCCGGTATGCCACATGCCGAAGTGGAAGCTATCAATTCTGTTAAGAACAAGGATGATTTAAAAGGCGCAACTATCTATGTAAATTTAGAGCCTTGCAATCACTATGGAAAAACGCCTCCGTGCTCTTTGGCTATAGAAAGAAGCGGCATAAAAAGAGTCGTTATAGGAATGCTTGATGTTAATAAGGAAGCATCGGGCGGTGCAGAATATCTAAAATCAAAAGGCATAGAGGTTACAACGGGAATACTTGAAGAAAAAGCGAAAAGACTAAATGAAGTGTTTATAGAAAATAAAACAAACAAAAAACCATTTTTTGTTATGAAAGCCGCTATGCTTCTAAATGGAGCGATAGCTGTAAAAGGCGGTGTATCAAAATGGATAACATCGGAAAAATCTCTTAGGCTATCCCATAGGTTAAGAGGTATGTATGATGCTATAGGTGTAGGGATAAATACAATTATTATGGATGACCCTTTGCTTACCTGCAGAGTAGGAAGATACAAGCAACCCAAAAGAATTGTATTTGACGTTAATTTAAGAATCCCGACATCATCTACAATATTCAGTAAACTTTCAAGTAACATATATATTGTTACATCTCCATATGCTGAAAACTCTAAAAAAAGGGTTTTGGATGCTATGGGTGTAAATATAATTGAATGCGACATAAAAAACGGAGAATTTGACCCGAATGTTTTGTCTGAAAAACTTTTAGAAAATGATATATGCTCCTGCGTAATAGAAGGTGGAAGCAGGACGCACGGATATTTTTTAAAACATAATTTATACAATAAGGCTTACCTGTTTTATGCTCCAAAAATTTGCGGCTCTTATGGTGCTTTTAATGTTGTTGGGACGGATGCTCCTACAAGTTTGAATAATGTTAATATGTTGAAGGAAATGGATTGTAAAAAAGTAGGAGATGATATACTGATTGAAGGGTATTTTTGATGTTTACCGGTATTGTTGAAGATGTCGGTAGGGTTTTTAAAATAACTAAAAAATCAGATGGCATAAGGCTTGTTTTGGCGACTGATAATGTTTTAAATGACGTTAAAATAGGCGATAGTATAGCGGTAAACGGTGTTTGTTTAACAGTAGTTGAGCTTGATAGTGCTAAATTTAGTGTTGATGTATCTTTCGAAACCATTAATAAAAGCAATATAGGTATGCTTAAGGTCAACGATTATGTTAATTTAGAAAAAGCGCTGAAGCTATCGGATAGATTGGATGGCCATATAGTTTTAGGTCATGTTGATTCCAAGGCATCTATCGGTGAAGTTAAAAAAATTGGTGATTTTTATGTTTTGAAGGTCTATATAGACGATTATGTTTTTGGTCATTGTGTTGATAAGGGTTCTGTTGCTGTTGATGGTATTAGTTTGACGATAAGCAGACTTGAGAGTTCTTTTTTTGAGGTTGCTGTTATTCCGCATACATTCGAAAACACAAATCTTAAATATAAAAAGCCTGGTGATTTGGTTAATATAGAAGTCGATATACTTGGAAAATATGTTGAAAAAATGTTAAAAAAAAGCACAATAGATGAGCGATTTTTAGCCGAACACGGTTTTGCTTAAAATATGTATTAAAAGGGGTTATTTAGATGTTTGCAAGCGTTGAAGAAGCGATACAAGATATAAAATCAGGCAAGATGGTTATAATGGTAGATGATGAGGATAGAGAAAACGAAGGCGATTTTGTTATGGCTGCCCAGTTTGTTACGCCAGATGCCATAAATTTTATGGCCACACACGGCAGAGGGCTTATATGCCTACCTATGGACGAATCTTTGATAAATAAATTGGATTTACACCTTATGACTGTTAATGATAACGACAAATTCAAGACCGCATTTACCGTGTCTATAGATGCTCATCCAAAATATGGTGTTACTACGGGTATTTCTGCATACGATAGAGCAACAACGATACAGACGGCTATAAGACCAGACGTTAAACCAACCGATTTAGTAAAACCCGGACATGTTTTTCCGTTGATTGCTAAAAAAGGCGGCGTTTTGGTTAGGGCTGGGCATACCGAAGGCAGCGTGGATTTGGCTAAAATGGCTGGATTGATACCGGCTGGTGTTATATGTGAAATTATGAACGAAGACGGAACAATGGCAAGAAGGTCTGAGCTTGAAAAAATTGCCGAAAAATTCAACCTTAAGATGATTACCATATCGAGCATAATAGAATACAGAATGCAACATGAAAGGTTGATTGAAAAAACAGCAGAAGCCGATTTGCCTACAAAATACGGACACTTTAAAATAGTGGTTTATAAAAGCAAGGTAGATGATTTTGAGCATGTTGCCTTGGTTAAAGGAAAGATTACCAAAGATGAGCCTATTTTGGTTAGGGTTCATTCATCATGTTTGACGGGAGATATATTGGGCTCATTAAGGTGTGATTGTGGAGACCAACTGCATACGGCTATGGAGATGGTTGAGAAAGAGGGTAGAGGAGTTGTTTTATATATGCAGCAAGAAGGTAGAGGCATTGGTTTAACAAATAAAATAAAGGCTTACGATTTACAAGACCAAGGCTACGATACAGTAGAAGCAAATATTAAGCTTGGATTTAAACCTGATTTGAGAAACTACGGTATAGGTGCTCAAATTTTAGTTGATTTGGGTATTAGGAAAATAAAGCTTATGACAAACAATCCAAAAAAAATTGTCGGTCTTGAAGGTTACGGTCTTGAGGTTGTAGATAGGGTGGCCATAGAAATAGCGCCAAACGATGTTAATAAGTGTTATCTTGAAACGAAAAAGGTAAAAATGGGTCATATGTTGACAAAGGTATAGAAGGGGTTTTGTATGAAGATTATTGAAGGTCAAATAGATGCTAAAGGACTTCAAGTTGCTGTTATAGTGAGCAGGTTTAATAGTTTTATAACCGATAAGTTGCTCGGTGGAGCAATTGATGCTTTTGTAAGGCATAATGGAAATGAAGATGATATAACCGTTATAAAGGTGCCAGGCGCTTTTGAGATACCTATGGCTTTAAGTAGGGTTGTTGAAAAGGGTTATGACGGCGTTTTGTGTTTGGGCGCAGTAATAAGAGGCTCTACACCGCATTTTGATTTTGTGGCGAATGAGACATCAAAAGGAATAGCACAAATCGCTCTAAAAAGTTCAATTCCCGTTTCGTTCGGCGTCTTAACGACAGATACGATAGAGCAGGCAATTGAAAGGGCTGGAACAAAAATGGGCAATAAAGGGTTTGATGCTATGGTTTCTTTAATAGAGACTATAAACGTCTATAAAAGTATTTAGATATGTCAAGAAGAAAAGCAAGATTAACGGCGGTTCAGTATCTTTACGCCAAGGATTTTGGCAATAGCGATAAACCTGGTGAATTTATAGAATATGTTGAATCTCCTAAGAAAAATGACGATAAAGAATTTGCGGAGATGCTCATTAAAGGAACGATGAATAATATAGAGACCATAGATAAATTGATAGCAACATACGCTAAGCATGGAGATGACATTATAACGGCTGTGGATAAGAATATTTTAAGGGTTGGTATATACGAATTATTAAATATCAAAGATACGCCATACCCTGTTGTTATTAATGAGTATGTAGAAATTGCAAAGGAGTTATCTAAAGATAACTCAAAATCTTTTATAAATGCCGTATTGGATAAAATAAAAACGGAGAAACTATGAAGAATAGAATTATAGTTGCACTTGATATGAAGGGTTTGGATAATATATTTAAAATAGTTGATAAACTTGGCGATAATGCCGTATGGTACAAGGTGGGAGCTGTTAATTTTACAGCTTATTCATATAAGTTGACCGATTTTATACACGAAAAAAATAAGAAACTGTTTCTTGATTTGAAATATCACGACATACCAAACACCGTTAAAGAAGCCGTCTATTCGGCGTGTGAGATTGGTGTTGATATGCTAACTATTCATTCTGTAGGCGGTATTGATATGATGATGGCTGCAAAAGATGCCGTTAAGCGTTTTGAAGATGAGTATTCTAAAAAAGGACCCACTATACTTGCAGTTACAGTTTTAACAAGTTCTACCAAAGAGACGATAAAAAGGGATATGTTTTTGGATATAGATGTTGAAGATATGGTTTTAAAATTGGCAGATAACGCAAAAAAAGCGAATATTGACGGACTTGTAGCATCCCCTAAAGAAACACAGCTTTTAAGAAAGGAGTTTGGTGATTACTTTACCATAGTAACGCCGGGTATCAGACCAAAGAATGCATCAAAAGACGACCAGAAACGTGTTACTACACCTAAAGATGCAATAAAGATGGGTTCGGATTATATAGTTGTCGGAAGGCCGATATATGCCAGCGATAACCCTGTCGAATCCTTTAATATGATAGTAAAAGAAATGGAGGAAACATGTTAACTCAAGAAGAAGCATTGGCTATCTACAAAAAGAGAAATGCATATCTGCAGGGACATTTTAAATTATCAAGCGGTCTACATAGCGAATTCTATCTACAGAGCGCTTTGGTTTTGCAGTATCCGCACGATGCTTGGAAGTTGTGTTCATCGATAGCTGAATACTTTAAGGATAAAGATATAGATGTGGTTGTAGCGCCTGCTATGGGTGGTGTTTTGGTGTCATACGATGTAGCGAAAGCCTTAGGTGAAAATATTAGGGCTATATTTGCCGAAAGGGTTGATGGTAAATTAACCCTAAGAAGAGGCTTTTCGATAGATAAAAACGACAGGGTTTTGGTTGTGGAAGATGTGGTAACAACAGGAAAAAGCGTTAATGAAACACTTGATTTGGTTAGAGAGTATTCTGATAATATTGTTGGCGTCGGAGCGTTGGTAGATAGAGGCGGAAATTTTGACCCTAAGGGTTTGGATTATTTTCCGCTGATTAAATTGAGCATAACAAATTACGAACCGGACAATTGTCCTTTATGTAAAAAAGGCATACCAATAGAAAAACCGGGTAGTAGATTTATAAAGAAGTAAGCTCAATTTTAGTTTATATTACAACTTATAGTTAAAAGTATTAATAAAAACTTGATATTTTATTCAATAAAGTATATTATTAAACTAATAATATAAATAGGAGGTGCTTTTATGCCAAAGGTAACATGGATTGGACAGTCGGCTGTTCTTGTAGAGGGAGAAAAAACAAAATTCATCATAGACCCTTATATTACGGGAAATCCGGATATTAAAGAAGGAACTTTGAAGCCAGAAGATATTGATGTGGATTATATTTTAGTAACGCATGGACATTGGGACCACTTAGGCGATACCATAGAGATAGCAAAAAAGACAAATGCTACAGTTATTGCCGTATTTGAATTGATTACCTATTTACAAGGCAAAGGTATCGAAAATGTTCATCCTATGCATATAGGTGGAGCTCATAGATTTAGTGATGATTTTTGGGTAAAATTGACTATCGCCCACCACGGCAATGCAGTTATGAACGATGAGGAAGGCATTGTGTATACAGGAAATCCGTGTGGATTTGTTGTTGAGATAGATGGAAAAACTTTATATCATGCTGGCGATACGGGATTATTTATGGATATGCAGCTTATCGGAGAGTTGAATAAAATAGATTTGGCTATGATTCCAATAGGCGATAATTTTACTATGGGCGTAAAAGATGGCGCTAAAGCGGTTGAGTTTTTGAAACCTAAAGCCGTTATGCCAATGCACTATCTTGCTTGGGATTTAATAAAACAAGACCCGAACGAATTTATCAACCTTGTCGGCAATACGGCTGAGGTAAAGATTATTAAACCGGGTGAAAGCTTGGAAATCTGATAATTTTGTAAAATCTTTTAAAGCGGATGCCGTTTATCGACATCCGCTTTTTTGTTATTTATTTTCTAATCCAACCTGTTTTTGTCTGTATGTATGTTCCTTTTGGCGCGGTATCCTGCCATTGTTTTGCAAAGATTTTTTGAAGTTTGTCTATTTGAGAACTTTGTATATTTAACGCCTTGGCCACTTCTTTATAAAGTATTTTTCTATCATTATTCTCATTTGAAACCAATTTTTTGAGAATCATTTTATCTTTTAAGGAATGTGGTGTTTTGTATATTTTTACGTATCCATTTATAAGTTCTGCAAGATAACCGTTTTTGTAGTATGGTATCATTTTTTTAAATCTTGTCTTCATCGAACGTTTTACTGTTTCTATTTTGGCGTTAGTAATATTTAATGCCCTGTTTGACGCATATGCATTTTGAATAAAAATATTAAAGTTAAGTGAAGTGGGTGATGTTTTTTTGTCTATCTTGCCTCTTATTTCATTAACTATCTTTTTTGCTTTTTCTTGGGCTTCCTGCGCTGGAAAATATATATTGACAGTTACACACGAGTAAAGCACAAACATAAATAAAAGCACCCATACAGTTTTTAGATTTTTCACCTTTCAACCTCCTTAAATTTCTTTGATTTCCATATCTGCTATTTTGTTTATTAAATAATTAACATAAAGGATATTAAAAAACAGAAGTAGAAACGTATTTACTCTTAGTTCTATACCCCACTGTGTATTAGCATATTCTTCAAGCCATTTCCCCATCTGCCAGGATATTGCAATCATAAAGGCGCTGTATGCTATCTGTAGTATAAGTATAGCAGGCATTATTAATCTGATATGAAGAGATGCAAATATGCCGGGCAGTCCGCTACATATAGCTGCGTATATAAGAAAATTTTTATCAAATATCTCTTTATTTGCTATTTCGTTTAGTTTTTTTCTCCTTTCAGCAATCCATATAAAATAGTAAACTCCAAATGTCAAAAACCCTAATACAATGACCTGAAGGGTAGGTTCTCCAAACTCTTTTACAAATAAGTGCCTGTGCATAGAAAACTCCTATTCTATTTTTATGTTATTTTTATCCATCACTCTCTTTATTCTATTTAACATATCTTCCCAGTCAATCGAATTGTTTTTGTTCATATTAACTACACTCACACCTATAAGCAACTCTTTTTCGATAATGTATTCTTTATCCTTGTTTTTGTAAAGGCCGTGAAGTGAGAATTTGTTGTTTTTTAGGGTTGCTTTAAATCCTATGCGAGAATATGGAAATGTTTTAAAAAACGGTATAACTATATTTGTGTATCCGCCACCTATGCTCGATATATTTTTTATAGCCTTTAGGGCAATCTTTTTTTGAGATTTTATTGCAGAATCTGTCTTAACAACAGCGACAAACGACAAAGGTTTTTTAAAGTTTACCAAAGAAAGATTATTTACGTATCCCTTTATATATCCCGTTATTAAACCAAAACCGGTATTCTGTGTTATTTTCTTTAGGTTGATTGAGCAAAAATCTATATCCATAACCAAAACTGGCAACTCGTATAAATCCAAAATGTGTATATTCTTTATTGTTATGTTTCCATCAAACGCTTTTATATGTATATTGCCGTCGGTTTTGATATTTTGGTTTGCGAGTAATATCTTTTTAAGGTGTGTATCTATAAATAAATCTTTTGTTATTAGGCTAAATAAAAGATTGGATGATAAGGTTTCTTTGCTTAAATCTATAAGTGTGGTTATTGGTAAAATCTTTAAACTTTTGTCATTTGTTTTTATTTTTGTGATTATCTTTAATGTATTTTTATTTGAAATGACTTTTGAAAATAGATTCAGTTTGTATTTTAATATATTAGCAGTATGAATTTTAATATAACCGTTTCTTTTTTTATCTATATTATAGCAAATCGGTATTTTCGCATTTATGTTGTCTATTTTTATTGCTCCAATCTTTAGATTATGCAGGGTTAGGTTAGTTTCTGCATAAACGCTCTTATTTTTAAATAGTTCTAAGTCTATCTTAATTTGTCCTGTGTTTGAGATGGTAGATGATTGCAATAATTGTGAACTATATGCGTCTTTTATAAGCAACTTAAATACATCTTTTGGTTTGTTGGAATATATGTGAAATTTTACCGTTTTACCTTTTTTTATATGGGTTTTTATAATGTCTTTTATATCTATTTCTGCCGATAAATCTTTTATGTTGAGTGTTGCTGTTGTTGGAAGGTTATAGAAATCTATATACCAATTATCAAAAAATACCGCTTCTCCATTGCCGATATACACATATGCTTTATTGTTTTTTATCGTTATTTTGGCTTTTAAGTTTTGAGTTGTTATGTTTGTATCTTCTATGGATACATTTTCTAAATCTGCTTTTATGTTTTTATATTCTTTATCTGTTTTGAGCGTTAATTTTTTTATCTCTAACCCGTTTGATTTTAAATCGCTTGTTGTTAAAACAATAAAATTGCTCTTTATAAATAGATTAAAGAAAAACGAGATATTGAATTTTTCTATTTTGGCTATAGCCTTAGATTTTGCCGAATCTATCTTAATACTAAACGGACTTAGTGTTATTTTGGTCTGTTTAATCTGAATATTGTTGTTTAAAATTAGCGATGATTGCCGTTTGTAAGTCAAATAAATTTTTTTTGGTTTAATTATAGTGTTTTTTAAGATGATTCTATTTTTATCGATATCTATGTTTGAGTAGAGAGAGTTTATATAGGCTTTGATGTCGAATTTCTTTTCTTTTAATTCAAAATAACCCTTCAATGCTAAATGTTTTTTCGAAAGGCTCAAGTTCAAATGGTTTGCTTTTATTTTATCGGTGGTTATAGATATATTATCGAATGTTAGTCTATTAATCTTGTTTATATTAAAAGATTGTCTTTTGTCGTTTGACGCTTCGTTTTTTATCTTTAGGTTTGTATCTTTTGCGTATATGTCCAATGTTAAATTTCTATTTACCTTTATGACTGCAAATCTTGAATTTAATAAGAATCTGTTATTCTGAAGTCTGAGATTTTTTATTACAAAATTAAATTTATGTATTTTAAAGTCTTCAATATAGCAAGATATATGTTTTTTGTTAAGGTAGAATACAATAACTTTTTTAATGAGTATATTTTTAAAAATCAGTATACCAAAAAAAGATACCGATAGTATGAATAGGATTGCGTATCTGTGCTTATATTTTTTCATTTAAGAAGTTTGATGGTTTTGCCTTCTATTGCGATAACCCCTTCTTTGGATAGCTGTTTTAAAACCCTTGAAAATGTTTCGGGAGTTATACCTAAAAGTAGAGCTATTTCCTGCTTAGGTATATTAAGCGTTATTGTGTTATCATCTTTTTTAACTGTTTCTAAATAATTTATAAATTTCTCTCTTGTATTCATAATAGATAAATTTTTTATTATATTTGCCATATAGTTAAGTCTATGGGCAAATATGCCGATAAGCTTCATTGCGAAATCAGGATTTTTCTGTATAGCTTCAAACAGTTTTAATGCATCTATCTCAAGAAGCCATGAGTTTTTTATTGTTATTGCACTTACAGGGTATCTATTTTTTAGAAAGAGAACAATTTCTGCAAAAAACTCACCCGGCTCTACAAAATGAATCACAGCTTCTTTTCCGTCGTCGTTTGTTTTATAGAGTTTTATATTGCCTGATACAAGAAAATATAAACTTGTTCCTTCTTGTAGTTCCAAAAAAATTATCTCTTTCTTTTTTTTGTAGATTAGGTTAGAAATAGAGTTTATAAAATTTAAAAAATTAGGCTCTTCCTTTATATTTAATGATTTCAAAAAAAAATTTAAGGCTTCTTTTTTATTCATTTTCTTGACTTCCATCAATTGAATAGCTCAGAAAATAGTATATATTTATAAATAGAAAAATCAAGGAGGTGTTTTTATGTTTTGTTACCAATGTCAGGAGACGCTAAAAAATCAGGCGTGTACAGTTAGAGGTGTATGCGGAAAAGACGAAAGAGTCGCAAACCTTGAAGATGTTCTGATTTATGTAACTAAAGGGATAGGTGTTGTTCTAAAAAAAGCAAAAGCATACGATAAAGAGGCTTCTCATTATATAGCAAAAGCTCTTTTTACTACCATAACCAATGTTAATTTTGATGAAGACAGGATTGCTGATGCAATAAAAGAAGGTTTAAGGATTAGGGATGATTTAAAGAAAAAATATAATGTGAGCGATGATGGTTTGCACGATTCAGCAACATTTACAGGTTCAACCAAGGAAGACTTTTTGGCTAAATCGAAAGAAGCTAGCGTATTGGCTGAAGAGAATGAAGATATTCGTTCATTAAAAGAACTTATGATTTACGGACTTAAGGGTGTTGCAGCATATGCAGACCATGCATTAGTTTTGGGTTATGAAGATGACGATGTTATGAATTTCTTTATTGACGGAATGGCTGCTACGACTGAAGATTTAAGTGCTGATGAGCTTGTAGGGCTTGTTATGAAAACAGGTGAGATGGCTGTTAAGGGTATGGCTATTCTTGATAAGGCTAATACGGAAACCTACGGACATCCTGAAATTACAGAAGTAAATATAGGTGTTGGCAAAAACCCTGGTATTTTGATTTCTGGACACGATTTGAAGGATATGGAAGAGTTGCTTGAACAAACTCAAGGAACTGGCGTTGATGTTTATACTCACGGCGAGATGCTTCCTGCCAACTACTATCCCGCATTTAAAAAATATCCAAATTTTGTAGGTAACTACGGAAACGCTTGGTGGTTGCAGGATAAAGAATTTGAGTCATTCAACGGTCCTATTTTAATGACAACAAACTGCCTTGTTCCGCCCAAAGACTCTTATAAGGATAGGGTATTTACTACGGCAAACGTTGGATTCCCGGGTGTAAAACATATTCCTGATAGGAAAAATGGTCAACCCAAGGATTTCTCAGAAATGATTGAGATGGCAAAGAAATGTAAACCACCTGTTGAGATAGAAACAGGCAAGATTGTCGGCGGATTTGCTCATGAGCAGGTATTCAAACTTGCCGACAAGGTTGTTGATGCTGTAAAATCCGGTGCAGTTAGGAAATTTGTTGTTATGGCAGGTTGCGATGGAAGACATAAATCAAGAGAATACTATACGGAGTTTGCAAAAAAATTGCCAAAAGATACAATTATCTTGACTGCAGGATGTGCAAAATTCAGATACAATAAGTTAAACCTTGGCGATATCGGTGGCATTCCGAGAGTGCTTGATGCTGGTCAGTGTAACGATAGTTATTCACTTGCTTTGATAGCCTTGAAGTTAAAAGAGATTTTTGGAACTGATAGCGTAAATGAACTGCCGATTGCATACAATATTGCATGGTATGAGCAAAAGGCTGTTGCAGTATTGCTTGCACTGTTGTTCTTGGGCGTTAAAAATATCAAATTGGGACCAACACTTCCTGCTTTTATGTCTCCTAATGTATTAAAGGTTCTTGTTGAAAAATTCAATATTTCTGGTATAACTGATGTTGATAGCGATATGAAAGAACTGATAGGATAAAACCTACCTTTAGCCGACCAAAAGGTCGGCTTTTTTGATTATTTAGCTTGACTTACTATCTGTATAGTGATATAAGTTTATATCTTCGTAAGGCTATTGTCATAGTTCGAGAAGACGCTAAGCTGCTTTTATAGGCAGTATAGCATAGATTTTTTGTTTGAGGTGTGTTTTTATGGTTAAGACGCTTTATGTGGGTAATCTACCCTACAGTACATCTGAGGATGATCTTAAAGAATTGTTTGTTCAGTACGGCGAGGTAAACTCAGCCAAAATTATTACAGACAGGGAAACCGGAAGGTCAAGAGGCTTTGGGTTTGTTGAAATGGCAACTGATGGTGTTGATAGTGCTATCAGTGCGTTGGACGGAAAAGAGTTTGGAGGACGTAGCTTAAGAGTTAACGAGGCAAGGGAAAGAAAGCCAAGAAGATTTTAAAGTTAAACTAAAAAACAATCAAAAGGCGAAAATTCGTTAGAGTTTTCGCCTTTTTTATTTTAAAGAATTCTTATTTCTACACGTTTGTTTACAAGATGAGCTAATTCTTCATCATAATCCACAACAATAATAAACGCTTTTGCATTTTTGCCGTCTATATCTCTTTTATTGTTTTGCCCGTGTTTCTTGCGTGCTTTTCTAATGCCTACTATTCTTCCTTTGAAGACCTTATTTTTTAAAATATGGTTGTTTGAGTCGAGTTTATTTATTCTATGAGAATGTCCGATTATAATATCAACCATAGAATCAACTCCTTATTAAAATTCTCTATATCATAATCGGATGTATTTGTGTATTGATTAGTATGATAAAAAAGAAAGAGCGCTTTAAAAAAACGCTCTTTTTGTTATTCTACTCCTAAGACCTCTTTTATAGCCTGTTTCATTGAATCTTTAGGAAGCGCTCCTACAGCCATCTGAGGCTGTCCTTCTTTTGGAACAAATAGTAAAGACGGTATGCTTTGAATACCGAATAGTGCGGCAAGCTCTTGCTCTTCGTCTGTATTGATTTTATAGAAAAGCACTTTGCCTTCATACTCTTTGGATAACTCTTCGATAATTGGTGCAACCATTTTGCAAGGACCGCACCAATCGGCGTAAAAGTCTATTACGCAAGGAAGTTCTCCATTATACTTCCAGTCTTGGTTTTGCTCATAATTAAAAACCTTTTCCAAAAAAGTTTCCTTAGTCAAATGTTCAGCCATCAACAAACTCCTTTAACAAAAATTAATCCGTTAGTTTATACAGTATTTGCCTTTTATTGTCAATCTTGCTATAAAATACAATAATATTTAATCTGTACGGAAGAGGTTGCGCTTTTGGTAGGTTTATTTGACGATTTTGAAAAAGGTGGAGTAAAAAAGTATTTAAATGTAATTTTAAATGGAGAATTGCAGCAAGATGTAAAGTTTTTATCTATATTTCCTCCAGAAATTTATAAACAAATATATATTGTAAGTTATGTATCATCGTATAAATTCTTTTTCGAAAACATAAAGGATTTTGAAAGCGTAACGCTAATTTTGGGCGAAGAAGATAATATATCTAAATTTTTATCGTTAAATGTTAAAGATTTAGAAAAACTTCTTAAAGAAATTAAAGATATTCAGATAGCAAAAAAAATTATTAACCGAGATATAGAATTTAGATACATTGCAGAAGATTATAGGCTCCACTCTAAAATCTACTTTGCAAAAGGGGAAAATAGAAAAAGGGTTGCAGTAGGTTCTGCTAATTTTACATCTTCTGCATTTGAGTCTAACCAATATGAAGAATTGCTTGTTTTTGATAATGAGCCATATATATCTTTATATGAAGAACGAATAGATATTTTAATGAAAAAATCAAAGGATGTTTTGACGCCAACAGTCGTAAAGAAGATTCGTGATTCTTTTATAAATAGTTCTCAACTTATATCAGAAGAGATTGATAATAGCTCTATTAAATCAAATGAGGTTGTTGCTAAAAATATTAAAGAGAGTATCGTAAAAGCAGAAAGAGTAGATGCTAATAATATATCCAATAGCGTTATAGTTGCAGATAATGTATCGAATGCAAGGCTTGATACGGGTATTATTCTATCATTTAAAGATAAACAAGATATAGCTTATGAAAAATGTTTGGAAATTGGTAATAAAGTTGCCGAACCTTTGAATATTATTAATAGGGTAGAAAATGAGATTGAGCAAATTTACGAAATTGAAGAAAATATTAAAACAACAAACGAGCTGCTTGCCAAGGTTACCAAGAGTAAAAATAAAAGATTGGTATTTAAGCCAAAATCGGAAGTGAAAAAGATTTCTGAAGCAATAAAGGTTTCTGTTGTAAAAACCTCTGAAAAGAGTGAAGACTATATTAAAAAAAGAAGATTTTTTACATTTAAAAACTATAATATATTGGAATATGATGGTAGTAAGTTTATGCCATTTTTATACCAACAAAACGATAAACTGTTTGAGCAGGTAAAAAGATTAAGGGCATTTATTAAAAGCTATTCTCTTTTTACGGTAAATAAGGAAGAAGAAAATGAAAGAAAGGTTACTGAAGCTATATTATTTTCCTTGATGTCCGTATTTATATGGCTTATGAGAAGAAAAACGGCTGAATTGCATGGCAAAGAAAAGCTTGCCGAAATTCCTCTTATGATGATAATAGGCGGCCAAGCAAATACTGGCAAATCGAAATTATTGTTTTTTATCAATAAGCTTCTTGGAAATAATTATGATGTTTATAACTACCAAGAGATAGATGTAAGAGGCCAAAAAGTTATAGCAGATATGCTTGAGACGGAAAACATATTTCCGCTTCTTGTTGATGAAGTTGAACAAAAGCTGTTCGATTCTAACGCAGGACAGATGCTTATAAAAAGCGCAACAAACAAATTAACAGACCCACATCCTTGCTTTATAGGAACGACAAATAAGGAATTTAGCCCAAGAGCTGAAATTGTTAGAAGACTATATTATATAAATTTTACAGACCCTTTTTTAATGAGTTATAGCGACGAAAAGAAAGAAGCTGATAGGTATTTAAATGAAGAGGTTGGTGAGATAGATGATACTGTATTTAGGTATTTCTTGAAAGAGATGCTCTCAATTATTAAAGAAGACAGTGAGACCTTTTTTACTATTAACGACCCGTTGTATTACGGAAGGAAGGTTTTGAGAAACCTTTTTGAAGGTGCAAAAGTTGATACATCGTGCATAAGCGATAAGTTTATTGGTGATTTTTACAGGACAAGCAGTATAGAATGGAAAAATATATTTGTATATCATAAAGAGCTTTTTAAAAGTGATAGGATTGATAATGAAGATGTATACTTAATAGATTTAAATATTATAGCAATGGATACAGGATATAAAAGAAAGGCGGATATCTTGAAGAATAAACTGCCTCCGGATGTTCTAAAGAGTAGTGGAGAGACGGTTATTGCCTTAAGAAAACAAAAATTTCTTGACTTTATAGGATTGAAGGATTCAAGAAAAAAATGGTTTTGGTTTTTTAAGAAGAAATAAAAACCTCAATGTCCAAAAATATGTAAATCCTTAAAAGAATAATCTAAAACTTGGTGGAGACGGCGGGAGTTGAACCCGCGTCCAGAAGTGCGTCATACCCAAAGGTTTGTACATGCTTATCTCCTTTTGATATAGTGCCGTTTGTGTCAAAAGGAGCAAACCCTTCAAACGACACGCCGATTGAAAGTAGTGCAATTCGAACCAATCGGCAAATTCAAATTGCACGCCGCTTTTAAGTATAAAGCCCTACTAAAGCCAAAACGGCAAAGCTTTTAGTAGAACCAGCCGCTTGTAACTAAGCAGCTAAAGCGTATTCGTTATCTGCGTTTCTTTTTCCCTGTTGGTTTTACGAGACAACAGGAGCTCGGCATGACCTTTGGATACTAAAACACCCTGTCGAACCCAAAATACGTCCCCGAATAGGCGAGCAAACTAAATAATAGTCTTTAGTTTATTAAAGTCAAGTTTCACCTTCTCATCATATTTGAGCCACATTTTGGACATTGGACGCTTTGACATGGAATACCTCGCTGATGTGGGATTTTTTCGCCACAATTTGGACATACACAATATCCGCCACTACCCATTCCAACTCTTCTTCCCATACCTCTTCCTTCGCCTCTGCCCCTACCTCTTTGTGTATTGTCCATAGTAGCACCTCCTTTTTGTAAAGATTGGGACGGCTTTGATATTGCATTTTCCGGACATCTTTTTACGCATATAGAACAATCTATGCAATTATCATTAACTACAGCTATTGAATTTATAACGTGTATGGCATCTTTCGGGCATACATCTTCGCATATACCGCATCCTGTGCATTTTTTTTCATCAACGACTACAGCCATATTTCACCTCCTTGCTATAGTTTATATCTAAATATAAAAAGTCAAGTATAAGTTTATTGTGGATAATATTTGTAAAATTGTTTATTCTTAAAGATAAGGAGTGTTGTTATGTGGCTTGTGGTTATTGTATCTTTAGTAATTCTCGTTGTGGTTTATTATTTTTTTATAAAAAACAAGCAGTATAAAGTGGAAGGGGATGATTTTTCGTATAAATCCAAGGATTTTCTATTATCAAAAACTGAAAGGTCTGTATATGAAACACTGTGTCATTACATTAATCATAAAAAATTACGATTGAAGGTTTTTCCCAAGATGCGTCTTACTGATTTTTTATGGTCACCAAAGGATAACAGAAATGCCTATCTTAGAATCAGCGGTAAATTTGTCGATTTCTTAATCGTAGATAAGATAGGGCTAAAACCTGTTGTTGCAATATTTATAATGAATAAAGATAATAGGTCAAAAGTTCTTTCTTTGGATATTATAGAGCCTGCACTCAATAATGCAGATATAGAGCTTATAAAGATTGATTCGGATATTGTTTTTGATGAACGGAAGATTATTGATATTATAGATAGTAAACTAAAGGAGGTATGTAATAATGACAATAAAGAATGAACTACTTGAAATAATATGCTGTCCAGTATGTAAGAGCAATTTAAAGCTTGATGAGAGCGGGGATTTTTTGATTTGTGATAAATGCAAAGTGAAATATCCTATAGAAGATGATATACCGATTTTGCTTGCGGATAAAGCGGTCAGCCTTAATGAAAATAAACGCTAAAGTTTATCTTTATGTAGTTTTATGCATATTATTTTGGGCGTTAATACCTGTGTGCTCAAAAAAAGTGCTTATAGGTATGAATAATATTTCTATGATGTTTTTCTCAAACATTATATCGTCAGTTACCATGTTGGCATATATAGCATACAGTAAAAAATTTCATATTTTTAAGCTATATTCTGTTAAAGATTATTTCTATATGTTTTTTTTGGGTTTCTTGGGTTCTTTTTTATATTACGTATTTTTGTATGGCGCATTCAGCATAGCAAGCGCCCAAGAAGTTTTCATAATAAACTATTTGTGGCCTATCTTAATAGTATTACTTGCTCTTTTTATCTTTAAAGAACCGTTAACCTTGATGAAGGCTATATCCATTCTTATTAGTTTTTTAGGTGTAGTTATTATAGCTACAAAGGGTAGCCTGTTTTCTCTGGATTTTTCAAACATTAAAGGAGATGTTTTAGCCTTTTTGGCAGCGTTGAGCTTTGCTCTATTTTCTGTGTTAGGCAGAAATGCTAAATATGACGAATCGATAGCCGTTTTTATCTATTTTGCTTCTTCTTCAGTTTTATCCTTGTTTTTTATCGGTTATATGAATGTTAATGTAATAAACTTTAACATACTATTTTGGCTATTTGTAAACGGTATTTTGGCAAACGGTATATCGTATGTATTTTGGTTTTTTGCATTAAAAAATGGCAATATACATATCGTTTCCAATTCAGTTTATTTAACACCCTTTGTTTCTTTATTGTTTATCTATATCTTATTGAAAGAGGATATACATACATATTCGTTTTTAGCTTTGATTTTTATTATTTCTGGGATAGCTCTTCAAAGCTTAGCCACTCTTCATAATAACAAAAAAAGCGAGATTACTTAATCGGAATATTTATTTCCAACACTTCCATCGATTGGTCTTTTTGTAGATTGATGTTTATGGATTTTGGGTCTATATCTATGTATTTTGCTATAACTTCTATAATATCTTTTCTCAAATCGTCCAGAAACGGAGCTTTATTTTCAGCTCTTTCGTGAGCCAGTATAATTCTTAATCTTTCTTTTGCCTTTTGAGCGCTTGTATTTTTATTCTTTTTAAAAAATTCAAAAAACATCACTATCAATCCTTAAACAGACTAACTATATTTTTCAGAAAACCCTTCTTTTCTTCAGTAATTTCCATAAACTCAACATCTTTTCCCAAGAGTCTTTGGACAATATTTTTGTAAGCTTGTCCTGATTTTGAATCTTTGTGTAGTATGGAAGGCTCTCCTAAGTTTGTATAACTAACTATATTCTTATCTTCGGGAACAACGCCGATAAGCGGAATGCTTAATACTTGAAGTACATCGTCTTTACTCATCATATCACCTTTTTTTACGAGTGTCGGGTCAATTCTATTTATTATTAAACTCATCTCTTTTTTATCGTTTGCTTCTAAAATACCTATCACCCTATCTGCATCTCTTACTGCTGATATCTCAGGCGTTGTTACTATAATTACTTCATCTGCCGGCTCCATTGCATTTTTAAAGCCGCCTTCTATTCCTGCGGGCGAATCCAATATAACAAAATCATAGTCTTTTTTAAGCTCTTCTGTGAGTTCTTTTATCTGATTGCTGGTTACGGCTGATTTGTCTCTTGTTTGCGCTGCAGCTATTAAGTATAGATTTTCGGTTCTTTTGTCTTTTATCAATGCCTGATTGAGCTTGCATGTTTTTTCTACAATATTTACAACATCATAAACAATTCTGTTTTCAAGACCTAAAATCATATCAAGATTTCTTAAGCCTATATCCAAATCTATAGCAACAACCTTTTTCCCTTTTAGGGCTAATCCCAAAGCAAGGTTGGCGCTTGTTGTGGATTTTCCTACACCGCCTTTTCCTGATGTAATTGTCAAAACTTTTCCGGCCATAATTTACTCCATTAATTTTTTAATTTAATCCAGTCGTCGTAAGACGATATAACTATGCTTCCGCTTTCTATATATGCAACCTCAAAAACAGAACTGCTTTGTTGTTTAGGGTTTACACCTTCTTCTGGTGAGCGTGTTATATAGTCTCCAATCCTTATTTGCGGAGGATTTAAGTCAAAAGCAAATATAACACAGCTATTATCACCGCCATACCCGGCATGTGGTATGCCATATAATTTCCCTAAAACAAATATATTGCCTGTTGCATATATATAAGAATTTGGGTTTACGTTGCCTGTTATAATCAAATCTCCATTAACTCGTATCTCTTGACCGTTTCTTAAATTACCTTTATATGTTGCTGCCTGTTGTTCTTGTTTGTCCGATAATAGATGTATGTTTTTAAGTTCAATTACAGGTATGTCTGTATTTAATCCTTCCTTGCTGTCAACCACTATAGCATTGGGTATAATATCTTTTTCTTTAATATATTTTATTGCTTCATTTGCTATTTGTTTGTTTGATTCCTTGAATCTTAGGGTTATGATAGAGTTTTTCATAAAATGAGCACTTGACGATAGCACTACATCAAGTTCCTGTTTTAGATTTTTTATGTTATCGGTATTTATCTCTATTTCAAATCCTAAAAAGTTTTTACCTTTTATTGCAACGCTATCCATACAAGCGAATAGATAACATATATTTAAATATAATTCAACTAATAGTTGAGAAAATTGATGTTGAGTGTATAATAAAAATATGAAGTTAAATATTGAGATACCTGATTGGCTTTACGATATATGTAGCGATAGGGTATTTTTGGATGACGAAGAAAAAATGAAATTTGTTATAGATATTGCAAAGAGAAATATTAAAGAAGGCGGCGGCCCTTTTGGTGCTGCTATTTTTTCAAAAAAAGGAGAGCTTGTATCATGTGGAGCAAACCTTGTTTTGCAAAATAACATGTCGGTATTGCATGCAGAAATTATAGCCATTATGCTTGCCGATAAAAAACTTAATACATTTTCTTTGTCGAGTTTGGGTGATTTTGAGCTGTTTTCTTCTTCTGAGCCTTGTGCTATGTGCTTGGGTGCATGTTTATGGAGCGGCGTAAAAAGGGTTGTATTTGGCGCTTCAAAAGAGATAGCGAAAAGTGTGGGTTTTGATGAAGGTCCGGTGTTTGAGCAATCTTGGGATTATTTGAAGAAGAAAGGTATTGAGATAAAAGGCGGAGTTCTGTCAACAGATGCTGAAGCCATCCTGTATGAATATAGACAATCAAATGGAATTATATACAACGGATAAAAATAGGGTGTAACGTATGCTGTTAAAAAGGTTTTTCTTAATTCTAACCGCTATTTTATTTGCTGTTTCGGTGTATGCTAAGGATAACATAATTGTTTTTCATGCAGGTAGCCTATCTATTCCCTTTGATAGAATCTCAAAGGCTTTTGAAAAACAGCATCCTAACTATAAAATTATAAGAGAGTCAAGCGGTTCAAGAATGGCAGCAAGAAAGATTGTAGACTTGCATAAACCGTGCGATGTAATGGCTTCTGCGGACTATTCTGTTATTGATAATCTGCTTATCAATACTAAAAACGCAAAATTCAACGCACTCTTTACTACAAATAAAATGGTGATAGTCTTTACGGATAAATCAAAATATGCAAACAAGATAAATTCAGAAAATTGGATTGATATACTGTTAAAAAAGGATGTAGTGATTGGGCATTCAAACCCAAACGACGACCCTTGCGGATATAGGGCTATGCTTGTTACCAAATTGGCTGAAAAATACTATAAAAAGAAAAATTTGTTTAAAAAATTGTTTGGTTATCCAGGTTTTTATGAAATCGGGATGGAAAAGAAGGGAAAGATTATAGTTAGACCAAAAGAAACAGATTTGATAGCTTTGCTTGAAATGCATAATATAGATTATATATTTTTATATAAGTCGGTTGCAATACAGCACAATTTAAGATATATAGATTTGCCGGATAAAATTGCTCTTTCAAAGAAAAGATATACCAATTATTATAAAACTGTTTCATTTAAAGTTACAGGTAAAAAACCGTATGAATATATAGTTAAAAAAGGAGCGCCAATGGTTTATGGTATAACTATACCTCAAAATTCAAATTCTCCTGTTAATGCAAAAGGCGCTAAACTCTTTGTAAACTTTGTTTTATCAAAAAAAGGGCAACAGATAATGAAATCTTGCGGTCAAGGCGTTATTAACCCGCCTGAAATAAAGGGAGATGCTTCTATACTGAAATGAGCTTTTTATCTATAAAAAACCTGTATTGCAATGTGGGCAGTTTTGAATTAAAAAATATAAATCTTGATATGGAAAAAGGTGAGTTTTTGTCAATAATTGGAAAAAGCGGAAGCGGAAAGACCGTCTTGCTTGAGTCAATAGCCGGATTGCACAAGATAAAGGGTAGGATAGAGCTTGACGGTAGGGATATTACCAACCTTGAACCTCAAAAAAGAAATATCGGTATTGTTTATCAGGATTATATGCTGTTTCCCAATATGAATGTTAGAAAAAATATTCTTTACCCTACTCAATTTAAGAGAAATTTTAATAAGAAATTTTTTGACGAATTGATAGGCTTTTTAGATATCAATTCAATTATGGATAGAGATATCAAGAATCTATCTGGCGGAGAAAAACAAAAGGTTGCAATAGCAAGAGCTCTTATTAGTGAGCCCAAGCTGCTTCTGCTTGATGAGCCATTGAATGCGGTTGATTTTACCTTTAAAGTGTCATTTATGAATTTTTTGAAGGAGTTACATAGAAAATATGAGCTTACGGTTTTGTATGTAACGCATAATTTTAAAGAAGCTATGTTTTTTTCAAATAGATGCGTCGTAATGCTAAATGGTCAAATCAAGCAAGCAGGTAGCACTTTGGAACTATTTAAAAAGCCAAAAACAAAAGAAGTCGCAGAATTTTTAGGCTTTAAGAACATTATTGCAAGTAAATTGATTAACGTTGGGCATAAAGGTTTTTTTTCTGTTGCTCCTGAAAATATATCTATAACAAAAACAAAAAATGCTAAAGAATTTTACATTAAGGCTGTCGTTAATGATATTGTATTATTTAACGGCTATTATAGAATAGCTTTAAAAACAAAAGACGGTATGCTGCATGCAAAATCGAAAGATTTTAATTTTTCTGAAGGTGAACAAGTTTTTGTTGGGTTTGATAAAAAAGATATGGTGTTTTTTGAATGATGGATAAGACATTTAAGATTATTATTGTTTTGTTATCTTTTTTAATGTTGCTTTTTTTAATTGTTCCCATAGCAAAAATACTTGTCGGGGTATCCTTCGAGAAGTTAATCTTGGCATTGCACGATAAAGAGATATTAAGCTCAATCTTTATTACCGTTAAAATGTCTTTCTTTGCAACTGTTTTGGTTTTTGTATGCGGAGTACCACTGGCTTATTTGTTATCAAGATATAATTTTTGCTGTAAGGCTTTGGTTGAAGGTATTATAGATATTCCCGTTATGGTTCCGCATGTAGCTGCAGGTATTGCACTGTTGATGTCTTTTGGTGCAAATGGTTATATGGGTTTGTTTTTTCATAAATTGGGCATAAAATTTTTAGATACTCAATATGGCATACTGATAGCGATGATGTTTGTATCTGCTCCTTTTTTGATAAACGGAGCAAAGGAAGGTTTTAAAAAGGTTGATATAAGATTGGAGCATGTCTCAAAAACACTTGGGGCAAATTCATTTTGGACGTTTGTAAAGGTTGTCTTGCCTAATGCGAGAAAAGATATAATTAATGGTATGTTAATGATGTGGGGTAGGGGGATGGGTGAGTTCGGTGCTGTTGTTATTATAGCATACCATCCATTGACAGCGCCTGTGATGATTTATGATAGGTTTAATTCTTTTGGTTTGTCCTATGCTGTTCCTGTAGCAGTAATAATGATTATAGCATCTATAATTATATTTGCTTTAATACGCATAATAAACAATATGCTAAAATAATCTTGTCTGAATATATGTTTTGTGGTATCTTTTAAAAAAGGAGTTTTTATGGGTATAGGTATACTTACTTCAGGCGGAGATTGCGCTGGTATGAATCCAGCAATAAGAAAGTTTGTTGATATATGTTTTGAAAATAAGGTAGAGCCATATCTTATATACGATGGCTTAGAAGGAATGATAGATGGTAAAATAAAAAAAGCTTCAAAAAAGGATGTTTCAGGTATTATACATAGAGGCGGTACAATAATAAGGTCGTCTCGATCGAAAAGGTTTTTTGAAAAGGTTTACAGAGAAGAAGCTTACAATCAATTAAAAAGTAAAGGCATAAACAGTATTGTTATTTTGGGTGGCGATGGTTCATTTAGGGCACTAAAACAGTTTTATGATGATTTTGGTATTAGGTTTGTCGGTATACCGGCAACTATAGATAACGATATCCATTTAACCGAATACTGTTTGGGTGTGGATACGGCTTTAAATGTTATTCGTTCTGCAATAGATAATATAAGGGATACAGCATCATCTTTTAAAAGAGCGTTTGTTGTAGAAGTTATGGGAAGAGAGTGTGGTTATTTGGCTATTGTGTCTGCGATAACAAGCGGTGCGGAGATATGCTTGGTTCCCGAGATGGAGTATAACTTAAATAGCATAAAATACAGACTAAATTCAGAAATTAAAGAAGGTAGAGGGTATATTTTGGCTATAGTTGCCGAAGGTGTCAATAAAACACAATTTTTAAAAGATTGGATTGAAAAAGAACTTGGTATGGATGCTAGGGTTTCTGTGTTGGGTCATATCCAAAGAGGTGGAAATCCAACAGTTTACGATAGGCTTATGGGATTTGAATTTGCAAGCAAGGCTTTAGATGCATTACTTAACCGTAATGTCCAAAACGGCGTTGTTGTTTACAGAGAAGGTAGGTTTTTTATTGAGACTATAGAAGATGTAGTGTCTGGTAAGTATAAAATAAAGCGTGAATTGCTAAATCTTGCCAAAAAGATGTCCGGTAATACTTAGCAGTGGGGGTGTCTTTATGAAAAGATTTTTTATTTTTTTGTTTATTTTATTGTTTGCAAGCGTTGTTCATGCAAAAAATATTGACTATTTGGTTAAGGAACTGTCTCAATGTCCTTCTAAGGTATATGGCGGAGGTTTTTTGGTAAAAGAAGTAATTCATCCAAAAAATGACGGTGTCAATCCCGGATTTTCTACAGCTTACATAGTTTTAAAGTCTCACAAGAAGACCGAACCGCATAAATTATCAAATAGCAATCAGGTATTTTTTGTTATAAAAGGAAAGGCAAAAATACATATAGGTAATAAAGTTATAAATGCAAAACCCAATATGGCTATCTACATAAATAAAAACGTGTGGCAGTGGGCTGAGAATGATACTGATAATGATTTTGTTTTTTTATGTATAGTTTCTCCACCCTGGTATAAAAAAGAAGAAGTCGTTAAAAAATAGTAAATGAATTTTTTCTAAATACAACAATATTTGATAGTTTGTGAATATTTTAATGTTAGATTTAACTTGATTTTTTAAAAATACGGTTTTATTTGTTGACAACATAGAGAGTATAATTATAATGCTTAAGTATAATTTAAAAAAAGGGGGTAGTTTATGTTAAACGAGGAAAAAGATGTTGAATTTGCTGTGAATTATGATGATGCTTTTAAAAACTTTGATAGCGGAGATATTGTAAAAGGTAAGGTAATAGGAATAAGAGATAAAGATGTATTTGTAGATATTGGCTACAAATCTGAAGGTGTCATCAATATAAAAGAGTTTACGGACGAAAATGGTAATGTAACTATTAAAATCGGCGACGAGGTTGAGGCTCTGTTTTTTAATAAAACGGATGAAGACGGGTTTGAGATACTGTCAAAAACCGCTGCTGATAGAATTAGAGGATGGAAAAAGGTTTTAGCAGCTTACAACAATAAAGAAACGATAAAAGGAACTATAAAATCTCTTGTGAATGGAGGTTTTACGGTAAATATAGATGGTTTCTTGGCATTTTTGCCTGGTTCTCAGGTTGAATTGCATCCTATAAAAAATTATCCATCTTATGTTGGCAAAGAGTTTGAATTTAAGATAGTAAATGTTAACGAAAATAAAAAAAATGCGGTTTTATCAAGGAAAGCTTTGCTTGAAGAGCAGAAAAAACAGCAGGAAAAGGAGCTTTGGGATAAAATTCAAGAAGGAGCTGTTCTTAACGGCAAAGTAAAGAATATAACGGACTATGGTGTATTTGTAGACTTGGGTGGCGTTGACGGTTTGGTTCATATCACCGATATGTCATGGAGCAGGATAGACCATCCTTCAGAAATGGTTAAGGTTGGTCAAGAGATTCAAGTGAAGGTAGCAAAAATTGAAGACGACGGCAAAGAGAAGAAGATTTATCTTGGAATGAAACAATTGACCGACGATCCTTGGAAAGATATCAATGATAAATTTAATATTGGTGATATAATAACCGGAGATATAGTCAATATAGTTGAATACGGGCTGTTTGTTGAGATAGAGAAGGGTATAGAAGGTCTTGTGCATAAAAGCGAGATAACATATGATAAATATCCTGTAAAAGCTAAAGAGCTGTTTAAAAAAGGCGATAAAATTGAAGTAAAGATAATAAATATAGATACCGAAAACAGAAGAATGTCTTTATCCGTAAAACAATGTAAGCCCTATCCTTGGGAGAATATAGATGAAAGATATAAAGTTGGTGATATCATAGAAGGCACTATCACTGGCATAAAGGATTTTGGTATCTTTGTAAAACTTGAAGAGGGTGTTGAAGGTCTTGTCCACGAAAAAGACATCTCTTGGGATAAGGAAGATAAAGGTCAATTCAATGTTGGAGACAGCGTAAAAGCAGTAGTATTAAGTGTTGATAAGGATAAAGAAAGAATTGCTCTTGGCATTAAACAATTAACAAAAGACCCGTGGGAAGATGTAGATTCAAGATATAAGCCGGGTGATATAGTAGAAGCTGACATTGTTAATGTAAAACCTTTTGGTGCATTTGTGAAGATAGAAAAGGGCATAGAAAGCCTTGTGCCTAAGAGTGAGTTTGGTGATATAGAGCCTCAAAAGGGAGAAAAGGTTCAAGTTAAGATACTTAGATTGGACAAAGACAAAAAGAAACTTGTTTCAAGTTTTGTTAGTGATTAGTTAACGTAACGAGCGTATTTTGTGGTTAAACGTTCTATAAAGTTTTTTTTAATACTTTTTTTATCAATATTTATAATAAATTTTATTTACTATTATACAAAAAAGCCTTATAACGCTGCATTAATTAAGATTTCAGGCGTTATTAATGAAGAGAGCACCAATACATGGATTAGGCAGATAAAAAAAGTCAAAAAAAATAGAGAATATAAAGCTGTAATGATAGAAATCAACTCTCCCGGTGGTTCTGCAAATGCAAGCGAAAGACTCTTTATCGCAATAAAAGATATGAATCAAGAAAAGCCTGTGGTTGTTTTGGTTAAGGGTGTTTGTGCAAGTGGCGCTTATTATGCAGCATGCGGTGCAAGAAAAATCGTTGCATACCCAACATCTATTGTAGGTTCTATAGGTGTTTTATTTGAATCTGTAAATATTAGTAAATTGTCCAATAAGGTCGGAGTCTCGGCTTTTGTTGTAAAGAGTGGGAAGGTTAAGGATGTAGGAAATCCTTTTAGAGAACCTACAATAGAAGATAAAATTATGCTACAAAGAGTTGTTAATGGTATATATGATGCGTTTTTAACTACCGTGTCCACATCAAGACACATCAATAAAGAAAAGCTAAAGCAGTATGCTGATGGTAGTGTTTTTTGTGCAAAAGACGCCTTGAAAATTGGTTTGATAGATTCTATAGGTGATGAAGATGCTGCTATTGGTATACTTAAACAAATCTCAGGTCTAAAAGAGATTAATTTTTATGAAGTTAAGCCAAAAAAATCTATAATAAAAGAACTCTTAGGAGAAAAGGTTTCTTTTTTGGTGGATTATATGTATATGCTTTTAAACCCTTCGGTAAAAGCAATCTTCTATGATTAAAATAAATCTTATAAAAAATCAAATACCCACAGAGCTTGATATACCAAAAAGAAAAAAAGGGTATAAGCATACATTAATATTTTTTTCTATATTGATTGCAGTTTTTTTGGTTAGCTTTGTTGGAGTTTATTTTTTATTTATCAAAACAGCCGAGCATAAAATTGAGCATGCAGTAAATAAAAAGGTCTTAGAGCATAAAAAAGAATCTAAACAGACAAAACAGCATATAGCTATAAAAAAGCCTGAAGAAAAGATTGTTCAGCACAAAAAATATAATAATAAAACTAAGATATCTGAAAATGAACTTAAAAAAATTGAAAATGAAGATTCTGCTGTTTTTTCTTTTAAGATTCAACTTGAAAATATACCTTCAAGCAACAGCACCATACAAAAAAACGTTGTTTTGGAAGATGTCTTAAAAGATATGGAAAAAGATAATTTAACCTCAATAAAACTATCGGACAACAAAAGCATTAAAACAACAAAAACAACTAAAGCTACGCAAAAGAAAGAAAAAGAAGTTTATAAGAATAAATCTAAAAAATTGTTGGTTAAGGTCGTAACATCAAACCCAAAAAGGTTAAAAATTATTCTACATAAAATGGGCGTAAAGTATAAAATGCAAAAAATCAAAAGAAGAAGTAGATTGTCATACGATATACTTGTTGGCGGATTTGATAGTTACAGGAAGCTTGTTAGATTTGCATCGGTTTTGAAGAAAAAGGGTTATAAAATTTATGATATAAAGAACTTAGGATTGAAATTTTTTGTTTGTATAGATAAAAACGTTGATAAGAAAAAAAGGGATAGATATATAGCTGTCTGGAAAAAAACCCCATTTAGAATAGTGGCTAAAGAAAAGGAAAAAATTTATTATAGATATGTCTTTAAATTTAAGGTTGATAAAAATAGGGTTAAACTATTGAAAAAAAAGGGATATTATCCTATAATCATCTCACCAAAAAACGGGGCGTAGCGCAGCTTGGATAGCGCACTTGAATGGGGTTCAAGTGGTCGGAGGTTCAAATCCTCTCGCCCCGACCATCTGAAATTTATTCTATCTCTTGATAAGTGAGTTAATAGAAATTGACCATGAAAATTAAGGATTATTTGTATTTCTACCAATTTTTTCACTTGACATTCTTAATCAAATAAAGTAAAAAATTGCCGTTTTGTTAGGGAATAACGACACTTTGCCCCGATAGCTCAGTAGGATAGAGCACAGGATTCCTAATCCTGGTGCCGCAGGTTCGACTCCTGCTCGGGGCACCATCTAATTACTACCCCTCTTCTCAAGACATTTTTTCAAAAAATCTTCCCTTTTTTAACTTTAGGCGTTATAGGTACTCTTCCTTTCTTTTTAAGATTATTTTCGCTCATTTTCTTAAGCAACTTTTTTTAATTTCTCTTCTGTATAGTTTT
>Ga0256842_1000183_pt1 | contig 54923 bp, 57 predicted proteins | sample 4559240metaG_FD_185973 | JGI IMG/M metagenome (GOLD analysis project Ga0256842, IMG submission 185973) | Hydrothermal vent microbial communities from Guaymas Basin, Mexico - 4559-240 | ecosystem: Environmental > Aquatic > Marine > Hydrothermal vents | place: Mexico: Guaymas Basin | collected... | reverse complement strand
TAAAAGCATTAGAAAATTGCTATGAAAACTTAGAACTTACACAAAAAGCAAAAACCATACGAGAACTTACACTCAATTTTGAAATTATTCAAAATCACTTTAAATGGTTTTATCTTACTATTCTTCCCCTCTTAGGAGAAAAGCAGCATCTTCTAAAGGCTACTCAACCCTCTCAAATTTTAGCAAAAGCCATTGCCACACTAGGCGGTCAATATCCACATACATCATATGCGATTCCAGGAGGTATAACTTCAGAAATAACTGTGATGGACAACCTACGTGTACAAAACTATATTAGTGAAGTGCAAAACTATTTTCGCACAAACATTTTTCATGCCAATAATCTAAACTCTCTACTACAGGAAAACGGAGATTTCAATACTCTTTTTAAAAAACTACAACAAAATGGTTGGCAACATTCTGGAAAAAGTCACAACAGATTTATAGTCTTTGGTCAAAATTCCTATTTTAAACAAGGAGAGTTATTTGATGAAGCGATAAGAACAGAGTTATCCATAGAAGATGTACAAGAGTATCAAAATGAAATTTCACTTGCTAAAAATGTATATTATAAAAATAGATATTATGAAGTAGGACCTTTAAGCAGATCTCTTCTCAAACAACTCCCCCTGGTTCAAGAGAGTTATGAACGCTATGGAGACAGTATATTAACTAGAATTTTAGCTAGAGTTAATGAGATACCACAACTCCTGCAACATTCAAAAAAACTCCTTCAAGATATGAATATGGATGAGTCCTCTTACATCGAACCACACACTCCCCTTTCACAGATAACAGCTTCTGGAATAGGTATTGTAGAAGCTGCTAGAGGACCACTCATACATAAAGTTTCAATAGAAAAAGGGATTATTCAAGAATACGAAATCATAACACCAACACAATGGAATCTCTCTAATGGAACAAAAATAAATCCTGCAATTGCACAAAAAGCCATTATTGGAGAAAAAAACATGCAATTAGCAGAGTTGATTTTTAAAAGTTTTGATGTCTGTTCCGTCTGCACTACACACTAATTGCCAACCCTCTTTCATTGAATAAAGCTATTTTAAAGAGTTTATTTTACTAAACTTAAAAATAACTAAAAACTGAATAAGCAATCATTTATATTTTCTAATACATTTATCAATAATAATCAACTATACTGTAAAAGTTTTTTTAAGGAGAGACTATGAGTAAGAAAAAAGAGAAACCGTGTATAAGGATGTATTGTGAATCTGAGGGGAGATGTCACGGTGTAATATTTGTCTTTTTTGATGATATGCAAAAAGAGCAGATACTAACACATGCAAAACAATTAGCACAACGCCATAGAGTGGCACCAGAAATCACTACAGAAAAATTAGAAAAATATGGTGAAGTATTTATTGATTTTTATGATAGCTATCACCATGAAGATCAATGTTATTTTGAGGATCTTGTTGATGCTCTTGGTGCAAAACTATGTGATTGTGAGGATCTATAAATGAAAAAAATAACACCTAAACTATTTCGCATCAATACAGGAAGTTGTAATGGATGTGACGTAGAGTTTGTTGCTTCTGTCTTTGTCGAAAAATTTCAACTGACAACACTTGATATTGACCTTGTAGAAGATATTGAAGATGCAAATCTTCTTGTTATTACAGGACCACTAACAGCAAGAAGTGAATCTTTTTTTAAAGATGCTTTATCAAAAGTAAAAAAACCTTTTGTTGTTGTTGGGATAGGAACATGTAGTATTAGTTGTGGAATTTTCCGTGACTCCTATGCCATATACGGACCTTTAGATAAATATGTAGAAGTAGATGTCAATGTAGCAGGGTGTCCGCCAAGACCACAAAGTATTGCACAGGGTATTACAAAAGGTATAGAGATACTGCAACAAAAATATCATGGAGAAGTAACACCTAAAAAAATTGACAATATATTGCAAGGTTTTGAAGCCCCAGAAAGTTTTAGAGGAAAAATGACACTTAATGAAGATGCCTGTACGGCATGTAGAACATGTGAAATAGTATGTCCATCCAATGCAATCTCAATTACAAAAACAGAAGATGGCTACATTCATAAAATTTGGCATAACAGTTGTTGTTTTTGTGGTAACTGCGCCTATTTCTGCCCAACAAATGCAATTTTCAGTACCAATGATTTTGATACAGCAAAACTTCAAAATGAAAAATATACAGATGTTTTAGAATCATTTATTGAACTTAAAGAGTGTAGTGAATGTGGAGAAAAATATAAGGCTGCATCCCAAAGTTTGATTACACGAGCCTATGTTAATTCAAAACCTGAAAAACTCAATACAAATATTTGTCCTAGCTGTAGAAAAATCAATAACTTTAAAAGGATATATGCATGAATATAGAAGAACTCAATAATGCACTTAAAACTAAGCTGAATTTTTATGAACTCAAAGAGGATCAAGACAGCTATGGAAACCCCATAGCATGGATAAAACTCAAAGAGAAAAAAGATATAGAGACTGTCGCGAGAACCATTAAAGCCTATCATGGAAGATGTATCGTTGCTACATGCTTTCAAAATGATGATAAAACACACTCAATTATTTATCATTTTGATATAGATGGTCTCATTATAAATACACAAGTTGATACAGATAATGCGACAATTCACTCTATTACATCTATTTTACCAAGTGCAAACTGGGCAGAGAGAGAGATACGTGAGATGTATGCTATTGAACCAATTGGGCATCCGTGTAAAGATAGACTCTTTTTAGATTATAGTATAGCAAAGGGAGTACTCAATGAATATATTCCTTTTTCAAAAATATCTGTAGGTATCACAGAAAGTGATATTTTATGGAAAAAAGTAAATGAGGGAGAAAATTAATGAAAGAAAAAATTAAAATAGGACCATTTCACCCTGAATTAGAAGAGTCAGTCTATTTCAAACTTGTCGCAAATGAAGAACAAATCATTCAAGAGGTTGAAGTTATCAATGGGTTTATTCATAGAGGGATGGAATCACTCATTACTTCAAAAAACTTTATGCAAAATCTAATTTTAACAGAACGTGTCTGTTCTCTATGTTCTAATAATCACCCATTTGCATATGCATTAGCAGTTGAAAAACTCGCTGGAATTACCGTACCAAAAAGAGCTGAAGCACTAAGAGTTATTGCAGATGAAGTAAAAAGAGTTGCTTCAAATCTCTTTAATGTTGCCATGCTTGCACACTTAACACACTCTCATGAACTTATGAAAGAAACAATGCAGACAAGAGAGTATATGCAGGACCTCAAAGAGATTATTTGGGGAAACAGAATGGATATGAGTGCCAATCAACTTACTGGTGTAAAATATGATTTAGATGAAAAGAAAATTAAACTTATTTTAGAAACATTACAAATTGTACAACCACAACTAAAAACCTTAAAAGAGAAGTTCGAAACAGATGAGACGCTAAGAAGCAGAACAGTTGGAGTGGGAATTTTACCAAGAGAAAAAGCATTAGAACTTGGAGTAACTGGACCAGTTGCTAGAGGAAGTGGTATCAATAATGATGCTCGAGTAAAAACACCGTATGCACTCTATGGAGAGCTCAAACCAAAAGTAAGCCTAAGAGATGAATGCGATGTCCATGCTCGTGCGATTGTTCGGTTTGAAGATGCAATTGAAGCAGTTAGAATGGTTAAAGATGTCATTACAAATCTTCCGGAGGGAACAACGTATGTAGAGAAAAAACCTCAAGTTCCCGCAGGTGAAATTACAGTACGAGTTGAAGCACCAAGAGGAGAACTACTCTATTATTTACAAACAGATGGTTCACAAAAACCAAAAAGAATGCGTTGGAAAGTACCAACATATACAAACTGGGAAGCTTTAAAAGTAATGCTAAAAGACAATAAAGTTGAAAATGCAACTATAATTGTCAACAGTATAGACCCATGTATTTCATGCACAGAAAGATAGGAGCATTCTATGAGAAACAATAAATTTATTTATGCTGACCCTGACAAATGTATAGGATGCATCAATTGTGAACTTGCCTGTGCTGCTTCACACATGAATATTAATGTAGATGAAGCCTATGATATGATGTTACGAGGAGAAAAACTCTACTCACGCAACAAAGTTGTTAAAATAGACGGAAAAACTGCTCCAATGCAATGTATGCAGTGTCCAGACGCTCCTTGTCTAGAAGCTTGTCCTATAGATATTATCAAATTTGAAGCCAATATGGTTCGCTACTATGAAGATAGCTGTATAGGATGTGAAAGCTGTAGTATGGTTTGTCCCTATGGAGCTGTTGTTATGGCACCAAATACAAAAGCCGACGCACCAATTTCGCAAATGGTTGCACTCACTTGTGATTTATGCGGAGGAGAAAATGGGAAACAAGCCTGTATTAATATCTGTCCTACCGATGCTATTAGCTTAATTGATTATGAAATGTTTAAGAAAATGAGACAATAAAGATGCATGAATACACTATTGTACAATCTATGTTGGATATATGTGAAAAACATTCAAAAGGCAAAGAGGTTGATAAAGTTGTAGTTGATATTGGGAAAATGAGTGGCATAGAACCTCATTTCTTGCAAGAAAGCTTTAATGTTTTTAAAGAAAACACAATCTGTAAAGATGCTACTCTGGAGATGAACCTTATAGATATAACAATAGTCTGTAAAAATTGTAATAAAAAAAGTACGGTAGAAAACTATGACTTTTTTTGTCCTGTATGCCAAAGTGGAGACACAAAAGTTTTAACGGGGCAAGAGATGCATATACAATATATAGAGTTAAAGGAAGCAGAATGAAAAAAGAGTATTTGGTAGTCAAGAGAGCAACTCCTAAAAAACGAGAGGCTAGTAAAAGGATAGCAGATTTCCATCCCACCTACTATCTTTTTAACAAACAAGAGGCACAGACACAATCTCTTAGATGTATTAAGTGCCCCATTGATTTAATGAAGGGAATGGAGAGTGAATTCTCTTTTTGTAGAACAGGTTGTCCACTTGAAAATAAAATTCCTTTATGGATAGAAGCCGTAAAAAAAGGAGATATTAAGAAAGCTTTTGAGTACAGTAATGAAGTCTCTCCTTTTCCTGAAATACTTGGTATGGTCTGTCCACATGACATCCTTTGTCAGGGAGGTTGTACAATCTCTAAAACAGAATCAGGAAGTGTTACCATAGGTGCTATTGAAGTCTATCTTAACGAGCAGGCTTTCAAAATGGGACTAAAACCATATTATGGAGAAGATAAAGTAAAAACAGGAAAAAAAGTCGCAATCATTGGAAGCGGACCAGCAGGAATGAGCTGTGCAACTTTTCTTTTAAGAGCAGGCATCGAAGTTGATATGTTTGAAAAATCCGATAGACCAGGTGGTCTCTTAACGTATGGTATTCCAAACTTTAAAATAAAAAAAGATGTCATTCTTAGAAGATTTAACTGGATGCAAGAAGCTGGTATGAATTTACATCTTGATACAAACATAGAAACACCCGAACAAATGAAAGAACTTCTTGATGAGTATGATTCCATCTTTGTTGGTGTTGGTGCCCCTAATAGTAGAGGTGCTCGAATGAAAAATGAAGATGCTCATGGTGTTTATCATGTTATGGACATCTTAAGACATGCACAAAAAAGAGTATTTGAAGATTTTTATGAGAGTATTTTAGAAGGAAAAGATGTCATTGTCATTGGTGGCGGTGACAGTGCAATGGACGCTGTAAGAACTTCAGTAAGAATGAATGCAAAATCTGTGCGCTGCGCATACAGAAGAGATGAATCCAATATGCCAGGTAGTCAAAAAGAGGTTATCAATGCAAAAGAAGAAGGTGTAATATTTGAGTTTTATACTGCTCCAAAAGAAGTTGTTATTGATAAAGCTCGTCATACAAAAGGTCTTATCTGCCAAAAAACAAAACTTGGAGAGCCTGATCAACATGGAAAACGAAAGTTAGAGATTATTGAAGGAAGTGATTTTGAACTAAAATGTGATGTTATCATTCTCGCTCTTGGATTTGATAACTATGAATTTGCCTGGTATGACGATGCCCAGATTAATAGTGGAAAATGGGGTGATATCTTAGTTAACGCAGACAAACAAACTTCAAACTCAAAAATATATGCAGGAGGAGATGCAGTAAGAGGTGCAGATTTGGCAGTAACCGCAGCAGCAGATGGCAAAAAAGCGGCCCTCTCTATAATTAAAAATATTTTATAATTGAATAATATCATTCAGAATGTCATCTTAAAAAAGACGATAAAAAGGAGAGAATAGCCATCTAGCGTGATTTTTCTCACCAAATCAATTAAGAGGCTTAATTAATGAAATTTAAGAAAACAAACAGAATAACTAAGATATGATTTTTAATTAAATGTTCATTAAAAAGGAAAGTAAATGAAAATCATTGTCTTGTTATTAGTTTCATTTTTTTCTCTCTTGCTAGCACAAGAAGAGAAAAATGGAAAAGAGTTATTTGATGCAAATTGTGCAAAGTGCCACGCAACAATTTTAGGTGTAGCAAATGATGGGGGCTATGAAAACACCTACATAACACCTGCACCATATGTAAGAGATTTAGTTGCCAAACTTAAAACAAAAACAGCTTCTAAAGAAGAGTTCACAAAGTTTATTAGTGAATATATACAAAATCCCAATAAAAGAAAATCTTTATATGGGAAAAGAGCTATTAAAAAGTTTGGTCTTATGCCTTCATTAAAAGGCACACTTAATCATGAGGAGGTGAAAAAACTTGCAGATTATCTTTATAATTATAAAGAAAATAAAAATATAAAAATTAAAAAAACTCCAAAAGTGACAAAGCCGATCACCAGAGGAGAAAGGGTATTTAAGGGGAACTGTTCAAAATGTCATGCGACAATTCTAGGTTTTGCGAATGATGGAGGATACGACAATAAATATATAACACCAGCACCATATGTAAAAGATTTGGTTGCAAAACTTAAAAAGAAAACAGGTTCTAAAGAAAAATTCACAGCATTTATTAGCGAATATATACAAAATCCAAATAAAAGGAAATCTTTATATGGGAAAAAAGCTATTAAAGAATTTGGTCTTATGCCATCTTTAGAAGGTGCAATAAACAAGCAAGACATTAAAGAGTTAAGTGATTATTTATATAACTATAATGAAAACTAAAGAACAAAGAATAACGACTTATTTAAATTGGAGAGATAATGGAATTAGAAGTATCTAGAAGAAAATTTTTACAGGGAAGCGTAGCGTTGACGGTTTTAGGGGGAGTGACTGGTGCAAACCTTTTCTCAAGCTCCCTAGATTCCAAAGAGACAAAAAAAAATATATATGCAAAAGTACCTACACTTTGTGAAATGTGTGTCAACAAATGTGCAGCCATTGCAAATGTAGAAGATGGAATTATTAAAAAGCTTGATCCAAATCCAGCTTTTCCAAAATCTAAAAATATGCTTTGCGCAAGAGGTGCAGCAGGGATTCATGCTTTATATGATCCAGATAGACTAAAATATCCAATGATTCGTATTGGCAAAAGAGGCGATGGAAAATATAAAAGAGTTACCTGGGATGAAGCTTATGAAGCAATCTTAAATGGAACAAAAGATTTTAAAGGTCTCAAACAAATTCTTGATGAAGAGAAAGACAACCGTTCAACAATTGGCTATTGTGCAGGGGAAGGTATGGCTGAACATACCTATAAGCTCTTTATGGCTAACAAACTCGGATCTACAAATTTTGTAAATCATGCTTCTATCTGTCTTCAAACAGTAGTCTCTGGATATACTTTGACTATTGGTGCTTATGGACAAGCTGACTTGGCTAATGCACGTTATGTAATCATGGCTGGAGCAAATAGAGCTGAGGCAATCGTAACTCCTGATACAATGGACATCTTTAAACGAACACGAGGAAGAGGAACAAAACTTATCTGTGTAGATCCAAGATATACAAATACTGCAGCTCAAAGTGATGAATGGTTAGGTATAAAAGTTGGAACAGACTTGGCATTTGTATTAGCGCTAACGTATGTTGCAATTAAAGAAGGTCTATACAACAAAGAGTATGTTGCAAAAAATGTAAATGGATTCGAAGAGTATAAAAAACATATTTTAGACAATAAATATACTCCACAATGGGCAGAAGAGATCACAGGAATAAAAGCAAACAAAATTATTGAAATAGCACGAGATTTTATGGAAGCTGCTCCACGTGCCATTTATTATCAGGGAAGAAGAACAGCATGGAGTAAACAAGATTTTCAACTGCGTCGTGCACAAGCTATTTTTAGTGCCCTTGGTGGAGGAATTGACACAAAAGGTGGAATCGTTTTTGGAAAAAAACTTCCTCTTGGTGCACATGAGGTCAACACTCCAATGTATGCAAATGCTGAAGGCAGAATTGAAAAAGATGCTGCAGCAATCGTTGGTAATGCAGGGAGTTGGATAGGCTGGAGAAACAAAATCATCGAAGGAAAATCACCTTACCCAATTAGAGCGATGTTTACATATAAACAAAACCCTATGCTCAGTGTTCCAAATGTTGCGAAAACAAGAGAACTTTTTGAAAAAATGGACCTTGTTGTAACTATTGATACTATGCCTAGTGATACTGTAATGATGAGTGATGTAGTATTACCTGAATGTACATATCTTGAGAGAGAAGACCCGGTAAGAAGTTTTGGTGGTGTTGAACCATCTATTGCATTACGCCAAAAAGTTATTGATCCTCTCTATGACACGAAACCCGTCTTTGATATTCTTAAAGGACTTTCAAAAAAATTAACAAAACCATTATGGGAAAATACACAAAAGTATGATGAAGATGTGCAAGATGATACTGACGGCATGAGTAAAGAAGAGATTGCCGAGTATTATTTGGAAAATGGTTTTGATTTAACAGATATGTTTGAGCATTCTCAAGAAGAGCTTAATAAAGAGATGGTTGTCAGTAAACATGGTGAAGAAGTTTATCAAATCTTAAAAGAAAAAGGTGTTTATTACCCACATATGGATAAATACTTTAAAAAGATAAACAATAATGAATACGAATACTATCCTGAAGATAAAAAATACTATACGGTAACCAAAGAGGGCTTCAACAGTGATGTATATACAGAAGCCTGTGTTGACGAAAAAGCTTTAGCAACACTAAAAGAGAAATTAAAAACTAGATCAGGCAAGGTTGAGTGTAATCTTACTTTCCTCACAAGAAAAGGTATTCCGGCAATGCCAACATGGCAACCATATCAATACAAAAGTGTTGTTGAAGGTAAGTTTGTATTTATTACTGGTCGTCATGCTCAATTTACACAAGATGCAACACAAAACAATGCTATGCTTCTTGATATCGCCAAAGAAAACTATCTGTGGATTAACAAAGAGCAAGCTGATGAATTAGGCATTCAATATGGTGATTTGGTGGAAGTAACTAGTAAAATTGGAAGTGTAAAGATTAAAGCATATCCAACAAGTAAAATTATTAGAAATACTCTTTTCTTTGTTCATGGTTTTGGTGCACAAAGTGATGAATTAACCTTTGCACACCTTAACGGAGCAAGTGATAATGTAATTATAGAGGATGTTATAGAGCCAGTATTTGGAAGTGCAGCAATGCATGAAACACAAGTAAGTATAAAAAAGGTATAAATTATGAATTTTGCGATGGCATTAGATTATCAAAATTGTATTAACTGTAAAGCATGTGAAGTTGCATGTAAAGAACAAAATGGTGTTCAGCTAGGAGCTGATAAACAAAGAATTTGGGTGGGTCAGACAGAAAAATCTATTTTTGGTCTTCCATTTGTCAACTATTACCCTTCACAGTGTAATCACTGTCTTGATGCACCATGTGTTGATGTCTGTCCGACTGGTGCGAGTCATTTTGCAGAAGGTGGTCTTGTATTGGTAGATCAAGACAAATGTATTTTATGTAAAGGATGTATGGAAGCATGTCCTTATGATGCAAGATTTGTTGATGACAAAGCAGTAGCTGTTGACAAATGTACATTCTGCTATGATACAAGAATAAGCAAAGGTGAAACAACAACAGCCTGTCAAGCAACTTGTCCTACAAAAGTAAGACTATTTGGTGACTTAGATGATGAAAACAGTGAAATAGTGGCACTATTGAAAAAAAGAAAATTCTTTGTCTTAAAAGAGAGTGAGGGAACTGTACCGAAACTATTTTATCTCTTCCCAGAAGATGAGAGGTTTGCTATCAACTCTATTGGTAGTGATACAACAATCTATACATGGGAAAACTTTAAGCCAATATTAGAAAAAGCAAAAGCAAAAAGGGGCATGTAATGAAAAAATTTGAACTATTAGGAATTGAGATAAACAAAGTACCTCTTACACAATTACTTTTTAATAAAACAATGCTCTTAGCTTATGTTTTATTAGCAATAGGTGTATATGGTATCTATGATGTTATTGTTGAAAGATATTTTATTGATGCGGCAAATGCCTTTGATGCAGGAATGCACCCTGGAAGTGTTCATGTGGCAGAAGCAATGAAAGAAGCCATATTTGGCAATGGTGGTGAAGTAAAAAGAGAAGAACCTTGGACGATTTACATTGCAAACTATATGTATATGATATATAGTGGAAGTGGAATTATCTTCTTAGTTGCTCTTGCAGAACTTTTTAATGTTGAAATTATTAAAAAAACAGCAGCAGGATTTATGACTCTTGGTCTTGCAATTGTTTTTGGAGGTCTCTTTACAATTGCTATGGATTTAAATATTTTACATATGCAATGGATGTTTTTAACACCAAATCTTGGAGCTGGAATGTGGTTAATGTTACCATTATATAGTGTCTATATTCCTTTTGTTATTTTTGAAATATATCTCCTGCTCACGAACAAACATGATTTAGTTAAAAAAATTGCTTTTGGTATATTAATTTTGAGTGTTCTTATAGACATTGTTGAGTACTACATTCAAGCTAAATTATTCAATATGAATACAGCAAGACACCTCTGGACAACATATCCAAACTTAACACTCTACTTCATTATTTCTGCATTTGTTGCAAGTAGCGGCATTATGATTCTTTATTCTATGATTACATATAAAAAGAATTTTCCAGTTGAGTTTAAACAACTTAGCGGTTTTCTTGTAAAAGTTGCACTAGTATGTATCGTTTTATTAGCAGCATATGAAGCAACTGCCTTTTTATTTATTGATAAAAACTGGGCAAATGTAATTCTGTTTGGTCGTTTTAAATATGATTTTTATATCTATATGTTTTTTGCTATAGCTGTTCCATTTTTACTTTTATTACTCTCATATATAAAAGAGAATGGTTCTGTATTCTTTATGACAGTAGCTTCAATTTCAATTATGATTGGCACATATATAGGAAGATTAATCTTTGTGTATGGAGGCAATGCTTATCCAATGAGTGATAGATTTGGTACTGGGTTTGAAAAATATAGCGAGTATAGTATTGCAAAAAGCTTTATATTTACACCACCATCAATCAGTGAAATTTTCGTAATTGTTGGTTCTGTTGGTGTAGTTTTTATGGTTTATGCAATTTTAGAAAACTTCTTAAATGTCTCAAAAATAAGAGAACATTAATAATATAAGCAGAATAAGAGGAATCAATTTCTCTTGTTCTTCTACTCTAACTCTAACTGCATAAGATACATATCTTCCCCGTCAATCACAGTGACAGATGTGCTGCTACAGTGAGGACAACAAAATTCATTTTTATCTAAAACAGACTCTCTATTGCATTCATTACAACATATAATAACAGGCTGTATATTAATAATAAACTCAGCCTCTTCACACATTGTCTCTTCTTTAAATGTATCAAAAGCAGTACGAAGTAGCTGAGACTCAACACCACTCATTACGCCGATTTTTACAACAACTTTGGTAACTTTTTTGGCACCATTTGCCACAGCGTTCTCTTCACATTGATCTAATAAATTTTGAACTATACTATATTCATGCATATTCTACCTTCTAACAAATTCTAGGCAATAATTCTCCAGTTGGAGACTCTAAAAATCGGCTACTACCATAACTGCTGTTTAGAACTACCTTCTCTTTATATCTATCTGTAACTTTAGCAATCACTGCCGCATTTTCATGAAACTCTTTTAAAATTTCCAAAGCTTTTTGACTCTGTTCCTCTGAAACAGCCAAACAAAATGTTCCTTCATTTGCCAAACTTGTTGCTTCAAAACCAAGCATTTCACAAATACCAAAAACTTCACTGCTCACGGGAATAGAATCCTCTTCAACTTCAATACAAATTTGACTCTGTTTTGCCCACTCGTTAAACACCGCACTCAAACCACCTCGTGTTGCATCACGCATTGCTGTAATTTTGATACCGTTATCTATAAGAGCTTTTACAATAGGAAAAAGAGAAGCACAATCAGATTGCAAAGAGCTACTCATCTCCATCCCTTCCCGTGCAGTAAAAATAGTAGCACCATGACATCCAATATCTCTACTCACAAGTATAAGATCATTTGTAGTGATATGATTTGAACTGATACCACCTTGCAAAATCTCCCCAACTCCTGTAGTATTAATAATAATTTTATCAATTGTCCCTTTTGGCATAACTTTTGTATCACCACTCACAACTATTGCACCATTATTAGCCAACTCTTTTTGCATACTTTTTACAATTTTTTGTAAATCTCTTGTTGCAAAACCCTCTTCTATAATTACACCAACAGTCATATACTTTGGTTTAGCACCCATCATCGCAAGATCATTGCATGTACCACAAATAGAGAGTTTACCAATATCTGCTCCATTAAAAAAAAGAGGACTGACAGTAAAACTATCTGTTGAGAGAACAAGTTTTCCATTTTCTATCACAGCAGCATCTTCTGACTGTTCGAGTATCTCATTTTTAAATGCCTTATAAAATATACTTCTTATAAGTTCATTATTCTCTTCTCCGCCATTTCCCATAGCTAGTGTTATATTTTTTTGCATACTAATCCTTTAATAGATTTCCATATTTATAATAAGCTGCACATGCACCTTCACTACTGACCATACAGCTGCCAACAGGAGTATTTGGCTTACAAGCCGTACCAAAAATAGTACATTCATCTGGATGTGCCATTCCTCGTAAGATATCTCCACAAATACAAAGTTTATGATCTTCTATCTCCTCTTTTGGAAGAATAGCATCATAAATAACCTCTGCATCTATAGCATTATATTTATCTTTGAGTTTCAAACCACTATTTGGAACATTTCCAAGCCCTCTCCATTTAAACAGAGCAGTTTTTTCAAAATACTTTTCAATTAAACTTTGTGCTCTTAGATTCCCATCATACGATACAACTCTATTGTATTGAATTTCATTTTGACATCTATCTTCATTAAACTGCTTCAATATCATCAAAACACCCTGCATCATATCAACCGGCTCAAATCCAGTTACAACAACAGGACGATTATACTCTTTTGGAAATTTATCATATATCTTGCTTCCAGTGATTACACTTACATGACTAGGTCCCAAAAATGCATCAATCCGATTATTATAACTATCTATATGCTCATCTCTACTCTCAAGAAGTTCTTGCATAACTTCAGGAACAGTTACATGGTTGATATGAAAAAATATATTTTGAATATTCTGCTTTACCACAAGGTCAACAAGAGCCGCTGTCATAGGTGTCGTTGTCTCAAAACCTATAGCAAAAAAGATTACTTTTTTATCTGGATTTTGTTTGGCAATTTTCAATGTTTCCATTGGAGAGTAAACAAAACGGACATCAGCACCTTTTGCTCTTGCATTTTGCAAACTTCCATGACTTCCCGGAACTTTAATCATATCGCCTAATGTAACTAAAATCACATCTTCTTGCTGTGCAAGTATATAAGCATGGTCAATTCTCTCTTTTGGCATAATACAGACAGGACAACCAGGTCCATGAATAAAATGAACATTTTTCGGCATAAGTTGAGGCAAACCAAACTTCATAATTGTATGAGTATGTCCACCACAGACTTCCATAATATTAATATCTCTATCTAATTTTTCAGCTTCTTGCTCAATTAATTTTGCATATGCTTCTATAGTTTTACTATCTCGAAAATCATCATAGAGATTTTTAAGTTCTAATTTCATTATTACTCCTTAATTCCAGTTATGTATATGAAAGTGTGAATGTTGCACATCTTTATGAGCATGCTTATGTTTATGCATTAAATTAGCCTCTAGCAATAGCTCTTTATTTTGAAATAACTCTTCAATTTTTCCATCAAATATAATTTTATGTTTTTCATTCATTGCAATTGCTCTATTGCCAAGTTCGTAAGCCAAAGATAAATTATGAGTTGAAATAATAGTAGTAATCTTTTTATCTAATAAAAAATCAATAAACCAACCTGTACTTTTTGGATCAAGATTTGCAGTTGGTTCATCTAGCAGTAAAAGTTTCGGATTTGTTGCAAATATAACAGCAAATGCAACTTTTTGCTTCTCTCCACCACTCAATTTCAAAGGACTTTTATCTAAAAGATGCTCTATTTGAAACTCTTTTGCAATTGCTCTCACTTCTGCTTCTATTGCAAACTCTTCAATTGTAAAAAGAATTTCATCATATACAGTAGGATTAAAGAGCATCGTATCTGGTGTCTGAAAAAGGATAGAGACATCTTTTCGGAAAGCTTTATTATTTGCTTTCAAGTAAGCCTTGTTAATTTTCTCATTCTCATAAGAAAATGATCCTTTTTGAGGGAAGATAAGCCCTGCAACAAGTTTCAAAAGAGTACTTTTGCCACAGCCATTATTACCTAAGAGAACAACATTCTCTCCTTCATTAATATGAAAATCGATATTGTCTAAAACAATTTCATCTTCATAACTATAGTAAATATTTTCCAATTTAATCAAAAAAACCCCTTGCTTTCAATGCTAATGTTCTCTCTTTTGAATTATGCAAAGACTTTTTTAAAAAGAAGTAAAACATAGAAGATATAAAATTCTTTCTATCTTTTTTTCTTAAAGTATTGACTGTTCTACTTTTTAAAGCCAATTTAAAATCTTCAAAAGTTTTTACAAAACTCTGTATTTGTGTTAATGTCGCTATCAGTAAAAACTGCAAAGAGGGAGAAAACGAAACAGCTTTTATTAAATTTATTTTTGATGAAACAAAAAGTGTCATAAAAGTAATGTCAAATACCCTAAGATTAAAAATAAGTAAAAAATCAATAAATTCCCGTCCTAAGAATAAAGACTCAAACAAATATCCAACTGTCACACTCATATTGAAAAAAAGTATGGCTTTTAAAGCTTTTAAACTTATTTTAGGAGAGAGTACAACAAAAAAGATAAATAGACAACTTAGAAATATTAAGTTATGTATAAAAATAAGAATTATTATAAAAATTATTAATATAAAAAATATAATTTTATCTTTTTGATTTTTCAATTTTTGCCACTTTTTGTAAGAGAATAAAAACTCCAAATAAAATTAAAATACCAATAAATGCGCTAAAATAGTAACTCCCTATATCTCCCAAAAATGATGTTGTATAATCACTAAAAGGTGCATTAAATCCTTTTGTCTGTTCAATGTTTTTTGGTACAAAGCCCAAAACTTGTTTGTAATGCTCTTCACTCCACTCTCCCCACGCAGGGTTTGAAGTCATTAAACCTAATGGAATAAATAGAACAAATCCAAATAACAGATAATAGATTTTTTTTATTTTCATGCCTTGCCCTTCATGAAATTTGGTTCTAGTTTAACTAAAAATTTATACGATAATTGTGTAAAAACAGCCTCAACAACACCAAAAAAAAGCATATGACTTCCCACAATGGCAGGAATTGTCACACTCAGATCAAAAGGAAAGTAAAGAGGCTTTCCTGTAACATCTACACCAAAATAAGGTTGTAAACCTAAAACAATTGCAATAACAATTGATGCACCTACTGCACTACTCCAACCGCTTAAAAGCAAAGAAAATTTATATTTTTTTGTTATTTTATAGACAAAACTAGCACTAAAAGCACCGGCAAATCCCATACCTAAAGCATTTATAGCCAATGTGCTTAATCCTCCGTCACCAAAAAGTACAGCTTGAATAAAAAGAACAAGAGATAAAGCTAAAAAACCAATCCAAGGATTAAAAAGTATTGCAATAATAGCAACTCCAAGAGCATGCCCACTCGTTCCACCGGGAATCGGAATATTAAACATCATAACTACAAATGAAAGAGCAGAAAGAGACGCAATTAGAGGCAATGTCTCTTCATCTAAGCTCTCTTTTAATTTTTTAAAAGCTATAACCCATAAAGGAATAACCACTGCATAACTTACAGCACATGTAGCAGGGGATAGGTATCCATCAGCTATATGCATAACTAAACTCCTCTAGCTGGGCATTCATCATCTTCTAAAATTGCCTGTCGCCTATCTTCTTCCTCCATTATTTCTAATATTTCTTTATATGTTTCGATAGAAGCCAATGCATCTGCTTCATCAATTTTATTCATAATAAAACCAATATGCAATAAAACATAATCACCAATCTTAACTTCATCTTCCAACATAAGATCTAAGCTGGCATCTCTTCTAACACCCATTGTATCTACAGTTGCAACATTCGTCTCTTTATCTATTTTGACTACTTTACTTGGTATTGAAAGGCACATTATCTCATCTTTCTTTTAAATTCTATCCATGATGCCACATCTTTAATGCTCTGTTCATCTTTAATATTAACCTCAAGTATATCTACATTTGGTTTTAATTTCCGTGCACTCTCTTTTTCTCTCTCTAAATCATAATCAAAATATGGTAAAAGATCTGTTTTTGTAAAAAGAACTAAATCTGCTTGACGAAACATTACTGGATATTTTGCAATTTTATCTTCTCCTTCAGGAACAGAAACCAATACTATATTTAAATGTGTTCCAACATCATAAGAAGCAGGACAGACAAGATTGCCAACATTCTCAACAAAGCAGACATCAATTTTGTTCAAGTCTATATGATGTAAAGCCTTGTGAACCATAAAAGCATCTAAATGGCAAGCACTACCTGTCTGAATCTGATGTGCTTCAATTCCTTTGGCCTTCAATCTATCAGCATCTCTATTTGTCTCCAAATCACCTTCAATAACACCAAATTTAAAATCACTTACATCTGCTAAATGTTCTAAAAGAGTTGTTTTTCCACTTCCAGGACTACTCATGAGATTTATACCCAAAACATTATGCGAATTTAAGTGTTCTCGATTATGTTCAGCCTCGTGATCGTTCTTATCAAGTATTTTTTGTATTACCGATATAGTCTGAGCATCATTTAGCTGTGGATTGTCATGCAAATGAGCATGTGCCTTTTGATGTTCATGACTTCCGTCATGACTATGTTGATGAGTGTGTTCCGCTGTAAGGGAACATCCGCAATCTGCACACATTTTCTATCCTTTTATCTTTCTTTATTATATTACTTTAATTCTTTTTATATTCTATCTTTTTTTTATAAACTAACATTCACTCAACTATAAAAATTTTAAAATTTAAGCATAATATGTTAATTTTTACAACTATAATGTTGCAAATAATAAAAAATTTGACCCAAAGCGATACCGCCATCATTAATTGATGTTTTTTGTTGATAATAATATTTAATATTTTCACTATTTAATCGTTTAATAATCAGTTCAAGTAGTGTTTTGTTTTGAAACACCCCACCACTCAATATAACATCTAAAGACTCTTTTTTTGAAATAGATACAACAATTTCAACAAGCGTATTCATAAATTTAGTCACAATCTCTTTATCAAAAAAATCAAATTCTATAGCTATTTCACCATCAACAATAGTATAATTAAAAAATTCGCTACTATCTTTATTATATCTCATTTCACATAATAATCCAGCTTCACCTTCATAGCTCTGAAAATGACATAATTCTGATAAACTTGCAACACCATCAAACAGTCTTCCGACAGATGTACTCAAAGGTGCATTTAAATTTTTTTGATAACTCTGATGTAACACTTCTATCTCAGATAATGAAAAAGGAAGGTTTTTTTTAAGCACTTCATCTAAAGAATAAGACTCAAACAACATACTCAAAGCCACTCTTCTTGGCTCCTTTATTGCCTTCTCTCCCCCTAAAAGTTTTAAAGGCTTAAAATGGTACTTTCTTTTATCTCCGACAAAAACTTCTCCACCCCAAAGTAAACCATCATCGCCATACCCTGTTCCATCAAAACTAAATCCAAGGTAATCACTTTCTAAGCCATATTCAGCTTTAGCGGCATAAATATGTGCTAGATGATGTTGTACACTATAACTCTTCTTATTCTGCTTTTTCACCCATTTTGTTGTTTCATACTGAGGATGTTTATCACATAAAAGTATATCCGCTTCAAAATCATAAAAATTTTTAAATGTTTGCACAGTTCTAAGAAAAAACTCAAAAGTTCTAATAGAATTCAAATCACCAATATATGGAGAAATGATAATTTGATCATCAAATGCTAAGGCAATACTATTCTTTTGGTTGGCTCCGACTGCCAATATTTTCTTATTTAACTTATATGGTAATTTAATTGTTTTTGGAGCATAGCCTCTAGCAACTCTTAAAAGTTGCACTTTTTTTGCTACTATTTGAGCAACACTATCATCAATACCATTGACAATATCTCTATCAAAATCTAAAATAGCTTCAACAAAAGGTAGTTTTTTTTCTAGCTCTTCTTTTGTTGTTATTATTGGTTCTCCTGCATAATTTGCGCTTGTGGCAACAATTGGCTGTGTTAAAATTGTAAACATAAGACAATGTAATGGAGTGTATGGTAAAAAACACCCTATCCTCTCTATATTTGGTGCCACATCATTAGAGATAATCGAATCAAGCAAAATTTTCTTTTTTAAAATTACAACTGGTGCCTCTTTAGATTTTAAAAGAGTCTCCTCCTCAGGTGTTACGATCGAAAAAGATTGTATCTGTTTTATATCTTTACACATAAGTGCAAAAGGTTTGGACGGTCTATTTTTAGCTTCACGTAATCTTTGGACACTTTCATCATTTGTAGCATCACAAACTATATGAAATCCCCCTATGCCTTTAATGGCGACAATAGCTCCACTCTTAATCTTCTGCACAATATCTCGAATAGTTCCATCTAGACTAGGACCACACATATTACATGAAATAGGCTGTGCATGATATCTTCTGTTAAGTGGATTAGAGTACTCATTTTGACATGATTCACACATTGTAAATTTTGCCATAGATGTATTTTCTCTATCATAAGGAACTGTCTTAATAATAGTATATCTAGGACCACAATTAGTACAATTTGTAGCAAAATAATTACTGTATTTATGATTTTTTTTTAAAATATCTTTTTTACAATCATCACAAATAGCAAAATCAGGAGATATTATTGCTGTTTTTAATTGTGTAGCGCTTTCATCATGTACTATCTTAAACTCTTTACTATATAGAGGCTCTTTCTTTTGCATAGCTATATTGACTATTTCAGACAGAGGAGGAGTCTCTAAATAAATCTCCTGCATAAATAAGTCTATATCTTTAGCCTGCCCCTCAATAAAAACGACAACCCCATTGACATCATTTTTAACATACCCACATAAATGAAATTTATTTGCTAATCTATAAACAAAAGGACGAAATCCAACACCTTGAACACGTCCAGTTATTTCAAGAAATCTTGCTTGTAAATTTTTTTCCATAGTAAAAGAAGAAATTTATTTTATGATATTGATTTATATATAGCATTAGAAAGACTCTCACTATAGTCTTCTAAAGAATCATTTAAAACCTGTTCAGAGTTCAAAAATGTTATACCTCCAAGAATGCCAGCGATACAAGCAAAACATATAAAAAAATCTTGTTTTATAAACTCTCCTCTTTGCGTTCCATCTTCTATAAGTCTTTTTAATTCATCAACAAACTCTTGAGCAAGCTCAAAGCCGCAATCTTCATTATCACAAAAAACTTCTCTGTTTCCAAGATATACTTTAAAAAAATAGTTAATCATTTCTGGATGATTATTTAAAAAAAGTAGATAACTCTTAACAAAAAGTGCTATTTTCTCTTTTGATGTTATCTCCTGATCATTAATATTTCTTAATTTAGAAGCTAATTTTTTTGAAACAAATACAATAGATGCTTTCGCTAAAGAGTTTTTAGAAGGAAAATAATTATATATATTTCCCACACTCATATCTATATTTTTTGCAACTTCAGAGACTCGTGTATTATAAAACCCATACTTTGAAAACATCTTTAAAGCTGATGTAATAATTAAGTTCTCTTTTTTCATTTTTTTAAACATACATTCCCTTTTTTTAACATCTATCATAATTCCCATAAGGCACAGTTTAAAAAACTTTTGGAGAAAATATATCTTGCTTCAAGTCTTAAGGAAAAGCAAAAGAAAATATTAAACTGTGCCTTATGAGAAATAATATACTCTAATAATTAGAGTATATAATCTCCATATGTTATATTTTGATGATCAACAAGAAGTTGATTGTTAAAATAGATATTATTATTAATGGAACCTTCCACACTTAACTTAGAAAACAACTTACTATTTTCCAATAAAGAACCTGCAATTACTATTGACTCAACGCCTACACTATCATTAACACTTTCTAATTCATTTACTAAAAACTCTACAAAACTTTCAATTACACCATATGAAAGTGTCAAATCATCTATGCCAGCAAGTTTAAAACTCATAGCACTTCGTATAATCATTAAATAATCTAATGTTGTAACACTGTTTTTATTGTATATTTTATAATCTATTCTTGGACCTTTATTCCCTAAAAAAGAGACAGCATTATCTTCTAAAATTTTTGCTGCATTTTTAAGATTAGCAGATGATGAAAAATCTAAAATAATCGATATAACTCCCCATATATCATAGATATTCAAAGTTTCCTGATTAAATTTAATTTTAGATATCTTTTCACAATGATCCGAATATTTACTTCTATACGCATTAATTAACTTTTTCCCTGTCTCATTTGTTGATGCTATTTGTTCAAAAATTTCTTGAATTGAGCCATAACTACACTCCATAGTCAAATGATTTACAACTCCATATTTTTTTCCATATATAACAATGCCATTTTGGTACTCTTTGCTTAAATAAACACCTGCTATATTATCATCATCAAGATTATGTTCTTTAATTACTGAATATGTAGCACCAATTATTGGAGCTATTTTCTCAGTCAATACCGGAAAAGAGAATAATCCTTTATTTCCTTTTATAATAACTACATTATTGCTAGCCGCCACTACTTCTATAGGTTCTTTCTCTTTTTTCGCTTTTACCAAAGAGATGCTTTTATCAGTTTTGATCTCATCCTTTGTAATAAAAATCATATCAATATCTTTTAGATGCAACTCATGCATTAAAAATTGTAGAACAAAATCATCCGGCAATTTAAAACGAATCAGTTCGTCCTTTAAATCTTCAACATCTGTTTTGAATTTTATATTTGTTTTTAATCGAATAAATGGTTTTTCCATCGAAGCTAAAGCTTTTAATTCATAATCTTTTGCATGTGTGAACTTTTGTACTGTTGCATAATCATAAGCAATAATATCAAAATCAATACTATCACAAACATCTACATCAATTTTACCTATGTTATATTTTCCATAAAAAGTATCTATTGTAAGCGTTTTCCCTTCCGATATCAGTTCAGCCATCTCTTGAAAATCTTCTTTATAACTTCTATGCTCACCCTCAACATCATATCCACACAATTCGCATGATTGAAATATATCGTAATAATGAGGAGAAGACTCATCAAAAACAGTTTCTAAACACTCTAAACAAAAGGGCATCTCTATTTTTGCATCTGTATCTACAAAATATTCACCCTCAGGCATATCTTCTACAACATTTACCTGTGTATCATGCAAAAAAATAGAGTGTGGCAATCTTCTTGCAAAATCTGTTGCAAAATTCTCAAAATCTTCTATATTATCAGTTTCTATATAACATTTTAAAGAGAAACCCTCTTTCAATAGTTTACCACTAAGCGAATATGCTGCCAATGTTTTTAAAAAAATCTTTTCATAAACATTTGATGAAGAACGATAATCAATAATGTACTCTAAAATCATATTTCAAAACCTTTTAAATAGGTTGTTGCAGAAACATCAGTAATAACTAAATCTTTTTTTACTTTCACATCAATACCAAGCTCTTTTATCTGATCGATAATCAAATTTTCCATAACAACAGCAGCTTTTAAAACTTCATCAGTCATTGAGAATGTACTATCTTCTCCAATAACATAGGGAACTACTCCAACAATACGAACAGGAGGCAGGTCTCCCATCATCTCTATCATTTGAAGTGTTTGAAGCATCTCTACTTCATGTGCACTACCTTCCCAAGTTATATAATTAGGTACTTTATCAAAATCGAAACAATATACATCTCCAATCTCTGCATCATCAACATTTACACAATCTATCAAAAAAACCTTATCATACTCTGTAATAATTGGTATAAGAATTTGTGCCAAAGTCCCACCATCTATCACATCAACACTATGTTCATCCGATATAAATTCATATTTTTGCTCTATTAAATTAGCTAAATGTGCACCGACGCCTTCATCACCAAAGATGACATTACCAATACCTAAAATTAAAATTTTTATAATAAACTCCTTGAAAAATATCACTTAGAAGAGAGGCGACACGGCCTCTCTCGAAACTAATATTTAGTCTTTTTTATGCCATTTAAGTCCAGAGAAGATCGCATCCATAGAGCCATCTTTTCCAAATACAGCATTAAATATTGCCATATAAACGTGAACAGATACAAAAATAATCACACCCCACATTGCAATGTGATGTAACTCTCTTACCCATGCAAGTCCACCAAGCATAACTTCTAAACTCATCATGCTTCCATAAAGCATACCACCAAGACCTTCATGATAAACATGAACATATAAAATAAGCCCTGTAATAATTAAAATAGCCATTAACATATAAAATCCAACATATGCAATAAATTGCAGAGGATTATATGTCCCTCTTAAATGTGGGTGTTTTGTCACTAAAAGATAATAACCAATCTGTTGCATCCAAACTTTTGGACTCAAAAAATCTTTTACGGAGCCTATCTCACCTCTGTATCTTTTTGCAAAAACAAACAAATAACTTTTAAACAAAATAACTGCTGTTAAAACAAAACCAAAAATCTCATGCCAAGCTCTAAAAAGTGCATACATAAAATTTGTTGGCTCACTATTTGGAACTGGAGAAACAAAAGGCATAGCAATATAAAATCCTGTAACAGTCAACACAACTATCGCAAGTGCTCTTACCCAGTGTTGCCATCTATATATAGATGTAAACTCCTCTTCTCTTTCTACGCAAGAATTATGCATTTCCATAATTATTCTCCTTTATACGCTACAACTACCATAAAGTGGATCTACTTTATATTCACTTAACTTATTGCCTTTAGTATCCATTACATGTACTGCACATGCAATACAAGGATCATATGAGTGAATTATTCTAATAATTTCTAATGGTTGAGAAAGATTTTCAATTTTTAATCCAACTAAATCAGCTTCATATGGACCTTTAACACCATTTGCATCTACTGGAGAAGCATTCCAAGTTGATGGCACAACAGCTTGATAGTTTTCACAAACACCATTTTTAATTCTAATCCAGTGGCTAAGCATTCCTCTTGGAACATCACCAATACCTCTACCTTTATACTCTTTATCTTTATCAATTATATAAGGAGCACAAGTTTCTTGATCAACTTTTAAGTTTTCAACAAGATTATTAAATGCTTTAATCGCATTTTTAGCAATAATATTACATTGTAACGCACGTGCAGCAGTTCTACCAAGAGTTGTAAACAATGCACTTACTGGAAGGCCTGTCTCTTTCAAGAAAGCATTTACTTCATCTTGAACTATTTTATTACCTCTTGCATAACTTACAAGTAAACATGCAAGTGGTCCAACTTCCATAGGTTTGCCATCATATCTAGGAGACTTGATCCAACTATATTTACCTTTTGGATCAATATTTTGAGAATGAATCATTTTTCCATCAGGACCAACACTTTCCCCTTCTACAAAACCTGTGTAGTTAGGATTAGTTTTACCATCATATGGATGTAGAGGTTCATTATCTGCATACCAAGAGTGTGTTGCTTCTTCAGTAATTAAATCTTCATTAATATCAAATACTTTGCTTAAATCGCCATTTTCAATATATCCACTACTAAACAAATATTCATCTCTGCCAACCATAAAATCTTTATATGCCATAAAGTTTTTTACACCCATTGGCTTAACAACTGAACCTTCTGTCTTATACATCTCTGCTGCCATTTTTATATCTGCCACATAAGCATTTTGTACAAAATTAGCCATCTCTTTGTATTTAGTAAGATACTCACCCATTCTAGATGGATCTAAGATATCCATAACACAAGTTACACCACCAACTACCAAAGATTGTGGGTGTGGTTGTTTCCCACCAAAAATAGCAAGTAATTGTGCTGCCATTCTTTGCATCTCTAACGCTTTTAAATAGTGAGAAAGTGCAATAAGGTTTTGTTCTGGAGTAAACTTATAAGTTCCATGTCCCCAATATGCATTTGCAAATGGCCCAAGTCCTTGTGGATTTTTAGCAAATTTTGCTACTGTTTCTTTAACTTTTTTAAGATCATTTTCACCTGTTGCAATAGGATTATCTGTGTATTTAAAAGCCAATTTACTAGCTTTTGCTTCATCAGCATCAAGAGCTGAAACAATATCAACCCAGTCAACACCATGAAGATGATAAAAGTGAACAACATGATCATGCATAAACAGTGCTGCATTCATTAAAGTTCTTACAAGTTCAGCATTATATGGAATCTTAATACCTAATGCATCTTCAACTGCCATTGTACTTTTCAAATAATGTGAATATGTACAAACACCACAAATTCTTTGCATTAAAAGAGGTACATTTCTAGGATCTCTATTTTTTGCAATAACTTCTAAACCTCTCCATAAAGTTGATGAAACGAACGCATCTTCAACAACTCCATCATCATTTACAACAACCTCTGCTCTTAAGTGTCCTTCAATTCTTGTAATCGGATCTACTACTACTCTTTTTGACATTATTCTTCTCCTTTAGGATGTTTAATTGCTGAAATTGCTGCATGAGCTGCTATACCAACACCAGTTGCTATTAATAAAGTTACACCAATATTATCAGCAGTTGCATCTGCACCCATTCCATTAAACACAGTATTATAAAGTCTATCTTTTAATGGCTCATTAACTGTTCCCATTGTATCCCAAAAATCTGGTTCACTACAACCCATACAACCAAAACCAACTTGTACTGGCCAAGATGTACCTTGATTAAATTTATTTTTAGAACAATTATTAAAAGTATATGGACCTTTACATCCTACTTTATAAAGACAATATCCATCTTTTGCACCTTGATCACCAAATTGCTCAACAAATTCACCAGCATCAAAGTGACCTCTTCTTTCACAAAGATCATGAATTCTATGTTTATAAGCCCATTTTGGTCTATTATATGCATCTAACGCAGGAAGCGTTCCATAGAGTAAAAAGTGAAGTAGTGTTCCTACTATATTTTTTTCACTTGGAGGACAACCCGGTACATTTATCACTGGCTTATTAGTAACTTTACTTAAACCAACTGCACCAATAGGGTTAGGAATAGCAGCTTGTACACCACCATACGATGAACACGTACCAATTGCAAAAATAGCTGCTGCATTTTCACTCGCATCAATAGCAATATCTTTACCTTTTTTAGCATGCCCACCAATAGTTAAGAACGAACCGCCATCATTTGTTGGTACTCCACCTTCAACCATTAAAACATATCTACCTTTATATTTTTCCATTGCAGATTCAAGATTCTCTTCTGCCTGCCAACCTGCAGCAGCCATTAAAGTTTCATGATATTCTAATGAAATATGATCAAAAATGAGGCTATCAATACTTGGAGCATCACTTCTTAATAAACTTTCACTACATCCTGTACATTCAGCCATATGTAACCAAATAACAGGGAGTCTGTCTGCTAATTCAGCAGCTTTTGCAACGAGTGGTGTAAACTCTCCCGGCAATGACAATAATGCACAGGTAGCCGTAGCCCACTTCATAAAATCCCTTCTTGAAAAACCTTTTTCCTCAATAACTTCCGATATTGTTTTAGAATCATCCATTCTAGGCATTTTTTCTAGTTGTTCAAGTCGTAAACTAAACTTTTTAAACAAATTACTATTCTCCATTCCTCTCTCCTTTATTATAATTGAGTGAACCTTCATTTAAATAATATCTTTACTATTCTTCATCTAAACTTAATATTATTATAACCTCATCTAATTTAAATAATTAGAGATATAATTACACATTCATACAAATAGCTACCGCATCTATCTCCACAAGAGCATTCTTAGGTAAAGTCTTTACTGCTACAGTTGAGCGTACAGGTTTATGTGTAGCGAAAAAACTCTCATAAATTTCGTTAATTATTGCAAAATCATCCATATCTGCTATAAAAATAGTTGTTTTTATTACATTTTGCAATGAAGAATCTGCAGCTTCCAATACCTCACGCAAGTTTGTAAGTACCTGTTTTGTCTGTGTCGCAACATCAGCACTTAAAAGTTCGTCACTTCCATTTGGTAAAAGTGCGATTTGACCTGATGTATATACCATACCATTGACTACTGTCGCCTGCGAATAAGGTCCTATTGCCGAAGGCGCTTTTGGTGTTTGAATAAATCTCATTTTTTCTCCTTTTGTGTATTATATTGTTCCTGAGCATATCCCATAAATGCTTTAAATGTATCTACTTCTCTATATCCAAGTGAATCATATAATATTTTTCCATTGGCATCTGTAAAATAGTGACGAGGGACCGGACGTACTTCAAACTCTTTTGGCACTGTGTCAAAATCACGTACTAAATGCACTGTAATAAACTCTTTATGCAGTTCTTTTTTTACCTCTTCATCTTGGAGCGTTGTCTTTTCAAACTTATGACACCAGCCACATTGTGATGATGAGATAAAAATATAAATAAGCTTATGCTCTTTTTTTGCCTCACGCAATGCATCTTCATATTCATCATACCAATGCAATTCTGTTGCCATAAGTGTAGCTGCAAACAGCATTATGACAAGTAGATATTTCATTATTTCTCCCAAATTTCTATGAGAGTTTGAAAGACTTTGTATAAATCTTGCACCTCTTTTTTCGTTGTTCGCTCATTCACAGAGTGAATTGTGTCGTTTTTTACACCAAACTCTATGACATCTACACCCATAGGTGCAATAAAACGTGCATCACTTGTACCGCCTGCAGTTGAGTGTTTTGGTTTTATACCAGTTACTTGCTCTATCGCCTCATCTATCTTACGTACAAGTTTTGTATTTGTATCTGTCTGAAACGGGTATGAGCCCTGCGTGAGACGCAGTTCATAATCAAGCCCATCCATATGTTTTGCTACAAAAGCCTCTACCTCTTTTTGTGTAGTTTTTGTATTGTTTCTGACATTAAACATCATCTTGAGTTCATTTGGCGTTACGTTCGTAACCTGCATTCCTGAGCGAATATCCGTAATAACAAACTTTGAAGGAGCAAAAGCCGCATCGCCATCATCAAGATCAACTCCTGCCATCTCAGCAAGCGGCTTTGCAATTTGATGAATAGGATTAATAGCTTTCTCAGGGTAAGCTGCGTGACCCTGTTTCCCTTTAACAGTTAAATATCCGTTAATACTTCCTCTTCGCCCTACTTTTATAGCATCACCAAAAACCTCTTCACACGTTGGCTCAGCTACAACACAAACATCCGGAAGCATATCATGCTCACGCAGATACTCCAAAACTTTTACAGTTCCGTTAACAGCCTCACCCTCTTCATCTGAAGTGAGTAAAAGAGAGAGTGTTCCTTGAAAATTTTCCGCCTCTTTCACAGCCTGAACGAAAGCAGCCACACCACTTTTCATATCTTGTGTACCGCGACCGTAAATAGAGTCACCCTCTTCTACAGCTTCATAAGGATCATATTTCCAACCATCTCCTGCAGGGACGACATCAACATGCCCCGCAAAACAGAGATGCTCACCCTCACCAAATTTTTTATAGATAAAAAGATTCTTCACATCTTCAATATCAAGACGAATTGCACTGAAATCATCTAAATATTCAGCTATAAAATCTAAAAGTCCACCATCATCCGGTGTTTCACTTTTAGTAGAGACCAACTTCTTAAACAGATCTATAATATCCACTTATTTGCTTTCTGGGTTTTCATAAAAGACATAAGGCGTAGAGTAATTACTCACTTCAAAATAGAGTTTTTTCTCGCCTTCATCTACTTTGTAATTAAAATTTTTATCAAGATAACCATATGCATATCTGTAGTTTCTCGGTGTTGTACCGCTAGTCGCTGTTGCTGTTGAGAGTTTATCAATTTTAATAAATCTTTGAACAAGCTTTCCACCCATATAGATATCAAGTACGCCATTTGTACCTGTCCAGTTTTGAATACTTCTTCCAATCTTGTTTTGTGTCTCTTGTGTACATGCTGTAAAAAGTAATGCTACTGCCATAACAGTTATAAAAAATAATTTACGCATTTTTTTCTCCATATTTTAATTTTTTAAGAGCTGCCTCTTCATCTTCTTGACGCATTAATGATTCTCCAACCAAGAAAGCATCAACTCCCGCCTTACTTAAATCTTCCAACTGTCCATGTTCATATATACCACTCTCAGCAACAATAATTTTACCATTTGGAATAAGTGGAATAAGCTTATAAGAGAGTTCCATATCCATCTCAAACGTTTGTAAATTTCTATGATTAATACCTATAATATCAGCACCTGCATAGATAGCTTTCACCAAGTCTGCCTTATCATGAACCTCAACAAGAACTTCCAAACCAAGATGTCTTGCATATCCCAACAACTCTTTGAGCTCTTTTTTTGAGAGTGCCACAGCAATAAGCAAGATAAAATCAGCGCCAAAAACGAGCGCCTCTAGTATCTGATACTTTGATATAATAAAATCTTTTCTCAAAAGAGGAATACCCACATAACGACGAATACCTGCTAAATACTCTAAATTTCCTTGAAAAAAGTGTGGCTCTGTAAGTACAGAAATAGCACTTGCGCCACCCCTCTCATAAGCCTGAGCAATAGCCAAAGGGTCAAAATCTTCACGAATTATTCCTTTTGAGGGAGAAGCCTTTTTCACTTCTGAAATAATTCTATATGGATCTTCCTCTGTAGCTGCCAAATAGGGAAACACATCACGCGGCTGTCTTGCATTAAAAGCCAGTGAACGTCCTAACCAGTCAAGAGAGAACTCCTTTTCTCTTTTTACCAGATCTTCTTTTGTTTTTTTAATAATATCATCTAAAATCATTTGCTCTTTCTTGCCCTTTTTTGTTTTTTGATACATTTGTTAATCTTTGCAAAATGCTCTTTTACTTCCGGCTCATCACCACCCTCAAGTTGCATGACCTTCAACATAATTTTATTAGCCTTGTAGCACTTGCCAAGTTTATAATATCCCCATGCTAGAGAGTCCAAATAGTATGCAGAATCAGGTTGTTTTTTCAAAACCTCACGAATATATTGCATCCCTTTTTTAACATTCACATCATGATCAATTAAGATATACCCCAGATAGTTCATATAGAGTGTATCTTTGTTGTATTTTACAACATTCTCTAGATTTGCTATGACATTATAAAGAACTTTTTTTGGAACGTTTCCTCGATAACCCTCATACTTATAGATTGCACTCTGTCCCAGATAAGAGTAATCGCTGTTCTCTTTGTAAAGTTTAAATGCCAGTTTACTCGCTTTTTTCCAATTTTTTCCAGAGACATAAAGCTGTAACAGCAGTTCATCATCAATATGATTCTCTTCTAAAAAATCCATCAATTTTACATATTCACGTTTATAAGCATAAATTTGAATGATTTTTCGTGCTATATCTTCACTCTTCTCTTTGGCATAGAGTCTTTTGTAAACAGACAACAGCCCATCTACATTATTATCGTGACTGTAAAAGCTCACAAGTCTGTTACAGATGAGTTTTGAGCATCCATGAATCCTTGCGTGAGATTCCAGCTCTGCTATTGCCTCTTTTTTTCTATGCAGATTTACATACAAAATAATAGCCATTTTATCGAGTATCTTTTCATTATACTCTTTAACATATGCACCTTCTAGATACTTCAGCGCTAAATCATAATCTTTACTTTTTGTATATACATCACTCACAAGCAGATAGTCTTTTGGATTTTTAGTATATTGTGCAAGTGCAATAGAGACGCTTTTTGCTTCAGCAAGTCTATTGGATTCAAGCAAGGCAATGGTTTTAAGTCGTACCAATTCCGCATCTTCAAGTGAACCATCAGTAATATCATCAACAACTTTAACAACATCATCATACTCTTTTAAGACAATTTTATCTTGCAAATATCTATAAAGGTACTCTTTTTTTAAAGATTTTTCATAAAGTTGCCTAAAAAGTTTTGCTGCACTTCTGTAATCTCCTACATGCTCTGCTCGCAGTGCAAAGACTATGTATGTATCTTCAGCGGCAAAGGCTTTTTCATTTGGCTTGAGTCTTTTTTGTGAACATGCGGAAAATAGCAATACTACTAGAGATATTAAAAGAACTCTATACATCAATAATCCCCGGACACTCATCTTTAAGCTCATCTACATGTGTTTTAAAATAGTCCCAAAAAGGAAAAGTTTTACATTGGTTTGGTCGTGCCATATATATTTTACATCCATTGGACTCTCTGTCATAAAAGACACACTCATAAGAGTCTTCGATTTTGTTTTCTTTGAGTGAATATTTATACCCGTTTTTAAAGAGATATTTTACTCCAAATTCATTAACATCCATATCTAAAAGCTCAGCAATGGCAAATATCTCTGCTTTTGTTACATAAATATAACCACTCTCACCCGTACAACAGCGCCCTTGACAACTAGAACAGGCATCGCTGTTAAAAGCGTAAGGATATCCCTCTTTTTTTATAATTGACATTTTATACTCTCTGTTTTTGCTTTTTTATATATCTTTTGAACCTCTTGCGTGAGCCTATCTCCATTAAAATGAATTAAAGGAGCATGAACTTTTAGCATTGATTTTGAGCCATTTCTTGCGTGAATCATTACAAGCGAGGCTGTTCTATCTACTTTTGGATGCACAAAACGCACATCAACAACACGCATTTTCACTCTATCTAAAGCTGCACACACAAGACCAAACTGTGTTACATCATAACAAAATATAAAATGCGAGTGCGGCTTTAAAAGCTGTGACACCTTCTTAAAAAATGCTTCCATAGGCAAACTTGAGTTATATCTTGCATGCGTGAGCATTGTATCTTTGGACTTTTGAACACCATCGGGATAAAAAGGCGGATTAGAGATAATATAGTCATACTTTTGCTCTGTTTGCAACGCTAAAAAATCGCCTCTGTAGAGTTTGTATGCAATGGCATTTTCTTTGGCATTCTTCTGTGCATAGTCTGCCAATACATCCTGTTTCTCGATTGCTTCAAGCTCTACTTTTGTATTGTCACGAGCAAGCAAAAGCCCGACAACACCACAACCTGCACCAACATCAAGTACTCTGCCTTGTGGTTGAAAACTATTTATAAAATCATATAAGAAAATAGAGTCACTATTGTAACAGTAACCAGATTCTGGCTGATAAAGAAGCATAATTTGATATAGCCTTTGATATAATTGCGTAATTATACTCAAAGCGAGTAAAAAGGTGATTAAAAATGATAATTATTCCTGCCCGTTTGGCATCAACACGTTTCCCACAAAAAGTTTTAGCAGATATTGGTGGTCTGCCAATGGTTGTTCGCACTGCAAAGAGAGTAGCACATCTTGATGATGTTGTTGTCGCTGCTGATGATGAAAAAATCATAGAAGTATGCAACGCTCACGGTGTAAAAGCTATGCTTACCTCAACTACGCACAAAAGCGGAACTGACCGCATTCATGAGTGTGCTACTATTTTAGATCTTGATGATGATGAACTTATCATCAATGTTCAAGCAGATGAGCCCTTTATTGAGCCGGATGTTGTCGAATCTTTAATGAACAAGCTGCGTGAGCTTCAAGAGAAAAATATAGACTTTATTATGGGAAGCTGTTACAACTCCATCAATGCCGATGCTGCAAAAGATCCCAACCTTGTAAAAGTTGTTTTAGATGCAGAGGGAAATGCCATCTACTTCTCACGCGCTAAAATTCCGCACAATCAAAGCGGAGAAGCAGTTTACTTCGGACATATTGGCATCTATGGGTTTTCAAAAAAGAGTTTAAAAGAGTTCTGCTCACTCCCAGATGCTCCAATCGAAGACATTGAAAAACTAGAACAACTACGAGCTATCTATCATCAAAAAAATATTGCTATGGTAAAAGTTGCAAGTACCGGTTTTGGAATTGACACACAAGAAGATCTCTCACGTGCCACTGAAATATTTCTCTAAATGCCAAAATTTTGGCATAAAAAAAGGGAAGAGCGCTTCAAAAAGCACCTTCCCTCAAAAACATAAACTTCTAAAAGTTTATTAGATGTTGTCGCGAATACCTAAATCATCAACAAGTTTAGCATAAGCCTCTTTGTTTGTTCTTTTAAAGTATTTCATCAAACGACGACGTTGTCCAACTAATTTAAGAAGTCCAAGACGTGAAGCGTGATCTTTTTTGAAAACTTTCAAGTGTTCTGTTAACTCTTTAATTCTCTCTGTTAAAAGTGCAATTTGAACTTCACTAGAACCAGTGTCATTCTCATTACGTCCGTATTTTGCGATAATCTCTTGTTTTTTCGCCGAATCTAAAGCCATAATAGCCTCCTGAATGGTATAATTTTCTTCTCTCACACAAAGGCAAAAGAAGTTGAAGCGGGATTATACCAGAATTATTCTTTAGATTTATTTATAGATATTCTATGTAGAGTTTTAACTTTTTTAGCTATAATAAGAGCAAAAAATAAAGATTTCAAACAATGTTAATAACACGCGCCAGTGAATATGCAATACTTTCTCTTATCGTTTTAGCAAAAGCAAAAGATCCTTTAGATAGCGAAACTCTATCGACAGAGCTCTTTATCTCAAAAAGTTTTTTAGCAAAAATTTTACAATCGCTTGCAAAGGCAGACATTCTCAAGTCATATAAAGGTGTCAATGGTGGCTTTGTTCTCAACAAAGAGCCGGAGACTATCAATATGCTAGATGTAATGATAAGTGTTGAAGGCAGAGCACCTGCAGTTTTTGAGTGTTCTCCATCTATGCACAACTGCCCTTCAAAGAAGGCTCAAATTTGTTCTATTTGGCCATTTTTACATAAACTCCAAGGCAAAATCGACTTCTTTTTAGCCGAACTCAGCCTTGCTGATATTTTAGAAGATGAATAAAGTGAAAAAGAAATAATTTGGCAAAAAAAAGAAAATTAACTGCAAGACAGCAAGTAGGAACCGGACTTAATTTTTTAATAGGTCAAAGAGATTTAAGTGTCGTTCTTTTTGTTATGGCAATTCTGGCCATCATTATTGTTCCACTGCCATCTTCTATATTGGATGTACTCTTAACTGTCTCTATTGCCGTCTCGGTTCTGATTCTTTTGATATCGCTCTATGTACCAAAACCAACAGATCTAACAACATTTCCGACACTCATCCTTATTCTAACCCTCTACAGGCTTTCACTCAATATTGCCACAACAAGGATGATTCTTAGCAAAGGGCATGAAGGACCCGAAGCTGTCAGTGACATCATTACCAGTTTTGGTGATTTTGTTGTCGGTGGAAATTTTGTTATCGGGATTATTGTCTTTTCTATTTTAGTCCTTATTAACTTTATGGTTATTACCAAAGGTTCAACAAGGGTTGCAGAAGTTGCTGCTCGTTTCGTACTTGATTCAATGCCGGGTAAACAGATGGCAGTCGATGCAGATTTAAATGCAGGGCTTATTGATGATGCCCAAGCAAAAGCAAGACGTGCAGAAATTCTACAAGATGCAAACTTCTACGGAGCAATGGATGGTTCGTCCAAGTTCGTAAAGGGTGATGCCGTTGCCGGTATTATCATCACACTTATTAATATCATTGGTGGATTTCTCATTGGTGTATTTCAATATGATATGAGTGTCTCTGACAGTGCTTCAACCTTTACACTCCTTACAATTGGTGATGGACTTGTAAGTCAGATTCCTGCTCTTATTATATCAACTGCAACTGGTATTATGATTACACGAAGTTCAAGTGACGGTGACAATTTTGCCGAAGGTACAATAACACAGATGGTCGGGAATGCAAAAACCATGATGATTGTCGGTTTTATTATGGTGCTTTTTGCTCTTGTTCCTGGATTGCCTACTGCCTCAATGATGTTTGTCGGTCTGCTTTTTGCCCTGCTTGGTTGGTCTATTTACAAATATGAAAAAGGCGAACTTACTATTTTGGATGTTGAAAATATTCTAGGTAAAAAATCAAAAGAGCAGCTCGAAGAAGAAGCAAAACGCAAACCAAAAAAATCGAATGAAGAGATAGCAAAAGAAGAAGAGAGTGCACTTGAAGATATCTTAAAAGTAGAGATGCTAGAACTCACCCTCGGTTATCAGCTTATCAAACTTGCGGACGCTTCACAAGGTGGTGATCTTCTTGAGAGAATCCGCTCTATGCGAAGAAAGATTGCCTCTGATTATGGTTTTTTAATGCCTCAAGTCCGTATTCGTGACAATTTACATCTCAAACCAAATCAATATCAGGTTCTTCTTAAGGGTATCACTATCGGTGAAGGTGAAATACAGCCCGACAAATTTCTAGCAATGGACAGCGGCATGGCAACAGGCGAGATTCAAGGCGAAGCTACAAAAGAGCCTGCTTTTGGACTTGATGCCTTCTGGATCACTCCCGAGCAAAAAGAGGATGCCATCATTAACGGCTATACCGTAGTTGATCCGGCTACTGTTATCTCAACCCATATGAGTGAACTTATTAAGCGTAATGCAGAAGATCTTCTTACTCGCCAAGAGGTACAGTCACTCATTGATAAAATCAAAAATGATTATCCTGTCATTGTTGATGATGTACTTAAAGTCGCCTCTATCGGTCTTATCCAAAGAGTACTCAAATCACTGCTGCATGAGAAAATTCCACTCAAAGATATGCTTACCATTTTAGAGACCATAGCTGATATTGCCGAATATACAAAAAATGTGGACTTCATCAGCGAGCAGGTTCGTGCAAAACTCTCCCGTGTTATTACACAGATGTACTCAGGAGATGACGGCGTCATACGACTTCTTACATTTGATACAAACACAGAGCAACTTCTACTGCAAAAATCTCAAGAGCAAGACGGGGTAAGAAATCTTATGCTCAATGTAGGCGAAATCAATGCACTCATTCAAGCAACAAGTACAAAAGCTGCAGAGATACTCCAAAAAGGGATCTCACCTGTCATTATCATAGTCGATCCACAAATCCGTCGCGGTGTTGCCGAGATTTTTGAAAGATTCTCTTTGGATGTCGTAACACTCTCTCACGCAGAGATAGATTCAAGTGCAACTTTTGAAGTACTCGGCTCCATCTCCATAACAACTCAACAAGAATAAAGGTAATAAATGAAAAACAGAACAATCCATCATCTCTCACACATCGATCTCGATGGCTACAGCTGTCAACTCGTAATGATGTACACACCCTATAAAAAGTTTAACTACAATGCAAACTACGGCGCAGAAGTAAAGCAAAAACTTGACTTGATGTTAGAAAGAATAAAAGAGCGAAAAGAAGCAGCCCTTATCTTAATAACAGACCTCAATCTTACGGCTGATGAATCAAAATGGCTCACGCATGAAGTAAAAAAACTAAATGAGAAGAAGATGGACGTAGAGCTCCAACTCCTTGATCACCACGGTAGTGGTGAAGAGAGTGCAAACAAATACGAATGGTACTATCTTGACACCTCACGCTGTGCTACAAAGATTACTTATGATTACGTCAAAGAGCATTTTGAATTTGATGAACCATCATGGATGCAAAAGTATGTTGATGTTGTTAATGCAGTTGATTTATGGAAGCAAGAAGAGGAAGAAAATTTTGAGTACGGAAAAGTCTGTATGCGTCTTGTAACTGAAACACGTGAATTAAACCGTGTAATGTTTCCTGAAGAAGACTCTCAATATAAACTCTCTCTACTTCACGAAGCAGCAAAATATATTAACGAGCCTGATGCCCCAATCGTTTTAGATGAAAAAATCTACTTTTTGAAAAAAGATTTTTTCAAACGTGAAAAAAATGACACTTTAGATAATCTTGCAACCGAGTATGTTGTAGAGCTTCTTGGGCGTGCACGTGATGAAAAAACCATCTATTACAAAGGCTACAGAGGGTATCTCTCTTATGGCGTTGGAAACACCTCCATCATCGGTAACGGATTTTTAACAAAATATCCTGAGTATGATTTCATTGTTGATGTAAGCTCACGTGGAACCATGAGTCTGCGTGCGAATAATCAGGTAAGTGTTTCGCAAATATCTAAAGAGTGGGCTAATGGTGGAGGTCATCCAAATGCAGCGGGTGGACGTATTCAAGGTTTTAAAGAGCAATTCCGTTATGACAAGGTCAAAACGCAGATTGAACGTCTCATCAACGAAAAGGAGTCTCGCGCAGGAGATCTGGAGTACAAAAAAGAGGAGTAATCTTCTTTAGTTATTGATGAAATATCTCTCAATACCATTTGCCAGACCAAGTGCCATCGTACGCTGATATTGTCGGTTTACTAGTCTTTTTGCTTCTGCTGGGTGTGTAATAAAACCGACTTCAACCAAAACAGCCGGCATTTGCGCACCGACAAGCACCCAAAATGGTCCTTCTCTTACACCGGCATCTTTTACATTTCGATAACGTTTTTTTAGTGTTGAGAGTGCTCCACGTTGCAGATCAATCGCTAATTTATTTGCAGCAATAATATTATGTGAATTTATTGTATTTAACAAGCACTGCTTTCCATAAAAGTTCATATCTTCCAAATCTGCCGAGTTCTCCAGCGCAGCAACTCTCTTTGCTCTCTCGGAGCGGGAAGTAGATAAAAAATAGGACTCAATTCCAGATGCTTTCTTCGCATCTTTTCTAGCAACTGCATTTGCATGAATACTAACAAAAATATCTGCTTTTTTAGCATTGGCAAATTTTGTTCTGTTTCTCAATTTGACAAACCTATCTCCCTCACGTGTCATATAAACTTTGTATCCACGAGATTTCAATATCTTTTTTAACTCTTTTGCGATTTGCAGTACAACTACTTTTTCACGATAGTGATGATATCCCAATGCTCCAGGGTCTTTTCCACCATGTCCTGCATCAATGACGATTATTTTATTTTTATGATAATAAGTTTGTGCTTTTTTTGTGCTTTTTTTAACTGTTTTTTTGTATGTTGCTTGACTCTTTGCCTTGCTCATTCGAATAAAAAGCGTTGTAGCATCCTTCTTAAAACGAATCGTTAACTTTTTGCGATTTTCAATAACGAGCCGCAGGGTATCTGGATTATATTGTGCAAGTTTAATTCTGTCAATACCATTTTTTCTCAAAGTTTGTGACTTTGTCAACATCGAAGCGTGAATATCAAAAATATATTTATACTTCTTCTTTTTTGCATCATAAAGAGTAAAATAATTTATCTGATTATTGCGCAGTTTTTTATCAAACTTTAGAACTAATCTTCCATCTTTCCAACGAACTGCTTTAAGTTTGTGTGATGACTTGATTTTGATTTTTTTTGATTTTTTAGTGTATTTTTTCTGTTTTTTTGGAGCTTTATAGGAAGAGTGCATATGCAAAAGCTCTCTTGCATATTGTGAAATATCAATACGCAGTTTTGTACCTGAACTTACGATACCTTCAAGTGCAGATTTTTTCAACTTTTCATTATTAGCCATTAAAGCACGAAGATAGAGGTTTTTGTAGTCATTATAAGCCCGGAACTGATCCGTTTTACTTGAAGACTTTGCATAAGTGTTTGCGCGCTTTAAAAGCTCACTTTCACTTTGTGCATAAAGAGATACCAGTAAAATAAGTATGATTGCAAGAGAGCGAAGCATTAAAGTCTTTATTCACCCTCTGTCAGTTTTTGCATTAACTCTTTTACTGAGATAATTTTATCAAGCTTATATCCATTTGTCCCAGAGAAGAAAAGTCCTGTCTCTGTATTACCTTCATAGGCATCAGAAAGTCTGTCTGCAATACAAAAACCAACTACTTTTGCCTCTTCACCACGATTACACGGAGCAACACAGTTAGATATACACTTAATTGCCGGTCCCTCACGTTTTTCTACCAAGTGCGTAAGATTTGTGACAACCCCTTGTGCAGGATAACCAACAGGAGAGCCCATAAGCACGATATCCTCTTTTTTTGCATCAAGCAGTACTTTTTTGAAGTTTGCATGTGCATCACACTCATAAGTACCAATAAAACGTGTACCCATTTGAACACCACGAGCTCCACGACTTAACATATCTTCGATGTCATTTTTATCCCAAACACCACCGGCTGCAATAACTGGAATATCTCCCCAAAGAGCTGCTTCTTCTACTACAGGAGGGACAATATTTTCAAGTTGATTCTCTGGCAACTTACACTGCTCATATGTAAAACCTTGATGTCCACCAGATTTTGGACCTTCAACGACTACCGCATCAGGAATTCTATCGTAACGTTTTTTCCAACGTTTACAGATAATTTTAAGAGCTTTTGCAGAAGAGACAATAGGTACAAGTGCTACATCAGGATACCCCTCTGTAAATTCTGGCATATTTGTAGGAAGTCCTGCACCTGTAATGATAATATCAATACCAGCTTCACACGCATCACGCACTACACGACCATAATCATTAATTGCATATAAAATATTTGCAGCCAGTGGTTTGTCACCACAAAGTTTTCTAGCATTTTTAATAATAGCTTCAAATCCCTCTTTAGAGTAGAAGTTCTCTTCGCTCAATGGACGTCCTGCAACAAGTTTATGTGCATACTCTTTGTTCTTATAATAACCAGTACCAACAGCAGAGATAACACCAAGACCACCCTCTGCTGAAACTGTACCGGCTAATTGATCCCAACTAATTCCTAAACCCATTCCACCTTGGACAATAGGCTTTTCAATTATATATTTTCCAATTTTTAATGGTTCAAAACTCATTATACTACCTTCACTTTAGCAAATTTTCTTTTTCCAACTTGCAGGAGATATTCACCTGTTCTCAATTGCAGTTGCATATCTGAGACTTTTTCTTGGTTAATTTTAACACCACCTTGCTTAATATCTCGTCTTGCCTGAGAAGTAGATGGCTCAAGTTTAGCATCAACGAGTGCTTTTGCTATCCAGAGTGAGCCATCCTCACTTGTCAGCTCAAACTCTTTAATATCTGAGGGAATCTGACTTTTAGCATGTACTTTTTCAAACTCTGCCTTTGCAGCTTGCGCCGCTTGTGCATTGTGAAAACGCGTTGTTATCTCTAACGCAAGATCTTCTTTTACCTTTTTAGGGTGCAGACTTCCATCTGTAACACCAGCTTTTAGTGCTGCTATCTCATCAAGAGATTTTGTACTAAGAAGCTCATAATAGCGCCACATCAAATCATCAGAGATACTTAAAACTTTACCAAACATATCATTTGGCTCATCAGAAACACCGATGTAGTTTCCTAAAGATTTACTCATCTTTTGCACACCGTCAAGACCTTCAAGTATCGGCATCATTAAAACAGCTTGCTGTTTTTTAAGTCCATAAGCCTTTTGCAGTTGACGTCCCATTAAAAGATTGAATTTCTGGTCAGTCCCACCTATCTCAATGTCAGATTGAAGATGTACACTGTCATAACCCTGTAGGAGCGGATACATAAATTCACTTACTGCAATCGGTGTATTTGCTGCATAACGCTTTGAGAAGTCATCACGCTCAAGCATACGTGCCACTGTTAGGTTAGAAGCAAGTTGTAACATCCCTGCAGCGCCCAGTTCATCGAGCCACTTATTATTGTAAACAATATCGGTTTTTTCTTTATCTAAAATCTTAAATGCCTGTGATGTATAAGACTCAATGTTTTTTACTATCTCATCTTGCGTGAGGATCTTTCTTGTAACATTCTTTCCGGTTGGATCACCTATCATTGCAGTAAAACTACCAATGAGAAACTGTACACGTCCTCCATATTTTTGAAATATTGCAAGCTTTTGCAAAAGCACTGTATGTCCAAGATGTAAATCTGGTGCAGTAGGATCAAAACCGGCCTTTACAGTATATGTTGTACCCTCATCATAATAAGCTTTTAGAAGTTTCTCTATTCTCTCGCGATCTATAATCTCGGCTGAGCCTCTATCTATTTCTCTTAAAGCTTCATCTATCATCTATTTTTCTCTCTTTATTGAAATTTATTAATTTTTATAAGCATCATCACTACGCACAAGATGAATAACTTTGATTTTTGACTCTATTTTAACACGAAGTCTATTAATATCGGCTTCTTTTGTTGTAAAAATCAGCTCACAATATTGAATATAATCAGAATGTTCTTTTCCAAGCTCAATCGATAATATATCAATATTTAATTTCACAAGATATGTTAAAAATTCAGCCAATGCACCCTTTTCATTATGCAAAGAAGCTATTAACTTGTAACGAAATAAATTTTCCTGTGTCCATTTAACAAATACCATCGGCTCATTTTGCTCAAGTTTTTTTGCTGCATTGGAACACATTTTATGGTGCACGTGTGCTTTGCCTTTTTCTAAAAATGCTACCACTTCATCACCCGGTTTTGGATGACAACAATAATCAAAAACAACATCACTTATACTCGTAGTAGCATAAACTTCCAGACCTGCGAATTCATACTTTTTAAGCTTAAACCTGTGGCGTGAGATAAATGCTTTAAAACGGCTGTTTTTACTAATATCTGTCACATATTTATGGATGGCATTTTTAAACTGTTCAATATCATTTGCAAGATTTGCAAGTGAATCACAACTGTTCTTTTTAAACCACTCTTCAACACGTGAATAGCTCAAACTCATCGCAGTTGCTACAATACTAATAGCTGCTTTTGTATTTATCTCACGCAAGCGTGCATTACAGTTAAGCTTCATATTTGTTTTTGCTTTAGAAGTCTTGACCGCATCTATCCAAGAGCATCGCGTTTGGATCTCATCACCGGTTATAACTTTGACAATATCTCCATTATTAAGCTCAGTGAGTAATGAAGATCGTGTTTTATTAACAAGTGCCGCAGTTGCTTTATTCCCAACTTCACTGTGTACTGCATAGGCAAAATCAAGTGCAACCGCACCACGAGGAAGCGTAAAGGCATCTCCCTTTGGAGAAAATACCGAAATATCTTCAGAGTAGAGATCATTTTTAATAAGAGCATAAAAATCTTCAACAGACTCGTTTTGATATTGTAAATTATCAAGCCAGTCGAGTTTGATGTTATTACCGCCACTTTTATACTTCCAGTGTGCAGCAACGCCAAGTTCTGCTGTTTTATGCATCTCATATGTTCGTATTTGGACCTCAAAGATTGCCGTTTTATGAAAAACTGTCGTATGTATCGTCTGATAGCCGTTATCTTTTGCAACAGCAATGTAATCTTTAAAACGAGATGCCAACGGACGAAAGTTTAGGTGCACGTGACCCAGGGCATCATAACACTTGATAGGCTCTTTTGTCAAAATACGAACAGCTAAAAGGTCAAGTACCTCATCAATACTGACACCTTTTCTCTGCATCTTCAGATAGATAGAGTAGCGGTGCTTGATACGAGAGAGTACCTCAAAATCATCTTCACAAAAACCATTTTTAATGAGTATCTGCGATACAGATTCTTTAAACTCACTAAGTTTCATCTCCATTGCATGATAGTTTGTATCGAGATAGTTATCAATATGATGTTTCTCTTCGGGAAAAAGATATCCAAAACTCAGATCTTCTAAAATATTTTTTAAAAAGCTGATACCCAAACGGTGGGCAATAGGTGCATATACAACAAGTGTCTCTTCTGCTATTCTTCTTTGTTTGTGGGCAGGAAGTGCATCAAGCGTAAGCATATTATGAAGTCTGTCACAAAGTTTCACAACCAAGACCCGAACATCTTCAATACTTGCAATCAACATCTTACGAAAAGAGAGTGCCGATACAACAAGCTTCTCATCAGAATTTGAAGGGACAAGTTCACTGTCACGTATTACATCAATCTTTGTAAGTCCTGAAACAAGATGTGCTACATCACGTCCAAACTTCTCTTCAATCTCTAAAATAGTAATATTCGTATCTTCAACAACATCATGCAGAAGTGCTGAGATAGCCATAGACTCATCATTTGTAAGCGCTGCTACAATGGAAGCGACTAAAATAGGATGAACAATATAAGGTTCTCCACTCTTTCGAAACTGCTCTTTGTGTGCTTCTATCGAAAAATCGAGGGCTTTTTGTAAAGGTTTTGTAGGGGGTATTTTTGAAAATAGGTAAGCTGATGCTGAATCAACATCACGAAGATGCTTGATCTTTTCAATACTGAGTTGATCCAGTCCCAAGAGATTACTTCTCTTTTTTAGTAAAGCCTTTAACGACAATAAGGCCTTCAGCGATTTCCATAAGTGCAAGGTCAGATGACTTGATATGGTTTGTATTGACACTTAACTTACTTGTTGCACCATTTTCTAATTCATCTGTTCTTTTTGAAACTGCAATTGCCAACTGATAACGATCCATATTTGGATTATTTTCTAAAACCTTGGCTGTTAATTCTTCAACTTTCATTTACTTTCCTTTATTTAACTATTGAGCAATTTTTCATATTGCCATTTAAAATGTCCAAAAGATTTCCTTTTATAGACATATCACAAACAATAATAGGCAGACTGTTGTCTTTTGCAAGAGCAATAGATGTATCATCCATTACTTTAATATGATCTTGCAGTGCTTGATCATATGTAAGTTCATCAATCTTTTTAGCATCGCTGTACTTTGCAGGGTCTTTATCGTAAACACCATCAACTTTTGTCGCTTTGATGATAACTTCTGCTCCAATCTCTACGGCACGCAGTGTCGCTGCCGTATCTGTTGTAAAGAATGGATTTCCAGTTCCTGCTGCAAAGATAACAACACGACCTTTTTCAAGATGACGTGTTGCTTTACGATTAATGTATGGCTCGGCAATCTGTTCCATTTTAATGGCAGTCTGCATACGAACTTGAAGTCCCGCATATTCACATGCTTCTTGCATTGCCACACCGTTTATAACAGTTGCAAGCATTCCCATGTAGTCACCAGATGTACGCTTGATAATACCGTCTTGTGCCGCAGTAACACCACGAATGATGTTCCCTCCACCAATGACAATACCAACTTCAATACCTGCATCAACAAGAGATTTAATCTCTTGGGCAATATACTTTAAAATTTGTGTGTCAATTCCATGACCTGCCTCACCGGCAAGAGCTTCACCTGAAAACTTAACCAAAACACGTTTGTTAGCCATGCATACACCTTTTTATAAAAATCCGTGAATTATACTTAAAAATGGCTTTTATTTTACTTTAACGCATTATGTGTTGCTTTATCAATCAGCAATTTTGCATCGCTTCCATTATTTGGATATTTCGAATGACCAATACCTAAATTATACTCTATATGATATTTTGTATCAATATGAGGTTCTTCTAAAAAAGCCTCTTTTATTCTATTGATTATGATATGATAATTACTTTCATCAAGATACTCATTAAAAACAATAATAAAACCATCGTCTGTAATATGTCCTATAATGTCTTCATCACGAATTGAAGAGAGTAATCTGTCACTCGCCTCACGTATAAACTCATCTGCCAACTCTTTTGAGCGAACCTTTACCTCATGATAATTCAACACTTTGACAACAGTGATTAAAAATGTTTGATTATGACGTAAAGCCCTGTCGATCTGTTCACTTATAACAAGCTCAATATTCGCACGATTTGGCAGGTCACTGACAGGATTAAAGTAAGCGCTTCGTATCAGAGCAGTACTATTTTCATTATCTCTTTTGATAGTATTAAAAAATTTAAAATTAAAATATAAACTCACTACAACAACTAAGCCAAGAACTATCACTGCATATTGATAAAAATCACCCTCCATCATCGTACACCTTATAATCTATTTATTTCATTGTAGCAAAAAAAGTCTAAAAATCAACCTATTAAGCAATAAAAACAGATTTTTCGATAAAATAATTATATGAATAGACAGATAGAGATAGATGAAGAAATTTTAGATGGTTTTGTAGCAATAATTGAAAAATATGAAGATGGCGTACTTTATGACTACAAAGGCAAAGAGAACCAAATTTTACTTAAAAGCACACTTGTCTCACGCATAACAGAGTTTTTATTTCAAAACATTCCTCTTCCAAAAGATGCGCAAAAAGATCTTATAAAGGCCTATATTCGTGCTGCGTTTGAGCTGACACAGAATGCTGTCGTCATCAGTAAAAATGGTAATCTTTTTATTAAAATCATTGATGAAACAGTTCAAAAAAAAGTTGACCAAAAAGATAAAAATACAGTCAAAAATCGATATAACGGTATTAAAGAAGAGGAGTTGAAATCTTTTTATGATGAGTTTTTTGAAGAAGATACAAATAAAAACTTCTTCTTCGAAGTTGCAAAAGAGTTTGTTCATAAATACTTCATTGTAAAGAAAATCTCAAATGACGAATTTGAAAAAAACGTCTTTGCCTATATTCATGCGATCACCTTGGATAAACTAATTATGATCTATGATGATGAAGATGGGTTCTTTCTTGGATTTGCCGGTTACATTTTTCGCATACATTTTAAAGAGGTATTTACTTATATTACTGAGCTTATCTTAGACGAAATTGCTATTTCAAATCGATATATGATGGATTTTCTCAACTACTATTCACAAGATGTCTTAGTAGTTAAAGGTATTAAATACAAAATTCCCCACATCGAAGCAAACAACGGCCTACGATGGACAGTACCATCAATGCTCAGTATCGTAAAAATCTACACAAAAGCAAAAACATCCATTATTGAACTAAAAAAAGAAAAAAGCAGTTTTCAAAAAAGAGTACAAAAATTCTATGTAAATGGGCTCTCCCCAATAAAAAGCAATGAAATGCTTCAAAGCCAAAAAGCTAGTTTGGAGATAGAGATAGAACATAGCAACCGTTCTATTAATATCTTAAGCGATAAACTTGACATTACAAAAAATGAAGAGAAGAAAAAAATACTCAAAGAAGAGATACTCAAAGAACAGGAAAAACGAAAACAGTTAAAAGAGAAAAAGGAAGAAACAGTTCAAAAAGTAGTTAAACAAAATGGACTTACTGAGTATATAGCGCTACAAAAAGAGCTTGATACTCTCAACAGAAAGCTGCAGCGTGAGAAAAAAATCCTCAAACAAAACGAAGAAGCATATACCTCTATAAAAAATGCTCTTGTCAAAGCACTTATTTCTAAAAAAAGCAGACTCTAAAGAAGGTTCTGCTTTTTCTAATTTTCTACTTCTCCTCAACCTTCTCAGCAACAGGAGTAATAGGTTCCCCAAGTTTTTCTTCAATTTTTGCACGTTGTTCTGCCATTTTAAGGCGAATCTCATCCAATATGAAAGGTGGGACATTCTCATCTTTAAGCCATTTAACTTCATCAATATGCCCACCATAGTCAGCACCCATCTCTTCGATCTTTGTCTCATACTCATCAAGATCAAAACAGACTTCAACACGTTCATCATCAGGATCTGTAATATCTCTAAGTTCTATAAACCACTTATCAGAATCATCAAGTTTAATCGTAGAAGTAAAAGTAACACCTGCCATTATTCAACTCCATCAGGATTGCTTAAACTTTTAGCAAACTCTTGAAGTTCAGCATCTTTTTTCTTTAGATCTCCATGATATGTGACTCTATCAATATCTACATTCTCATCTTTAAGCAGATTTGGCACAGCATCACTCTCGTTAATCACTTTTATATTTGCATCAAGTTCATCTTCTGAATATGCCATCTGCATATCTGCAGCAATTACATGAGGAATTGCTTCAATAACCTTTAGTTTTCCAAGCTCTTCACTGACATCTTCACCCTCAATAGTGATGATTATACGTCCTTTTTCATCATGAAGATGATAGTCACATACTTCACAGTTTTTCAAACTCTCAACAACTTCATCTAAAAATTTTGGTACTGTTTGAACTACTATACTTGATATATTCATAAACTTATCCTTTTTATTCGTAAATTACTTTTCTAATCTTTTCATTACTCTCAGCACGCATTTTATCATATAGTTTTTGATATTTGAGCTTAGTTTCATAAGAAATTGGTGTTCTTAATGATTTGTATTCAACCAACTCACCATTTTTATACACTCCAGAGACTATCGCTTCTACCCAGTAAAAACCTTTGTCTTTTCGCATATTTTTCACAATACCCTTCCATTGCTTACCTGATTGAAGAGTACTCCACAAATCTTTAAAAGCAGCGCTTGGCATATCTGGATGCCGTACTATATTATGAGATTTACCAATAAGTTCATCTTCACTAAAACCACTTATATCACAGAATGTCTCATTAGCATAGGTAATTTTTCCAGTTAAATCTGTACGTGAAATAATCAATTCATGCTCTGGCACTTCAGTTTCAACCAAAAATTCACTCTCATTAAATTCTATCATTTTAACCTCCTCAGTATTACTTAATCTTAAAATATCTTACACTATGTGAACTACTATTAATAAAAAATTCTTTTTCATTAATAAAATAAATCCCATTTACTATCATTTTATCTGAAGCATATTTACCTATAACTGCGTTAGAATCAATATTAAAAAGTGTAACATTATTATTCATATCACTACTATAAGCCCCAATCTTACCACTTGGGCTCAAACCTACCCCATAAACAAAAAATTGAGATTCTCTATAGTATCCTTTTGCACTTTTTACGTTATATATACCTGCTCGTCTGTCCTGTCCACCAGTAATAACACTATCTGCTTTAAAATCTATACTAAAAATATTATCAACATTTTGACCACTTAACTTTTTAACAATATGCCCATCTTTTGTTGATAAAATATGAACATCTCCACTCTCATCGGCTATAGCAACCATACTTCTGTCATTATTAAGTGCAAAACTGGAAAATTTTGACATAGAAGCTTGTCTTACCCAATTTTTCTTCTTTGTTTTAATATTATATGAAATAATATCATTACTAATAAGTGCCATGACTATAGTATCATCATCTATAAATTTTGCTTTAATAATATTCAACATATCATCTTTTGAAACAACTTTTTGTAATTTATGATCCAAATAGAGGTGAATACGACCAAATCCTCCACTCTCTTGAGATAAAATCAACAATTTTCCATGAAGCATATCCATAGAAAAAACTTTTGATCCAACCTCATCACCCATAAAATCATAAATTTTTGGTAATGCTATATAATCTACTTTTTTTCTCTTTTTCGTATCAAAGATCTCTACATTCCCATTATCTGTTGATACATACAACATATTACTTGCATACAATACATCAGTTACCAACCCAGAACTTACTTCATACACATAGGTAGGGTTCACCAAGTTTTTGGCAAAAAGTCCAAAAGACAAAAATATTAATAAGACAAATATTCTTTTCATAATACTAACTCACTTTCAAAATATCTATAGCATCTGCAGGACAGCGTCCAATACAAAAGCCACAATTTGTGCATTTTTCATTGATTTTAGGCATAAACATAGCTTTAAAATCAATAGCATCTTCTAAGCAAGGGTCCTTGCATGAAAAACACATAACACCCCGCCAACTTAAACATTTAGATTCATTAATAGTTATTTTAGCATGAATCAAACTTTTATATTCTAACAGTAGCACATCATTAGGACAAGCTATTGCACACTCATCACAATAAGTACACCCACGCGAGCTCAAATCAAGCCTCGGTGTTTTATCTTCTGCTATTACTATTATCTGCTCTTGACACAAAGAGGCACATTCCCCTTCACAGTTTTGACACTCTGTGGCAAAAGCATCGACATCTTTATAGTATGGAGGCCTCAAAATGACAGGCTCATCTTTTTTTTCTCTAACCACCTCTTTTACAGAGGAAGAAAGAAAGCTAAAAAGCTCTCTTCTCTCCATTACTACTTACTACTCTCTTCAGTATTGATATCTTTCAACCATTTAGATTGGTTCCAAGATGACTTAGAAGCACCGTCTGGTGATGTATATACTGGAGTAAAATGGCTTTCATCTACAAGACTGTTTGTAGATTGAGGAGCGTGACATTGAGAACAGTTATATCTACCTGCATAAAGTTTTTGATGGCTTTCATCTACTTCAATAGATACATTCGCTAATTTATCAGATGATGTATTTTTAACTGCTTTACCATTTTTAAGAATTTTATCACCTTTAACTGCAGTTTTTGGTCTGAAGTTTGTAAAGTGAGAAACCGGAATTGGCGTTGCACCCATAGATGCCGCTACATCTGGCATATGACACTGAATACACTGATTATTATCTTGTGTAATTGGTAGCATACCAGTAGTATCATGTGGAATCATCGGTGGAGCATCTTGAAATGCTCTTGGAATTTTTGTACTTGTTCCAGGTGCTGCTGAATTATACGCAACTTTTGGTGGAACAACATCTTCTTTTAAAAGATCATCTGTACCTCTATAACCTAAATTTGCCTCAGTAATTGTTGGCTTAACAACACTTTTTTCAGCTTTAGCTTCTGTATTTGCGCCATTACAGCCAACAAGAAGCAGAGCTGAAGCAGCTAGACCTATCGTAATTTTTGTTAAAATTTTCATTTTACTCTCCCGTTTTTTTATTTTGAATAAAATCTCTTATTGAGAATCTTAAAGCATCATCTTCACACACTTCAATACATCGCGCACAATTAGTACACTCGCCTGAAAGTACAGGAATTGACTCTTTACCTATCATATAAAGCACTTGTTTTTCAGGACAAACCACTTTACACTTCATACAAAGAGTACAATTCTCTTCTATATGATGTACTCTAATAAAACTAAACTTTCCTAAAAGTGAATAGAACCCTCCAAGAGGACAAATATGACCACACCATCCATTCTTGAGAACAAATAGATCAAACAAAAAGATTATAAGAACGGCTGCCCATCCAAATCCTATACCAAATACAATACCACGATGTAGCATTGAAATCGGAGAAATAAATTCAAATGCGGCAAGTCCCATCAATGCAGAGACAATCAAACTTAATCCTAAAACCCAATATCTTGCATTTCTACTAATTGGTTGTTTTTGAAGTTGTGCTCTGTCAATATCAAACACTCTTCGTAACCAATTTGCACTGTCTGTTACCATATTAATAGGACAAACCCAAGAACAAAATGCACGTCCTCCAACAAGGAAATAAAAAAGCGTTACAACTGCAGCACCAAGGAGCAAATCTGTCGCAATAACAGCACCCGCAGCCAACATCTGCATAACAGCAAACGGGTCACTCATCGGAATGATCCCAAAGATTTTAGATGTTGAGAGATTTCCTTCTAATATTTTCCATCCCCAGGCATTTGCACCAAAGAAAAGAACCAAAATCCCAATCTGTGTAAAACGTCTAAGGATTAAATATCTATAATTATTCCATATCTTATTCATCTAATAAACCTTCAAATCCTGCATTAAGCTTATCAACAGCTTTCTTCTTACTCATTCTTGTTGTTGTATGGATCGCATGAGCATCTTTAAGTCTCGCTTCATCCTTTTTGTCCCAACCTTTTATGTAATGACTTCCGGCTTTTCCCATTGCTACTTCACGTGGCAGAATGAAAATTGCAGGTTTTTCAGTTACACAGGCTTGTTCACACATTCCACACCCTGTACACGCATCAGCATGCACTATAGGTTTCATAAACGCATGTTTACCGGTTCTCTCATTTTTAGAATACTCAATAGTTATTGCCTGACCTAAAATAGGACAAGCTCTATAACAAGCATCACATTGAATTCCCCAAAAAGCAATACAGCTGCTCTCATCAACAACTGCAAGCCCCATATCTGCTACATTAATATCAAGATGGCCATCTACTGTAACACTCGCTTCATCAAGTGCACCACTAGGACACACTGGAACACACGGAATATCTTCACACATATAGCAAGGAATTTCCCTCGGTGTAAAAAACGGCGTACCTATTGGCTTGTTATCACCTGGCGTTGCAAGTTTCAGAGTATCGTATGGACACGCTTCAACACATAGACCACACTTAATACATGTCTTTAAAAAGTCATTCTCTTTTATGGCTGCAGGGGGACGCAAAACAAGTGGAGAAGCTTTCGCTTCATCAAGGTATGCACTCCACACCATTCCACCTATTGCTGCATAACCAACACTACGAGCCATTCCAAAGATAAACTTTCTTCTATCGCTAAGAGGCTTTTTTGCTTTTGAATGGTTACTCACAATGATACTTCCTTTTTTTAAAATTATGCTTTATAAATTTTTACAGCACATTTTTTATAGTCTGTCTGTTTAGACATTGGACATGTTCCGTCAAGCGTAACTTTATTAATAAATACACGCTCATCAAACCAAGGTACAAATACTAATGGTTTTGGAGGTCTGTTACGACCACGAGTTTCAACACGTGCTCTTACTTTACCACGACGAGATTCTACCCAACAAAGGTCACCATCTTTAAGACCTCTATCATGTGCTGCATCAGGATTCATATAAACTAATGCTTCTGGAACTGCACGATAAAGTTCAGGTACACGCATAGTCATAGTTCCAGAGTGCCAGTGTTCAAGTACACGACCTGTACATAACCAAAGGTCATATGTTTCATCTGGCATTTCTGGTGGATCCATATAAGGACGAGCAAATATTTTTGCTTTATCAGTTAATGGTTTTTTCTTTTTATCTTGAACACCTTTTAAGTTACCATGTGGTAATGCTTTAGCAAGTGGTCCGTAGAATGCAAATTCACTACCTCTACCATTTTTCTGAGCATGTTTTGCTGCATATGGGTCAAATTTAACATTAAATCTCCATGCAGTCTCTTTACCATTGACAACTGGCCATTTAAGTCCACGAACTTTATGGTAAGTAACAAAGTCTGCCAAGTCATGACCATGACCACGACCAAATGCCGCATACTCTTCCCAAAGGTATTGATGAAGCATGAAACCATAACCTTTGAAAACTTTTCCATCAGTACCAACAACATTTCTCTCATCACCATTACATTCAGTATTATCATACCCTTTTTGTGGGAAAGAATCCATGTCAATTTTATATTTTTTCGCTCTATCATTTGCGTATAAAATTTCAAACATAGTTGTATCTGGTTTATAACCCATTTTATATGCTTCTTTACGAACATCAGGAAGTTTTTTACCATTTCTAAGAGTATATTCACCCCATAGATCATCAACAGTAAAACGTTTAGAAAGTTCAACCCACTGCCAAGTATCACTCATAGCATCTCCAACAGGAAGAACTTGTTGTCTCCAGTGTTGAGAACGTCTCTCAGCATTTCCGTAAGCACCCCATTTTTCATAAATCATCGCAGATGGTAAAATAAGGTCAGACACCATTGCAGAAATACCAGGATACCCATCAGACGTTACAATGAAGTTATCCATCTCACGAGCTGCTTTAATCCAGTGTTTTGCATTTGCAGAATCTTGGTAAGCATTACAAACATTTACCCATGCAAATTTAACAACACCATCTTCAATATCACGGTGAATTTTCATAATGTGCTGATTACCTACAGGATTCAATGTTCCAGCAGGAATATGCCATCCTTTTTCCGTTTTCGCTCTGTGTTTAGGGTTTTTAACCATCATATCAGCCGGTAAACGGTGACAGAATGTACCAACTTCACGAGCAGTACCACAAGCTGAAGGTTGACCAGTTAAAGAGAATGCTCCAGAACCTGGACGAGCTTGTTTGTTCAACATAAAGTGAACGTTGTATGAAAGTGTATTATCCCATGTACCACGTGTATGTTGGTTCATACCCATAGTCCAGAAACTTACTACTTTTCTATCTTTTTCAATGTAAAGTGCTGCTAAATCTTTAAGTTTCTTTTTGAAACTTTCTAATGACTCATCAGGATCACCTTTAACAAGTTTAGCTGTATAATCCAATGTATATGGCTCTAAAGATTTTTTATAATCTTCAAAAGTGATTTCCCAGTGTTTCAATGTACCAGGAGTATTGTGCATAACATCACCAGCTTTATAACCATATGGTTCTAATGCAGGACCTTCTAATTCAGAAACAACTTTACTCATCTCTTTATTATAGATTTCCATCTCTTTAGCATCATATTTACCCGCACTACCGTCAGGGCGAACAGGAGTTACAGATTTTTCACCAGCACGTCTAAAACCATACCCAATATTTACAGGGCCAGCTGTAAATATGATATTTTTCTTAATGAAATCCCAATCAATAGCTTCTGGATGATTGTAAACAATCTCACGAGCAAGGTAGTTCCATAGAGCAAGGTCAGTATTTGGTCTAAAGATGATGTTAAAGTCACCTAAGTCACAAGTACGGTGTGTATAAGTTTGAATGTTTACAACTTTTACACGATCTGGATCAGAAAGTTTTCTATCAGTTACACGAGACCATAAAATCGGGTGCATCTCTGCCATATTTGAACCCCAAGTTACAATAGTGTCTGTAAGCTCAATATCATCATAACAACCAGATGGTTCATCTATACCAAAAGTTTGATAAAAACCAACAACCGCAGATGCCATACAGTGACGAGCATTTGGATCGATCGCATTTGATCTGAATCCACCCTTCATCATTTTCTGAGCAGCGTACCCTTCCATAATAGTGTATTGACCAGAAGCAAATACAGCTACACCTTCAGGACCACTTGCTTTAAGCGCTTTTCTGATGTTTTTTTCCATCTCATCATAAGCTCTTTTCCATGATACTGGAGCAAATTTACCATGCTTATCAAACTCACCTTTTTCATTTACACGTAAAAGTGGTTGCGTAAGTCTATCTGCACCATACATAATCTTAGCATTGAAATAACCTTTAATACAGTTAAGACCACGATTAACCGGAGCTGCCGGGTCTCCTTTTACTGCTACGATTTTTCTATCTTTTCCTTCTCCGGTAGTTGCAAGCATAATCCCACAACCTGTACCACAGAAACGACAAGCCGCTTTGTCCCATCTCCAACTTGTTTCAGCTGTCTTTGCATTTGCCTCTAGCTCCGCCGGTACACTCATACCGATAGCCGCTGCTGCCGATGCTGCCGCTGAACTTTTAAGAAATTCTCTTCTTGAAAGTGACATATTTTCTCCTATTAGATAAATTTTGAACTGTTGTTAAGGTGTCCATTAACGGTACAATGATATCACTATAAGCCTTCAAAATCATTGATATATGTCAAATTTATACATAAAAAATGTGCTATAATTTTGTCAGGGCCTTTGAAGAGTAGTCTAGCTTAAATTTTTAAGCTTAACATTATATAGGCTTCTGCCTCATTAAAATAAAGAAGGAAATAGAATGAAAAAAATTACAATGTCAGCTGTTGCTTTAACAGCGATTATGGGTTCTTTTAGTAGTGTAAGCGCTGCTGATGGTATTAACATCTTAGATGATTTAGTATTAGATGGTCAAATCCGTCCTAGATATGAGATGGTAGATGATAACGATCCTAAGCATGCAAAAGCAAATGCATATACTGCAAGAACAAAGTTAAAAGTAACGGGTAAGTTACTTGATGTTGATGGACTCTCTGCATCAGTTGGTATTATCTCTGTAAATAACTTTGGTTCACATCAATATAATGCGAAAGATGGACATGATTATAGAGATGGAAACAAACCTTATGCTGTAGTTGTAGATCCACAAAAAGCAATGATTTCAAATGCAGAAGTTAACTATAAGGTTGGTGATACACTATTACATGCTGGTCGTGGTCAAGTAAATCTTGATAACCAACGTTTCATTGGTACTGTTGGTTGGAGACAACTAGAGCGTTCTTATGATTCTATCTTTGTAGCGAACAACTCTATTAAAAACCTTTCTGTTTTAGCTGCATGGGTTTATGGTTTTCAAGGTGTTGGAGCAGCTGATACAGCAGATACAAATACAGTTCTTTTAAATGCTTCATACACTGTAATGCCAGAGTTAAAAGTAACTGCATATGATTATATGATTGCAAATGTACATGATACATATGGTATTGCCCTTACTGGTAATGTAAAAATGGATGCTGTAAAACTTAACTATCGTGCTGAATATGCGCAACAAAGTGATGCGACAATGGATATACACGATAAAAATGACAAAAGCAATGGAAGTGGTAATCCAGGAAAATTAGGAAAAATAGGGCAAGCTGATGCTTCTTACTATAATTTAGATTTAGGAGCTAATATCTCTGGTATTTTAGTAGGTGTGAACTATGAATTCTTAAGCGGTAGAAATGATAGTGGTTCAGAAACAAACTTTTCAACTCCTTTAGCAACAGCTCATAAATTTAATGGCTGGGCAGATGTATTTTTAACTACGCCAGATGGTGGTTTGATTGATGCAAACGTGCGTCTTGGATATAAAGCGAAAGGCTTTGGAAAATTACTTGCTATTTATCATGACTTTACGGCAGACACGACTGGAACTGGGATGAGTGATGATTTAGGTTCTGAGATCGATGTTGTCTATGCAAACAAAGTACCAGGTGTAAATGGTCTTACTGGAGTGTTAAAATATGCTGATTTCTCAAAAGCAAATGACAACA
>Ga0256842_1000182_pt1 | contig 55036 bp, 60 predicted proteins | sample 4559240metaG_FD_185973 | JGI IMG/M metagenome (GOLD analysis project Ga0256842, IMG submission 185973) | Hydrothermal vent microbial communities from Guaymas Basin, Mexico - 4559-240 | ecosystem: Environmental > Aquatic > Marine > Hydrothermal vents | place: Mexico: Guaymas Basin | collected... | reverse complement strand
TCTCGCTCGGGGGCGTGTCCCCGTGCCTGACGGCGACGGAAATGCCGAGCCTCGCACCGTACCACTCCAGCCTCTGCCCCAGGTCCCGGTTCAGGGACCTCATGGGCGTTATGTAGAGCAGCGAGACTGGCCTCGGCCTCTCCTCCATGATCTTTGTGAAGAAGGGTATCATGGCCGCCTCCGTCTTCCCAACGCCAGTCGGGGCGATGAGGAGGAGGCTCTCCCCCGTGAGGATCCTCGGTATGGCCTCGAGCTGGGGAGGGGTTAGCTCCCTAATCCCCCTCTCCTCTAGGACCTCCCTGATCCTCTCGGGAATCATCTTCTAGTGGGGAAGCCCACCACGGCCTCCCCCGCCTTCACGATCTTCAGCGGCTCCCCGGCGTAGGACCACTCCTCGACCACCTGGACCATGGACTCGTGGACCCTGACCTGGACGCCGTCTAGGACTATCTGCCCGGACCTCAGCTCCTCCAGCCTCTCGCCCGGCTCGCCTTCCCTCAGCCACTGGACAAACTTGGAGGTCATCCCCTTCAGCAGGGGCCCTATGGTGGCGTAGTTGGGCTTAAGCGCCGAGATCCTCCTCTCCAGGGCCGAGAGGTCCTCTATCCCGAGCTCCCCGACCCTCATGGCCCCCGCGATCTCGTCCGCCTCGGCCTTGAGGGCCTCCAGCACCTCCCCCCGGGCGAAGACGAGGACCCTGGGTATGGGCGTCGCAGGGGAAAGGCCCCTCTCCGCCTTCTCCCTCCTGATGGCCGCGATAACCTCCTTAATCGTCTCCCCGAGCCTGGCCTCCTCTGGGAAGTGGTAGTCGGGGGTCGGCCAGCTCGCCAGGTGGATGCTCTCCAGACCCACCTTGTCCCTGAAGAAGTTCTGGTATGCGTCCTCCGTGACGAAGGGCAGAAAGGGGGCGAAGGCCCTGAGGATGCCGTAGCCGACCGTGAACAGGGTGAACTTGGTGTTCTCCTCCCCCAGCCTGTGCTTGACGGCCTCGATGTAGTGGTCGGCGAAGACCCCCCAGAAGAAGTCCTCCAGGACCTTCATCGCCCTGTCCCATCGATAGGAGTCCATGTGGGCCGTGGCCTCCCTCATCGCCCTGGAGTAGGCGTGGAGAACCCACTTGTCGAGGATCCTCAGCCTCTTGGGCATCTCAATGTTATCCGAGTTCCTGCCGGCGAAGAGGGAGGCATTCCAGATCTTCTGGACGAGCCTCGAGCCCCTCACGACCTCCTTGTACCTGAAGGCTGTGTCCTCGCCCGGGGTCGTCTTGGAGGCGAAATACCTAAACGGATCGGCGCCGAACTCCTCGATGACCTCCAGCGGGTCCACCACGTTCCCCCAGGAGGCGTGCATGGGCCTGCCGTCGGGGCCCAGGATGAATCCGTCTATCACAATATCGTTCCAGGGCCTCTTGCCCGTCAGGAACATGCTCCTTATGATGGTGTAGTAGGCCCAGGTCCTGATGATGTCGTGGCTCTGGATCCTGAGGCTCATGGGAAACAGCTTCTCGAACTTCTCCTCGTCCCTCCTCCAGAAGGAGTTGTAGAGCGGGGTGATGGAGGAGTCGACCCAGGTGTCGAAGACCTCGTCCGAGCCCCTGAGCCTGCCCCCGCAGCGTGGGCACCTCTCCACGGGCGGGGGATCCCTGAGCGGGTCCACGTAAGGCTGGTCCTCCCTGGCCACCACAACGTAGCCGCAGTCCTCGCAGATCCAGACCGGAATGGGAGTGGCGAAGTAGCGCTGCCTCGAGATGACCCAGTCCCAGTCCAGGGACTCCACCCACTGCCTCAGCCTCTTCTTCATGTGCTCGGGGAACCAGCGGATCTCGTCCGCGAGCCTCAGCACCTCCTGCCCGAACTCCCTCGTCTTGAAGAACCACTGGGGGGTGACGATGAACTCCACCGGAGTGTGGCACCTCCAGCAGGTGGCCACGTTGTGCACCATCTTCTCCCTCTTCACCAGGAGGCCGCGCCTCTGGAGCTCCTCCTTGATCCTCTCCCTGGCCTCCTCTACTGGGAGCCCCGCGAGGAGCCCGCATTCCTCGGTCATCCTCCCATCCCTGTCGATGGCCCTCGTGATCCCGAGCTTGTGCTTGAAGACCATGCGGACGTCGTCCTTGTCACCGAAGGTGCAGACCATCACGGCCCCGGTGCCGAAGGAGGGGTCGACGCCCTCCTCAGCCCTGATCTCCACGACCTTGTTGAAGATGGGGGCAACCGCGTGCTTCCCGATGAGGCCCCTGTACCTCTCGTCCTCGGGATGCACCGCCACCATCTGGATGGCGCACAGGAGCTCGGGCCTCGTTGAGGCTATGATGAGGTCCTCCCCCGTCTCCTGGACCTTGAACTTCATGTACACGAGCTCCGTCTCCTCCTCCCTGTACTCCAGCTCCGCGTCCGCTATGGCCGTTCCGCAGCGGGGACACCAGTTGACGGGGAACTCACCCCTGTAGACGAGGCCCTTCTTCCACATTTCTATGAAGGAAAGCTGGGTGATCCTGCGGTAGTACTCTGCGTCGGTCCTGTAGTAGAGGGTCTCGTCCATCCAGATGCCGAGGAGCTCGAACTGCCTCTTCATGATCTCGATCTTCTCGTCCGCGAACTTCCTGCACTCCTCCACGAACTCCTCCCTGGGGACGTCCCTCATCTTTTTTCCGAGTTTCCTCTCTACCTGGACCTCAATCGGCATCCCGTTGACGTCGAAGCAGAGGGGGAAGAACACGTTGTACCCCCTCATCCTCTTGTACCTGGCGATGATGTCCTGGTGGGTGTAGTGGGTCGCGTGACCTATGTGCAACCTCCCGCTCGCGTACCTTGGTGGGACGTCTATGCTGTAGATGGGCTTCTCGGACCCCCAATCGAACCTCTCATACCCTATCTTCCTCCACTCCCTCCTCCAGCGCTCCTCGGCCTCCTTGATGTTGTAGGGCAAGGCTACCACCCCGCCACTGCCACAAAGAGGGCGGAGAAGAGGAGGGACACGATGCTCATGAGCTTGATGAGGATGTTTAGGGAGGGCCCGGCGGTGTCCTTAAGTGGGTCCCCCACCGTGTCCCCGACCACTGCGGCCTTGTGGGCGTCGGAGCCCTTGCCACCGAGGTTCCCCGCCTCTATGTACTTCTTCGCGTTGTCCCAGGCGCCTCCGGCGTTGGCCATGTAGATGGCCAGGAGGAATCCGGTGCTGACGGCCCCGGCCAGGAGCCCCCCAACGGCCACGGGGCCCAGGGCCAGGCCCACGGCTATGGGAACCAGGATGGCGAGGCTGCTGGGCAGGATCATCTTCCTTATGGCCGCCCTCGTGCTGATGGACACGCAGGCCTCGTAGTCGGGCTCCTCCCTCCCCTCGAGAATCCCCGGGCGCTCCCTGAACTGCCTCCTCACCTCTTCGACCATCTGCCAGGCAGCCTTGCCAACCGCCTCGAGGGCGTAGGAGCTGAAGAGGAAGGGCATGAGAGCGCCTATGAAGAGGCCTGCCACCACCTCCGGGCTCCTGAGCTCCATTAGGATGCTGTGGCCGAGGTATTCCTCGATCTGCTGGCCGTAGGTCACGAAGAGGGCGAGGGCCGTGAGGGCGGCGGATCCTATCGCGAATCCCTTCCCGATCGCCGCGGTGGTGTTTCCGACGGCGTCGAGCTCCTCGGCCTTCTCCCTGATCTCCTTCCCCAGGTGGGCCATCTCCGCTATCCCCGCGGCATTGTCTGCAACAGGTCCGTAGCTGTCCATGGCGAGGGTTACCCCGAGGGTGGAGAGCATGCCCACGGCCGCCAAGGCGATGCCGTAGATCCCGGCCAGGTGGTGCGAGAGCACGGTGACAGCTGCTACGGAAATGACCGGAATAACGGTCGACCTCATGCCCACGGCCATGCCCGAGATGATGTCCGTCGCTGCCCCCGTCACGGCGGACTCAGCGATGGCCCTCGTCGGCCCGTACTTGTACGAGGTGTAGTACTCGGAAGACCAGCCTATGAGGATCCCCACCAGGAGGCCCATGAGGACCGAGACCCAGTAGCCGAGCCAATTCTCCATGCCCCTGACCGCCAGGAGCGTGACCACAATGGTCACGGCCGTGGCCGTGTAGACCCCAGCGTTCATGGCCTTCTGGGCGTCGCTGGCCCTGAGTCCTAGGACCACGAAGATGCCGAGAATGGCCGCCAGCATGCCGAGGGCGGCCACGATTATGGGGAGCAGGGCCTCCCCGGAGGTCATGCTCCCGGAGATGGCCGTCCCTAGGGCGACGGCGGAGACTATGGAGGCAACGTAGCTCTCGTAGAGATCGGCCCCCATCCCCGCGACGTCACCCACGTTGTCACCCACGTTGTCCGCGATCACCGCCGGATTCCTGGGGTCGTCCTCGGGGATGCCCACCTCGACCTTCCCGACCAGATCCGCACCCACGTCGGCCGCCTTCGTGTAGATGCCTCCTCCAACCCTGGCGAAGAGGGCGATGGAGGATGCCCCGAAGCTGAAGGCGAAGAGGTCGAACTGGTTCTTCAGGGTCAGGAGCACGATGAGGATGCCGCCCAGGGCGAGGGTGACGACTGTCAGGCCCATCACGGCCCCGCTGGAGAAGGCCACCCTGAGGCCGCTGTGGAGGCCCCTTTCCAGCGCCTTCGCGGTCCTCACGTTGGCCATGGTCGCAATCCTCATGCCCGCGTAGCCGGCGGAGGCCGAGAGTGAGGCCCCGAAGAGGTACGTGAGGGCCGCCTCGGGCCTCGCGCCCTGGACCTTCAGGCCCATGACGAATAGGACCACCGCCACCATGAGGGCGAAGACCGCAATCCTGGCGTACTCGAGCCTGAGGAAAGCGGCTGCCCCCCTCCTAATGTACTGCGAAATCTGGACCATCCTGCCCTCCCCCTCCGGGCTCCTGATGACCGAGAGTGCGAGGAGGAGGGCGACGATCCCGGACAGGGCCACGCTGGCCGCAGCGAGCAGCAGTCCGGCTTCCATACGCCTCCGATACGGATAAGATAGCATAATAAAAACCCAAATCGGATGGTGGTGGTCCCGCCGGGATTTGAACCCGGGTCAGGGGATCGAGAGTCCCCTATGCTTGGCCGGGCTACACCACGGGACCCGCTGGCATATGGTAGTTCTCGATATAAAACCTCTCTGAAAAAAGAGTTAATAAAAATAGGGCATAACCTTGGGAGAGGTGGTGTAGTTGCAGCCCGGGCAAATGGCTTATGACAGGGCCATCACGGTCTTCTCTCCCGACGGCCGGCTCTTCCAGGTCGAGTACGCCAGGGAGGCCGTCAAGAGGGGGACCACTACCATAGGTATCAAGTTCTCCAACGGTGTTCTCCTCCTGGCCATCAAGTCCATCAGGGGGAGGCTGATAGAGCCCTCCAGCAGGGAGAAGATCTTCGTCATCGACGACCACATCGGGGTGGCCATAGCTGGCCTGGCCGCGGACGCGAGGATCCTCGTCGAGCAGGCCAGGCTCTACGCCCAGATAGAGAAGCTCTCCTACGGGGAGCCCATCCTGGTCCAGCACTTAGTCAGGAAGCTATGCGACATCATGCAGAACTATACCCAGTACGGGGGCGTGAGGCCCTTCGGCACCTCCCTCCTCGTGGCCGGCATAGACTCAGAGGGCAAGCACCTCCTCGAGACCGACCCCTCAGGGGTCATGACCGGCTACAAGGCCGACTCCATAGGCAGGGGGAGGGAAAAGGTCATGGAGTTCCTGGAGAAGCATTACCGCGAGGACATGGGCTATGAAGAGGCCCTGGCCCTCGCCATTAAGGCCATCAAGGTCGGCGAGGAGATGGAACCCTCTCCGGAGAACACGGAGATTGGAGTTATCCTGGAGGGGGAGAAGTTCAGGATCCTCCCCAGGGAGGAGGTAGGGGAGCTCCTGGAGAGGTTCGCGAAATGACCGTCCTGGAGAAGTACGTGGTCGCTAGGCTGGAGAAAGGGGGAAAGAAGTTCGAAATCCTCGTCGACCCACAGGCCGTGGAGGACTTCCTGGCCGGGAAGGAAGTGGACCTGGCCGAGGCCATGGCCACGCTAGAGGTCTGGAGGGACGTGAGGAAGGCCGAGAAGGCGAACAGGGACGACCTCATCGAGGTCTTCGGGACCGACGACCCCGTCGAGATCGCGAAGGTGATCATAAGGGAGGGAAGGATACAACTGACCACCGAACAGCGGAGAAAGAGGCTCGAGGAGAAGATGAAGAAGATCGCAGACATAATCTCCAGGTACTCCATAAACCCCCAGACCGGGGCGCCGCACCCTCCCCAGCGCATCCTCAAGGCCATGGAGGAGGCCAGCGTCCACATAGACCTCTTCAAGGACGCGGAGGCGCAGGTCCAGGACGTCCTGAAGGCCATCCAGTCCATCCTGCCCATCAGGTACGAGGTCGTGAAGATGGCCATCAAGTGCCCACCCGAATACTACGGGAAGATCTACGGGGACCTCAAGAGGTACGGGAAGATTGCGAAGGAGGAGTGGGGCGCTGACGGCTTCTGGTACGCCGTGGTGGAGGTCCCGGCCGGACTCCAGGTGGAGTTCCTGGACATGATCAACAAGAGGGGCCGGGGCAACGTGCAAGCGGTGATCATGCGTTGACGGAGGAGATCAAGCTGAGGGAGATCGTCCTCCCCGGCCAGGAGATACCCCTTAAGGGGCTGAGGCCGGGCCAGGGGGTCGTCGTCGAGAAGGGCAGGGCATATTCCATGTACCTGGGCGTCAAGAGCGTCAAGGACGGCGTGGTGAGCGTCACGCCCCTCGGGGGAAGGTACCTGCCCAAGCTCGGGGACAAGGTCGTCGGGAAGATCATGGACATAGGGCCGACGTACTGGCTCGTGGACATCAACGCCCCCTACGTCGCCCCGCTGCACGTGAACGACGTCCCCTGGAGGGTAAAGGAGGGGGAGCTCCAGCGCTACCTCGACATTGGGGATTTGGTCTACGTCAAGGTAAGCAGGGTCAGCGAGGTGGGGCAGACGTGGGTGACCATGAAGGAAAGGGGTCTCAGGCCCCTGAGGGGAGGGTTCCTGATCCACGTCGTGCCCACGAAGGTCCCCAGGATCATAGGCAAGGGGGCGAGCATGATCAAGCTCATCCAGGAGGGAACCAAGTGCAAGATCGTGGTGGGCATGAACGGTAGGATCTGGATAGACTGCGACCCGGAGAAGACCATGCTCGTGATCCGGGTCATTAGGATGATCGAGAGGGAGGCCCACACCCTGGGCCTCACCGAGAGGGTGAAGAAGATGCTCGGAATGGGGGTTGGTGAAGTTGGAGGAGATAAAGCTAATGGATGAGGAGGGAAGGAGGATAGACGGCAGGAGGCCAGACGAGCTCAGGCCCATTAAGATGAAGGTGGGCGTCCTAACCAGGGCAGACGGCTCCGCATACCTCCAGTGGGGGAAGAACAAGGTCTTGGCGGCGGTCTACGGCCCCAGGGAGGTCTTCCCCAAGCACCTACAGGACCCGGAGAGGGCGCTCCTCAGGGCCAGGTACAACATGGCCTCCTTCAGCGTGGAGGAGAGGAAGCGCCCGGGGCCGGACAGGAGGTCCATTGAGCTCTCAAAGGTCATCTCCGAGGCCCTCAGGGCGGCTGTCTTCGTCGAGCAGTTCCCCAAGACGTCCATTGACGTCTTCATAGAGATCCTTCAGGCGGACGCGGGGACCAGGATCGCCGGCCTTGTGGCCGCTAGCGCGGCCCTCGCGGACGCGGGGATCCCCATGAAGGACCTCGTGACCGGCATGACCGTCGGCAAGGTGGAGGACACCCTCATCCTGGACCTGTGCAAGGAAGAGGATAACTACGGACAGGCGGACCTACCCATAGCCATCATCCCCAGGACCGGGGAGATCGTCCTCCTCCAGATGGACGGCCACATGACCCAGGAGGAGATCGACAGGGCCCTGGACATGGCCATCCGGGGGGCCATGAAGGTGTACGAGATCCAGAAAAGGGCCCTCCTGGAGAGGTATGAGAGGCTCGTGCGGGAGAAGGAGTATATTGCGGACATATCGGAGGTGTGAAGCATGAGTTCCAAGACGACGGAGAACGTGATATCGGAGATCAAGAGGAGCTGGATCGAGAAGCTGGCTATTTCGGGGAAGAGGGTGGACAACCGCGGACCCGAGGACTTCAGGCCCATCAAGGTGGTGAAGGGGTTCGTGGAGAAGGCGGAGGGCAGCGCCCTCGTCTCCATGGGCAGGACTACGGTGCTGGTGGGGGTCAAGGTCGAGATAGGGGCCCCGTTCCCGGACACCCCCGATAAGGGCGTGATCATAACCAACGCGGAGCTCATACCCCTCGCGGCCCCCACCTTCGAGCCGGGCCCGCCCGGTGAGGAGGGCATAGAGCTGGCAAGGGTCGTGGACAGGGGTATCAGGGAGAGCGAGATGATCGACCTGGGGGAGCTGGTCATCGAGGAGGGGGAGAAGGTCTGGATTGTCTACATAGACATAGACGTTCTAAACTACGAGGGTAACCTCTTCGACGCCTCCTCCCTGGCCGCTGTTGCCGCCCTCATGAACGCGAAGATCCCCTACTCCAAGCACGACATGGGCGAGGACAGGCCACTACCCATCAAGCACGTGCCGGTCAGCGTCACCTGGGCCAAGATCGGCTCCGCCATTATGGTTGACCCGTCCTACGATGAGGAGAGCATCATGAGCGCCCGCCTGACCGTCGTCACGGACGAGGAGGGGAACGTGAGGGCTATGCAGAAGGGCGGGGAGGGCTCCTTCACCCTCGACGAGGTCAAGAAAATAATTAAGAAGTCGGCGGAATTGGGGTCCCGCATCAGGAAGCAGTACCTGGAGGTGGGCTGATGGGGAGGAGCGTCAGGAAGGTCGGCCCCGCTGGGTCCTTCGGGCCCAGGTACGGCTCTACCCTCAGACACATGTGGAAGAAGGTCACCGAGCAGCTCAGGAAGAGGTACGTCTGCCCCCGCTGCGGCTACAGGGCCGTCAGGAGGAGGTCCACCGGGATCTGGGAGTGCAGGCACTGCGGCTTCGTCTTCGCCGGGGGGGCGTACGTCCCCGACGTGGACGAGGCCTGGAAGGCTCCCAGGCTCTGAGGTGGTCCCATGTACAAGTGCGTCAGGTGCGGTCACATCATGGAGGAGCTCAGTCCCAACGCCGAGTGCACCTACTGCGGCTACAACGTCCTGGTCAAGATCGTCCCCTTCGCGACTGTCAAGAGAGTAGAGGCGAGATGATCGTAAAGAGGGGCCTGACCAGGTTCGAGATAGCCAGGATCATAGGCGCCAGGGCCCTCCAGCTGGCCCTCGGCGCGCCGGCCATGACCGAGATACCCAGCGACATCCACGACCCCGTGGACATAGCGATCTACGAGTTCGAGAAGGGGGTAATCCCCATCACCGTGAAGAGGCTGAAGAGGGACTAGACCTCGAATACCTCCCCGGACCTGGGAGTGAGGACCTCATAGTCTTCCTCGATCTCCCTCTTCAGGGCCTCCCTGTCCTCCCCGTGGAACAGGACTACCTTCTCCGGGTCGGCCTTCATCACGTACTCCACTAGGCCGGAGTGCCCGGCGTGGGCCGAGAGGTCGTAGTAGGCCACCTCCATGTCCACCTTCACCTGCTCTCCGTCTATGACCAGGTACCCCGTGTCCATGAGGAGCCTCCCGTTGGTCCCCTCCACCTGGTAACCGGTCAGGAGGATGGCAGAGTTCCTGTCCTCCCTGAGCTTCCCGATGTAGTAGAGGGCCGGCCCGCCCTCGAGCATTCCTCCCGTGGTCACCACGACCTCCCCCTTCCTGAGGAACTTGTTCCTGTCGGACGGCCTGACGACGGGCCTGACCCGGTCCGTCGCCCTGACCAGCCTGTCGAAGTTCTTGATGTAGTCCGGGTAACCCAGGTACATGTTCGTCACCGCCTTACCCATGCCGTCGACCCATACGTCGAAGCCCCTCTCGGATAGGAGGATCATGAGTTCCTGGGTCCTGGCGACCGCGAAGGCCGGGACGACAGCCTTGCCCCCCCTCTCCAGGACCTCCTCGATCTTCCTCTCAAGCTCCCTGTAGACCTCCTCCCTCACCGGGTGGTCCCTCCCGGCATAGGTGCTCTCCATGATCAGGACGTCGCACTCGGGGACCTCGGCGGGCTGGGTCAGCATGGTCTCCACGGTGTTGATGTCCCCGGTGAAGAGGATCCTCTTCCCCTCGACCTCGATGAGGTACGAAACCGCCCCCGGAATGTGGCCGGCGTCGTACACCCTCACTTTGATTCCCTTGATCGTGAGCTCCTCCCCCGGGGCGACCCCCACGATGGCCCTGGTCGCGAAGTCCACGTCGGAGAGCGTGTACGGTATGTCGTACTTGTTGAGCTTCGCGACCTTGACAGCGTCCCTCCACAGCAGGGAAACCACCTCCGCCGTCAGGGGGGTCGCGTAAACCGGAATGTCCACCGCGCTCACCAGGAAGGGTATGCTGCCCGAGTGATCGAGGTGAGCGTGGGTGAGCAGGAGGGCGTCGGCCGGGGGGATCACGGTCAGGTACTCGGGCGGCTTGGTAGGGTCCATGCCGTAGTCCAGGACCAGCCCCCGGCCGGAGGCCCTCATGAACAGGCTGTTCGGGCCGACCTTCTCGGCCCCTCCAAGGAACTGCATTTTCACCATTTCCCGATCCTCAAGGAGATGACCTTTAAAACGTTACCCACCCGTTTTTATAGATCCTTTCTCTGTAGGAATGCAGCGATGAAGATGCCGAAGGTGATCAGGACCTACTGCCCCTACTGCAGGAGGCACACCCTCCACGAGATAGAGAAGGTCAAGAGGAGGAGGGCCTCCGAGCTGAAGGCGGGGCAGAGGAGGTTCAGGAGGGCCACCTCAGGCTACGGGGGCTTCCCCAGGCCCAGGTACGAGAACAGGGAGAAGCCGACCAAGAGGCTGAACATAAGGTTCAGGTGCAAGGAGTGTGGGAGGGCCCACACCAGGCCTACCTGGAGGGCCAAGAGGTTCGAGCTCGTGGAGGTGAGGTGATGGGGGTCAAGCTCCCGGTGAAGCTGGAATTCCAGAAGTTCCGCGGGGGGGACAAGGTGTTCCTCAAGCTCCAGTGCCCGGAGTGCGGCGCCGTCAACATCGTCTACAACAAGGCCTCCACCGTGGTCACCTGCAGGGTGTGCGGCGCCGTCCTCGCCAGGCCCACGGGCGGGAAGGCCCTCATTAGGGGGACCGTCCTGGAGGTCCTGCAATGAGGGAGGAGTTCCCCGAGGAGGGGGAGCTCGTAGTAGCCACGGTCAAGAAGGTCCTCAAGTACGGAGCCTTCGTGACCCTCGACGAGTACCCCGGCCTCGAGGCCTACCTGCCCATCTCCGAGATCTCCACGGGATGGGTCAGGAACATCAGGGACTACGTGCAGGAGGGCAGGAAGATCGTCGCGAAGGTGATAGTGGTAGACCCGGCAAAAAAGAAGATTGACGTCTCAATGAAGAGGGTCTCGCCCTCGCAGCGCAGGATGAAGATGCAGCTCTACCAGAACCAGCAGAGGGCCATCAAGCTCCTGGAGAGGGTCGCTACCCTCCTCGGGAAGGACCCCAAGCGCTTCCTGGAGACCGTGGGCGAGAAGCTCATGGACGAGTACGGCCACCTTTACGCGGCGTTCGAGGAAGCCGTGGTGAACGAGGCGGAGTTCCGGAAGAAGCACAGGGGGGACTGGGTGGACACCTTCATTCAGGTCGCGAAGCAGAACGTCCCCCCACCGGAGGTCAAGATCAAAAGGTACATCTACATCAACGTCCCCGGACCGGACGGCGTGGAGCACATCAAGGAGGCCCTCTCCCGCCTCGAGAGGGACGGCAAGGTCTCCATCACGGTCAAGTACATGGGCGCCCCCAAGTACATGGTGATCGTGAAGGCACCTAACTATAAGGTGGCCGAGAAGACCCTGAACGAGGCCTTCCTCCAGGCGAAGGAGATCGTGAGGAAGGCCGGGGGGACGATGGAGCTGATGAAGGAATGAGGATCATGCGCTGCCCTCGGTGCGGGACCTACACCCTCAAGGACCTCTGCCCCAACTGCGGGGCCAAGACCGTGCGCGCCGCTCCACCCAGATTCTCCCCGGAGGGGAGGAGGGCGAGGCTCACGGTCCTCTACGGGCTTAAGGAAAAGGGCATCCTCTGAAATCGCAACCTCTTTATTCTCCCTCGATGTGAGGAGCCCATGAACAGGGTCATAGTCAAGGTCCATGAGTGGCCGGAGCTCAAGGACCCTATCCTCATAGAGGGGCTCCCCGGTTTGGGCTACGTCGGGAAGCTCTCAGCCGAGCACCTGATCAGGCAGCTCGGCGGGAGGAGGTTCGCGACGATCATCTCCTCCTACCTCCCCCCGCAGGTGTACGTCATGGAAGGGGGGACCATAAGCATCGTGAAGCAGGAGCTTTACTACATCAAGGGGAAGGCGAAGAGGGACCTGATAGTGCTCGTGGGGGACAGCCAGGGGCTGAACGCCGAGGGTCAGTATGAGCTCAGCTACAGGGTGCTGGAGCTCGCCCAGGAGCTGGGGGTGAAGGAGGTCATCACCCTAGGCGGCTACTCCATTGGGAAGAGGCCGGAGAAGCCCAGGGTCTTCGGGGCGGCCACACACCCGGAGATCGTCGAGGAGATAAAGAAATATGGGGTCATCTTCGCCAAGAGCGAGCCAAGCGGCGGCATCATAGGGGCCGCTGGCCTCCTCATCGGCCTGGGCATGGAGCTCTTCGGGATGAAGGGCTTCTGCCTCATGGGGGAGACCGCCGGCATGTACGTGGACCCCAGGGGGGCCATGGAGGTCCTGAAGGTCCTATCCCGTATATTGGACATCGAAATAGACCTTTCGGACCTGGAAGCCCAGGCCATGCAGATAGAGGAGATAACCCACACCGTTGAGGAGATAATGAGGGAGAGCGAGAGGGAGGAGGGCAGGGAGGAGCTGGGCTACATCAGGTGATCAGCGCACAAATTCCTGCCCCTTTAGGACCACGATCCTGCAGGGCGGGGCGATCTTGTTGTAGGCCTTCCTCAGGGCCTCCTTCGCCACCGGCACGTGCTCGGGCTCCACGTGAAGCTTGACCAAGATGTCCCCGTCGTCGAGGATGGCCGCGGTCCCAACGGGTCTACCGAAGGCCTTCCTCATGCCCTCGGATATCCTGTCGGCTCCCGCGCCCGTGGCCATCTTGTGCTCCCTGAGCACGTGGTGGGGGTACTTAACGATCTCCAGCCTGAAGTTGGAGTTCCCCACCTTCTTCTGCATGAACCTGTTGATGGTCACGCGTATCGCCTCCAGGGCCGTGTGCCTGACCACAACCTTCTCGAGGACCTGGAGGCCAAGGGTGACCCTGAAGTCCCTGTTCAGGTTGCCCATCACGAACTGCCTAATCCTGGGGTACGGTATCCCCCCGATGTACTCCTTCCTGGTGTAGGGAGGGTTGGTGGGATACCTGTACATCCTCGCGGGCTTCCTGACCATCTCGCTTCACGGCTGAAGGCCGCTCGCTTTTAAAATTCTTTCAGCGGAGGTACTCCCGTGGAGCAGGAGGCCGGCTATGTCCGGCCTCAGCCTGCCATACAGCGATGAAACCTTCCGCTTCTCGAACCTCCTGCACCTCGGGCAGTAGAGGGAGTCGAGGCTGTTCCCCTTCCGGATGAGCCTCGTCCTGCAGGTTCCGCAGTAGGCCACCACCACGCCGAGCTTGTCGTGCTTGGTGCTCAGCCTCAGGGTGGGAGTCGCGGTCAGGACCCTGGCCCTGAGGATGTCCCCGACCCTGAAGGCGTCCGGGATGGACCTCACGTACCTCCTGGAGACCTCCGAAACGTGTATGATGCCGTGGGTGTTCGGGGCAATGGGGCTCCTCAGGCTGCCTTCCCTCGCCACTACCTTAACCACCGCTATGTCGTCCGTGTACTCCTGCACTATCGCGTAGACGATCACTCCCGGCTTCAGCTCCGGCCAGGGGTTTATGGGAAATACCTTGATAGTCATATCTTTCTTTACCAGGAAGCCGAATCGGGCGGAGTAGATCCTTCCGCCCTCCCTGTACGTGCCCTCCCCGGGTACGAATTCCTCAGCGGCGCCCAACTCCTCCCCGGGGAGTACGACCTTCACCTCTCCCATTCCGGGCCCCTAATCTTCCCCCTCCTTTATTGCCCTAATCAGGACCACATCCACCTCGGCCGTCCTCCTCCTGTGGAACCTGAACATCCTCCTAATTGGGAACTTGAACAGGAGCTCGTGGGTCACCCTCCACCCCCTGGACCTGAGGTACTCAACGACGAAGCTTCTCGTAGGCGCGTTGTGCATGGTGTAGATCACCCTAGCTATCTCGGTCTTCTTCTCCAAGAAGGGCCTGTCCGCACCCCTCCTCTGCGCCCCGAATGGGGGATTTTGCACTACCGTGTTCACCCTTTCCGCGAATTCCCTGACGTCCATGAGATGGAATTTGACGTTTTCAAGTCCCAGTTCAACCGCCGCCTTCCTCGCCACGTTGAGCGCGACGGCGTCCAGGTCCACGAGGTGCACCCTCCTGGCCCCTAGGATTGCGGCGCCCAGTCCCAGCCTTCCTGTCCCGCAGCCCAGGTCCGCGACCTCCCTATCAACGATGTCCCCGAGGGAAACGGCCATGTGGAGGACCGTTGCCGCGACGTTCGCCGGGATCGTGTACTGCTCGAGCCCCGGCCTAGGGCTCGGGTGTTCGGGGATCCTCTGGAGCAGGAGCTCTAGCTCCTTCTTGTTTATGTCACTCCACCACCTTCTTCACCTGATTCTTGTACATCTCTATGAGCTCTTGAATCGTTGTTGCATCCTCCGGCTTCTTGTCCGTCCTCCACCTGCCCGTGAACCTGGGGAAGCGGACCGCCAGCCCCGCCCCCTTCCTGAGCTTGTCCCTGGCGGCCGTGTGGACCGGCGAGAGGGTAATTTCTGCTCCCACGACCTCCAGGACCACGCTGGGCACGAACCAGAAATCTGCCTCTATCTGCGAGTCCACCCTGGGGTGCTTGTGGTCTATTCTGTAGGGCTCCAGTTTCTTCGGGAGCTCCGCAAGTTCCTCGTCGCTGAAGCCGGTGCCCAGTTTGCATACGGTCTCGAACATGTCCCTCTCGGGATTATAGGCCGCCATGAGGAGGGCCCCGAAGGTTCCCTTCCTCTTCCCCTTGCCGGCGAACGCCCCAACGACGACTAGGTCGAGCGTGTCGCCCAGCTCCATTTGATAGTCCCTCTTGTACTTGATCCAGAGGAAACCCCTTACTCCCGCCCTGTAGATGGCGTCAGGGCCGAGCTTCTTGGCCACAACTCCTTCGCAGCCGTCCAGGATGGCCTGGTCCATGAAGTTCTGGGCCTCCAGCTTGTCCTCGGTCACGATCCTGTGGGCGTACCTGACCTTCTCGGTCTCCTTCACGACCCTCTCCAGGATCTCCCTCCTCTCCTCGTAGGGCTTCATGGTCAGGTCCTCGCCGTCCAGGTAGATGATGTCGAAGAGGAAGAGGATCACCGGGATCTCCTCCACCATCTTCTCTATGTCGTACTTCCTCCCCCTGCGGTGGGAGACGACCTGGAATGGGAGTAGCTCCCCGGTGTTGACGTCGACGGGCACCATCTCACCGTCGAAGATGGCCTCCCTGCCCTGGAAGGCCTCCTCCACGGCCTTCAGGACGTCCGGGAACTGGTGGGTGACGTTCTCGAGCCTCCTAGAATATATCATCTTCACCTTCTCACCTATGTGGATCTGGGCCCTCATGCCGTCGTACTTGTACTCGAAGGCGACCCTTGGTCCGATCTTCTCGAAGATCTCGTCTAGGTTCTTCAGCCTCTCGGCCAACATGGGCCTGACGGGGATCCCCAGCGTGATGCCTATCTTCTCCACGCCCTCCAGGCCCTCCTTCGCCAGGACCTTCGCGATGTAGCCCAGGTCGGGATGGAGGTTGTACGCCCTCTCGATCTTCTCCCTGACGGCCTTGGTCATGGCAAATGCCACGGCCAGGGCGTCCAGGACCGTCATGTCGGCCACCCCGAGCCTCAGGCGCCCCGTGACCATCCTCACGATGTACCTGGCCTCGAGGGGCTTCGCGATGTTCAGCAGCTCCGCCAGCAGCCTTATCTTCCTGTCCTGGGAGCCTGCTCCCGTGGCCTTGGCGATCCTTTCCAGGTTCCCGTAAACCTTTTGGACCGTCAGGTCCTCCACGAAGAAGGCCATCTGGGTCTTCCTCTTCAGGGCTGCCTCGGCCACCGAGCCCAGGTCCCCCATCTCCTTGTACATCCTCTCGATCTCCCCTTCCGAGAGGCCGGAGGCTATGGAAATGGCCTTGATGGCCAGGCGGTCGGCCATCCCCAACTCCACGCCAACGTAATCCGGGTACAGCTTGCCTAGGGTGAGGTAGACGACCTTGTCCAGGAGATCGGGTGGCGTCTTGGAGAAGAGGTCCGCCAGGATCTTCGTCATGTTGATCCTGCCGCTCTCCGCTTCAATCTGAGAGTAGGCCTTGGCAACCTCCTCGAACAGCATGTCCATCACTCCTACCTTCCGTCCCCTATTTAGAACCACTGCTCCAGCGTGGACTGGGGCGTCCTCTGCCAGAAAGTCCTGATCTTCCTGAGGGCCGTCTCGACCCTGGACTCGCTGAAGTCCCTCTCCCCGCACAGGAAGGCCTTGAGGCCCTCCTCGTCGGGCTTCCTCCATTCCGGCCTAGGAACATCCTCGACTCTCGGTTCCAGAAAGATCTTCCTCACCTCCTCCAGACCCTCTATCCTCCAGCCCCTGGCCCTGAGAACAGCCTCCGCGCTACCATAGGTCTTAATCAGCTTGAGCGCGGTCTTAGGCCCCACCCCCTTGATCCCCTCGTTGAAGTCCGTCCCCATGAGGATGGCCATGTCCACCAGCTGCTCCCTTGAGACCCCTAGATCCTTCAGGACCTCCTCTAGCTCTAGGAGCTCCGGCTTGACCTCAACGTACACGTTTTTCCTCGGAAGCTTCCTCCTGCCCGTTATGGTCAGGTTCCGGACAAGGCGTGGCGTCCCGAAGAGGAGGGAATCGTAGTCCTGGGAGGCCGATGCCCACACCAGGCCCTTGGAGGCCATGTAGGCTGCCTGGGCCTCCCCCTCGCCGGGCGCCTGAACCCATGGGACCCCCATGAGGTCCAGGAGCCTCTTCGCATCCTCAACCATCTCCGGCGTGAGCCTCGACGCCTCCTGGGCCTTGATCCTCGCCGTCTCCAGATCCCCCCTCTCCAGGGCCCTGAGCCACTCCTCCCTCGCCCTCTCCCTGATCTCTGTGCGCAGGGCCAGGGTCCTCAGCTTCAGGGGGTGCGGCTCCCCGTCGAAGACGTAGACGGGCTTGATTCCGGCCTCCAGGATGTTCGCGGTGCGGTAGAGGAGGCCGGAGAGGTGGGAGGTTATCCTCCCCTTCCTGTCCATGAGAGGTGTCCCGTCGGGCTGCCTGATCGAGGAGAGGAACTGATAGAGGGCGTTGTAGGCGTCTATGGCGACGGCCCTTCCTGAGAGTTCCTTGAGCTCTATTTCCCGGCCCCGGACCAGCTCCCCCAGATCTACTCCCATCTCCCATTCAATCCGGACGGCTGCTTAAACCCTCTCCTGCCTCACGCCCGTGGGAGACATGCTGGTCGAGACCACCCTAAAACCTGCCCTGAGGGCTGCGTCAACCGCCTTCTTCCTGTCCCTCGGGATCGCGATGACTGAGCCGCCTCCCCCAGCCCCGGTGAGCTTCGCCCCGTAGACGTGGGGCTCCAGGGCCTCAATGATCCTCTCGAGCACGGGGTGCGAGACGCCCAGCTCCCTGAGGAGTCTCTGGTTCTCCCTCATGAGCTCGCCCAAGGACTCCAGATCACCCCTCCTCAGGGGTCCGATGGCCTCCCTGACGAGGTCCTCTATGGAGTCGATGACTGACCAAAGGGATGGGTTCCTCTCCAGGGCCCTAGCCACCCTGGCCACCATCTTCCCCGTGTCGGACCTCCTCCCGGAGAGCACCACGACCAGGGGGATCTCGGGGATCTGCACCCTGCTGATCCTCCACCTCTTCTTCCCTTTCCTGATTTCCCAGAGCCTCTCCCCCTCCCAGCGGGGGGAAATGACTATGGCCCCGCCAGCGGTGCTGGTGCTCGTGTCGGTGGGGGACGCCCTCCCCTGGACGCCGAACTCGACCTCGAACGCCTCCCTGGCCACCCTCTCCACGGAGAACTCCGACCTAGAGAGGAGGATCGAGGCCACGCTGGAGACGGAGACGGCTGCGCTGGAGCCCATGCCGGAGGCGCTGGGGATGTCCGAGGCTATCTTCAAATCCACCGCGGGCCCGTCCCAGAGCCTGCGAAGGGCCGCCCAGACGTAGGCGCTCCCTCCCCTCTCCCTCCCGCAGACCCTGAGCCTGTCGGAGGGAACGAGGAGGGCCCTCGCCCTGAGGGCTATTGCAACCGCTATGGCCGGCCTCCCGTACACGACGGCGTGCTCCCCGAAGAGGATGACCTTGCCGGGGGCCGAGGCCGCTACGGGCAGTCTCACCGATAATTAAGTTGGAAGTCGGTATAAAGCAGGCAAATGGACCCCCTGGGGCAGAAGCTGAGGGATATACAGGAAAGGCTAAGGGAGCTTGGGTTGGAGAGGCCCAGGCTTGTCGAGACCAAGGAGGAGTTCGGGGACCTGGCGGTACCGCTGCACAGGGAGAGGGAGCCAGTATCGCTCGCGCGGAGGCTGGCTAGGGAGCTCTCCATCCCCGGCGTCAGGGCGGAGGCCCTTGGGCCGTACCTGAACCTGAGGTTCGAGCCACGCGCCCTGGAGGAGATGCTGAAGGAGGGCGTTGGGGAAATGGGGGAGGACTTCGGCAGGCTCCCGAGGAAGGGTCTGAGGGTCCTGCTGGAGCACACCTCCGCCAATCCCACAGGTAGGCTGCACGTGGGAAGGGCGAGGAATACTCTCATAGGCGACTCCCTTAGGAGGATTCTCGAATTCTCCGGCTACGATGTCTACACTGAGTATTACGTCAACGACTTGGGAAGGCAGGTGGCCATCCTGGTGTGGGGGCTCCTGAACCTTGAGTCCCTGGGGCTTGGGGAGCCGAGGAACATAGATGACTATTCCGAGGTCTACGTAAAGGCGAACGCCTGCGGTCCCCCAGAAGATGAGATCAGGGACATCATAAGGAGGTATGAGGAGGGTGAAGCGGGGCTCAGGGACTTCGTCCGGCGTCACATCTCCAAGATCATGGAGGAGCTGCTGGCTGAGCTCGAAGAGTACGGAATACGCTTCGACGGGACTTTCTGGGAGTCCGACCTGGCCTGGGACGGCTCGGCTAGAGATGCCCTCAGGAGGCTCGAGCGGCGGGGGATTGTGAAGTACGAAGGAAAGGCAGCCTATGTCGAGATTGGGGGCGAGAAGATCTATCTGACGAGGAGCGACGGGAGCACCCTGTACGTGCTCAAGGACGTTGCATACCACCTGAACAAGGCCGGGAGGTGTGACCTAATGGTAAACGTCCTGGGGGAGGATCACAAGCTGGAGGCCAAGGTACTCTCCGAGCTCCTTAGGTCGCTTGGTGCGCCCGAGCCGAGGGTAGTCATATACTCATTCGTCAGCCTCCCGGAGGGGAGACTCTCAACCAGGGCGGGTCGGGTGGTCTACCTGAAGGACCTGGTGCAGGAGGCGATCGAAAGGGCCAGTGCGGAGGTGGAGAAGAGGAGGATCTCTGGACCCGAGGCCGCCCGGGCCATAGGCCTGGGAGCGGTGAAGTTCAACTACCTGAAGGTCCAGCCCCAGAAGCCCATATCGTTCAGGTGGGAAGATGCGCTGAACTTCGAGGGGAAGGCAGCGCCCTACGTGCAGTACGCCCATGCGAGGGCCTGCTCCATCCTGGAGAAGGCGGGAAGCGTTCCACCGTGGGTCACCGGCAGCCTCGTGGCCGATGAGGAGAGGAGCCTCATGTTCCAGCTCCTGAAATTCCCATCGGTCGTGGAGAGGGCGGCGGAGATCCTCGCCCCCAACTTGGTGGCAGAGTACCTGCTTAAGGTGGCGGACAGGTTCAACGCGTTCTACCAAAAGCACAGGGTGCTGCAGTCCGAGGAGCCCGTTAGGTCGGCGAGGATCAACCTGGTCAACGCCACGAGGATAGTGGTCAAAAACGGGTTGTATTTGCTGGGAATCGAGGCTCCAGAAAAGATGTGAAAGAGGGGGTTTACTTCTTCCCCCTTAGGGTCCTCCTTGGCCTCCTGGGCCTGCCCCTCCTGAAGAACAGGAATAGGGCCACGACCACGGCGATTATGACGGCCGCGATCGTCAGGGGCTTCTTCCAGGCGGCCGGGCGGACCACGATCTCCCTCTGGAAGACGTTGTTGTCCGTGTAGGCCTCGGCCTCGTTCTCGGCGACGACCCTGATCTCTATGGTGTGGTTACCGGCCTTGGGCGCCTTCAGTTCTAGGGTCACATTCTGTTCCTCGTCGGTGGCCAAGCTCCCCACGCTCACGTTCTGATATTCCTCTCCGTCCACCAGCAGGATGACCCGGACACCGTAGGCGTCGTCTACGCCTATGTTCCTGACGGTCACGTTGATCTCGACCGTCTGGCCCTCCTTGAGGTCCGTCAGGGCTGAGACGTTCACCTCGAGGGTGAGGTCGGGCGACGGTCCTATCTTGACCTGAAGGTTGGAGCTCATCACCGCGCTGTTGCCGTCCTCGTCGGTGGCGTTGACCCTAATGGTGTAGAGGCCGTACTTGTTGAAGGTCATGGTAACGTTCGTGGTGCTCCCCGGCACCACGTAGGTCTTGGAGTCCTCCACGTGCCCTCCTGGGGCGGAGAGCACCACGTCGCCTCCCGTCAGGTTCAGCTCCTCACCGCCCTTCAGAACGCTTATCCTGAACTCCTTGATGGAGCCTCCCTCGGGATCCTCACTCCCGCCGAGGTCTAGCACGATTGTCTCGCCCTGCTCGATCTGCTCCACCTCAACCCCGTTCTTGAGGAACCTCATGTGGATCGTGGGCGGTGTGGTGTCGTTGACGCGGAACTTGATCTGCATCGTGGCGTTGTTTCCAACGCCATCGGAGACCGTGAGGTTGAGGTAGTACACGGCGTCGCCCCTAGTGGGCTCCTCGAAGGTGTGGCTTATGTTGGCCCCGCTATACTGGGCGCCGTCGCTGAAGCTCCAGTTGTAGGTTAGCGGTGCGACCTCGTTGTCCTCGCTGCCGAAGGCGAAGAGGTTTATGGGCTGACCCTCATCGACGCTGAGCTGCTCGCCGTCCTGGAGCTCCCTGCCCTGGTAGGTGAGCTTGATGGTCGGCGGGGTTCCGTCCACGTGGACTTTGTAGGTGCTCTGGTTGGAGAGACCACCGTAGTCGGTCACGCTAAGGGTGACGTTGAAGATCCCCTCGGAGGTGAACGTCCAGTTGGCCGTGGGCTCCTCGGCGACCACGTCGAACACACCGTCGCCGTCGAAGTCCCACCTGTACTCGCTGAAGCCCAGGGACTCCTCGTCCTCGGTGGGAGTTGCGTCGAACTTCACGCTCACGTTTAGGGGAACTATTACCTCATAACCCTCCTTGGTGGCATTTATCGCGTAGAAGGTTCCCTCGGAGACTGAGTCCACCACGAAGTGCGGTACTGGCGGCGTGCTGGGCCTGATCTCCATGTTCACGGAGAAGGTCTCGCCCACGCCTGGATCGAGCTCGATCCTCGTGTAGCCCTCAACCTGGACGTTGTGGACCTCGGAGGACCTCTCAAAGCCCCCAGGGAGGACCACGGTGTATGTGTAGTTCACGTAGCCCCCGTGGTAGGAGTCTCCCTTCAGCGCCATGCTGATCCTGAACCCGCCGGAGATGTCCGGGTCCTCGACCGCCCTCATGGTCTCGTGGTACACAATGGAGTAACCGCCGTCGTTGGGGCTGCAGGAAACGGTGAAGTGGTCCACCACGTACTGAATCGTGCCTTCCTCCGTCTCTATCGCGAACATGGGCTGGCTGACCGCCAGGGCGGGACCCATACCGGAGAGGACCTGGGAGAGGTCCTGGACGCCTGCTAGCTGGAGCTGGAGGGGCAGGTAGCCGACGAAGTCGTATGGGAGGAAGTCGAGGATGGCGCTCTTGGATAGGGTCTCGTTGAGCCACACATCGAGTGTCTCGTTATCCACCATGATGAAGGTGACGTGGAACGAGTCCTCAGCCCTGGGCACAGTGAGGTCCTGGAGGTACACGGACTGCTCCATGACCAGATCCTCCAGGACATATGGCTCGTAGCCGTCGGCGCTGAGGACCAGGTACTCGAACTCAGTCCCGGCGGGAACCGAGAAGGAGATGAAGGGACCCTGGTCCTCGAGGTACATGAGGCCGTTCTGGGTCATGCCGGTTATCCTAACCTTGCTGGAGACGGGGTTCCCCTCCTCATCCACGAGATCCGCCTGGAACAGGACCTCCTGCCCGGATAGATCCACGTCCAGGACCTGGTCGCCCTCGGTCAGGTCGGCGAAGAGGGATCTGACGTAGAACTCCTTCGAAACGGTGATCATGAACTTCCCTGGGAAGAGCTTCAGCTCGGCACTGCCGTTGGTGCCAGTGACCGCGGTCTTCACGTAGTCCGACCCTAGGTGCATGGCGGTCACGTTGGCGCCCTCAACGGGCTCCTGCCCGAGGGTCACGTTGACCGTGAGGGTCCTGTTGAGGCTCACCGCCTCGAGGGGGACGTCCAGCCTGTAGCCCGTCACTTCGTCGTTGGGGTCGACGTAGACGGTTCCCGTCTTGGAGAAGAGGTAGACCACGGTACCCCTCTCCTCGGAGGGGTGTACCAGATAGTACACCCCGGGCTGGACCTCGAAGGAGAAGAAACCCCCTTCCTCGGTGACCTGCTGGGATACCAGCCTCCCGTCGGCGGAGTGGAGCTCCACGAGCACGCCCCTGACTCCTACCTCGCCCACCTTCGCCTTGCCCCAAACCTTCTCGGTCGGGGCGCCAGCCACCGCGGCCGCTGGGATCAGCAGCAGTACTACCAGCATCGCAGTTATCAGCTCTCTCTTCATCTCAACACCCCGCAGGGACCGATCGGAGGAATACGCACAAAATCGGTTAAAAAGATTCAAAGTAACCGGCCTCCCTCAGACGGGCAACATACCCCTTCCTGTCCCGGTCGGCGAAGGTCCCCACCACGAACACAGGTTCCTCGAAGTAGGCCCCCAGCTGCCCGACCCTCGAGACGTGCACCGAGTGCTCCTTCATGAACTGGAGCATCTTCCTCGGGTCCTCCATCCTGTTCCTCCTGCCGAAGTTCGTCGGGCACTGTGAGACGACCTCCAAGAAGCAGAAGCCCTCCTTAGGGATCATCCTCTTGATGGCCTCCTTCACCATGACTATGTGGGCCGTGGTCCACCTGGCCGAGAAGTTCGCTCCCAGGTGTGCCACCAGCTCCGCCGTCCCCATGGTGTAGTCGTAGTTCCCCATGGGGGTGGTTGTGGTCCTGAGGCCGGGGAGCGTGGTGGGGCTTAGCTGCCCGCCCGTCATGCCGTAAATCCCGTTGTTGATCATGATCACCTTGAGGTCCATGTTCCTCCTCGCAGCGTGTATGAGGTGGTTCCCCCCTATGGACGCAATGTCCCCGTCGCCGGAGAAGACCATCACGTTCAGCTCAGGGTTCCCCAGCTTCAGGCCTGTGGCGAAGGCAATGGCCCTACCGTGGAGGGTGTGAAGGCTGTCCACCCTCATGTAGGCCGGGGCCCTGGCCGTGCACCCTATGCCGGAGACGAAGGCCCACTTCTCCGGCTCCTGTTCCGTCTCCTCGAAGGCCTTCCAAAGGGCGTTGAGGACCATACCTATGCCGCAGCCGGGACAGAAGATGTGGGGCCACCTCTCCCTGCGGAAGAAGTCCCAGAAGCTCACTCCATCATCGCCTCCAGCTCGCTGGGTGTGGGTATCCTCCCTCCCAGGATCGAGATGGAGTGAACCTCGATCCCCAGCTCCTCGGCAACCCTCTTCACCACGAGGCTGTACTTCCCGATGTTCATCTCGACGACGTACACCACATCTGCCTCCGCCATCTCCCTCTTCAGGGGGCCGGTCGGGGCCGGCCATAGGACCCTGGGCCTGAGGAGGCGGTAGCCCCTGTCGACGAGCGCCTCTGCCAGCCTCCCCATCATGCCGTAGGCTATGACCAGCCTTCTCCCATCCCCCATGGTCCTCACGTCCTCCAGGAGGTCTTTCCTCCTCTCAAACTTCCCGAAGAGCCTCCTGATGAGGGTGGCGTGGACCCTGTTGTCCTCCGGCCTCGGCACACCTTTCTCGTCGTGGGTGAGGCCCGTCACGGAGACGAGGTTCCCGCGGCCGAAGACGGGGAAGGGCGGTACCAGGTCCTCCCCCGGCTCATAGGGCCTCTCCACCGGGCCCGGAGGATGCACTTTTCTTTCCAGAATCTCGTACTCGCCCTCACTCACCGGCTCCGCCATGTGGGACATGAACGCGTCCATGAGGAGGACGACGGGGGTCCTCAGCGCCTCTGCGATGTTGAACGCCTTTATGGTCAGGTCGTAGACCTCCTGGATGTCGGAAGGGGCCAGGACGGCTATGGGGTAGTCTCCGTGGGAGCCGTACCTGGCCTGGAGCACATCGCCCTGGGAGGGCATCGTTGGCTGCCCGGTGCTTGGCCCCCCTCTCTGGGAGTCGACCACGACGACCGGGGTCTCGGTCATGGCGGCGTAGCCTATACCCTCCTGCATCAGGGAGAAGCCTGGCCCCGAAGTGGCGGTCATGGACTTCTTCCCCGCCCAGGAGGCGCCGATGGCTGCCGTGATGGCCCCTAGCTCGTCCTCCATCTGGATGAATACGCCGCCTACCTGTGCGAGGCGCCTGGCCATGTACTCCATGAGGTCCGAGACGGGGGTTATGGGGTAGCCGGAGAAGAACCTACAACCAGCCCTCACGGCCGCCTCCACGACGGCCTGGTTCCCGGTCATCATCCGCCTCATGATCCCCCCTCCGGGACGTACTCGATCGCGTGCTCCGGGCAGGATAGCATGCAGAGCTCGCAGGGGGTGTCCGACCTACCCCAGTTGATGCAGTCGGAGGGCCTCGCGACCTCAGGCAGGGGAGAGCCCAGAAGGGAGAGAAACTCCCCCTCGAAGACCCCCTTGGGGCAGACCCACACGCAGATCATGCACCTCTTGCACAGCGACTCGTCTATCACGGGATGCATGCGCAGGGGCTTATGGAAAAAGGTAATTTAAATCGTAATTTTCAGCTTCTCGACGATCTCCTTGTACCTGTTCCTTATGGTTACTTCGGTCACCCCGGAAACCTCGGCCACCTGCTTCTGGGTCCTCGGCTCCCCGGTGAGCTGGCAGGCGAGATATATCGCGGCTGCCGCCATGCCCGTGGGGGACCTGCCGGAGGTGAGCCCCATGTCGTCCAGCTTCCTCAGTATGTCCTCGGCGACCCTCTTCGTCTTCGGAGACAAACCGAGCTTGTTCGCGAAGAGGTTCACGAAGTCCATGGGCGTCTGCAAGCCTATGTTGAGCTTTAGGGCCTGATTGATCTGCCTATAGATCCTCCCTATGACTGTCTTGGGGATCCCCGTCGCCTTCGCTATCTCGTCCAGGGTCCTGGGGGTTCGGTGCTTCCTGGCTGCGGCGTAGAGGACCGCGGCAACGACGGCCTCGATGCTCCTACCCCTCACGAGCCTGCGCTGGGCAGCCCTCCTGTAGTACATGGCCGCGGTCTCCCTCACGTGCTTGGGAAGACCCAGCCTCTCGGCCAGCTTCTCAATCTCCCTCAGGGCCTGGCTCACGTTCCTCTCCAGGGGGCTGGTGGAGGCTATCCGGTGCCAGCGCATGATCCTGCTTATCTCCCTCTTCCTAACGGGCTCCAGGGCCTTACCGCTGTAGTCCCTAGTGCCCGAAATCTGCGTCGTGATGCCGTAGTCGGCCTTGAGCGGGGACGTCGGTCCGCCGGTGTGGACCCTCTCCTCGTAGTCCTCCGGGGAGAAGAACCTCTCCGGCCTTCCCATGTCTATCTCGAACTCCTCGAGAACGTACCCGCAGTCGGCGCACACTAGCTCCCCGTTCGGGAGCCTGATGATGTGGGTGGAACCGCACCTGGGACACCTCAGCGTCCTCTCCGCCATACCCTCACCTCCACCTTCTCCCCGACCCCGGGGAACTCACCCTCCACGTAGAGGTAGGGGCGATCGACGGGCCCGAAGACCCTCCGGACCACGCCGACCCTCCTCCCCCTGTGAAACACAAACTCTCTAAACCCCGATGGAGCATAACCTCTGACCCTGACGACGAAACCCTTTTCAAACTTCCTCACCACCTCCCCTTCCATAACTATTAAATAACTTTCTATCAAAGTATTAAAAGTTTTCTATTCATTGGGGGGTGAAATATACCGTGTAAAAGGGTTAAGAAGAATATGGGAGATTAGAATCAGGGTGATAGTATGGTGGTCGGCTACATCTTCCTGGTGACGCGGCCGGGAGAGGAGTACAAGGTTTATGATGCGCTGAAGGAGCTCAAGAAGGAGCTCCCAGAGATCAAGGACATCGTCCTCCTCTTCGGAGAGTATGACATAGTGGTCAGGGTCGAGGCCGAGACCACGGAGAAGCTGGTCAAGATCATCGTTGAGAGGATCAGGACCCTCGACGGCGTCCTGACCACGAAGACGTACACGGGCATGGCCCTGTGAGGGATAGGCCATGACCGGCGTCTTCGCCCTCAGGGAGTTCCTGGGCCTCGTCTCCCTCTTCCTGGGCTTCGGCCTGGCGGGCTCAGGGGCGATGCTCATCTACATGACCTCCGGAAGGTCTAGGCTGGCCGGTGGGATTCTCCTGGCCGCCGGCGTGATCATAATCCTCCTGCTCATCCTCATCCCCCTCAACTCCCAGCTCGGTGCAGAGTACGTGAAGCACATATTCGCCCTCTTCCTCAGGGACGTCCTGGCGATCCTCATAGGCCTGGGGATCTCCCTAGCGCTCTTCATCACGGTTCTCGTAAAGACGTGAAAGTAGGGCGAACTCGCTTGGGTCGAGTTCGCCCGCCCTTTTTTCCATGAGACCTGGAGCAAGCTCAGTTAGCGCCTCGAATGGCGTGCCCTCCAGCGCGTTTCTCAGCTTCTTCCTCCTCCTGGAGAAGGCCGCCCTGAGGAGCGCCTCGAAGGTCTCCATGTTCCCGTAGTCCGGGGGCTCCGCCCTCTCCAGGACGAGGATCCTCGAGCCCACCTCGGGTACGGGGTGGAATGACCGACGGGGAACCCTGGGACCCGGGGTGGCCCGGAAGTGGACCCTCACCCAAACCGTGAGCCTCCCGTACTCCCGGGTTCCCGGCTCGGCCAGTATCCTATCCACGACCTCCTCCTGTAGCATCAGCACGGCTCCCCGGGCACCATCCTTCACCAGCTTCTCCAGTAAGGGGGAGGTTATGGAGAAGGGGAGGTTGCCGACGACAAGCCATCCCCCTAGGTCGTGGTCCAGGGCGTCTCCGTGGATGAGCTCCAGCGTCCCTTCTTCCACCTGCTCCCTGAAGCGTCTTAAAAGGTAGAGGTACAGCCTCCTGTCCACCTCCACTGCCTTAACCCTCAGACCCCTCTCCAGTAGAGCCCCGGTGAGCGCCCCCAGTCCCGGGCCCACCTCGAATACCCTTTCGGCCATTGAGGCCGCCTTTTCGGCCATCCACCGGGCGGGCCTAGGGTCCAGAAGGAAGTGCTGCCCGAGCCTCCTGGAGGGCCTGATCCCCAGATCCCTGAGGATCCTCGCGACCTCCTCCCTGCGGGGCATCAGCGCGTGAAGAGGCGGAACTCTATTCCCACGCCCTTTAGCTCCTCAATGATCCTGTCGACGATTACCTTGCACGGCCTCTTGAGCTTCGTCCTCCTCTCTATGTCCTCGAAGCTCTCGAAGGGCTTCTTCCTCCTCTCCTCAACGATCTTCCACATCATCCTCTTCCCGATGCCGGGGAGGAGCTCGAGGGTGTGCAGCCTCGCGGTTATGGGCGCTGCCTCGTTGAAGAAACGAACGAACTCGGCCTCCCTCTTCCTGACTATCTGCTCCAGGATCCCCGGGAGCTCGGCCTTCGCGGAGGGCGTGAGATCGTCGTACCTTATCTTCCTGTAGACCTGGGCTATCTTGTCCCTCTTCTCCAGGTCCCTCCCTATGTAGACCCGCTCCCCCACTACCAGTACCGCGGAGGGCTTGGGGATGAGCTCGAAGAGCCTGAACTCCTTTTCGCCCACCGCCTGCACTATGGTGGAGGTGTAGACCCTCCTCCTGGCGGATCTGAACTCTATGGGTACCACGTCCAGAACGTAGGCGAAGTCTTCCATGGCCCTCACGCGTACATGGCCACCAGGTCCAGGATCCTCTTCACCTGCTCGTCCGTTAGGGAGAGGCCGTCCTTCCCGAAGTGGACCCTGACCTCGACGGGGGTCATGGGGAGGTTGTTCGCGATGCTCACGGCCACGTGCACGGGCACGAAGCCGAGCTCCAACAACTTTTGCTTGAGCTCAGAGGCACTTTTGGGATCCAGCTTCGAAAAGCTCTCGAGGAAGTGCTCCAGGACCCTGCGCTGCACGACCCCGAACCTGATCCTCTTCTTCTCGGCCTCCCTCATCTCGGCCAGCATCCTGTCCACGTACTGGTTCAGGAAGATCTTGTCCGGGGCCTGGACCTCCAACTCCTTCTCCTTTGCCTCCTCACCCTCCACGAAGACCAGGGGCTGGACCTTGGAGGCCAGGAGGAGGAGGGAATCGTCGGCGAACCTGAACTTCCTCCTCCTGCGGACCAGTTCCCTGGCTTCGCTGTTGGTCAGGAACTCGACGATCTCCCCCATTTAAGACACCTTTTTGAGATGGACCGGCAGGGAAATAACTATCTTCCTCTTGCCCCCGTCCTTCACCTCAACCAGGTAAGCCCTCCCACGGACCCCCACCACTGTCCCTACCCTGCCCTGGAACTTGTGGTGCGGCATCCCCTTGTGCACGGCCGGTTCTATGTCTATGGCAACCCTATCCCCTATCTCGAACTTCTGGATGAACCTGCTGGGCGGGGGGAGGCCCCTCTCCCTGGCCCTCTTGCTCAGCTTCTTCCTGGACCTGGCCCGGAGGCCGTGGGACATCTTCACCAACTACTCCACCTCCTCGTCGTGCACCCAAACAACATCTAAATACTTTACTTCAACCTTCTTTCCGAGCAGCTCTGCCAGGGAAGGCCTCGTCCTCCCGCCATCACCGTGCATAAGCTCCTTGACGTAGGTCCCGGCCTCGCACTTGACCCTGATGACGGCCTCCTCCCCCTTCAGGTCCACGAGCTCGGCCTCGTAGACCCTCCTCCTCCTGACCAGGTCCGCCCTCCTGTGCAGGACCCTCGTGGGGGTCCTCTGCTCAATGACGCCGACCAGCCTCCGTAAGGCGTCCTCCAGCTCCTCCCTCCCGACGCCCCCCTCTATCCTTACGCCGACCTCGTAGCTCTTCGGGGGCCTGAGGGACTTCACCCTCTCCACGTCCCTCCTGGTTGCGGGCCTGAGCTCCAGTACCTCTATCATACCCCCTGCCCTCCTGTTGATCTCCTCCCTAAGGGCCTCGAGGTCTAGGCTCCTCTTAACCGGATTCCTGATCTCGAGGACAAAGGGCCTCCCATTCCCGAGCATCCTGGCGTCCACGTCCTCCCTTCCCATGCCGTGGAAGAGGTGCTCCGTGCCTCCCGCTGCCTCCATCACTGGCCCCGCAACAAGCTCCTCGACCGAGGTACCATATTTGGACCTGCCGCCCAGGGCGGGAACGGGCCACTTGGTCTGGCTTATCCCCCGCACGAGCTTCCTGTACCTCCCGTAGAGGAAGAGGGGCTTCACCTGGAGCTCCACGAAGTCGAACCTTGCGTCTATGATGACCTTGATGTCTGGATCCTCGAAGTCCACCTCCTTCCCGGTCCTCGCGGAAACGATCTTTCCCACCTCCCTGTTCAGCTCCCTCTTCAGGGGCTCAGGCTCCGTACCCAGCTCCTCGGCCACCCTGCGGTCGGCCTCCTCCAGCTCCTCCGGAATCCTGCTCCCTACCAGGAAGGTCTCGAACTCGTACTTGGAGAGGGCCTCGATGGCCATCTCCGCGTACTTCTCAATCTTGGAAAAGAGGCCACGGCAGACGGGACACTCCTCGGGGCCCACGGGACGGTAGTCCCTCCCCGTGAGCATGGTCCAGACGACCCTGATGGCCATGCCCCTCTCGGCGTTGGATAAGCCGTGGCCCATGGAGGCGAAGTGCCTCCCGAGGCAGTGGTCGCAGAGGCCCAGCTCCGCCGCCCTGAGCATCTTGTCGATCATCGCGAGAACCTTGGCCTCCTGCTCAGGAGGATGGGGAGGGCGTTGGGCCTCCTGGGGAACCCCCTGGTCTCCCGCTCGAGCCTCTCGATCAGGTCCTCGAGGCCCATCTGGATTATCTTCCCCTCCTCCCTGACCCTGACGGGGAGGATCCCCGACTCCCTCTCCTTTGGGCCGTAGACGACGATGTAGGGGACCCACTCCATCTCCGCCTCCCTGACCTTCTTTTGCACGGTCATGTCCCTGTCGTCGACGTCGGCGCGGAATCCCCTATTTCTGAGCTTGCGGGCTATGGCGAGGGCTTCCTCGAGCATGTCGTCCCTGAGGGGGATGAGCCTGACCTGCGTCGGGGAGAGCCAGGTGGGGAACATGCCCTTCCCCCTCCTCTCGGCCTCCTCCAGGAGGGCGTAGATGACCCTCTCCACCGCGCCGCTGACGGAGCAGTGCAGTATCACCGGGTACCTCCTCACTCCGTTCTCATCGACGTACGTGATCCCGTACCTCTCGGCGTTCTCCACGTCTATCTGAACCGTGGAGAGGGCGGCGGCCTTGCCGGAAGCCTCGACGTAGTTGAACTCGAATTTCGTGACAAAGTAGAAGAATCGCTCGTCCCACATCTCGACGAGGATGGGCTCCCCAATGAGCCTAGCGAAGGGGACGACGAAGTCCTCCCTGTGCCTCTCGTAGAAGTCCCTGGTTATGCGCAAAGCGGTCACGTATCTCCTGATTCCCAGCGCCTCCAGGACCTTCCTGCTCAGGGCGGTCTGCCTCAGGAACTCCTCTATCGCCTGGGACTCGTCCCTGGCTAGGGTGTGCATGTCCGGCATCGTGAAGGCCCTGAGCCTGCGGAGCCCCGCGAGCTCCCCCCTCTGCTCCCTCCTGAAGGCGTACTTGGCTATCTCGTAGAGCCTGAGGGGCAGCATCCTGTACGTTATGGTGGAGTCCGCGAGGAGCATGAACTGCCCGAAGCATGCGGCGAACCTCAGGAAGAGCCTCCTCCCCTCCGACTCGACCACGTACTGCCTGGCCGGGAAGCGGTTGAGGTAGCTCTTCAGCGTCGGGTGCCCCATGTCGTACATGACTGGGGTCTCGCTCGGCATGGCACCGTAGCGCTGGAGCTCCTCCTCCACGTACTCCTCTATGAGGGACTTCATGAGGCGGCCCTTGGGCGGGTACCTCAGGTTCCCGGGGTCCGAGGCGGGCTCGTAGTCCGCGATCTCGTGCCTCTTCATGAGCCTCACGTGGGCCGGTTCCTTGGTCACCCTCCTCTCCTTCTTCATCTCATAGGCTGCGAAGGCCTTCAGGTCCTTGTGGGCGGTGAAGTCGAATTCCTCTATGGGCACCAGATCCCCATTGGGGGTGAGGATGAACCAGTGGGATACGGCCTTCTTCTCCGCGACCAGGGCCTTGGGCACTGCTTCGCCCTCGGCCTTGATGCTCTTGGAGAGCTCCGAGAGCGGGTGCCCCTTCACCTCCACCGAGAACGCCTTGTACCAGCCAAAGGGGGCCCTGTGGACCTCTAGGCCCATCTCGCGCAGCCTCCCCTCCAGGGCCCTGAGGACCTTCAGGGCGGTGGCGGGATCGCTGAGCTCACTGGAGAGGTGCGCGTAGGGGTAGAGCACCACCCTTTCGGCCTTCACGGTCTCGACCTGCTTCGCAATCTCCCCGGCGGCCTTCTCGACCAGCGCCTCTTGGTTCGCCTCGTCCCCCTTCTCCACCGTGGTGAACACCACAAGGGCCTCGCGGAACTCCCTCGGGCCCCCCTCCCAGTCCTCGCCGATCTCCAGCCTCTTCGTGGGCTCGAACCTGAACCGGCTAGCGTGGAGCAGCAGGAGCCGCATTGAGGGAATAGCGCATGTCACTATTATAGACCTTCATCCAGCCTGGCCGCCAGCTCGTACGGTAGGCCTGCCTCGATGATGGCCCTCTTGACCTCGTCTATAGGGTACTCGACCCTCGCGAGCTCGAGGTCGTAGGAGTCCGTAATGTCCAGGATGGCGAAGGCGGCCCGGGGATCCCCGTCCCTGGGCTGGCCCACGGAGCCAGGGTTCAGCAGCAGCCCGTTCTCGAACTCCATCTTGAACTGGATGTGGCTGTGGCCGATGATGAGGATGTCCGCCCTGGCCCTTTCCAAGAGCCAGGGACCGGCGTCCCAGGGGAAGACGTAGGTGAAGATGTCGTCGGGTGGGGCACCGTGGACCACGTGCACCCTCAGGCCCCCGAGACTCAGGCGCATGCTCCTAGGCAGGGACCTCAGGAAGGATACGTATCCTGGCTTCAGGTTCTCAATGGTCCAGAGGTCTGCAATCTCTGCAATGGGGTTCATGTATGAGACGTCGCCGAACCCCACAGAGTAGTCGTGGTTCCCCATGACGCTCCTTGCACCGACCTCCTTAAAGAGCTCGATGGCCTCGTTCGGAAACGGATTGTATCCCACGACGTCTCCGGCGTGGATGACCAAATCCGCCTTCCCCGCCTCATCGAGGACTGCCCTCAACGCTGGCAGGTTCGCGTGTACGTCGGAGATCACCAGGACCCTCAAGCCAGCCACCCATGCCAAATACGGTTAAAACACTGATCGTCCGAATTTGGGCCCACCCGTGTTGCGACCGGAATCCGAATTCACCTCGCCTTCACCATGATTTTCAATTCGTATCGTTTCTACAGTTTTCGCCTAATTTTCTAAGTAATTCGGAGATTTTTGAAAAATCAATGGCGCCCCGGCGGGGATTCGAACCCCGGTCCCGGGCTCGACAGGCCCGGATGATAGGCCGCTACACCACCGGGGCACCGACTCCGGAATTCCCCTTGACCTAAAAACCTTTTCACAGGTACTTTTCCAGCTCCGCCACCAGGTCAGGCCTCTTGGCCTGGATCTCCTCGAGTATTGGTACGACGCCCACCTTCTCTATTTTCTTCCCGTGAAGGACCTCGAAGACTTCTGAGAGGAGCCTGTCGGGCATGAGCCTCAGTTTCTCCTTCACGTAGTAGTTCCTCTCCAGCGTCCTCCAGAGGTCGGCCTTCCACCTCTCCTGGTACCTGGCGAGGAACTCTTCGGTTGTGTTGCCCTCCTCGATGGCCTCGGCTGCCGTCCTCCCGGCGTGCATCCCGCTCACCATCGCGTTTGCGATGCCCCCACCGGTCAGCGGGTCTATGAGCCTCGCCGCATCCCCGACGAGCATGATGCCGTTACCGTACGTCTTTTTCAGGGGCAGAGAAACGCTGACGGCTCCGGTGATGATCGCCAGGGGCTGGCCCTTGCGCAGGCCAGGGATCATTTCGACGAACTTCCTCAGATAGGCGAAGGTGCCACCTCCCTCTACCCTGAGGGCCTCGACCCCCAGGCCGACGTTGGCCTCCCTTTCCCCCTTGGGGAAGATCCAGGCGTAGCCGCCCGGGGCAACCTCGTTGCCCAGATAAAACTCCGTGAAGTCGGGATCTATGTCGACGTTCGCCATCCTGAACTCCGCGGTCGATACCACGTCCTTCAGGGGGACGACCGTCCTGATACCGGCCCACCTGGCCACCTGGCTCTCGAAGCCGTCGGCGGCGATGATTATCTCCGAACGGACCTCCAGGACCTCGCCCAGGCGCTTGACCTTGACCCCCACGGGCCTCCCGCCCTCCATGATGACGCCGATCGCCGGGCTCCTGAGCCATATCTCGGCCCCCGCATCGGCCGCGAGGGCGGCCAGGTGCTTATCGAAGAGCAACCTCTCCAGAACATAGCCGACTTCGTTCCCCGCCTTCTCTGCACCAAGCTCCACATACTTCATGTTGGGACCGTAGATCCTTGCCCCCAGTACCTCCCTCGCGATCCAGGACTTGTCGGGCTTGATCCCCACCTTCTCCAGGGACTCCCTTGAGAGGCCCTCGGCGCACCTGACCGGGGCGCCGATCTCAGGCCTCTTCTCGAGCAAGAGCACCTTCAAGCCAGCATCCGCCGCGAAGCGAGCCGCGGTGCTACCACCTGGACCGGCCCCAACGACGACGACATCATACCGCACGGGTCAACACCTCCAGCGCCCCCAGTGGACAAGTCTTTTCGCAGAAGCCGCACGCGATGCAGGTCTCCTGGTCGATAAGTACCTTCCCCTCGTCCAGGAAGAGGGCATTCACGGGGCAGACGCCAACGCAGGCCCCGCAGAAGTTACACAGATCCCTTCGCCACGACAGCTTCTGCTGCAATCTCCCTCACCCTCCGGCTGTAAGCCTGGGGCAACATGGAGAACTTCATCTCAATAAGCCTCCTGTAGGTCGGTCCGGTGTTGTAGGAGCAGAAGGGGATAATCCTCCCGTCAGGCGTAGCATAGTGGACGACGCACCTCATCACCCTGACCACGTCGTAGTCGTAGGGATCCATGAAGTGCATTGCGCCTATGAAGAGGCTGTTCCAGTGGAACTTAGCCAAATACTCCCTCTTCCCGGTTCCGATAAGGGACCACAGGAGCTTCTTGATGCCCATCCCCTGCGGCAGCTTGCCCTCGTCGATGTATTTCAGCAGCCTCTTTGCCCTTAGGAGCTTGAATATCTTGAACTTGCCCTTTTCCAGATCAGGGAGCATCTCGACGGCCTCCCTCATGAAGCCCTCCACGTCCACAAACTCGGTGATGGGTATGACCTTCTCCGTGCCCCCGTCGGAGTACTTGAAGAGGTAGGTGGCCAGACCGCAGTAGGGGCTCGAGGTGAAGGCAACGTAGGGCTTGTTCAGGATCGCGGAGGCGAGCTCGGATATGATGCCCGCCACCGGCACCGGGAAGAAGTCCTCTTTCGAGTTGAAGTAGTCGGTCTGGGCGAGGAGGTCGTTCACCAAGTCCCCGAGCGTGTACCTGCCCTCCAGCAGGGCCTCCTGGGGGATCCTCCCCGATAGCGAGACCGGCTGGAAGTTGACGGCCCTGATCACGTCTAGGTTGTCAAGGGCGAAGCTCACAATTTGCCCGACTTCGTCGTCGTTGACGCCCCTCAGGACCGTGGGTACCAGAACCGTAGCCAGGGGAGAGGGCTTCACGGCCCTGCAGTTCTCGATGGCCCTCATCTTGACCTCCAGGAAGTTAGGGTCGCCCCTCGCCTTGGCGTAGGTCTCGGATTTGAAGCCGTCGAACTGGAGGTAGACGGTATTCATCCCCGCGTCGGCCATGCGCTGGCAGAAATCGCTCTCCTCGGCCAGCTTGAGCCCATTCGTGGCCACCTGAATCTGGGAGAAGCCCAATCTCTTGGCCTCCCTGATGACCTCGAAGAAGTGTGGGTAGATGGTGGGTTCCCCTCCGGCGAACTGGACCGCCGGCGCGGGCACCGGGAGCTCGCTGCGCACGAGCTCCATCATAGCCACGATCTCCTCAAGATCCGGCTCATAGACGTATCCGGCAGCGGCGGCGTTGGCAAAGCATATCGGGCAGCGCATGTTGCAGCGGTTCGTGAGATCTATGTTCACTATGCCGGAGTGGGAAAAGTGCAGGGAACAGAGACCGCAGTCCCACGGGCAACCCTTGACGACGGAGGTGTTGGGGTTCCTGAGCCCTATGCCGTCGACGGCCCACTTCTCCATGAACTCATAGACCTCGACGTCCCCGTTGTATACGTCCTCGAAGTGGCCGTGGTACGGGCACTCCTTCTCTATTATCACCTTTCCGTCCCTCTCGAACACCCTGGCCGGAACGAGCCTCCCGCAGATGGGGCAGGTCGACACCGTTATCCTGGGAAGGCCGAGCTTGAGCTTGTGGGACTGAATGACCTTCCCCTTGAAGCCCCGCTTGAGCATGTCTCGATCATAATTCAACTTCATTATTAAGGGATTCCTCGACCATCCTGACCAGGAGCTCTATGAAGCCCTCCTCCGAACCCCTGGGTATGGTGGCGCCGGCGGCCACGGCATGACCGCCACCGTAGCCCCCCACGGCCTCCGCGCTCCTGGACACTATAGCCCCAAGGTGGAGGGATCCCCCCTTCAGCCTTGGGGAGAGCCTCACTGAGGCCTTCACCATGTCGTCCGTGTCCGCGAGGCCCACTAGTACGGGTATGGCCGAGCCGTAACGGGACATGAGGATGCTCGTGACCACGCCCACGATGGAGTCGGGAACCAGGGGCCCCGCATGGAAGTAGGCCACGGCCCCCCTGCGCTGCAGGCCCAGGGTCCCGCTGACGATCTTCAGGGACTCGAAGAGCTGCCTCCTGTACGCCTTGGCCACCTCTTCGGCGAGGAGTAGGGTCGCACCCCTTTCCCCCTTCGCCAGCGAGACCGCGAGTTCCGTCTCCCCCTGCCTCACGCAGGCGTTGAGGAGCGTTGCAAATTCTTTGGCATCCCTGATGGTTTTCTCCTCCCCCACGAGGGTGTAGCTTTCGCCTATCAGCCTCGATATCTCGTCGGGCTCGAGGCCGAACTCCAGGGCCTTCCTCACCAGGGCGGAGACGATCCTCTTCTTATCCTCCCTCGGGAGCTCCTCCCACGACCTTGCCCGCAGGGCGCCCGGTTCTATGCCGCTCTCCCTGAGAAAGGCCTCAACGCACCTCCCGCACTGGGTCACGCCAGGGATCACGGGGTCGGAGACGAAACGCAGGTACTGGATCGCCGGTCGGCTGGACCTGCCGAAGGACCTCAGGTCCAGCTCAACCTCCATGTTCCCCTCGGCCACCGCATCGGAGAGAATCCTCCTGTTCAGCCCCTCAAGCCTACCGGTGGCCTCGTCCTGGAGGTCGCCGAGGGCGCCCACGACCGCCAGGGACGCGAGATACCCGTCCCTGCCCAGGATCTCCCTCGAGAGTAGGTACGTCACGCCCGCGCCGGAGATCTCGAATGAGCCGCTGTAGCCGTACCACTCGGGGATGACCGCCCCACCGTAGAGGTCGGAAGTCAGCTCGGCGAACTCCCCTATGTCCCTCCTCACGTGCTCGGGGATCTCCGCCTCCCTGGGCGGGTGGTGGTCCGTCAACACGAACCTCAGCCCTCTGAGCTGCGGCAGCCAACCCGCCCCGATGTCGACGAACCAGATGGGCACGCTCCTGGATGCAAGGGATGCCAGAACCTGGGAGCTCAGCTCCTGGACGATCTCGTATCCCGCCTCTATCCCCATGGCCTCCAGGGTGCGCAGGGCGATCGCTGTAGCCGTAACCCCGTCCGCGTCCCGGTGCCCCACCACTAGGGCCCTGTCCCACGAGGACAGGAGCTCGGCAGCCCTGCGCAGGGCCTCGCTCAGCGCCCGTTCAGAAGATCGCCTCCTCCACATTCCCCCTCATCACCGCTTTGTCCTCAAATCCTATGTAGGCGGCCCACTTCCTCCTAGAGGGACCGTCGATCTCCAAATAGCTATAATCCTGGGTCCAGCTGAACCTGTAGATGGCCTCGGAGACCTCCCTGTCGTCGGAACCGTCGTTGTGCGGCCCCCTGGGCCTGCCGGGCGCTGTTGGGTGGGAGACCAGAACCCTCCCGCTGCCCTTCCCCACCTTGAGGACCTCCACCACGGTCCAGAGCCAGGGTGGCCTGTAAAGGCCCCTCTTCCACAGGTACTCCACGACCGTCCCGGACTGGACGTTCACGGGGTTCAGCGAGACTATGTCGGCGTGCCCCAGCGCGAACTTTATCGTGGCTATGGAATCAGCCATGGCCTCCCTCTCCGTGAGGAATGGAGGCTTAAGCAACACATACACCTTGATCCCGAACCCCTCGGAGCGGAGGAGTGAGACGGCCCTTTGGTACGCCTCCATGCTCAGATCCTTGTTTATGAGGACGTTCCTAACGAACTCGTTTACGCTCTCCAGTCCCAGCGCCACGTAGATCCTGCTGCCGCACCCCTCCAGCATCCGGAGTGCCGAAGGGGTGACGAACTCCGGCCTGCTCTCCAGGACTATGGCCTCCACCGTCCCGCAGAGGCCGTCCAGCAGCCCCCTCAGGGCCGTGGGTGGGAACTCCCAGGGATCCAGGATGCTGCCCGAGGTGTACACCTTGACCATCGGCTCCCCCGAGTGGGAGGAGAGCAGCCTCTCCACCTGCTCCATGGCCAGGTCCTCGTCGATGGGCCTCGGAAGGGCGCCGGTGTAGTATCCGCACATCGTGCAGCCCGAGTCCAGGAAGTGCCTGCATCCGCCAGTCCTGAAGATCGCCACCAGGGAGTCCACGGGCTCCCCGTTCAGGTGGTCCTTTTCCCTCCAGATTGAGGGGATCGGATTGGGGCTTCTCCTACCGTACTTGAGCCTCCTCGACAACGAGGCCATCTTCATCTTGAGCTCCCGATGCCACTCCACGCCATGGTTAGTTTTATTGGGAATAAAAGAAATGCTGGGACAGCATGTATCGGTTCGGCCCCGCAGGCATTCCCCTCTCCTGCAAGGGGAGGAAGCTCATCAACGCCGTCGAGGAGGTGATGAAGAGCGGCCTCAACGCCCTGGAGGTCCAGTTCATCAGGTTCTACTGGGAGGAGACACCCGTGACCAAGGACATGGAGGGGATGGTGGCCAGGGAGGCACCAGAGCTGGGAGTAGTCCTGGACGTACTGACGCAGACAGACGGCGGCTACGTCTACGCGGGGCCGGAGAAGGTGCTGGAGGAGGGGGACATCGTCATCCACCTACCCAGGTGGAACCTAGCGTCCAGCTACCAGGAGCTGGAGGACGTGGCCAGGATCGCCAAGGAGTTCGACGTCATGCTCTCCGCCCACTCCCCCTACTATATGGAGCTGACGGGCACCGGCGAGGGGGCCAGGAGGAGCATCGAGGAGATACTCTGGAGCGCTTACTTTGCCCAGGTCCTGGGGGCGGACCTACTGGTCAACAAGACCGGCCTCTACATGGGACTCAGCAGGGAGGAGGCCATGCAGAACATGATCAGGAACATCAAGGAAATCCAGAGGGAGATGAGAAGGAGGAAGATCAAAGTTAAGCTGGGATTCGAGATCAGCGGCAAGCCTGAGGTCTTCGGGGACAAGGAGGAGCTCTTCGAGCTCTCAAAGAGGCTGAAGATCATACCAGTCCTGAATTTCCCTTACCTCCATGCACGCGAGTATGGGAAGTTCAGGAGGGCAAACCAGTTCCTAGAGGCGCTGGAGGAGTTCAGGGGGCACCTCCACGGGCTCAAGAGGCATTACGTCAGGTTTGCAGGCGTGGAGCACGAGGCGGGAAGGGAGCTGCGCCTCCTGCCGATAAAGAGGGGAGACCTGAGGTTCGAGATCATGGCCGAGGCTCTGGCAGAGCTCGACTACGACATCACGATCATCTCGATCTCCCCCCTCCTGGAGCACGACGCGAAGTACATGAAGATCATGCTTGAGAGGGTCTTCGCGAGAAGGGTGAAATGATGAGGATCGCAGTCCCCAAGCTAGAGGGCCTAGTGATCCTCGAAGGGGGAAGGGTGGTGCGCGTAGTCCCTTACCCGGACAGGAGGAAGATCCTTGCGGAGCTGGTCCTCGGTAGGGTGCCCGAGGAGCTAAGGGCCATGGCCGAGGCCGAGGGGGCGGAGCTCAGGATGTCCCACGCAGCCCTCGAGGGACGGCCCTCGCGGGGGGCGAGGGAGGATTACCTCGGAGCGGTGGAGGATGCGCTCAAGGCGTCCTTCCCCAGGGATGCGGTTCTGATTCAGATGGTCGGCCTCCTCCAAGACCTGACCCAGTTCGAGAACATCCTGGAGGAGAGGCTGCGGGAGTTGCTCGTCCCCTTCTTCCCCACCTCCGAGCCGGAGGAGGCCCTCAGGCGCCTCGAGGGATCCGAGCTCCCGCCGGAGGACAGGGAGATCCTGATCAGGATCAGGGACCTCCTCAGGGACGCCTCGCGGACGCGGGAGGCCGTGAAGGAGTTCATAGAGGATGAAGTCAAGAAGAGATACCCCAACCTGAGCGCGGTCGCCACCCCTTACGTTGCGGCCCTCCTGATAACCAAGGCAGGGGGGCTGGAGAGGCTGGCCAGGATGCCCGCCAGCACCATCCAGGTCCTGGGTGCCGAGAGGAGCCTGATGCTCCACCTCACGAAGGGGAGAAGGCCCCCGAAGCACGGTATCCTGTACCAGCACCCATGGGTCTTTTCCGCCAGGAGAAAGGATAGGGGCAGGATCGCCAGAGCCCTGGCGGCCAAGATAGCGATAGCAGCCAGGCTGGACCTCGCCGGGAAGGACAGGAGTGAGGAGCTTCTGGAGGACCTAAGGAAGAGGCTCGAGAAGCACATACCGAAGTTGAAGGAGGCCGGGGAGGCGGATTAGCGGCCGAACGGGCGCCTCGGGCGTTAGTACCCGCGGGCTGAACGGCTCGCCCCGAGGGGCTCGCCGCTTACACCCCGGGCCTATCAAACCCGTCTTTTACGGGTGCCCTGGTGTGGGCGCCTCGTTTCAGGGGGGGCTTCGAGCTTAGATGCCTTCAGCTCTTATCCCCTACGGCGTGGCTGCCCGGCTATGCCCTGCCGGACAACCGGTACACTAGAGGCCGCCGGCCCCCGTTCCTCTCGTACTAAGGGGCCGTTCCCCTCAGGCGCCCTCGCACCCCCACGGAAAAGCACCCCTACTGTCTCGCGACGTAGTGAACCCATCTCACGATCCCCTTTAATGGGCGAACAGCCCCACCCTTGGCAGCTGCTGCACCACCAGGATGGGGAGAGACGACATCGAAGTACCAAGCCCCCGGGTCGATGTGGACTCTTGCCGGGGACGAGCCAGTTATCCCTGGGGTAACTTCTCTCTTATCAGCCGGCCTCACGCGGAGGCACAGGCTGGTTCGCTAGGCCCGGGTCTCCCCTCGCGGTTGCTTGTTGTGCGCAACCGCGTCAAGCCGGCTTTTGCCCTTGCACTCAACCCGGGATTTCTGACCCCGGTGAGCCGACCTTTGGGGGCCCTTGTTACCCTTTCGAGGGCGTGGCGCCCCACCCAAACTGCCCACCAACCGCTGTCCCCCCGAAGGGGTTAGCGGCGACGCCCCCGGAGGGCGGTGTTTCATCGGCGCCTCCACCCCCCCTGGCGAGGGGGCTTCGACGGCTCCCGCCTACGCTACACACCGGGAGCATCGCCGCAACGGCAGGCTGCAGTAAAGCTCCACAGGGACTTCGCGTTCACGTGGGGGGTACTGGATTGCACACCAGTGCATTGGTTTCGCGGGACGCCGGGCGGGGACAGCGGGACGCTCGTTGGGCCTTCATGCAAGCCGCCAATTAAGCGGCGAGGTACTACGCTACCTTAAGAGGGTCAGAGTTACCCCCGCCGTTTACCCGCCCTTCACCCGGTTGAACCCGGGCTTCAGGTACGGGCACTGGGCAGGCTTCGGCCACCGTACTCACCCTTTCGAGCTGGCGGTGACCTATGTTTTTGTTAAACAGTCGGGGTCCCCCTGTCACTGCGACCAGCCCCTTCCCGGGGCTGGCACCCCTTCTCCCGAAGTTACGGGGCCAGTTTGCCGAGTTCCCTCGCCCGGCTTAGCCCCACGCGCCTTAGCTTGCTCCGCCAGGCCACCTGTGTCGGTTCTCGGTACGGTCGCCGCCGTCACATTGACCCCGGACCCTTTTCACGGGCCCCAGGGACTCAGCCGAACCCGCCCTAGGCGGGCCCATCACGCCTTCACCCCCTTCTCGCCATTACGGCTCTCCGGGGGCTTCGACGCTTGGAGGGCCTGGCTAGACCCCTCGGCCCACCCCGAGGCGTCGGGCCCGGGACCGTGCAACGGCGACGGCGCCGGAATATTAACCGGCTTCCCCTTCGGCCGCTCCCAGTTGGGGGCGGCCTTAGGACCGGCTTACCCTCGGCTGACGAGCATTGCCGAGGAACCCTGATGCCCTTCGGCGGTGCCGATTCTCACGGCACTATGCTGCTACTCCCCCCAGGATCCTCGTTCCCACGGGGTCCACCCGAGGTCACCCCCAGGCTTCCACCCCCGCGGGACGCCCCCCTACCGGATCTCCTCTCGGAGCCGGGGGGTATCGGCGGCCGGCTTAGCCCCGTCCATTTTCGGGGCCCGGGACCTCGGCGGGTGAGCTTTTACGCACTCCTTAGAGGATGGCTGCTTCTAAGCCTACCTCCCCGCTGTCTTGGGCCCCGGACTCCCTTTGGCCTTTCACACTTAGCCGGCACTTGGGGGCCTTAACCCCCCTCTGGGTTGTTCCCCTCTCGGGACGCTAGCTTATCCAGCGCCCCTAGCTCCCCGGGTCTACGGCGCCGGCGTATTCGGAGTTTGACTGGGGTGCGAGGGCTTCACGCCCCCTAACACCCCAATCAGTAACTCTACCCCGCCGGCTGCCTCGCCGGAGGTCTAGCTGCGGCCAGTCTCGGGGGGAACCAGCTATCTCCGGTCTAGATTGGTCTTTCGCCCCTAGACCCAGGTCATCCGAGCGGGTTGCACACCAGCACCGGTGCGGGCCTCGACCGGGCGTTAGCCCGGCTTCACCCTACCCAGGCCTAGATCGACCGGTTTCGGGTCTCCCACCGGCGACTCCGGGCGATCGCACCCCGTCCCTCGCCCCAGAGGGGCTGCGGACCAGTCGCTTTCGCCGCGGCTCCGCGCCTACGCGCTTAGCCTCGCCGCCGATCGGAACTCCCTGGGACGTTATTCAAAACGTACGTGCGGACGCCGGTCCACCCCAGCTACGGGGCTTCTTCCCTTTCGCGCCCGCACAATCTGTGGCCGGCCGGTTTCAGGCTCTTTTCACCCCCCTCCCGGGGTGCTTTGCAGCTTTCGGTCACCCTACTAGTGCGCTATCGGACTCGGGGAGTATTTAGGGTTGGAGGCGCATGTCCCCCAGCTTCCCGCGCCATTTCCAAGGCACGGTACTCAGGGACTCCCCCCTCGTGCCCTGCCGCCTTGCGCCTACGGGGCTCTCACCCTCTGCGGCGCCCCATTCCAGGGGACTTCGGCTTCGGCGGCGAGGGGTTGGGGAGGGCCCTGCAACACCACATCCCCCGGCCCTTTCGGGTCGGGGTTCGGTTTGCCCTCTGCCGTTTTCGGTCGCCCCTACTCACGGCATCCCATTTTGGTTTCTTTTCCTCCGGGTAATAAGATGTTTCAGTTCCCCGGGTTCCCGCTCCCGACGGAGCGCACGGGCTCAACGCCCGTGCAGGAGGCCCCATTCGGGAATCCTCGGATCAACGGCTCCATGCGCCTACCCGAGGCCTATCGCGGCTTGGCACGCCCTTCGTCGGCTCCCGAGCCTAGCCATCCACCGACCGGCGTCTGGCGCCCGTCCGGCTTTCGCTCCGCCTCCCCGGCCTCACCGTCCCTAGGGGACTCGGCTCCTTCCCCGGAGAGGGGTCCGCCTCCCCGGGTGCACGCGCGATTCGCTATACAGGGTCCACACTTATAAACTTTAGGTGCCCCTCAATTCCGGGTTGTCCAGGGGAATAAGCGTCGTGATAACGGCCCTGAACGAGGTCGAGAACGTCCCACACCTACTGGACTCCCTCTCCGTGCAGGAGCCCCCCTTCGAGATCGTCTTCGTCGACGCCGGCTCCGACGACGGGACGGTCGAGGTCGTAAAGGAGTACGCAAGGACCATGCCCGGCACCCTGAGGCTCCTGGTGCGCGAGGACAGGCCCTCGAGGGGAGAGGCGAGGAACCTGGGCGTCGGAGCGTCCAAGTACGACCTAGTGGCCTTCATAGACGCCGATGCCATAGCAAACCCCTTTTGGCTCAGGGAGATCAGGAGGTCCTTCATGGAGGGGGCGGACGTGGTCGCGGGGAGGGTGATAAACATAGGATACAAGCCCTTCGAGGAGCTGGAGAGGGTGGAGCTCGAGTACAAGGGCCTCGACGTCTCCTACCCCAGCTGCAACCTCGCCTACAGGAAGGATCTCTTCCTACGCCTCGGGGGATTCGACCCCTCCTTCGTCACCGCCGAGGACATAGACCTGAACATGAGGGCCGTCGACGCGGGGGCCAGGATCGTCTACAACCCCAGGGCAATAGTCTACCACAGGACGAGACCCACCATAGGGAGGTTCCTGCTCCAGGCCTTCTGGAACGGATACGGGAGAAAGATGCTCACCAGAAAGCACGGGAAGCTCTGGAAGTACTACAAGGCGAGCAAGATAATCAGGAAGAACCTCTCTTTCTGGGCCATGGTCAGGATGGCCTTCGCCCTCCTTGGCTACCTGGCTTGCAAAATATATGGGTAAGGGGGATGGTTAGATCCATCCCCTTATCTTCATCGCCTTTACGACCCTGGCGATGGAGACCATGTAGGCAGCGGTCCTGGTGTCGATCTTCCCGCCGTACTCCTCCTTGTAGACGTGGTAGAAGGCGTTGAAGGCGTCCACCATCTTGGTCCTGAGCTTCTCGTACACCTCCTCCAGGCTCCAGTAGTAGCCGGTGACGTTCTGGACCCACTCGAAGTAGGACACGGTCACGCCTCCGGCGTTGGCCAGGAAGTCCGGGACAACGAAGATCCCCCTCTCGTGCAGTATGGCGTCGGCCTCGGGAGTCGTCGGCCCGTTGGCCAGCTCCAGCACCACCTTCGCCTTGATCCTGTCAGCGTTCTGCCCCGTGATGACGTTCTCTATCGCAGCCGGGACCAAGATGTCCACGTCGAGCTCCAGTAGCTCCGGGTTCGAGATCTCCTGGGCGCCGGGATAGCCGACCACGCTCCCCGTCTTCCTCTTGTGCTCCAGGACCAGCTCGGGGTCTAGGCCGTCCGGGTTGTAGATGCCGCCCCTGGAGTCGCTGACGGCCACGACCTTTGCGCCGAATAACTCCTTGGCCAGCTTGGCTGCATAGTATCCGGCGTTCCCGTAGCCCTGGATGGCGAAGGTGCTCTTGGAGAGGTCGATGCCCAGCTTGGCCGCCACCGCCTCGAGGACGTACATGCCCCCGCGGGAGGTGGCGTCAATCCTGCCGAGGGATCCCCCGACCTCGATGGGCTTACCGGTGATGACGCCGAAGGCGTTGTAGCCGACGAGCTTGGAATACTCGTCCATCATCCACGCCATGATCTGGGGATTGGTGTAGACATCAGGCGCCGGAATGTCCTTCTCGGGCCCGATGAACCTGCCGATGGCCCTGATGTAGCCCCTGCTGAGGGCCTCCAGCTCCCTCTCGCTCATCTCCTTGGGGTTGCAGATTATGCCACCCTTGGCGCCGCCGTAGGGCAGGTTCACGATGGCCGTCTTCCAGGTCATCCACATGGCCAGCGCCTTGACCGTGTCCAGGGTCTCGGCCGGGTGGAATCGAATGCCTCCCTTGGTCGGGCCCCTCGCGTCGTTGTGCTGAACCCTGAAGCCCTTGAAGACCTTGACGGTCCCGTCGTCCATCCTCACGGGGATCAGGACCTCCAGCACCCTCATGGGTTCCCTGAGGATGGCCCTCGCCGCGGGCTCCAGCTTCATCATTTCGGCGGCCTTGTCGAACTGCTCCTGCGCTATCTTAAACGGATTAAGCTCCTCCGGCATGCCTCATACCTCCTTGCGGTCGAGGATTGGAGAGGGAGTATTTAACGGAGAATTCTATGATTTTTCACATTTATATAGCGTCCTTAATAAATTGCGGTATTCTAAGATGTGACGTTTGAGCCTGGATCCCTCTTTCGTGGACATCTCGTCGGCCAGGAACTCCGTCGGGTCCAGGCCCCTGGTGGCTTCGTACTCCACCGCCTGGAGCTGGAGCTCCAGCAGGTCGGCGTCCCTGTACTCGCGCTGCAGGGCCCAGTAGCTCGGCAGCTCCGGATATAGGTGCTCTATCATGCAGAAGAGCCTGCGGGCCGCCTCCCCCTCAGCCTCCTCCTTCCCCTCCTCCCAGGGCAGCAGGTCCCCGATCAAGGCCTCGTGGAGGTCGTGCAGCAACATGGACACCGCCCCCTCCCAGCCGTAGAGGAGGAAGGCGAGCACGGAGGCCCTGTGGCTGTGCTCGGCCACGCTCTCGGGATTCCCTATTCCCCTCACCCTCCAGCCGGTCCTGGGGAGGCCCTTCAGCCTCCCAACTAGGTGGAGGAAGTGCAGGATGAAAAGATGCTTCTTCGCGTACAGCCCCCTCCTCCCCACCTCCAGCGCCTTCCTTATGGTCCCGGAGGTCTTGTAGGTCACGACGACGTAGGGGATTCCCTTGAGGATCCTCACCGCGTTGAGGTCCCTTATCGCCTCCTCCTTCTCCTCCCTCCTGATCCTGTAAATGGCCAATGGTCCCTCGAGCCTGACGAGCCTCCCGCCCGGGTGCAGGGAGGACAGTAGGGACTCGGCCTCGGGCCTGTCCAGGCAGGGGCCGACGATCAAGACCGCAATGTACCTCATGCCCTTCATCCGGGTGAAAATCCTTACTGTTATTGAGGGATCTTGCCCCGTGGACTGCGGCCTGGACGAGGCGGGGAGGGGGGCGGCCATCGGGCCCCTGGTCGTTGCCTGCGTGCGCGCCCCTCTGGGTTCCCTGGCAGAGTTGGGGGTCAGGGACTCCAAGCTCCTCACGCCGAGGAAGAGGGAGGCCCTCTTCGAAGAGATCGGGAAAAGGGCTGCGGTCAGGGTGAGGGAGATCTGGCCCGATGAGCTGAACGCCCTCATGGAGGAGAGGAGCCTGAACGAGATCGAGCTAGAGGCTATGGCCGGCCTGATCAGGGAGTGCGGCTGCAGAAGGGCCTTCGTGGACGCGGTAAGCCCCGACGAGGCGGAGTTCGCCAGGAGGCTCAGGGAGGCGACGGGGGTGGAGGTGATAGCCAGGCACAGGGCCGAGTCCCTCTTCGACCTCGTGGCCGCGGCATCCATAGTGGCCAAGGTCGTCAGGGACAGGAGGATCAGGGAGATAGCCTCCGAGATAGGGGACTTCGGCTCCGGCTACCCCTCGGATCCGAGGACCAGGGAGTTCCTGAAGAGGTACGTTGAGGAGAAGGGCTCCCTGCCCCCCTACGTGAGGAAAAAATGGAAAAACGTGAAGAGGCTTCTCGCAGGACGTGAGCTCGAGTCCTTTGCAGTACGTGAGGGAGAAGCTGGAGGAGGCAAGGAGGATACTGGCCGAGAGGCCTGAGCTGGCCGAGAGGCTCAGGAAGAGGCCCAGGAAGGCCCTCATCAGGGTGGGAGAGGAGGAGCTCCTCCTGGACACGGCCACCCTGGAGGAGCTGGACTCGGGGGAGCCCGACATCGTGCTCGAGACCGACGAGGAGACCTTCTGGTCCATCGTGCGCGGGGAGCTGGACGCCGGGATCGCCTACCTCTCCGGCAGGGTCAGGGTCAAGGCGTCTCTCGCGGACAAGGTCTACTTCGGGAAGGTGCTAAAGACGATTCTAGAGGAAAAAGCTTAAGTAGGGACTTGGGGGAAATCTCCCATGGAGAAGCCGCCCCTCTTCCTGTTCCTGGACTGGGACGACTTCTACTGGGACATCGTGAGGCTCTCGGAGCTCGTGGAGGACTCCGGCTTCAGGCCCGACGCCGTGGTGGCGATCGCGAGGGGCGGCTGGGTCGTCGGCAGGATCCTGGCCGACCTGCTGGACGTAGACAAGCTCTACTCCATCAGGATCACCTACTACACGGGGGTCTACGCGAGGGCCAAGAAGCCCAGGATCATGGACGACCTCCCGAGGAGGGCGGACTTCGGTAAGGCCCTCATCGCGGACGACGTGGCCGACACCGGCGAGACCCTCAGGTTCGCCAAGCGGCACCTGAGGGAGGCGCACGGGGTGGAGGAAATCCTCTCCGCCACGCCCTACAAGAAGCCCTGGGCCGGGGACGAGCCCGACTTCTACGTCCGCCTTACGGATAGGTGGATCGTGTTCCCCCACTCCTACAAGGAGGACATTCTAGCCGCGTACAGCATCCTCAGGGAGAAGGATCCGAACGTGGACGCCGAGACCCTGGTCTCAATGGGGTTTGATAGGGCCCTCACGCGCTACATCCTGGAGAGGTTCGGGAAATGAGGTTCGTGTTCGTGGTCGGGGGCGTGATCTCGGGTGTGGGAAAGGGCATCATCACGGCGTCCATAGCGAAGATCCTGCAGAAGAGGGGTCTCTCGGTCGCCCCAATAAAGATAGATCCGTACTTCAACGTCGACGCGGGCACCCTGAACCCCCTCGAGCACGGGGAGGTCTGGGTCACGGAGGACGGGGGGGAGATAGACCAGGACTTCGGGCACTACGAGAGGTTCCTGAACGTCAACGTGCCAAAAAAGAACAGCATCACCTCGGGGCAGGTGTACCTGAAGGTGATCCAGGACGAGCGGAAGGGGAGGTACCTGGGGAAGACCGTCCAGCTCATACCCCACATCACGGACGAGATCGCGAGGAGGATCCTCGAGGCCGCGGAGGGGCACGATGTGGGAGTGGTCGAGATAGGGGGCGTAGTCGGGGACTACGAGAACATCCCATTCATATTCGCCGCCCACAAGCTCTCGATGGAGCACAGGTCGGCCTTCGTCCTCGTGGTCTACATGCCGAAGCCACCGCACATAGGGGAGCTTAAGAGCAAGCCGGCCCAGCACGCCATCAGGGACCTCCGGGAGCTGGGGGTGACGCCCAACTTCGTGGTCATAAGGGCCCCAGGGGCCCTGGACGAGCCCAGGAAGAGGAAGCTGCAGAACGTGGTGAACATCCCCTCCAGGAGGCTGGTCCCGGTCCCGGACGTGAGCCCCGTCTACCGCGTGCCCATAATCCTGGAGGAGAGCGGCATGGGGGACCTCCTGGCCGAGGACCTGGGCTTCAGGACCCAAAGGCCCGACTGGTCCGACTGGCTCACAATCATAGAATCCCCGAAGGAGCCAGTAAAGGTGCACCTGGTGGGCAAGTACGTCAAGGTCGGTGAGTACGTCCTACCGGACGCCTACATATCCGTGATAGAGGCCATCAGGACGGCGGGGTGGCACCTGGGCCTCGACCCCCAGGTGGAGATTGTGGACTCCGAGGCCCTGGAGAAGGGGAAGGTTGACCTGTCCGGGGCCCTCGGCATAGTGGTTCCCGGAGGTTTCGGTAAGCGGGGGGTCGAGGGGAAGATAGAGGCCATTAGGGAGGCGAGGGAGCAGGGGATACCCTACCTCGGCCTGTGCTTCGGCATGCAGCTTGCGGTGGTCGAGTTCGCCAGGAACGTTGCGGGCCTTCGGGGTGCCCACACGACGGAGGTTGACCCGGGGACCCCCCACCCCGTAATAGACCTCCTGCCGCGGCAGAGGGAGCTCATCAGGCAGGGCAAGATCGGGGCCACCATGCGCCTGGGGGCCTACCCGGCAGTCCTCAGGGAGGGGACCCTCGTCCGCAGACTTTACGGGAGGGAGGTGGTCTACGAGAGGCACAGACACAGGTTCGAGGTGAACCCGAAGTACGTGGACGTACTGGAGAGTGCCGGGCTCGTCGTTTCCGGAACCTCCCCCGATGGGGAGCTGGTGGAGTTTGTGGAGCTCGGGGATCATCCATTCTTCGTCGCCACCCAGGCTCATCCCGAGTTCAAGTCCAGGTTCGAGGCCCCGCACCCCCTGTTCCTGGGCTTCATGAGGGCGGTTAAAGGAAGACTATAATCCCTCCTGTGCCGGCCACCACGGCCATGTCCGCCATGTCCTCCACCAAGGGCCTCTGCACGAGGAAGGGACCGTCCTCCACGCTCACGTCCACAACCCTCTCCGACCTCACCTCCCCCTCTGCGGCGGTCCCGAACTCCACCCTGTAGCCCCCCTCCCTCCTCCTGACCCTGAACTTCATCCCTATCACCAACGCGAGGTAGACCAGCTGCTCCAGCAGGGACCTGTCCGGGACCAGGACTCCGGTCCTGGTCAGGAGGCCGTTCTCCGCCATCGCCATGAAGAACCCCTTCATGAAGTACTCCATGACCCTGTCGTCGGAGGTGAAGATGCTAGGGGGTATCCTCTGCCCCGCGAAGATCCTGCTCAGGTAGGCGGCCAGGGACCTGCTCCTGATGTAGAGGATGCTGCCCTTCGGGTCCTTCCTGATGTCCAGGTCCGGGCCGAAGGCCCCGAGGAGCAGGATGCTTATCCTCCTCTCTATCTTCACCGTCGGGATCACGATGGAGACCCCTCCCTCGGATATGGCCCCCTGCACCGAGAATATGCCGAGGAACTCCGCCAGGATCGGATTCATCCTGTTGGGTAGCTCAACGGGCCTCTCCCTCAGGCCCCCCTTGACGACGAAGCTCCTAGCATCCCTGAACTGGGAGGACTCCAGGATCCTCTGAACGACGCTCATCGGGGGGTTCCTCCTCCCGCTCAGGTAGTTGTAGAGGGCGCTCACGCTCATCCCGAGCTGGTCGGCGACGGGCCTGAGCCCGTTCCTCCTCCTGAGAAAGTCTAGCCTCCTCCTGAACTCGGCTAGGAGCTCGCCCCCGGCCAGGACCGTCCAAGGGGGCCACTCGGTGACCAGCGGGCCCTCCCTCACGGGGAGGTCTATCCTGGAGGCCACATACACGTGCATGCCGGGCCTGAGCCTGCCCGGCTCAACCAGGGATATCTTACTGCCTTTCTTGACTATAAGCTTCCCCCCGGAGAAGGCCAGCTCCCTCCCGCTGGAGGTCCTCACCCTGTAGATCCTGGGCACCTTCACGCTGGAGAAGCCCCTGGAGACCGCAGAGTAGATCCTCTCCCCGTCCGAGACCGGGATCTCCAACCTTTTACCGCCCGAGGCAATGCCCCTGGCGAAGAGGACCCCCACGGGGAGGACGAAGCCCTCCGTGAGGAGAATGTGCGCATCGTGGGAGAGCCCGGCCCCGGCCATGGATACCCAATTTGCTAAAGGACCCTTACTTTTATAAGATCCTCACGCCTAAAGGAGCTGGAAAGATGGAACGCGATGAACTGGGTCTGAAGCGGTTGGTGCTGGATGTGATGAAGCTCCACCAGCCCTCATTGGTGGAGTTCGCCGAGCGCCTGGCCTCCATACCCTCCGTCGAGGGGGTGAACTGCATTCTCAGGGAGGTGGACCAGAACACCGAGACCCTTAAGGTCATCATCGTGGGGGACAACATCAACTACGCCCTCGTGGAGAGGATGATCGAGGACATGGGCGGGACCATCCAGAGCGTAGACGCAGTGGTGGCGGGCAGGCGGCTGGTAGAGGACGTGGCAGTACCATCGGACTGAGATGCCGTCTAGGATCCGATTTGGGCCAGCCGGGAACCCCATAGGGGCGAAGGACGCACTCGACGCCCTGAGGATCCTCGCGGAGGAGGACCTCCACGCCATGGAGGTCCAGTTCGTCAGGAACATATGGATGAAGGAGAACGTGGCGATGGAGTACAGGAGGTTCTCGAGGGAGCACGACGTCCTGTTTTCGACCCACGCGCCCTACTACATCAATTTAGCCTCAGCGGAGGAGGAGAAGAGGAAGGCCAGCATCCAGAGGATCGCGAGGAGCGCGGAGAGGACCTACCTCATGGGCGGCTACATAACCGTGGTGCACGCCGCATACTACGGAGGCAGGGACCCGAACGAGGTCACCAGAATGGTTGCCGACGGGGTGTCCAGGGCCAAGGAGCTCATGGACAACATGGGGGTCAAGGGGGTCCTCATAGGGCTGGAGGTTATGGGAAAGCTCAGCCAGTGGGGCACCCCGGAGGAGATAGGGAAGGTCATGGAGGAGGTGGACGGGGTTGCGCCGGTCATGGACTGGGCCCACTGGCACGCCAGGACCATGGGTGGTCTGAGGACCAGAAAGGACTTCGAGGCCGTCATGGAGAAGCTCCTCTCCATCTGGGACGGGAGACACCACTACCACTTCTCCTGCATCGAGTGGGGGAAAGGAGGGGAGAAGAAACATAGGACGCTGGGCAACTGTTGGGACCCAGACGGCAGCATGGGGGGCCCCGAGTTCAGGATCCTGGCCGAGCTCCTCGCGGACCTAGACCTGGAGGTCACCATAATCTCGGAGTCCCCCCTCCTGGACAGGGACGCCCTTCTCATGAAGAAAATCTACGAGGAGATCACCAAGGGACGCGCTTGAGGCCTAGACGGTAGCCCAGGATGTTCACTCCCCGGTGGAGTATGGGGGTGAGCGCGAGGATCACCAGGACGCCCCAGGGGGGATAGAAGAGCTCGGCGAAGCTGTCAGGATACACCAGGAAGTACAGGAGGAGCGCCGTCAGGGAGAAACCGTAGAAGTCTATGAGGGGGGCCTTCGCACCGCTCTCCATCCCGAGCCTCCTCTTCAGGAAACTCCCCACGGAGTCCCCCAACATCGAGCCAAAGGCCAGGACCAGCGGGTGGAACACACCGGGATAGGCCCAGGGGACGCCGGACGGTAGTACGCCGAACAGGAGGCCGACAGCCCAGCCCCCGAGGACTCCCGCTGCGAACCCCCTCCAGGTCTTCCCCTTCCCCAAGATAGGCCTCCCGTCCAGGAACCTCCTACCCATGTCGATGGGGGGCCCACCTCCAGAAACGGCTGCTATGGGGTTCGCCGAGAACGCTGGGAGGAAGGCCATGATCGGAACGACTATTTTCTCCCACATTCTGAACGTTAATATACTATTCGACAAATAAAGAAGTTGGTATGGAGCTATCGTCGAAGATCAAGGAACTCAAGGAGAAGATTGCCGGGGAGATCGTCATGAGCGAGAACCCCGGAAGCACCATCAGGAAGTGGAGGCTCCAGTTCGGCATCCCGCAGCAGAGGCTCGCCAGGCACCTCAACCTCTCCCCTTCGGTGATCAGCGACTACGAGACCAACAGGAGGAGGAGTCCCGGCATTGGGATGATCAGGAAGATCGTGAACGCGATAATCGAGATAGATATGGAGAGGGGGGGCAAGGTGCTGGGCAAGATCCTGCCTTACACGGGCAGCGACGCTATCATCTCCGTAGGGGACTTCACCAGGCCTGTCAGGGTGGCGGAGCTCGCTGGGGCGCTGGAGGCTAGGGTCGAGACCGCGACGGGAATTGAGAAGAACCTCTACGGCTACACCATGCTGGACTCGGTGAAGGCTATCCTTGCATTCGACGCCTTTCAGAGCCCGAGGGTATTCCGCTTCTCCTCCGAGAGAGCCCTCCTCTTCACGGGGGTGAAGTTCGGCAGATCCCCACTGATCGCCGTCAGGGCACACCCCATCAAGCCGGGGGCCGTGGTCTACGTGAGGCCGGAGAGGGTGGACCCCCTAGCCATAAGGCTCGCGGAGCTCGAGAACATCCCGCTGCTGGTCACGGAGCTCCAACCCCAGGATATCGTCAAGAGGATGGAGGAGTTCATGCGCTAGTCCAGTATCCCCATAACCTGATCCACGTGCTCCAGGATCCTGTCTAGGCCCCTGCCGCTGACCGAGGAGACGGGAACCATCTGGCCCGGGAGCAAGAGCTCACCCAGGGTCCTCAGCATCCCTATACCCAGCTCCTTGGCCATGGAGGGCCTTTCCCCCAGGAGGTCAGCGTGCAGGGCCTCGGGGTCCGAGGACCACCTCAGCACCCTTTCCTCGGCCTCCTCGTCGAGGAGGTCCGCCTTGCTGGCGACCATGAGCATGGGGTAGGGGAAGCGGAAGTGCACCGAGCTCGCCAGGAAAAGCGTCGAGACGAAGTCTAGGGGGGTCCTGAGCAGGTTCGGGTCCGCGAGGAACAGGATGAAACTCTCCTTCCCCCCCACCGTGTCCACGATGACCCTCCCCGAGACCCTGAAGGCGAAGAGCTCCATCTGACCGGGCGTGTCCACGAGTACGTAGTCGGGGTTCATCCCCTCCAGCGTCTTCCTGATCTCCCCGGCGTGGAGGGCCACGGCGTCGGCCGCCGCAATCTGGGCCCCGTTCGGGCCCAGGCCGTACTCCTTCATCATCTTCTCCAGCGTAATCTCCTCCCTGATGTCCAGGTCCGCCTCGTAGGGTAGCTCGTCGGCGCCAGGATCCAGGTTCACCACCGCCACGTTCCGGTTCGTGTCCTCCATGTAGCTGAGCAGGGAACCGGTTAGGGTGCTCTTGCCCGTCCCAGCGGGGCCGACAAAGAAGATGATCGCCTTCACGCTCAGATAAGCCTCTTCTGCTTTACCTTTGTGACGGTTGCCCCCAGCGACCTCTCGAGGACCTCGACCCTCTGCCCCAGGTAGCCGCCTATCCCGAACTCCTCCACCAGCTCCTTCACGATCTCCAGGTACTTGGTCACCGTGCCGGGGTAGACGGTGAGCACTATTTGACCACCGCAACGGGGGCAGACCCCGCTCAGGGGGGGCCTCCGGAACTTGGCGTTGCATCGGACGCAGCGGAACTCCTGGGTCGCGAACTTCCTCATGTTGCCCATGATGTCCCTGATGAAGTGGTTCTCTATGACCCTACGGACGGCGTCCTTGACGTCGACCCCGTTTATCTTCGCCATGATCCTCAGGCTCGCCCTGACCTTCTCCGCCATCGTGGGCAGGGAGGAATAGGCGTTCTCCCTCACCCCCTCTCCTATGTCTCCGGTCTCCACGGTGAACCCGATGCTCGTCCAGGGGTCCTCCGAGACGACCTCGCCCAGGTGCCTGACCCTGTCCTCCACCTCGTCTACCTTCGCCCCCCTCAGGGAGGCCTCGTAGACCTCCACCGGTAGGGACCAGTCCACGTCCATACTGAGGACCTCCTTGTCCACCTCCCTAGGGTGGACCCTCGTCGTGATCGTAAGCGGGGTGTCCATCATCCCACCCCGGGTCCTGGGCAGATAGTGCCTGCTGAAGTTCAGCAGGGCGTCCAGGAGCAGCATGACGCTGTCCTCATCGCCGTCGCAGTTCCTCCTCTTCGCAGCGTGGAACACGGGATGGGCGTACTGGGCGTGGACGTCCGCGAACCCAATGATCCTGCCCAAGACCCCATTGATGGTGTGGGGGGCCATGCCGATGACGAGGTGCCCGATCAGGTCCTCGGGTCTCTCGGCCCTGTAGAAGGGCTCCAGACCGTAGAAGCGTTCCAGTAGGTCGTCCACGAACTTCGCCACCCTGACGAGGTACTCCCCCGCCTCCCGGGAGATGATGAGGTCCTGGGGCTTCAGCTCCAGGAGCTGGTCGGG